>Ga0209256_1000044_pt1 | contig 337264 bp, 312 predicted proteins | sample AraplaCol_mCL_r2_2_FD_184270 | JGI IMG/M metagenome (GOLD analysis project Ga0209256, IMG submission 184270) | Arabidopsis root microbial communities from North Carolina, USA - plate scrape MF_Col_mCL_r2 (SPAdes) (version 3) | ecosystem: Host-associated > Plants > Roots > Endosphere | place... | reverse complement strand
TGACCATAGCAAGTCGGTCCCACCCCTTCCCATCCCGAACAGGACCGTGAAACGACTTTGCGCCGATGATAGTGCTGCAACCAGTGTGAAAGTAGGTTATCGTCAGGCTGTTATACCGAAAAAGCCCGCTAGATGAATCTAGCGGGCTTTTTTACGTTTACGCTCAGGAAATATACGGTCCGGTGACGAGCTTCACCTGATCCTGCTCATCGCGGTTGTCCGTCACCGCGACGTGGAACTGCGCGCCGCCCGGCGCAACACGCACCACGACATGGCCGTCGTGGCTGCGCATGCGCTTCGTCAGCCGGCCGTTGGCCAGCAGGTTTTCCTTCATCACAGAAGTCGCGAACACGTCGCGCGCTCCCGGATAAAGGCGCTGGCTGAACATGCGCTCCAGCTGCAGCATGTCCGGGTGCGATATATGCCAGGTGGGGACGACCCATACCTGCGGCGCCAGCGCACGCACCACGTCAGCGCTCAGGCCATCGAACATGCCATGATGGTCCGCCGTCGCTGCGCTGACGCGGCCTGCTACGCGGGCCGCAGGTCCAAGCACATCGCGCCAAGGCAGGGCGCCATCTTCCGTATAGCTGGTGAGGTCTCCTGCCGTGAAATAGCTGAAGCGCCCGTAGCCGAGCCGGATCGCGGCCGAACACTGGTTCTCGTTGGGCCAGTCCGCGCGCGGAATCGAATCCAGGGCTGGGAAGAGCTGGCGGGTGCTGTCGCCTTGCCCGGTCCACACTTCGCCATTGGCTGCGATGTTCCGTATCTCCCAGGCGCCCGCATTGCGCGGAGCGATCTGCCTGTTGCTGCCCACCTGGAAGCGCTGAACGGGAAGCCCCGCCTGCCTGCGCGCGGTCACGTAGGCCTTGTAGTTGTCGAGGAAGGGCGCGGAGAACAGCGCCGGGTAGCTGTAGTCCGGGAAGTCGCGGTCGACCAGCATTTTCACCGGCAGCAGTTCGGCGACATCGGTCACGCCGCCGAGGCGATAGCTGCCCTGCCGTGACACTGGCGACGAGGTGTTGACGTCGCCCAGATGGTCGGGATGAAGATGCGACACCAGCAGGTAGTCGAGCGCAGGCTCCAGGCCAGCGGCCCGCATCTGGCGGCTGATATAGCGGGCGATCCATTCACCCGGGCGCCGCTCGCTGCTGGGCATTGGCGCCACGGAGACATCGGCGCCGTTCAGCGAAGCGCCGGCATCGATCAACAGGCTGCTGCCATCTGGCAGCAATATGAAAGTCGCATTGCCACGGCCGGTGGCGATATGGTGGATATCGAGCCAGCCGGGCTGCCAGCGTGCCAGCGCGACGCCGGCGCGGTCGGGCAGTGCGGCATCGCGGGCGCGGCTGGCGGGCATGGCGGCTGCGAGCAGGGCGCCCAGCAGGAAACGGCGGCGGGAGGGGGAGGCCATCATCAGAAGCGCGCCGTCAGGGTGAGGCCGAAGGTGCGCGGTTCTCCGGCGTAGCGGGCGCGCACCACCTGGGTGGAACGTGTGAGGTAGTACAGCGTGTCGTTCGCGTTCTTCACCCAGGCCACGAGGCGCAGGCTGCGGTCCGGCGATTCGATGCCCATGCTCAGGTTGGCGAGGCCGAAGCCCGGCAGCTGCAGATTGGGATCGTTGGCTGCCCCGGTGTTATAGCTGCCCTTGCGCGAATAGCTGGCGGCACCTACCACATAGCCGAAGGATACCGGCACGCTCAGGTTGGCCGCAGCCGAGTACTGGTTGCGCGGCGCGTTCGACAGCGGGTTGCCGCTGTTGTTGACGGTGCCTACCGCAAAGCGCTCGTAGATACCGTCCAGGTGGCTGTAGCTGCCGGAGAGATCCAGCCACGGCGCCACCTTCCATGCCAGTTCCAGTTCGCTGCCATCCACCTTCGCTTTGCCCGCATTGACGATGGTGAGGATGCCGGTCAGGGTATTGTTGACCAGTTCCTGCTTGTCGCGGTACTTCATGCGGAATACGGAGGCGTTCAGGCGCACGCGGTTGTTGAACCATTGGGATTTCAAACCCAGTTCGAAATTGTTGACCGTCTCCGGGTCGAAAGGCGTGCGGAAGGCGGCGGCGCTGCTGGCATCGGCGTTATAGCCGCCAGAAGTAAAACCGCGCGTGGCGCTGAGGTAAGCCATCAGGGCGGGACGCGGCGTCCAACTCAGCACCGCACGAGGCGTGGTCACGGTCCAGCTGTTTTTCAGCCCCTCGACGGCGAAACTGCCGGCAGGCCGCAGCACGTCGGTGCGCCGCAAGTAGGCGGTCTTGGTATCGCGTGTATAGCGCGCGCCCAGCGTCAGGTCGAATGCCGCGGGAAGGTGGATGACGCCGTCAAGAAAGGCCGCGTAGCTGCGGCTGTCCACCGTCTGTTCGGCCAGCGTTGAGCTGGCGAGCGCACCGGTGCGCGCGGCAAGGCCTTGTGTTGATAGCTGGCGGTCGCCGCTTTCGTTGGCGAAGTAGAGGCCTGCGACGAAATCGCCGCCTGCCCATTTCGGACTGGCGTAGCGCAGCTCCTGCGACAGGCTGCGGATCTGGTCCGCATCCCGTGTGATGCTCTGGCTTCCGCTGCTCAGGAAGGCATAGTTCGCGCCGACGCCGGAATAATCTTCTCCCGATTGCGATTTGCGGTAAGCCGTGATGGAACTGAGCTCGCCCTGTGGCATGCGCCAGGCCAGCTTGGCCGAGGCGCCTGCAATGATGCGGGCGAAGCGCTGTTCAACACCTACTTCCGAGGTGCGCACATTGCCGTCGTCACCCAGCGTATCGGAAGACAGTGTGCGTCCGCCGTTACGGTCGTCGGCATAGTCCGCGCTCAGGGTTACGGTGAGCGCAGGCGTGAGCCGGAACAAGGCCTGGGCACGCATGTTCTCGCTGTCGATATCGTCCTGTTCGCGGCCGGTGAGGCGGTCCATGCCGAGGCCGTCGCGGCGGCGCGCCGAAGCGGAGATTTTCAGTGCCGCAGTCTCGCCAAGCGGGATATTGAGCATGCCCTTGAGCTGTTTCTCTCCATGGTTGCCGACCGTGGCTTCCGCTTCCGCTTCACGCTGTTCGGGGTTTGGCTGGCGCGTGTTGATGACGATGGCGCCGCCGGTCACGTTACGGCCGAACAGCGTGCCTTGCGGCCCCTTGAGCACTGCGATCGATTCGAGGTCGAACAGCTCGAAACTGGCCGCGCTGTTGCGGGGAATGAAGACGTCGTCCACTACGATGCCCACCGGCTTGTTCACGCCGATCTGCGAGAAGGTATTGCTGATGCCGCGAATCGCGATCGTAGGACTGGCCTGGCTGAAAGCCGACACCAGGAGGCCGGGTGTGAGCCGCGCCACATCCTGCAGGTTCTGGATGCGGTGCGTATCCAGTGTTTTCGCCGACAGTGCAGTCATGGAGATCGGCACTGCCTGCGAGGACTGGACACGCTTCTGCGCGGTCACCGTAACTGTGGTCAGTTGCGTTTCATCGTCCTTGGGCAGGGTTGCGGCGGAGGGCAGGGTGGATTGGCGAAAGATGACGACGGCGCCGCCGCCGTCACGCCTCACTTCCAGTCCGCTGCCTGCCAGCAGCGTGGCAAGGGCCTGTTCCGGCGTCTGCGCGCCGCGCACGCCGGCGGTCTGCTTGTTGCGCACATCGTCTGCGCTGTACAGGAGCTGTACACCGGTTTGTGCGGCGTATTGGTCGAGTGCCGTTTTCAGTTCGCCGGCGGGGATGTCGAGATCACGTGTCTGGGCCTGGGCCATGATGCAGACAGCCATGGCGCACAATGCGCCGATCAGTTTTGGATGAGCCATTCTTATTCTTCCTCAGTGTGCAGGTTGGGGGTACTACCTGCTGAGACGAAGCCGGAAGAAAAATCCGGAATGCCTATCGCGAAATCGTAATCTCGTCTGCGCCCATGGCGGCGTGCAGGCCGAAGCCCTGTTCCAGCAGGCGCGCGAAGCCTTCCACATTTCCTGGCGCGAAACTGCCGCCAATGACCATGCGCGCGGCGGCAGGATCGGCGATCACCAGCTTGCGCCGGTTGTAGCGGTTGAACTCCTCGGCGGCCTGGCCCAGTGTCATCTGGTCCAGCACCAGGCGGCCTTCGCGCCAGCCAAGCTGGTTCTCTGTGCGCGCTGCGCTTAGCTGGCTGACGATGATGCGGCTTTCGGTGGCAGACACCGCACCGTTCGGCGTGAGCACCAGCTCCTTGCCGGCCTGGTTTACCCGCACGCGGCCTTCCGCCACGAGAACGCGGGTGCGCTCGCCATCGCGCCGCACCGAAAAGCGGGTGCCGAGCACGGTGATCTTCATGCCGCCCGCGTCGACCACGAAGGGACGGCTCTTGTCATGCGCCACATCGAAGTAGGCTTCCCCGCTGTCCAGCCATACGTGGCGGGTTTCACCAGCGAAGGCCGTGCGCAGCTTCGTGTCGGTGTTGAGTGTGAGGCGGGAACCATCGCTCAGGGCGATGATGCGGTTTTCGCCGATGGCCGTGGCATAGTGCTGCGCAGGATCGCGCTTTCCTTCCAGTGCGAACATGAGGCCCAGCGCGGCAACCAGCACGAAGCCGGCGGCAATGCGCCAGATGGAGAAGCGGGGCAGTCGGCGCTGCGGCACAGGCCCGCCATGCTGCAGCTGGCCAGCACGTTCCCACACGCTGTGCAGGCGCAGCCAGGCCACGCGGTGTGCGGTCGAAGCCTCCAGCCAGGCATCGAAAGCCTGCTGCTGCGTTTCGTCCCATTGCCCGCTGTCGCGCTGTGCGAGCCAGCCGGCTGCTTCGTTCTCGATATGTTCGGCGCTGCTCATTTCGCACCGCCCTTGCGCTGCAGGCGCGCGCCAAACTTCGCCATACCCTCCGTTACGCCTTTCAGCAGCAGCGCATCGGCAAGTGCGCGCATGCCCTTCGCAATCTGTTTCTCCACGGTGTCTTCCTGTATTCCCATGTGCGCCGCCACTTCACGCTGCGACATGCCATCTATTTTCCTGAGTTGAACCACTTCGCGGCAGCGCGCCGGCAGCTCGTCCAGCGCTTCCTGCAGCAGCTGGAGTTCCGAGCGGCCGCTCGCGTGGCGTTCCGGCGAGAGGTCGTCCGCCACCATTTCCGACACTTCCAGGTCCGCCCAGGTCTCGATGGAGACGATCTGCGCGCGGCGGGCACGGTCGATCAGCAGATTGCGCGCCGTCGCGAACAGGAATGGCGATACGGCGTCCGGCAGGCCCTTGCGGGCTGCTTCGTACAGGCGCACGTACACTTCCTGCCGCAAGTCAGGCAATTCCGTTGCGTCGCGCCAGTTCCGCCGCAGGTAGCGCATCAGAGCACCTTCGAGCGGCAACACTTCGCGCACGAACCAGTCGTCAAGGTCAGTCGGCATGATGTCTATGATGATATAGACGGATAAGGAAAGAAAATCCGCCATTCACCTTAGCATGCTTGTGTGACCGCACCATGAAAGCGCTGCGACGCCATGGGCTGAGTGCTTGTACAATGTTGTCAAAAGAGGAAGGGAAGGCATGAACGAGCAAGTGGCGAAAGACATTGTGCTGGTGCGGGCCATCGAAACCGCGGACCAGAAGCGCGAGATCCTGAGCGACGACGACCGCACGTATGCGAACCGCACGGCGCGCGAACTGGCGCAGTGGCAGGCTTCCGAAACCGGCAGCGCTGCCACGCATGCGCATTTCCTGCAGCAGCGCGCGGAACAGATCATCCGCAAGCTCGCGCAGCGCCACGCTGCATTCGCAGTGTTTGCGAAGCGCGGCACGGGGCTGCATGGACTGGGCTGGGCCTTGCCGCTGCTGGCCCTGTTACTGGGCGCTGGCCTGGACCGCATCACCGATCCCCACCGCGTGGACCTGTTGTCGGCGCCGCTGCTTGCCATTATCGGCTGGAACCTGCTGGTGTATGCCGTGATGCTGGTGTGGCTGTGCATTCCGCGGGCAGGCACCACAAAAATGCGCGCTGCCTGGATTCGCCGCCTGTCGGCAGGGAAGGCGGCGATGCCGCGCAAGATGCCGCATGCCCTGTCATCTGGCCTGTTCTCCTTCATGGCCGACTGGGCGCAGCTGAGCGCTCCGCTGTATGCGGCCCGCCTGAGCCGCACCGTACACCTGAGTGCTGCCATGTTCGCGCTGGGCGCCGCTATTTCGCTCTATGTGCGCGGCCTGATGGCGCAGTACGCGGCAGGCTGGGAAAGCACTTTCCTCAATGCGGCGCAGGTGCACCAGCTGCTGTCGCTGCTGTTCTGGCCTGCGACGCATCTGCTGCAGATGCCGGGATTCACGCTGAATGAGGTGGCGGCGCTGCATTACAGTGCGGCGCCGGCAGCGATCGGCGGTGCGCGCTGGGTGCATCTCTATGCCGCAACGCTGGCCTTGCTGGTGATTCTGCCGCGACTGTTGCTGGCAACGCTGTCGGCGATGCGCGCCGGCTGGCTGGCGCGGCACTTCCCGCTTGACCTGGACCAGCCTTACTTCCGCCAGCTCAGTGACGCAGCAGGCGGCGAGCCGGGCGTGCTGCGCGTGCAGCCCTACAGCTTCACCGTCGATGAGGCGCGCGCGAAGGGACTGGCTGGCGTTGCGGTTTCCCTGCTGGGCGACAGGGCGCGCGTTCAGCTGCTGCCGTCGCTGGCCTACGGCGCGGAGCTGCCGGTGCAAGGCGAAGGCGCAACGCTGATCGCAGCGCTGTTCAGTCTTGCCTCCACGCCGGAGAAGGAAAACCATGGCGCCTTCATCGAACAGCTGCTGCGCGCCAGCAGCGGCGCCGCGGTCCTGCTGATCGACGAGTCGCCTTTCGCCGAACGGGCCGCCGATGCGCAGCGCCTGCAGCAGCGCGTGGAGCTGTGGCGCGAATTCTGCATCTTCCACGGCAAGGAGCCCCAGGTCGTGAACCTGCTGGCACAGGAGGTGGCGCCATGAACCAGTCCGTCCAGCTTGCGCTGATCTCGCACACCAATAACGGCAAGACGACGCTGGCGCGCACGCTGCTCGGCACCGATGTGGGCGAGGTGCGCGATGCCGCGCACGTTACCGTGTTCTCCGAAGCGCATACCTTGCTCAGCACCGGGCAAGGCGATGCGCTCATGCTGTGGGATACACCGGGCTTCGGTGATTCCGTGCGGCTGATGAAGCGCCTGTCCATGGCGAGCAATCCTATCGGCTGGTTCCTGCGCGAGGTGCTGGACCGCTACCGCGACCGTCCTTTCTGGCTTAGCCAGCAGGCCCTGCGCGCGGCGCGCGATGCGGCCGATGTGGTGCTCTACCTGGTCAATTCGGCGGAGCGGCCGGAGGATGCGGGCTACCTGCCGTCCGAAATGAATATCCTGTCCTGGCTCGGCAAGCCGGTGATTGTGCTGCTGAACCAGATGGGGCCACCGCGCCCCGCAGCGGAGGAGATGGCCGAGCAGGCGCGCTGGAAGCAGCATTTGCGGCAGTACGCCGTGGTGCGCGACGTGCTGGCACTGGATGCCTTTGCGCGCTGCTGGGTGCATGAGCAGGTGTTCTACGATGCCGTTGGTGCCGTGCTGCCGGAGGACCGGCGCGAGATCTACGCCCGCCTGCTCGCGCAATGGGAGGCCAATAACGCGCAGCGCTTCCGGCAGTCGATGGCGCTGCTGGCGCAGCAGCTGGCAGATGCGGCGCGCGACCGGCAGCTGGTAGAGACCGGCCAGCAAGGCATGCTGTCCTCGGCCCTGAAGCTGGTTGGCATCGGCAAGGGCGACGAGCGCAAGCGGCAGGAACGGGCCATGAATACGCTGGTAGCGCGCCTCAATCTCTCGATCGGCCAGGCGACCGTGGGCTTGCTGTCCCTGCACCGCCTCGATGCGAGCGAGGCAAGCCGCATCAACGCTCGGGTGAGCAATAACTTCGTCGTCAAGGCGCCAGTGGAGAAAGGGCAGGCGGCACTGCTCGGCGCCATCGTCTCCGGCGCCGCGACGGGACTTTCCGCCGACCTGGCGGCGGGCGGCCTGACGCTGGGCACCGGTGCGCTGCTGGGCGGCGTGATCGGCGCGCTGACCTTCGCCGGCGCCGCCTGGGGCTTCAATGCCAGCACCGACCGCCATCATCCGGTGATTACGCTGTCCGATGAATTCCTGCGCACGCTGCTGGTGACGAATGTGCTGCGCTATCTCGCCGTGGCCCACTTCGGCCGGGGCCGGGGCAATTTCGTGGAAAGCGAAGCCCCGGCCTTCTGGCAGGACGAAGTGGAGCAGGCGGTAGCCCTGCGCGAGGATGAGGTGCGTGAACTCTGGCCGGCCTTGCGCCAGCAGGACGATGCCGATATCACCCGTGTGGACCAGCTGCTGGCCGCGATCACGGGCCAGGTGCTGTCACGGCTCTACCCCGGCAGCAAAACGGCAGGATCAGGCAAGGCTTCGTAAGGATCGGTCTACCTCGGCATGCACCGTGCGGCCTATGATGAATTCATGGTTCATCACAGGAGAACAGGCATGAAACTGATCGATCGCATTTATATCAACGGCGAATTCTTGCTGCCGCATGGCGCGGAGCTGATGGAACTCGTCAATCCAGTAACAGGCAAGCCGGCCACCATGCTGCGGCTGGCCGATGAAGTGGACGCGCAGCGCGCCATCGCGGCAGCAAAGGCCGCGTATCCCGCGTTCTCGCGCAGCAGCCGCGAACAGCGCATGGCCTGGCTGCAGCGCCTGCACGAAGTGGTGGCCGCTGCGGAAGATGAGCTGGTGGAGGTGATGGCCGAGGAGTATGGCGGCCCGGTGGAAGTCTGCCGCGGCACCGCGCGCCGCGCGGCCGCAGCATTTTCGTCGGCCCGCGCCATTCTCGCGGACTACGAGTTCGAGCGCCAGGCGGGCATTGCGAAAGTGCAGATGGTGCCCTTGGGCGTGGTTGGCCTCATCACGCCGTGGAATGCGAACTACAGCTTCATTTGCGGCAAGCTGGCCATGGCGCTGGCCGCAGGCAGCACGGCGGTGATCAAGCCCAGTGAACTGAGCGCGGCGCAGACCGAACTGCTTACGCGCCTGCTGCACTCGGCTGGGCTGCCGCCGGGCGTCTTCAATATCCTGACGGGGCGCGGGGATGCCGTGGGCGCCGAATTCGTGCGCCATCCGGACATTGCGAAAATTTCCTTCACGGGCTCCACGGCAGTGGGCAAGAGCATTGCGCGCGGGGCCGCCGATACGATGAAGCGGGTGACGCTGGAACTCGGCGGCAAATCGCCCACCATCCTGCTGGACGATGCGGACTTCACCCGCGCCGTGCCGCTCGCGGCGGCCGCTGCCACCATGAATAGCGGGCAGGCCTGCCTTGCCGGCACACGGCTGCTGGTGCCGGAACACCGGCTGGCCGAAGCGGAAGCGCTGGCGGTCCAGGCTTTCACGGCGCGCAAGGTGGGACCTCCGCGCGAGCCTGGCGTCGTGATCGGCCCCATGGTCACGCAGAAGCAGTACGAACGCGTGCAGTCGCTGATCCGCCGGGGCGTGGAAGAAGGCGCGCGCCTGCTGTGCGGCGGCGAAGGCAGGCCGGAAGGACTGGACGGCGGCTTCTTCGTCAAGCCCACGGTGTTCAGCGGCGTGCGCAACGACATGACGATTGCACGCGAAGAGATCTTCGGGCCTGTGCTCTCCATCATCAGCTACCGCAGCGAAGAGGAAGCAATCCAGATTGCGAACGACACGCCTTACGGCCTGCACGGCTACGTGTTTTCCGGCGACGTGGAACGCGCGCGGCGCGTGGCGGACCAGATCATTGCGGGGCGCGTTTTCATCAATGGGCTGTATGATGAACCTGCCGCGCCTTTCGGCGGCTTCCGCCAGTCTGGCCTGGGCCGCGAATTTGGCGTGTGGGGATTCGAAGCATACCTGGAACCGAAAGCCTTGATGGGCTATGCACAAACGCTCTGACAATCTGCTGGCATCGCTGCGCGGCCAGTTGCTGCGCCGTTTCGACGGCCTGCCTGCCGCGCAGCGCGATGTGAAAACGGCGATACCCTGGCTGTCGCTGATTCGCCTGTCCGCGCCCACACCGGCCGGGCGGGGCATGCTCACGCCTTCCGCCTGCCTGCTGGTGCAGGGAGAGAAGCAGATGCTGATCGGGCAGGAGGTGCTGACATACGGCCCGTCAAACTATGTGCTCACGGCGGTCGATCTCCCGGTATCGGGGCAGGTAACGCGGGCCAGCGCCAGCCAGCCCTATCTCGGTATCCGCATCGATTTCACGCCGCGCGAAGTGGCGGACTTCATGCTGGAGATGCAGCTGCAGCCTCCCGCAGCAGCCGAGGCGCCGCCAGCCGCCTATGTCGAGCAAGCTGACGAAGCATTGCTCGCTGTGTTCGAACGCCTGCTGCAGCTGCTGGAGCGCCCGCGCGACGTGCCGGTGCTGGCGCGGTTGATCAAACAGGAACTGATCTATCACTTCCTGATGGCGCCGCGAGGCGGCAGCCTGGCCCATGCCGTATCCGGCGGCGCCCGCGAGAAGGCGGTCGGCGAAGCGATCAGCTGGATCCGCGATCACTACGCCGAGCCGCTGCGCATCGAATCGCTGGCAAAGACGGTACGCCTGAGCCCTTCCGTGCTGCACCGCCGTTTCAAGGCGGTGACGGTGATGAGCCCCCTGCAGTACCAGAAGCAGGTGCGCCTGCTGGAAGCACGCAAGCTGCTGATGGCGGGCGGCGTGGAGGCGGCCACCGTGGCCTACCGCGTGGGCTACGAGAGCCCATCCCAGTTCAGCCGCGAATACCGCAGGCTGTTCGGCGCCACACCCTTGCAGGACGCCGAACAGCTGCGGGGACAGTACCTTGAACCTTAAGCCGCGAAACCACCATCGATATTCAGGCTGGCGCCGGTCACATAAGCCGATTCCGGGCTGGCCAGGTAGGCTACCAGGCTGGCAATTTCGTCCGGCGTGCCATGGCGCGGCAGCGCCATCAGGCCGTGCAGGCTGGCCGCGAAGTCGCTGTTCTCCGGGTTCATGTCGGTATTCACCGGGCCTGGCTGAACGTTGTTGACGGTGATGCCGCGCGGGCCGAGGTCGCGCGACAGGCCTTGCACCAGTCCTTTCAGCGCCGATTTGCTCATGGCGTAAGCAGCGCCGCCTGCGAAGGGCATGCGGTCCGCGTTCGTGCTGCCGATGTTGATGACGCGGCCACCGCTCCCCATATGCGCCAGCGCAGCCTTGGTCGCGACAAATACGGCGCGCACATTCACGGCAACGGTCAGGTCAAAATCTTCCAGCGAGAACTCGCTCACGTCGCCAAGGCGCAGTACGCCAGCATTGTTCACGAGGATGTCGATCGCGCCATATTCCCTGGCGACGTCGTTGATCGATTTGGTGACGGCGTCAGCGTTGGCGGCATCGGCGCGGACGGCGAGGGCGCGGCCGCCGGCTGCTTCGATTTCACGCACCAGTGCATAGGCCGTATCGGCTGAGCTCTGATAGCTGAAGGCGACGGTTGCGCCGTCGGCGGCGAGGCGGCGTACGATGGCGGCGCCGATGCCGCGCGAACCGCCGGTGACGAAGGCGACTTTGCCATTCAGTTTGGTGGAGGTGCTCATGATGTATTTCCTTTCGAGAGAAGTTGAACTGCGATGGACTCAGTATGGTCCCGGCATTGTGTGCTGACTAGTCGGTAATATTGGCAATCACTTTCAACTATTGGTATAAAATGAGTGCATGGAACCGCTCAGCCATCTTGACTCCTTTATCTCCAGTGCCGAAGGCGGCAGCTTTTCGGTGGCAGCGCGCCGTCTTGGCTTGACGCCCGCTGCGGTCAGCAAGAACGTGGCGCGGCTGGAGGCCAGCCTGGGGGTGCGCCTGTTCCAGCGCAGCACGCGCAGCCTCACGCTGACCGAGGCCGGCGAGCGCTTCCTGCGCCAGGTGAGCGTGCCGTTCGCGGAGCTGCAGGGGGCGGTGGCCGATGTGGCGCGCGAGGACGGCAGGCCGTCCGGCGTGCTGAAGGTGAGCGTGGCGGTGGCTTTCGGCCGCCATTACCTGGTGCCGCTGCTTGGCCAGTTCCTGGCACGTTATCCGGACGTGGTGCCGGACTGGCATTTCGATAACCGGCCGGTGGACCTGATCAGCGAAGGCTTCGACGTAGCGATCGGCGGCGGCATCGAACTGACGCCGGGCGTGGTGGCGCGCGAGCTGTCGCGCATCAGCGTGGTGCTGGTGGCAGCGCCGTCCTTCATGGCAGGCCGCAGCATGCCGCAAACCCCCGCTGACCTTGTGCACTTTGACGGCATCGCGCGGCGTTCGCCCGCCACCGGCCGCTTGCGCAGCTGGACGCTGCGTCATACATCAGGTGAGGAAGCGCCGCTGGAGTTCAGGACTGTTGTGATGTTCGATGATCCGGAGGCGATGGCTGATGCGGCAGCGCTGGGCCTGGGCATCGCCATGGTGCCGGCGCCGCATGCCGCGCCCTACCTGGCCAGCGGACGCCTGGTGCGGCTGCTGCCGGACTGGCGTGCCGATGCGGGGCCGCTTGCTGTCTACTACTCCAGCAAGAAGCTGCTGCCGGCGAAGACCCGCGTCTTTGTCGATTTCATCGTGGAGTCCTTCCGGCAGACGCAGTTCGCCACCCGCATCGGGCAGATGTGAGGCGTGCGAGCGACATTCCGTGACAATATCAATAAATAAATTGTGTTGTCGGAACGTACTTGCGCGGTATGATGGAATCCTCCGTATTTTTCACTCGTAAGGTGCTTTCCATGTCTGATGCAAAGAAATTCCGTCTCGTCACCCGCAGCGATTTCGATGGCCTGGTGTGTGCCGTGCTTCTCAAGCATCTTGATCTGATCGACGAGATCCTGTTCGTGCACCCCAAGGATATGCAGGACGGGAAGGTGGCTATCACCGACCGCGACATCACCACCAATCTGCCGTATGTGGCAAGCGCCCACTTGGCCTTCGACCACCACCTGTCGGAAACCATCCGCAATACGGGCGAGCGCAAGAACCACATCATTCACCCGGAAGCGCCGTCCGCAGCGCGCGTGGTGTATGACTATTACGGCGGCCTGAAGGCCTTCCCGAAAGCCTGGGACGATATGATGGCGGCCGTGGACAAGGGCGACTCGGCCCAGTTCAACCGCGAAGAAGTGCTGAATCCGCAGGGCTGGGACCTGCTGAACTTCCTGATGGATGCCCGTACGGGCCTGGGCCGCTTCCGCGAGTTCCGCATCTCGAACTACAGCCTGATGATGGACCTGATCGATTACTGCCGTAATCACACCATCGACGAGATCATGGCGCTGCCGGACGTGAAAGAGCGCAAGGACCTGTACTTCGAACACGCGGAGAAGTGCAAGGACCAGATCAAGCGCTGCTCCACCATCCACAAGAACCTGGTGGTGCTGGACCTGCGCAATGAAGAGGTGATCTTTGCCGGCAACCGCTTCATCATCTACGCGATGTACCCGGAAACCAATATCTCGATCCACGTGCTGTGGGGCCTGAAGAACCAGAACACCGTGTTCGCAACCGGCAAATCGATCCTGAACCGCAGTTCGAACACCAATATCGGCGCGCTGATGCTGGAATACGGCGGCGGTGGCCACCAGAACGCGGGCACCTGCCAGGTGGATAACGAACGTGCTGAGGAAGTGCTGGAAGCCCTGATCCAGCGCATTACTACCGAGGGCTGATCCTGCTGCGGGAGGCATGGCGCCTCCCGCCCTGATTATGCAGCCGCTTCTTCTTTCGGCGGCAGCGCAATCTGGTTATCGGTGCTGAACTGATAGTCCTTGAACACGTGTTCGGCCGTCAGCAGCTGGTAGTCGCCGTTGGCCAGCTTGTGCGTGGTGTCCTTCAGGCGGTAGGTGTAGTGGCCGCAGGTCCAGCAGTTGAAGTTGCGCATGTGCGTGCACAGGCAGGTCTTGTCCATCACCTTGATGCCCTTGTCGCTGCCGCCGTTGGCCATCACTTCGCGGTTATACGAGTTGATGTAGGCGCAGTTGCCGGTGGCATCCAGCAGGTAGCCGTAGGACTCGCAGCCGGGACGCGTATTGGCGCCGATGGCGGGCGTGGACTTCAGCATGCGCATCGGGTAGCCGGTAGGGGACACGCCGTTGACGATGATGTCCTCTTCCGACGCCTTCACGTATTCCTGCTTGACCTTGTCCGGCAGGCCGCATTCCTTGGTGATGGTGAAACGGGTGGCAACCTGCACGCCCGCCGCGCCCATTTCGAGGAAGGACACGGCATCGCTGCCGGTAAATACGCCGCCCGCGGCAATCACCGGCACGTCCAGGTGCTCCGCCTTCAGGTAGTCCAGCACTTCACGTGTGATGGTGTGCAGGTCGTAGTCCTTCCAGTCCTCCAGGCCGAAGCCCAGGTGGCCGCCGGCCAGCGGACCTTCCACGATCACGTAATCGGGCAGGCGGTCCAGCTTCTGGTTCTTGCGCAGGAAGATCTGCAGCGCGCGCACGGAGGATACGATGATGCCCAGCTTCGCTTCGCGGAAGCGCGGATTGTCGGCCATCAGGCTGAAAGAGTTGAAGTGCAGGCCTGCCGACAGGGTGATGCCGTCGATGCCCGCATCCAGCGCCGCATTCAGGCGCACGCGCAGGGTTTCGCGCGGGCCGTTCATGGTCAGCTTCTCCATGCAGTTCACGAAGATCAGGCCCGGGCCTTTTTTCGCGGCCATGGTCTGGCCGATGTGGTTGCGCTGCGCTTCGGCCAGGCGGTTCAGGTCGAACTGCACCACCGCCTTGTCCATATTGTTGATGTTGTACTTGTAGAGCTTCGTTTTCTCTTTCACGAAACTGGTATCGAAGCGGCGGTCGGACACGTCTTCCACCATCGCATCCGAGATGTGGCCAATGCCGCCCAGGCGCGCCGCTTCCAGCGCCAGTTCCGCCGTGGAGATATCCACGCCCATCCCGCCGATCATGATTGGCACATACTCTTTGTCGCCAAACTTCAGGCGGAAATCGTCAACACGTTTCATTGCTATCCTTAGAACTCAGTCGCGGAAGTTGTTGAATTCCAGCGGGGTATCCGCCACTTCCTTGCGCAGCAGCTGCATGGCGGCCTGCAGGTCGTCGCGCTTGGCGCCGGTCACGCGCACGGACTCGCCCTGGATGCTGGCCTGCACCTTCATTTTGCTTTCCTTGATGATCTTGGTGATCTTCTTGGCGGTTTCGGTCTCAATGCCGTTCTTGACCTTGATGACCTGTTTTACCTTGTCGCCGCCGATCTTCTCGATCTTGCCTTCGTCCAGGAAGCGCACGTCCACCTTGCGCTTGGCCAGCTTGTTGGTCAGCACGTCCTTGACCTGGCTGAGCTGGAAGTCGGAATCGGCGAAGGCGGTCAGTTCATGTTCTTTCTGCTCGACGCGCGCATCGCTTCCCTTGAAATCGAAGCGGGTGCTGATTTCCTTGTTGGACTGGTCGACGGCGTTGCGCACCTCGATCATGTCGGCTTCGGAGACTACGTCAAACGATGGCATAAGCGGGTTTCCTTTCAAAGATGCGATATTTTAACGGACAAAGAGGCGAACGCTCGGTCGTTTTTCTCCCTTTCCCTCTATAATCGAGCAAAAAGGTCCGGTTTTCGCCATGCAATCATCCCTTCCTCTCCAGCACAATTTCTCCCTGCGCCAGCTGAATACTTTCGGTATCGAGGCCAGTGCCGCCAGCTATCTGCGCATTACGGCCGTCGGGCAGCTGCGCGCCGCGCTGGCCGATCCGGTCCTGGCCGCGATGCCCCGGCTGGTGCTCGGCGGCGGCAGCAACCTGCTGCTGACCGGCGATTTTCCCGGCCTGGTGCTGCATATTGCGCTGGAAGGGCGCGAAATCCTGCCGGGCGACGCAGACCACGTGCATGTGCGCGCGGCGGCTGGCGAAAACTGGCACGCCTTCGTGCAATGGACGCTGGAGCAGGGCTGCGGCGGACTGGAAAACCTGTCCCTGATTCCCGGCACGGCGGGCGCGGCGCCAATCCAGAATATCGGGGCCTATGGGCTGGAAACCAAGGACCTGTTCCATGAATTGAGCGCTTTCGACCCCGCCAGCGGCGAAATCGTGACGATGACGCGGGCCGACTGCCGCTTTGCCTACCGCGACAGCATCTTCAAGCAGGAAGCGGAGCGCGGCCTGATTGTGCTGGATGTGACATTTGCGTTACCGCGGCAGTGGCAGCCCAACCTGCGCTACGCCGAGCTGGCGGCGGCCGTGGCCGAACAGGGCCTGGACGCGCCCACGCCGCGCCAGGTGGCCGATACGGTGATCGCCATCCGCCGCCGCAAGCTGCCGGATCCGGCCGATATCGGCAATGCGGGCAGCTTCTTCAAGAATCCCGTGGTGAGTGCAGTCCAGTGCGCGCAGCTGCTGCAGCAGTTCCCGGCCCTCGTGCACCACACGCAGCCGGATGGCAGCGAGAAGTTGGCGGCGGGCTGGCTGATCGACCAGTGCGGATGGAAGGGGCGCAGCATGGGCGCGGCGGGCGTCTACCCGAAGCAGGCGCTGGTGCTGGTCAACAATGGCGGCGCCACGGGCGCGGACGTGCAGCGCCTGGCGGCGGCGATCCAGGCCGACGTGGCGGCGCGCTTCGGCGTGGCGCTGGAGCCGGAGCCGGTTTTCGTCTAGTGGCCGCTGTCGCGAGGCGGCAGCCCGCCTGCCGCAACGACCCGGGGCGGGCGCTTTAGACTGTCGCTACGCAGGCCTGGTTGCGGCCGCCGTTCTTGGCTGCGTACAACGCGCTGTCGGCTGCCGTCAGCAGCGCTTCAACACTGCCGGAAGGCGAAGGCACCAGCGTGGCCACGCCCACCGACATAGTGACTTTGCCGTGCGGTTTGGCCTCCGCGTTGTCGATATCGAGGCTGGCCAGGTGGCGGATACAGGCCTCGGCCACGATCATCGCGCCTGCGGCATCCGTATCGGGCAGCACAATCGCGAATTCCTCGCCGCCATAGCGCGCTGCCAGGTCCGCCGGACGCTTCAGGTGCTCGGTCAGCACGGCAGCCGTTTTCTTGAGGCACAGGTCGCCCGCCAGGTGGCCGTGGCTGTCGTTGTAGATCTTGAAGCAGTCGATATCGCACATCAGCAGCGACAGCGGCTGCTTGTCGCGCTGGCCGCGCTGCCATTCAATCTGCATCACTTCATCGAAGCGGCGGCGGTTGGCAATGCCGGTCAGGCTGTCCAGCGCGGCCAGCTTCTGCAGCTCGATATTGGCGGCGGCCAGGTTCTTCTGGCTCTCGCGCAGGAAGCGGAAGGCTTCGTCGCGCTGCAGGCGGCTGATGTGGGCGCCGGAGTGGTAGCGCACGCGGGCCAGCAGTTCCAGCTTGTCCGGCAGCTTCACCATATAGTCATTGGCGCCGACCGCGAAGCCCTGGGCCTTGGTCTTGGGTTCTTCTTTCGCCGACAGCACGATGACGGGCACATGCTCCAGCACCGTGCTGGCACGGTATTGGCGAATCAGGTCGAAACCATCGACGTCAGGCATCAGCAGGTCCTGCAGGATGACGGTGGGCCGCAGCTCCTCGGCGCTGCGCAGCGCCTGGTGCGGATCGCTGACGTAGTGGAACTCGATGTCGCCCTGGTCGGCCAGCATGCGGCGCACGGCCTCGATGATGATGAGCTGGTCATCCACCAGCAGCACGCGGACCTTGAAAGGGGTGATATGGATTTCGGGAGCCGCGCCAGCAGCCGTGTGCACTTCAGACATCGTCTTCTCGTTATGTTCGTTCAAGCGCTGGCGGTCAGCTTCTCCCTCCAGTGATATTGCGCAAGTAGGGACCAATTTTCTCCAGCGGCAGAATGAACTGCGCTGCATCCAGCTCCGCCGCTGCGCGCGGCATGCCGTAAACGGCGCTGCTGGCCTGGTCCTGTGCGATCGTGTGCTTGCCCGCGCGCCGCATGGCCAGCAGGCCTTCGGCGCCATCGCGGCCCATGCCGGTCAGCAGCACGCCAACGGCATCGCCGTCCCAGACCTTGGCCACGCACTGGAAGAACACATCGACCGAGGGCCGGTATGCATAGTCCTTTGGATTTGGATCGTAACTCAACTGTAACTTTTCATCTAGTACCAAGTGGTCGTTGCTCTTGGCCACCAGCACCACGCCCGGTTCCAGCATGTCGCCGTGCTCTATGGCACGCACGGGAAGGGTGATCTGTTCGCCCAGCCAGCGGGCGAAATGGGCCGCAAAATTGGCGTCGATGTGTTGTACCACGACGACGGCGCAGCCGGGCGGCGGCTGCCAGCCGGACAGGATTTTGGCCACGGCCACCGGCCCGCCGGTGGAGGCGCCGATGGCGATCAGCGCGTTCAGTCTCGGCGCCAGCGGCTGCGGCGCCGGGACTTTTGCCCTGGGCTGCATCGACTGGGTGCCGCCGCTGTGGCGAATCAGCTTGTCCATGGTGCGGATCTTGTGCAGCAGCTCGGTGGCGCCGTCGGCTTTCCCCTGCAGCATGGGGGTGGCGGTAACGTCCAGCGCGCCCGCGCCGAGCGCGCGGAACACCTGGTTCACGCTGTCCTGCGGGCGGCCGGTCACAATCAGGATGGCGCAGGGCGCTTCTTCCATGATGCGGCGGGTGGCTTCCACGCCGTCCAGTTCCGGCATGTTCAGGTCCATCAGCACCAGGTCGGGGCGCTGCTCATTGCATTTGTCCACGGCTTCCTGGCCGGTGCGGGCGATCCACAGCACCTGGTGTTCCTGCGTGCTCGCCACCACGCGGCGCAGCGCTTCGGCTGCCATGGGCACGTCGTTGGCGATCCCGATTTTCATCGCGCGGCATCCCCGATCAGGTCGGCCACGGCATCGAGCAGGGTCTCGTCGTGGAAGCTGCCCTTGGTCAGGTAGTAGTCGGCGCCCGCAGCCAGGCCGCGCGCGCGGTCTTCCGGACGGTCCTTGTAGGAGACGATCATGACGGGCAGCTTGTGCAAGTTCAGGTCTTTCTTGATGAGGGATACCAGCTCGATGCCGTCCATGCGCGGCATGTCCACGTCGGTGACCACCAGGTCGTAGTCGCCGCTGCGCACCACGTTCCAGCCGTCGATGCCATCGATGGCGATATCGACCTCGAAGCCACGGCTTAGCAGCAGTTTGCGTTCCATCTCGCGCACGGTCAGCGAGTCGTCCACTACCAGTATACGCTTCATCTTACGCCTTCCGGCCAGGCCGGCACGCGCCATCTGCGCCAGGCTGCCTTCGTGCAGCAGCTTGTCGATGGACAGCAGCAGGTCCGGCACGTCCAGGATCAGCACCGGTTCGCCGTTATCCAGCAGGGCGGCCGAAGATATGTCGCGCATCTTGCCAAATACCGGGTCGATGGCCTGCACCGCCAGGCTTTCCTCGCCGCGGATCCTGTCCACCACCAGGGCATAGCGCCGGTTGCCGCTGCCGATGACGATGGCCGGCAGTTCCTCCTGCTGCTGCATCTCGCCCAGCTCCAGCGCCTGCGCCGCCGATACCAGGCCGATATGCTCACCGCCCATCTCGAAGAACTGCTTGTTCTCCAGCGTGTGGATGGCGGACTGCGGCACCGTCACCACCCGTTCCACTTTCACCATAGGCAGGGCGTAGGCTTCGCCGCCGATATCGGCCACCAGCGCGCGCACGATGGACTGCGTGAGCGGCAGCGTGATGGAGGTACGGAAGCCCTTGCCGTACTCGGATTCCAGGCGCACGGTGCCGTTCTGCTGGCGAATGGTGTCGTGCACGATGTCCAGGCCCACGCCGCGCCCGGAGATTTCTGTGATGCTGTCTTTCAGGCTGAAGGCGGGCAGGAACAGGAATTCGAGCAGCTCGCTTTCGGACATGGCCGCTGCCATGGCTTCGCTGGCCATCTTGCGTTCGGCCACCGTGCGCCGGATTTTTTCAAGATCGACGCCGCGCCCGTCGTCGCTGATCTCGATACTGAGCATGCCGGCGCGGTGGCGCGCTTCCATGGTGATGGTGCCGGCGGCAGGCTTGCCCGCGGCACTGCGCTCGCCGGCGCTTCCCATGCCGTGGTCGATGGCGTTGCGCAGGATGTGGTTCAGCGGGCTTTCGATGCGGGACAGGATGTCGCGGTCCACCAGCGTCTCTTCGCCGATGATGTCCAGCTTGACGTCCTTGCCGAGCGAGCGCGCGAGGTCGCGCACCATGCGCGGGAAGTGCTGCACACCGTCGCGGAAAGGGCGCATGCGCAAGGTGAGCACTTCGTCCACCAGGTTCTGCGAGGCGGTGAGCTGGCGCCGCTCGAAGGTTTCCACGTCGCCGATATGGCTCAGCATGAACTGCTTCAAAGGCTGGCTGCGCTGCAGGGCCAGCAGCGATTTCTCTTTCAGCACCGGGTCGTCCACGCGCGAGATGGCGTCGTGCAGGTCTTCCAGGGCCGAGAACAGGCTGGCCTGGTTGCGCTTGTGGCGCTGCAGGCCCTGGATCAGCGGATGCAGCTGGTGCGCGGCAATGCGCGCTTCGCTGGCCAGCGACAGCAGGCGGTCGTAGTTCTGGGCGGTCTTCATTGCGGGCAGCGCGCGCTGCGCGCCCTGGCCGCTGGCCTGGTTGGCGGCTGCCGTGTCGCTCGCCGCGCGGTCCGCTGCAAGGGCGCTTTCTGCTGCAGCGCCGGCCGTATCCGGGGCAGGTGCAGCGGAAGCTGGGAGGGGCGCCCGAGCGGGGCTGGGCGCCGAAACCATGGGCGGCGGCGCCAGCTCCACCGGCTCCGGCAGGAAGGCGATGGCAAGGATGGCGTCCATCGCCTTCCTGATCTGGGCGCCGTTTGCTGCCAGCCAGGGCGCTACGCCATCCTCCTGCAGGCGCGAACATTGCAGGATCAGGTCCACGCCTGCCAGCAGCACGTCCACCCGGTTCGGCGTCAGCCTGAGTTTGCCCTGCTGGGCCGAAATGAACGCATCCTCCATGCCGTGCGCGAGCTGCACGATGAGGTCGAGGCCGACGATGGCAGCTGCGCCCTTGATCGAGTGCGCGGCCCGCATCATCGATTCGATGGCCGCTGCATCGCTGGTGCGCTCCAGCGCAAGCAGGCCGTCCGTCAGGATCTGGGTCTGCGTTTCCGCCTCCATGCGGAACAGGTCCTGCATGGAGAACTGGCTCAGGTCATCGTTCCTGTCCTGGCTCATCGCAGTGTCCTCGCAAGCTGGTAGCCGATCAGGCCCGCGTCTAGGCAACCCACCTGCATATCCTCATGGGCGAGCACCCCGGTCAGGTAGCGCACCAGGCCCTTGTTGATCGTGGCGGCGGGTGTTTTGATCTCATTGCCGGCGTAGCGCACGATGCCCCACAAATCCGCGACCGGCAAGGCATAGGACTGGCCTTCCCACTCCACCAGCAGCAGGCGTGCGAAGGTGTGGCGTTTGCTGCGCGCCACGCCTTCCTGCTCGTCGATGCCGAACAGTTCGGCCAGCGAGATGCAGGGATACACCTTGCCGCCGACGTTGACGATGCCGCGCAGGCCGCGCGCGTTGCGGTGCGGCAGGCGGTGGGGCTGGGCGGTTGGCGCCACTTCAACAAAGAGCGCAGTGGGCAAGGCAAGCCATTCGCGGCCGATGCGGAACACGACGGCCGAGGAATCCTGCCGGGTATCGCGCACTTCCGGCGTGCGGAAATGCTCGGCCCATTCGCGCTGGTAGCCCGCACTGACCGGGCGGTCCAGATTGCGCTGCGCGGAAGCGGCATAGACCTCGCAGTTGCGGCAGTGTACGTGCTCGGGCAGCAGTTCGCAGCTCTGGTCGCCCGCGATGCCGATCCGGCTCCAGCAGCCTGCCTGTTCGTCAACGTGAAGTGGAATGGTGGACATGGGCTGCCGGCTTTCAGTTAACTGTCTGGCGCTGGGTCTGGCGCTGGTACACGCGCGCGGCGCGCGCCTTCAGCGTGGCGGCCGTGCTGCGGTCGCCCTGCTGCTCTGCGAGCAGGGCGAGATGGCACAGCGCTTCGTAGTGGTCCGGCTGCAGGTAGATGCAGCGTTTGAGCTGGGCCTGCGCCTGCTCCGGCTCGCTGGCCGCTTCGTTCAGCAGGCCGAGGATGAAGTAGGCGTCGGCGGTATCCGGCGCCTGCGCGATGATGGCGCGGCAGGCGGCATCGGCTTCCTTCATCCGGCCCTGGTCGGCCAGGACGCGTGCGCTGGCCAGCAGGTCTTCCGTGGCCGGAGGCGTGGGCTGCCGTACGGCGGCGGCAGGCGATGTGCGCGCCCGCGTGCCGGCAGCGGGCGGCGCAGCACTGGCTGGCGCACGCGTGCCCGTTGCTGCGGCATTCGGCTTGTGCGCAGGCACCCGGCGCGCGGGGCGCTGTGCAATGGGCAGGGGCGCTGCGGCGGCAGGCGGCTGCGCGGTTTCCTTGCGCAGTGCGAAAGCCTGGCGGTAAGGTACGGGCGCGAAACCATGCTGGGTGATCGAAGGGACTTCCGCGTAGCCCGCGAGCAGGACTCCGTCATCGGCCAGCATGAAGGACAGCTTTGCGATGGCGGCGGCCGTGGTGGGCTTGTCGAAGTAGATCAGCAGGTTGCGGCAGAAGATGATGTCGTAATGCCGCGCAGGGGCGATGTCGCTGCTCAGCAGGTTACCCTGCCTGAAGCTCACGCGCCGCCGCACAATGTCGTTGATGCGGTAGCAGTCGTCGCCACGCGGCTCGAAATAGCGGTCGCGGAAATCCAGTTCCTGGTTGCGGAAGGCGTTGCGGCCATAGATGCCGGCCTGTGCGCGCTGGATGCAGGCCGGGCTCAGGTCCACGGCGTCGATGGCGAAGGAAGGCAGGGGTATGCCGGCGTCGCAGAAGGCCATGGCCAGCGAATAAGGCTCTTCGCCGTTTGCGCAGGGAATGCACAGTGCCCGCACCATGCGGCTGCCCGCTGCCAGCCGCGCCTGTGCAAACTCCGCAGCCAGTGCGAATGCCTGGGGATCACGGAACAGCCAGGACTCGGGCACCACCACCAGTTCGGTCAACGCCGTCATCTCGTCCGGCGTGATGTTCTTCAGGTAGGCCGCATGATCGGCAATGCCGGTGGCGGCCATGCGCTGCTGCACCGCGCGCTCCGCGGTGGCGCGCGACAGGTTCAGGCCTGTGCTTTTGCGCAGCAGCGATTGCGCCGTCATGATGGGGTATTCTCCGGCTGGAACAGCAGGGCGCGCAGGGACTCGGGCAGCAGCTGCTCCAGCTCCACCAGCTGCACCATGCCTTGCCCATCTCCCGCCACCTCGCCAAGGAAGGGCGCGGCGCGCACGCCCGGCGTGGTGAGTGAGGCCGGATCGATGTCCTGCATGCCGGTTACGCGCTCCGCCAGCAGGCCAAGCGCGTGCACCGCGCCATCCGGCGCCGCATAATCCACCAGTACGATGCGCGTGTCGAAATGCGCGCGTGCAGGCCGCAGGCCGCTGATGCAGGACAGGTCGATCACGGGCACGGAATCGCCGTGCAGGTTCATCAGGCCGGCCACGGAGGGCGGGGCCAGCGGCACGCCCTTGAGTTCCATCAGCGGCAGCACGCGCCGCACCACCGCCAGGCGCAGGCCGTAGCGGTCGTCACCGATGTGGAAAACCAGCAGCTTCATGATGCCTTTATACGTTCACCGCGAAGGTGGCGACGCTCGATTGCAGGTCGCTCGCCGCATACTGCAGCTGGTGCACGGCCTCGGAGGTCGCTTTCAGCGACTCCACGGTCTGCTGGGTAGCGTCGTTCAGCTGCATCATGGTTTCCGTGATCTGCTGCGCACCGACGGATTGCGCCTGCATTCCCTGCAGCACGGCGTCGAACTGCGGCGCCAGCTTCTGCACCTGGTCCATCACGCCGGACAGCTGGTCAGTAACCTGGCGCACTTCGCCCACGCTGCGGCGGATCTCCTCCGAGAACTTGTCCATGCCCATTACGCTGGCCGATACGGCGGACTGCATCTCCTTCAGCATCTGTTCGATATCCCAGGTGGAGACCGAAGTCTGGTCTGCCAGGCGGCGGATTTCGGTCGCCACCACGGAGAAGCCGCGGCCCGCCTCGCCGGCCTTCTCGGCCTCGATGGCGGCATTCAGCGACAGGATATTGGTCTGGTCGGCCACTTTGGTGATGGTGGTCAGCACGCTGTTGATATTGCTGGCCTTCTCGGACAGCGCCGCCAGCTTGGCATTGATGGAATCAGTGGCGCTCACCATATTCTGCATGGTCTGGTCCATGCGGCGCAGGTTGTTCTGGGCGTCGGCGGTGGCGCTGGTGGTGTAGTCGGCCACCGAGGTGGCGTCCTCCATGGTCTTCAGCAGCTGCGCGGTATTGGCCGAGATTTCCTTGGTGGTGCTCAGCACCTCCACGCTGGTCTGCGCCTGCTCCACGCCGGTGGCTTCCTGTTGCTTGGCCGAGGCGGCGATTTCCGTGGCCGAGGTGGTGACCTGGATGCCGGCCTTCTGCACATTGGTGAGCAGCAGGCGCAGGTTGTCGAACATGCGCGCCAGGCCGTTGCCCAGCTGGCCGATCGCGTCGCTGCCGGTCACCGTGACCTTGCCCGTCAGGTCGCCGGATGCCGCACGCGACACCACGCCCAGCAGCTCATCGACTTTCGCACGCAGGTCGTTGGTGGCGGCCTGCTCGCGCTGCTGGTTATCCTGGATGGTTTGCGCCATGCGGTTGAACTCTTCGGTCACCCGGCCCAGTTCATCGCCCGAGATCACGGTGGCGCGCGCGCCCTGTTCACCGGCGGCGAGGCGGCCGACGGCGCTGGTCAGGTTGTTCAGCGGCGCGGTAATGGCGCGCGTCAGCGCAACTACGACAAACAGCGACAGCACCACGCAGGCTGCACCGCCCGCCGTCAGCACCAGGCGCATATTCTGCTGCAGGCTAGCCGCTTCGCTGGCGCGCTGCGTGAGCAGGGCGTTTTCCTGGTTCGCCGCCTCTTCGAGCAGGCGGCGGATAGCGGCCATCTGCGGGCTGCCCTGCTGCAGCTGCGTGCCGCGGCCGACGGTGTCTGCGGCGCTTGCGCTGTTGCCGAGCTGCTGCCGCAGCGCGATCTGCGGCTCGATCGTTTCCTTGATCCAGGTGGTGATGCCCGCGTCAAGGCGGCGCAGGCGTTCCTGCTGGACCGGATTGTCGGCCGTGAGCTTCAGCAGCGCGCTGATGGACGGCTGCAGGTCCGCCATCTCCTCATGGATGCGGGCGAGCCGCGTGTCGCTGCCGGTGAGCAGGTAGCCGCGCGTTTCGACCTGCACGCTGAGCAGGTTGTTATCCACTTTGTCGATGGCCAGCAGCACCTGCATGGTGTGCTTGTCCCAGCCATTCGCGGCCGACAGGCTGCTGAAATTATTGTAGGCGACGAACAGCAAAACAAGAATGATGGCTAGGATGGCGCCGAAGCCGGCATACAGCTTGTTCTTGATGCTCAGGTTCTGGATCATCGTGTCTCCGCAGCGGACGAGTTCGTATGGTGGAAATGTAACATTTTGCCGCCCCCGAAGCGAGAGGGCACAGTGGGGTGTGGCAAAAATAAAGGCCGCCCGAAGGCGGCCTTGCTTGCATCTTGCCAGCTTGCTGGCTTATTGGCCGCGCTTCAGGCGGGCGTTTGCCGCAATGCGCATGCGCAGGGCATTCAGCTTGATGAAACCGCCGGCATCGGCCTGGTTGTAAGCGCCGCCGTCTTCGTCGAAGGTGGCGATGGTCTGGTCGAACAGGGAATCGGTCTTCGAATCGCGCGATACCACGATCACATTGCCCTTGTAGAGCTTCACGCGCACCCAGCCGTTCACGCTTTGCTGCGTGTGGTCGATCAGGGTTTGCAGCGCCACGCGTTCCGGGCTCCACCAGTAGCCGTTGTAAATCAGCGAGGCGTAGCGCGGCATCAGGTCGTCCTTCAGGTGGGCCACTTCGCGGTCCAGCGTGATGGATTCGATGGCGCGGTGGCCCTTCAGCATGATGGTGCCGCCCGGCGTTTCATAGCAGCCGCGCGACTTCATGCCCACATAGCGGTTTTCCACCAGGTCCAGGCGGCCGATGCCGTGCTTGCCGCCCAGGCGGTTCAGCTCTGTCAGCACTTCGGCGGCGGACATGCGCTTGCCGTTCAGGGCCACGATGTCGCCTTTTTCGTATTCCAGGTCCAGGTATTCCGCTTCGTCCGGGGCCGCTTCCGGGCTCACGGTCCAGCGCCACATGGATTCCTCGGCCTCCGCGCTCGGGTTCTCCAGGTGGCGGCCTTCGAAGGAGATGTGCAGCAGGTTGGCGTCCATCGAGTAGGGCGCGCCGCCGTTCTTGTGCTTCATGTCGATGGCGATGCCGGCATCTTCCGCGTATTTCAGCAGTTTTTCGCGCGACAGCAGGTCCCATTCACGCCATGGGGCGATCACTTTCACGCCCGGCTTCAGCGCGTAGGCGCCCAGCTCGAAGCGCACCTGGTCGTTGCCCTTGCCGGTGGCGCCGTGCGAGATGGCGTCGGCGCCGGTCTGGTTGGCGATCTCGATCAGGCGCTTGGCGATCAGCGGACGCGCGATCGAGGTGCCCAGCAGGTATTCGCCTTCATATACGGTATTGGCGCGGAACATCGGGAACACGAAGTCGCGCACGAATTCTTCGCGCACGTCGTCGATGAAGATGTTCTCAGGCTTGATGCCGAATTTGAGCGCCTTGGCGCGTGCCGGCTCCAGCTCTTCGCCCTGGCCCAGGTCGGCGGTGAAGGTGACGATTTCGCAGTTGTAGTTATCCTGCAGCCATTTCAGGATAACGGAGGTGTCCAGGCCGCCGGAGTAGGCGAGGACGACTTTTTTAATGTCGCTCATGGTGATTCTCGTTTCAGGTTGAATGTTATTTTGTGTCGATGCGGCCCAGCAGCAGGTACTCGATCAGCGCCTTCTGGATATGCAGGCGGTTCTCGGCTTCATCCCACACCACCGATTGCGGGCCGTCGATCACTTCGGCCGACACTTCTTCGCCGCGGTGCGCGGGCAGGCAGTGCATGAACAGGGCGTCCGGATGCGCGCGCGCCATCTTGGCGCTGTCCACGATCCAGCCATCGAAGGCTTTCAGGCGGGCGGCATTTTCCTGCTCGTAGCCCATGCTGGTCCAGACGTCGGTGTTGACGAGGTGCGCGCCCTCGCATGCGTCCGACGGGTTGTCGAACAGGGTGAAACGGTTGGTGCTGACCAGCGACATGTCCATGTCGTAGCCCTTTGGCGTGGATACGTTGACATGGAAGCCGAAGACTTCCGCCGCCTGCAGCCAGGAATACAGCATGTTGTTGGCGTCGCCGACCCAGGCCACGGTCTTGCCGCGGATGGAGCCGCGGTGTTCGTAGTAGGTGAAAATGTCGGCAAACACCTGGCATGGATGGTGTTCGTTGGTCAGGCCGTTAATCACCGGCACGCGCGAATGGGCAGCGAAACGCTCGATGATGTCCTGGCCGAAGGTGCGCACCATGATGATGTCGCACATGCGGGACATGACCTGGCCCGCGTCTTCCACCGGCTCGCCGCGTCCCAGCTGGCTGTCGCGGGTGTTCAGGTAGATGGCGGCGCCGCCCAGCTGGTGCATGCCGGCCTCGAAGGACAGGCGGGTACGGGTGGAGTTCTTCTCGAACACCATCACCAGGGTGCGGTCGATCAGCGGATGGTAGATCTCATAGTTCTTGAACTTGCGCTTGATAACCTTGGCGCGCTCGATCACGTATTCGTATTCATCCAGCGTGAAATCGGAAAACTGCAGGTAGTGCTTGATCGGTTTGGAAGTGGAAGACATATAGACAACTTTCTGGCTTAGCAAACCATTATACATGGCTGCTGCGCTAGTAGATTGTCGCGGGGCGGGCCGGGTCCTGGTGTGGTGCGACCAGGGGCAGGTCGAGGGTAAATGTAGTGCCGCCCTTGCTGCTGACGACGCTGATCTGGCCGCCGAGCAGGGTGGTCACGATGTTATAGCTGATCGACAGCCCAAGCCCGCTGCCGCCCTGGCCCAGCTTCGTGGTGAAGAAGGGATCGAAGATGCGCGTGAGGTTTTCCGGCGCAATGCCGCCGCCGTCGTCGCTGAAGGCGATCAGCACCCGGCCTTCCACCAGCAGCTGCGCGGTGAGGCGCATGCTGCCGCTTTCGCGCTGGTCGAAGGCATGCAGCAGCGCGTTGTTGATCAGGTTCGTGATCACCTGGCCGAAGGGGCCGGGGTAGCTGTCCATGCCCACGGCATCCGGCACCTCGTATTCGATGCGGTGGCCGGCGGCGCGGATGCGGTTCATCATGGTCGCCACGATTTCATGCGTGACCTGCTGCAGGTTGAACAGGCGGCGCTGCTCGGTGGTGCGGTCCACGGCCACCTGCTTGAAGCTGCTCACCAGGTCGGCCGCGCTGTGCAGGCCGCGCATCACCAGCTCGCTGGCCTTGCGCGCGTCCGCGATGAAGCCTGCCAGCTCGGAGCGGCGCAGGCCGGGGCCGTTGAGCTGTTCTTCCAGCTCATTGGTCTTCTGTTCCAGCGTGCTGGCGATCAGCAGGCTGTTGCCGATCGGCGTGTTCAGTTCATGCGCCACGCCCGCCATCAGCGCGCCCAGCGCGGCCAGTTTTTCCTGCGACACCAGCTGCGACTGCGCCTCCTGCAGCTGGCGGTAGGCATTGGCATTGTCGAGGGCAATGGCGCCGTAGGCGCACAGGGTGCGGAAGATCAGGCGTTCGCGCTCGCCGTACGCGCCCGCATGCATGGCCTGCACCGTCATCACGCCGAGGGCGCGGTCGCCCAGCAGCAGCGGCACGAAGAGGGCGCTCACGCTCGGGCTGGTGCCGGGCGTGACCAGCACCGAACGTTCGAAGGAGGCATTGTCCACATAGACTTCGCGCCGCTCGCGCACGCAGCGCGCGCTCCAGGCCTGGGGATGGTCCAGCGGCACGGTATTCTTCGGCAGCGGCAGCCCGCCTTCCACGCCGTAGGCGCGGCTCAGGCGCGCGCCGTCGATCAGGTAGATCGAGAAGGTGTTCGCCGACAGCAGCTCGTGCACATGGCGGTTCAGCACCTCATAGACCGCGCCGGCGTCGAGGTGGGTGGTGATCTCCTGGCCGATGGCCGACAGGCGCTGCAGCATCGCACCCGATTGCGCGAGCACTTCAGCGCGGCGCGCTTCGGCCATGGCCAGTTCGCGGTGGTGGGCGCCTTCGGCGCGGGCCTGCTCGGTTTTCTGGTGCACCTGCATGGCGATGGCGCGGCTGGTGGCTTCCAGGCTGTGGGTTTTCTCCAGCGCCTTGCTGGCCGCCTGCGCCATCTCGTAGGCCTGCTTGTAGTCGCCCAGGCGCGCGTATTCCGCCGCCAGCGTTTCATACAGGTCTCCCGGCACCGTGTAGCCGTCGATGGTGCTCACCAGGTCCAGCGCGCGGTGCAGGTAGTGCAGGCTGGCGTTCAGTTCCGTCATGCCGTCCGGCGCGCGCAGCTGGTGCATGCGGTGGATCAGGGCCAGCACGCGCAGGGCGGCGATGTGGTTGTACACATTGCGGTGGCTGAGCGAGAGCTCCACTGCCTGGTGCGCCATGGCCAACGCTTCGGTCGGGCGGTGCAGGAAGCACAGCGCGTGCGCCTGGCCGCGCCGCGCCACCATCTGGAAGTCGGCCTGGCGCAGGGCTTCGGCGCGGCCCGCCAGCTGCTGGAAGGCGTCCAGCGCACCGGCATAGTCCTGCCGCTCCAGGCACAGGTCGCCCGTGTATTGCAGCGCAATGCCGTAGACCCGCGCATGCTCGAAACGGCCCAGGATGGCCAGGCCTTCGCGCAGCAGTTCGTCGGCCGCATCCAGGCGGCCCAGGCGGCGCATGGTGTCCGCCGTGTGCACCAGGCAGGCGCCGATATTGCGCGGCCAGCCGGTGCGGCGCGCCAGGTCGAGGCCGCTCTGCATCCATTCCAGGGCAGCGTGGTGGTCGTTCAGGTGGCTGAATTTTTCGCCCGTGTTGGTGGCGGCGATGATGGCGCAGCGCAGCTGCCCGGTCTGCAGCGCGAACTCGTAAGACTGGATATACAGGCTGGCCGAGGTGCCGAAATCGCTGGACTGGCTGGCCGCCATGGCACGGAAGTCGTTGATCCAGGCGGCGAGGCCGGGTGGCGGCTCGATGGCGTCGAAATGATTGGCCCAGCGTTCGCGGGCGCTGTGCAGCTCGCGCAGCACGGCCCAGCGGGCCATCACGGCTTCCGCCGTCAGGGCGCGCACCTCGTCGCCGCCGCGGCGCGCCGCTTCGGCGCATAGCGTCAGTTCCTGGTCGCGCTGTTCATGGCGGCCGCGGTCCACGGCGATCCAGCCGCGCAGCCAGTGCGCATCGGCGCAGCCGGTATGGTCCTGCAGGCCGCACAGCACGTCGAAGGCTTCGGTGGCGAGGGCTTCTGCGGCATCCAGTTCGCCGGAGATCCAAAGGATTTCGGCTTGCGCCAGTTGCAGGCGGGCCGTGGTGGCGCTGCGGGTTTCCGGTTCCAGCCCGGCATAAGGCAGCAGGGCCAGCGCCTCTTCGGCCAGGGCCGCGGCGCGCGTGCTGTCGCGCTGGCGCAGGTGCCAGGCCAGCGGGATCAGCACCGGCAGGCGCGACACGCCGCGCAGGGGGAGCAGGGCCAGCTCCCAGTGCGCAACGTCGTCGTCCGTTACAAACATCTCCATGTGCCGGCCCTTGAATATGGATGGTCAGTACAGCGTTTGTGCCGATTCGTGCAGTAATTGTCCGTACAGGGTATGCCGCATGCGGGCAATCTTGCCTTGCTCGACGGCATCAAGAATAGCGCATTGCGGCTCGCTCAGGTGGCGGCAGTTATAGAATTTGCAGCCGCCCAGGTAAGGCGCGAAATCGCGGAAGGCTCGTTCCAGCATGCCTTCGCTCAGGTGGTAAAGGCCGAATTCCTGGAAGCCCGGCGAGTCGATCACGTTCGCGCTCTCCCCAAGGTGATAGAGGCGGGTGAAAGTGGTGGTGTGCTTGCCGGTGTCCAGCGCTTCCGAAATTTCGCGGGTGGCGATGTCGGCATCCGGCACCAGCAGGTTGATCAGCGAGGACTTGCCCATGCCGGACTGGCCGATCAGGATGCTGGACTGGTTTTCCAGCAGCGGCATCAAGGTGGCTACCGCCGCTTCCGGCTGCGCCGTGGCCGACACTTCGTGCACGGGATAGTCCATGGCCGAATAGACCTTGAGGCGCTCGCGCGCGCGCTCCAGCGAATCCGTGACGTCCACCTTGTTCAGGATCAGGTGCGCTTCGATGCCCGCTGCTTCGGCAGCGACCAGCGCGCGCGATACCAGGTCGTCCGCGAAGCTCGGCTCCGTGGCCACCACGATGAACAGCTGCGTGACGTTGGCCGCCAGAAGCTTGGACTTGTACTGGTCCGAGCGGTAGAGCAGGGTCTTGCGCTCCTGAATGCGGTCGATAACGGCCTGGTTGGCCGAGGTGAGCGTGAGGTCCACCAGGTCGCCCACCGCCACATTGGTCTTCTTGCCGCGCGTGACGCATTGCAGGTGCATGCCGTTTGCATCGGCCAGGTAGTGGCGGCCATGGGCCGCGATGATGACGCCGGTCTGCTTCATGGCCGCGGCAGCGCGTCGATTTTCGCCGCGCAGATAAAGTCGTTCAGGGAGAGTCCTTTCACGGAGTGCGTGTCGTAGCGCACCTCGCAGGTTTTATAGCCGATGACCAGCTCCGGATGGTGGTCTTCCGCGTGGGCGATATAGGCCAGCGCATTCACGAAGGCCATGGTCTCGTAGTAGTTGCTGAAGCCGAAGCTGCGCACGATGCGCGCGCCATCGAGCTGCCAGCCATCCAGCAATGCCAGCAGGGCCGCTGCTTCGGCGCCGTCCAGCGGCGCCACCTTGCCCGTGCAGTGCAGGGCGCGCAGGCCGGATGCACTGGTGATCATTGGACGGCGGCCAGGTTCAGCTGGCGGATGCGCACGCTGGCCGGCGGGTGCGAGTCGTAGAAGGCCGAGTGCAAGGGGTCTGGCGTCAGGGTGGAGGCATTGTCTTCATACATCTTGACCAGCGCCGTCACCAGGTCGTTGGCATTGGTGTGCTTCGCGGCGAAGGCATCGGCCTCGAATTCATGCTTGCGCGAGCTGAGGGAGGTCAGTGGCCCCAGCAGGAAGGTGAACACCGGCAGCGCCAGCATGAACAGGATCAGCGCCAGCGCGTCGTTGCTCTGGCCCGGAACGATGATGGGCGACACGCCAAGGCCGGTGTAGAACCACACCTGCGTTTTCAGGTAGCCCAGCAGCGCCAGGAAGCCCAGCGAAATCGCGAACATCATGGCGATGCGCTTGATGATGTGTTTCAGCTTGAAGTGGCCCAGTTCATGCGCCAGCACGGCTTCGATCTCCTGCGGCGCAAGGCGCGACAGCAGCGTATCAAAGAACACGATGCGTTTGTTGGCGCCGAAGCCGGAGAAGTAGGCATTGCCGTGGGCGCTGCGCTTGGATCCGTCCATCACGAACAGGCCTTTCGAGGCGAAGCCCACGCGCTGCATCAGGCCTTCGATGCGGGCTTTCAGCGAAGCGTCTTCCAGCGGCGTGAACTTGTTGAACATGGGCGCGATCACGGTGGGGAACAGCACCATCATCAGCAGCTGGAAGCCGCTCCACACGAACCATGCGTACAGCCACCACAGGCCGCCGCTCTTGTCCATCAGCCACAGCACCACCCACACCAGCGGCAGGCCGATCACGGCGGCCAGCAGCACGCCCTTGGCCATGTCGGCCACGAACAGGCCCTTGCTCATCTTGTTGAAGCCGAAGCGTTCTTCGAGGCGGAACTGGCGGTAGTAGTCGAGCGGCACATCGATGATGCCGGAGACGGCGGCAAAGGCTACGATCAGGCCAAGCTGGTACAGCATGCCGCCGCCGGTGGCATTGAATACCTGCACCGACAGCCACTGCAGGCCGCCCAGCAGCGTGAAGCCGACCAGCACCGCAGCGTTAACCAGCATGCTGAACATGCCGAACTTGGTGCGGGCAATGGTGTAGTCAGCCGCCTTCTGGTGGGCGGCGAGGGGAATGGTGGCGGCGAATTCGGCCGGCACGGCGCTGCGGTGCGTGAGCACGTGGCGGATATGGCGCGAGGCCAGCCAGAAGCGCACCGCCAGGGTGAGCGCCAGGAAGGATACAAACAAAATCGAAAACGCGTGTGAAGACATGCTGGGCCTGTGAGAAAATGGCGGATTGATTCTGCCAAGAGAGAATTATGTCACAGACGAACGAAAATCCCGCCAGCACGACTGCCCCGCGCCCGAACGAGATGAACCTGGTGTGGGTGGATATGGAAATGACCGGCCTGGAGCCGGATACCGACCGTATTATCGAAGTTGCAATGGTGGTCACCGATATGCACCTGAACGTGCTGGCCGAAGGCCCGGTGCTGGCCATTCACCAGTCGGATGCCACGCTGGATGCGATGGACGCCTGGAACAAGGGCACGCATGGCCGTTCCGGCCTGATCGACCGCGTGAAAGCCTCCACCATCAGCGAAGAACAGGCCGAGGCTGAACTGATCGCCTTCATGAAGCAGTGGGTGCCGAATGGGAAGTCGCCGATGTGCGGCAACACCATCGGCCAGGACCGCCGCTTCATGGTGCGCTACATGCCGAAGCTGGAAGCCTTCTTCCATTACCGGAACGTGGATGTGTCCACGCTGAAGGAACTGGGCAAGCGCTGGAATCCGGCCATGGTGTCGGGCTTCAAGAAGCAGCAGAAACACACCGCACTGGCCGACATCATCGAGTCCATCGAAGAACTCAAGTACTACCGCGAGCACTTCATCAAGCTGTAAGGCTCGCGGCATGCCCGCAAGGATCAGGCCATGAAGCCCAGGTCCTTGACGGGGAACTTGCTCAGTTCGTTTTTGAATACCTGGTTCTCCAGCACATCGATCTCGGCGCCGAACCATTTGCCGAGCGTGGCGCCGTATTGCTGGTTGGAGAACTGCGGAATCCATACGCCGCGGCCGGTGGCATCGTCCTTGCTGCCCGCGGCGAAGTCCGGGAAGGCGCCATACAGACCGCCCTGCACCGCACCCCCGATGATCAGCTGGTGATTGCCCCAGGCGTGGTCCGTGCCGCCGCTGTTCGGCTGCAGGGTGCGGCCGAAGTCCGACATGGTGAATGTCGTTACCAGGTCTTCCGCACGGATCTCGTTCAGCGCGTTCTGGAAGGCCGCGACGGATTGCGATACCTGGCGCAGCATGTCGAACTGCTGCCATGACTGGCCGCCGTGCGTATCGAAACCGCCCTGCGAAACAAAGAACACCTGGCGCCCCGGCCCCTGCTGCGAACGCAGGCGGATCAGTTGCGCCACGGTTTTCAGCTGCTGCGCCAGGCCGTAGCCCGGGAAGGTGGTGGTCAGCGGCGTGCCGGCGTTGGCGGCTTTCAGGTCCTGCGCCAGCTGCATGCCGTTCAGCAGCGCCTTGTTCGCGGCCGTGTTGACCACATTCGGATTGCTGGCGTTCAGGATCTGCATCAGCGCGGCGCGCCGCGTGTCGGCCTGCTGCTGCGGCCAGAAGTTCATGCCCTGCAGGTCCAGCTGGCCATTGGCGGGCACCAGGTTGCCGTGCACCGCCGAACCTTCCACGAACAGGCCGTTGGAACCCACCGAGATGGCGTTCAGGTGGCCTTCCACGCCCAGTGCGTCCACCAGGCGGCCGCCCCAGCCTGTGCCTGCAACGGCGGGCGTTCCGGCCTGGTTCTGCAGGTTCTGGTCCGGGTGCGAGAACAGCTGCGAAGGCACGCCAACGCCGGACTGGTATTGCGCCTTCGTCATCGGCTGGTTCAGGCTGCCCACGTTCAGCAGTGCCGCTACCTTGCCCTGTGCGTACAGCGCGTCGATTTCCGGCATGCCGTAGTGGAAAGCGAAAGGCTGTTCGACCGGATTCGCGACCGCCTTCAGCGTAGCGCTGCGCGTGGCCAGCAGGGTATTGGCCTGCTGCGACAATGCCAGGCCATTGCCGCCGCGCAGGGCGGTATAGCGGCTGTAGTGGGCCGCATCCAGCGGCACGATCATATTGTTGCCGTCATTGCCGCCGAACAGGTAGACGCATACCAGCGCCTTGTAATCCGACACAGCGGCTTGTGCATTGCGCGGCGCGCCCAGCAAGCCCAGTGCGGAGAGGGCGCCCAGCATGCCGGTTTGCGCGCCGGCGCCGAGGAATGCACGGCGGGACATTGGATTTTTGCTCATGATGTTGTCCTCTCTTACTGCTGAACGGTGAAGTCCGCGGTGATGGCGGTCAGGTACAGGGCCGTGATGGCGCGCTGCTTGTTGTCGGTGGTGGCCAGCAGGCTGGCGCCGATGGCCTGGCGCGCCGTGGCGCTCATGCGGCCTTGCAGCAGCGTTGCGTCCACGAGGTTCAGCAGTGCAGTCGGATCGCCGGCGACGTTCACATAAGGCGTGATGTCCACCTTGATCATGCTGTTGAACTCACCGTTGAAGAAGCGGTACATGAAGTTGGCGCGGGCAATCGCAAGGCTCGGTGCGTAGAGCTGAAACTCCGGACCGAACTTGCCTGGATTTTCGGGCAGCGGTGTGAGCGGGGAGAAGAAGTTGAACACGCTCGGGGAGCGCAGCAGTTCTTCGCCCAGCAGCGAATATTCCCAGAACAGGTTGGCCGGGTTGATGACGGTGCCGCCGGCGGCGCGCACCAGGGACAGGCTTTGCAGGATCGGGTCTTTCAGCTTGCCGGAGATATCGGTCGGCTGGTCGGCGCGCGCTTCCGGATCGGTGAGCACGGCGGTGATGGTTGCCTTCATGTCGCCGCGGCCTGCGGGACCGCTTGCGAACACGTTCGCCACGCGCTCGATGTACGCCGGGCTTGGGTTGCTGGTGACCAGCGCGCGGATCAGGCGCGTTGCGACAAAGGGCGGCAGGTTCGGGTGATTGAACAGGTTCTGCATTACCGCGTCGAAGTCCTGCTGGGTGGTCTGGCCGGCCGGCAGCATCACGCCTTGCAGCAACGTTTTGGCGCCTTTGTCATGGTAGGCGTCGCGCGGGAGCAGGGGACCGGTGAAGCTCTCCCAATTGATGCCGGCGCCGCTGCCGTTGTAGGTCCAGCCGCTCAGCGCACGTGCCATTTCGCCGATGGTTTGCTGGTTGTAGCTCGGGACCGGGTCGCCATTGCGGTCGGTCTGCACGCTGCCATCCTGGTTCAGCATGACCGGGCCGATGGTGAACAGCTGCATGACTTCGCGCGCGTAGTTCTCGTTTGGCGCGGGGATGATGCTGTTGCCCATGTCGAGGTATTTGCCCATCGAAGGATTGAGCGTCATTTCACGCAGCAGGTTGTAGTAATTGCCGAAGGCGTGGTTCTGCAGCGTGGTGAGCCAGGGCTGCATCTCGTTCGCATACGGATTCTTGTCGGCGGAGACCACAAAGATCTGCGACAGGGCGAAGATGACGCGCTGGCGCAGCTGGTCCTGGCCGCCGGCCATGTTTTTGTACCAGTTGCTGCGCAGGGCGCCCATATCGTTCACGACGGGCATGGGGCTCGCCGGCATGTTGAACTGCTGCGTGAGCCAGGCGGACTGGCCGGTTTGCTTGAGGGTGGCAATATCCGCAGGCGTCGGGCCGAAGGTGGCCTGCTGAAGGAAGCGGGCTGCGGCCACGGTGGCTGCGTCCACGGCCGGCTGCTGGCCGATGCCGCCAGGGGCGGGTGTTGGCGTCGGCGTTGGAGTAGGAGTCGGCGTCGGAGTTGGATTCGGAGTGGGCGTTGGCGTCGGCGTCGGCGCTGGCGTTGAGGCCGCTACCAGGGTGATATTGGTGCTGGCGCTGGCCGCCACAGTCGCCCATTTGCTGGTTTTGCCGGTGATGGTAATGACCGGGTTCGCCGGCATCACGGCAGGTGCACGGTACTCGCCATTTTGTGAATTAACGGTACCGAAAGTCGCATTGCCGCCGGCGATGCCGTTGACGCTGAAGTCCATGTAGCTGCCTTTTCCATCTACTTTACCGGACAGCCAGATCGTCTTGCCAAGCACAACGGTACCGTTTTTCGCCGTGGTTTCCACGGATGCGGTCACCGCCCAGGCCGAGCTGGAAACGCTCAAGACGCAGGCCAGCGCAAACGCATGGTATTGATTTTTCATGTATTTCCCCTTTTTCTATGATGCAGCCCGAGGGCTACGCCATTGCCATGTGGCAATAACCGTGCCTGCTTCATAGAATCACGGAAAATCGCGGATCGCCGAAAACTGACGGACGAATTTTGTCAGTTTCCGTGTGGAAATATGTGCAAAAATTGTCAACCGCTGGTTACGAAATTGTCTCGCGGATTTAACTGACAAATATTGTCTGGGACACAAGCCATGCGTTGGCCGAGGAGATGAGAGCGAACAAAAACCATACAAGGACATTTGTCCACCAGCGGTTGGCGAAGGCCCCCATGAGGTCGCTGCGCGAAGTGAGCCGGATCAGCGGATACATGGCAAAAGGCAGCTGCAGGCTGAGCACCACCTGGCTCATCACCAGCATGCGTCCGATGGCGTGGTCGCCCAGCATCAGCACGCCGGCCATGGCCGGGCCGAGCGCCAGCGCGCGGGTGAGCAGGCGCCGCTGCCAGCAGGGAATCTTGAGCTTGAGGAAGCCTTCCATGATCACCTGGCCCGCAATGGTGCCGGTAAAGGTGGAGCTCTGGCCGGAAGCGAGCAGGGCCAGGCCGAACAGGATGGCGGCCAGCGTGGTCCCGGCAATGGGTGCGAGCAGGTAATAGGCCTGGTCGATATCCATCACCTCGCCGCCGCCCGGCTTGTGGAAAGCGGCGGCGGCCAGCACCAGGATGGAGCCGTTGATGAACAGCGCAATCAGCAGCGACACCACGGTATCGATGCGGGACAGGGTAATGGCCTCCGCCAGCGTGCGCCGGTCGCGCCGCACCACGCGGGTCTGCACTACGGAAGAATGCAGATAGAGATTGTGCGGCATGACGGTGGCGCCGAGGATGCCGATGGCCAGGTACAGCGGCTCGCGGCTGGCCACAGCCTGGATCGATGGCACCACGCCCGCCATCACGGCGGCCCAGTCCGGCTTGATCAGCACCAGTTCCGAGAACAGGCAGACGCCGATGGTAATGACCAGGCCCAGCACAATCGCCTCCAGCTGGCGGAAACCCTTGCCCTTGAGGCCCAGCACGATAACGGTATCGAGGGCAGTGAGCGCCACGCCGGTAGGCAGCGACACGCCCAGCAGCAGGTTGAAGGCCAGCGCACAGCCCAGCACCTCAGCGAGGTCGCAGGCAATGATGGAGAGTTCGGCAAACACCCACAGGGTGCGGCTGACGGCGGGCGGATACTGTTCCCGGCAATGCACGGCCAGATCCTTGCCCGTGACGATGCCGAGCCGCATGCTCAGGCATTGCAGTGCGATAGCAGCCAAGCTGGACAGCACCACCACGAACAGCAAGTTATAGCCGAACTGCGATCCGCCCTGGATGGCCGTGGCCCAGTTGCCCGGATCCATATAACCAACGGAGACGAGCAAGCCCGGCCCGGCAAAGCGCAGCAGCTTCTTAAAGAAAGGATCGGATTCCGGCACCAGAACGGTGCCGGCAACTTCGGAAGGGCAGAAGGGCGCGGTGGCGGTAGTCGGCAGCTTGAACATAAGGCATTCTACCGCCGCCCCAGCCCGCCGCTACTCCACCAAAAGCCCTACTGCCGAGTCTGTGTCCACCCCGGGGTCAGACCCGAAAGTGGACACGAGCTCAGCTTTATTCAGCAGACTCGGCGCCGTGGCACTTCTTGTATTTCTTGCCGCTGCCGCAAGGGCAGTCGTCGTTGCGGCCGACTTTCGGCTCTTCGCGCTTCACGGTGCCCACCGCGGCCTTGCGGCGTGGCACCCAGAATTTGTGGATGGCGGGCAGGTTCGCTTCCAGTTCCTGCGCCAGCTTGTGCGCCTTGACCGGATCTTCCACTTCCGGCAGCTCGCTTTCTTCGATCTCGTCGGCGCCCAGCAGGTAGATCGGGCGCATCAGCTCGCCGATTTCTGAATCCCAGATCTCGTCCCACGAGCCTTCGCGCAGCTCCATGCCTTCCCAGAAGCCCCAGCACCAGGCTTCCGCGTCGATCAGCGTCTGGCCTTCATGCTCGTGCTCCACGAACAGCGGCTCGAATTCCTTCGGCGCCACTTCGAACGTTACCAGCACCTCGTTCATGAACCGCATGATGAGGTTGAGAATGCGCTCCTCTTCCTTGCCGTTCTTCCACTTAGGCGCCTGCTTGCCGTCCGGCCCCCAGACGCGCGGCAGCCACTCCGCCGGCATGATGGTTTCCGGGCCGATAGCGATGGCGGTCAGGTAGCCATGCAGGTGGTCCATCGTCATCGAGTCTTCGGGGCTGCGGTCGCCCAGCAGGAACTGGTCGAGTTCGTCGAATTCTTTTTCGGTCAGGGGCTGGTCGAGTTGCATGATGTGCTCTGTTCTTTGAATGAAGGCGACAGTATACGCTTCCGGACCCCGCGATGCACCGTTTACAATGGCTTTATGACTATTCATCCCTTTTCCCGCCTTGGCCCCGATTGTGTGCTCGACGCCCTGGCCAGCATTGGCCTCCACGGCGACGGCCGCCTGCTGGCCCTGAACAGCTATGAGAACCGCGTTTACCAGGTGGGAATCGAGGATGCGCAGCCGCTGGTCGCCAAGTTCTACCGCCCGGAACGCTGGAGTGACGCCGCCATCCTCGAAGAGCATGCTTTCGTGGCCGAATTGCAGGCCCGGGAAATTCCCGTGGTGCCCGCCACGGTCATCGATGGACGCACCCTGCACAGCTTCGACGGCTTCCGCTTTGCCGTCTTCCCCCGCCACGGTGGCCGTGCTCCCGAACTGGAAAACCCGGCCGTGCTCGAATGGACCGGCCGTTTCATTGGCCGCATTCATGCCGTAGGCGCGGCCAAACCCTTCCTTGAGCGTCCGGCCCTCGACCCGCAGACCTTCGGCGCCGCGCCGCGCGACTACCTGCTGGCAAACAGCTTCATTCCCGGCGAACTGCGCGCAACCTGGGCCAGCGTGGCCCAGCAGGCGCTGGACGGCGTGCTGCGCTGCTATGAACGGGCAGGGGAGCTGCCGCAGATCCGCCTGCACGGCGATTGCCACGGCGGCAACGTGCTGTGGACCGACGCCGGCCCCCATTTCGTGGATTTCGACGACGCCCGCATGGGTCCCGCCATCCAGGACTTGTGGATGATGCTGTCCGGCGAGCGCAGCGACATGGTGCGCCAGCTCTCCGACATCCTGGCCGGCTACGAGGATTTCTGCGAGTTCGAGCCGCGCCAGCTCTATCTGGTGGAAGCGCTGCGCACCCTGCGCCTGATCCACTATTCAGCCTGGCTGGCCAGCCGCTGGGACGATCCCGCCTTCCCGGCCGCTTTCCCCTGGTTCAACACCCAGCGCTACTGGCAGGACCGCATCCTGGAGCTGCGCGAGCAGGTGGCGCTGATGGACGAAGCGCCCCTCTGGCCGGTCTAAAACGGCGAATTGGCGGGAAAACCCCGCCTTTCTTCGCGCCTGAAGTAGCAGTTCAGCGCTTGATAATGGCAACTCGGAAATCCCGATTACCTTGTCAAAGCGAGAACTGTCATGCAAGCACAACTGGCCAAAAACCTCGAATTCGCAGCCGACGATGCGCCGGAGCTGCTGCATGCTGCCGAAGGCGGCGAGATCGCCAAACCTGACCGTGCCGAAGCCGAGATGAAGGCGATCAAGCAGGCCATCGCCCGCGTGGAAGCGGAAGCGAAAGCCGCCTGTGCCGCCGAGAGCCGCGCCAATGCCGAAGCCCGTGCCCGCGCACTGGCCGAAGACCGCGCAGCCATGGATGCTGCTGCCGCTGCCGTCGCGCTGCAGAATGCGCAAGCCGCCGAAGAAGCAATCTCCGCCAACCGCGAACGCCTGGAAAGCCTGCGCGCCGCCGCCCAGGCCAGCGTCGCCCGCCTGGAAGCCGTAAAACAGGAAACCGCCGAGCTGCGTGCCCGCGTTGAATCCGACACCCAGATCCGCCTGGCCGCCGAACAGCGGGCGAAGGCCGAAGAAGAAAACCGCCGCGCCGCCGCCGAACAGATGGCCGCCGAAGCTGAACTGGCGGCGCAGGCATCGCGCGCCGCCGAAGAACTGGTAGCCCAAACCGAACAGGCACGCCTGCAGGCAGCCGAACGCGCCGCTGCCGTGCAAGCCGCAAAAGAAGAACTGGTTGGTGTGGCCAGCGCCGATGCGCGCATGGCTACGTTGGCGCGCGAACGCGAACGCCACGCCTATGCTGCGCGCCAGACCGCGCAGCAACTGGCCCAGGCCGAAGCTGAAGCCCTGGAAGCCACCCGCCAGCGTGAACTGGCCGACCGCGTAGCGCTGGAATCCGCCTTCAACCGCGCAGCCGCCGAAGTGCGCGCGCTGGAAGAAGCCCGTGCGCTGGCGCACCTGGAACAGGAACGCGAACAGATCGCACTGGCCAAGGCCGAATCCGACCGCAGCGCCGCCATGTCGCTGCACCTGCGCCTGCAGACCGAAAAAGAAATCCGCGATGCTGCCGCCCAGCGCGAGCGCCTGGAAGCCATGGCTGCCACCACCGCACAGGCACGCCGCGAAGCCGACGCGCGCATTCTCGCCGCTACCGAAGCCCGCATCGAATCCGACCGCCAGCTGCACGCCGTAGCGCTGGCCCGCGTGGAAGCCGAGCAGCAAGCCGAATTCGAAACCCACGCCAAAGTGGAAGCTGAAACCGCCGCACTGGAACAGGCCAAACTGCGCCAGCAGGCGGAGCAGGCCGCCGCTGAAGCTGCGCGTGCCGACAGCCTGGAACAGCAGCGCGCCGCACAACTGGCCGAAGAACGCGCCGCACTGTCGCGCGCCGCCGCCGAGCTGGCTGCCGCCGCCAACGAAGCCGAACAAGCTGAAATTAAGGCCATGGCCGCCCATGTGGATGCGCTGGAAGCCGCCAACGCCCTGGCCCAGGAAAAGGCAGCGCAGGCCGCCCAGCTGGTGGAAGCCGAACGTGCACGCGCCGAAGCCGAACAGTCCGCAATCGCTGCCCTCAAGCTGCGCCTGGACGAAGAAGAGCGCGCGCTCATCGTCGCCCAGCAGCGCGCCGCCGCCGAATTCGAACAGGCCGAAGCAATGCAGCGCAAATCCATGGCGGATGAAAAACTGCAGCAGGCCGCACAAGCCGAAGCCGCAGCACTGAACGCCATCGCCGCGCAAGTGGAAGTGGAAGCCGAACAGAAAGCGCTGGCCGCCCAAGCCTCCGCCGCCCAGGCCCGCCTTGCCGTTGAACTGAGCGAAGTGCACAAGGAACGCGCCCGCGCCGAACAGGAGAAGGCTGCTGCCGCCGAAGAACTGCTGGCGGCCGAACGCGAATTCATCGAAGCCGAACGCGCATCGCTGGCGCTGATCGACCAGAAACTGGCGCAGCAGCGCGCCACCAACGCCGCCGAAGTGCGTGCTGCGCAAGCGATTGAAGCCCGCCTCGAATCCGAGAAGGCCATCGCTGCTGCTGCCCGGGAAAAAGCCGAAGCCGAAGCTTCGAAACTGGCAGGCCAGAAAGAGCTGGTGGAAATCGCCCAGGCCCACGCGATGATGCAGCGTAAAGTTGCGGACACCACGCAAGCCATGGTGCAGGCCAAGACCAAGCTGCTGGCACTGGAAACCCGCCGCCAGGGCGCTGTCGCGAAGGCACTGGCTGCCGTGGAAGAAAAAGCAGCGGCCATTGCCACCGACGAAGCGCACGGCTTCGCCACCGCGCTGGCTGAAGCGCAGCAGGAACGTCAATCCGAAACGATGGCGCGCGACGTCATCGGCCGCCTGAAAGAAACCGCTACCGCCGTCTGGCGCGCTCGCTGATCAGGCTTCAACGCGCACTGCATGGCGCTTCGCCCTTGGCGGCGCCACTGCAGATGCGCGCTTCACATAACTCCCCTTCGGTCCCACCCAGGCGGCGGCAACGCTGCACCAGCGATGCCGTGCTCGCGCCGCTGTAGCGTTCAACGATATCCTTTTCGCTGATGCTGCCATGTGCAACCAGGGCAGCAAGCAAGGCGATATCGCTGTCTTCCGGTGCTGTGCTGCGCGGCGGTGCCGCGCGCTTCACCAGGCGCGGAATGCGTACCACCGGCGTTGATGATTGCTGAGCGGGCGGTTCGCCTGCCTTGGCCGGTACCGTTTGCGCTGGCTCATTGATGATCGCCGCCGCTATTGCCGGCTGCGGTGCGGCCGGCACGTCGTATTCCGCCACTGCGCTGGAATTTGCCGGAGGCCGTACGGCAGGCCGTGTGACGCGCTGGCTTATCCAGAATGCTGTGGCGAGCAGCGCCACCGCTCCAAGCAGGGCGACTACAGCGCGTAGCGGCCGCGCCGGAATGCGCCGCGATGACGCGCTGTGATCCAGGCTGGCCAGAATTCCTGTCTTCCCTTGCTGCTGGTTTGGTCGCGCCACATCAACCTCCATCCACTTTGATTTGATCGCATTCGTACCGGGATGGCCCGGCCTACGATTGCGGTGATGCTGCCGCTCGCCAGTGTGCAGTGCCATATCGCGCCACGCCTTGATGGAGCTCACCATGCTGATCTTTATGATGTTTTTGCTGTTCTCAACCGTTTGCGTGGCCGCATGGTCGATCATGTTCCCGGACGGGCGCGCCGTAATGGTCGCGGCGCTGGCAGGCTTCTTTCACCGCTCGCCATTGCTGCGGCGGCACTGGCGCTGGATGCTGGCGGCAATTGCGCTGATCATCCTGCCGCCAGCCGCCATCCTGCTGTCCACGGGCGAAATGCGCTTGCCGGCATTGATGCCGCAGGCCGGTCCTGTCAACCAGCAGGTTGCGGAAGTGCTGAGGGGAGAGCAGCTCGCCGCGCCGGCTGCGCTGCCGCCCGAGATTTTCACCACTGCGGAGGTTCAGCAGCAGCGACCCATGCTGGCGGATGCGAACCGGAACTGGGCGCTGCTCGAAGCGGAGTTTGCGCAGCGCTTGCTGCGGGTGTTCAAGGTAATGCGCGAGCGGCACGGTTACCAGATGGTGCTGCTGGAAGGCTTCCGCAGTCCCGAGCGGCAGAATCAGCTGGCGGACATGGGCAGCCACGTCACCGCAGCCCGCGCCTCCCAGAGCTATCACCAGCATGGGCTGGCCGCCGATTGCGCTTTTATTCGTGAAGGCCGTGTCATCATCAGCGAAACCGATCCCTGGGCCATGCGCGGCTACGAACTCTTTGGCCGCGCCGCTGCCGATGCGGGCCTCACCTGGGGCGGCAACTGGACGATGCGTGATTTCGGCCATGCCGAACTTCGCAAGCCGATCCAGCGTCGTTGAGCTCTGTCAACAGTGAGACGCAAGCTTGATGGCACCATCATCCGACCGCCTAAACGCCTCGGAGAACGATCCCATGCTTCGTCGATTCTGGCTGTTTATCACCGATACCCGCAAGCTGGCGCTGCTCGGCGTGTGCATCATGGCTGCGGTTTTCCTTGTGGGGGCCGAGCTGCTGGAAATTGCCCTGCTCTGGGCTCTCGCCGCCATTGGCGCGCTGCTCGTTCTCGCTGCACTGGTGTGGGCCGGGCGCCGCTGGTGGGCTACGCGGCGGGCGCGTCTCATCGAAGCGGAAATCACAGCGCCGGACAAAGAGGCGAACCAGCATGATATGGCGGTTGTTCGCGATGGCATGCTGAAGGCTATCGCAACGATCAAGGGATCGCGGCTGGGCATTGTGGCTGGCAAGCGCGCGCTTTACGAGCTGCCCTGGCTGGTCGTGATAGGGAATCCTGCAGCGGGAAAGAGCAGCGCCATCATGCATTCAGGCCTGCAGTTCCCCTTTGCCGACAAGGTAGTGCAGGGCATAGGCGGCACCCGTAACTGCGACTGGTTTTTCACTTCGGAAGGCATCCTGCTCGACACGGCGGGCCGCTACGCCGTGGAGGATGAGCACCGGCCCGAGTGGCACGGTTTTCTCGACCTGCTCAGGAAGTACCGTTCACGCGCACCGGTCAATGGCATTGTGATCGCCGTCAGCATCGCGGAGCTGCGAGCCGACGATGCCGATGCGGCCATGCGGCTCGCCCGCAGCCTGCGCAAGCGCGTGCAGGATCTGATCGAACGGCTGCAGATCTTCGCGCCGGTCTATGTGATGTTCACCAAGGCTGACCTGATTGCAGGCTTCACGGACTTTTTCGCGCCCTTTGAGCAGAATGAGCGGGAGCGCATCTGGGGCGCTACCATGCCTTACCGGCGCAAGGCCGGCTGCAAGGACGTGCTGGGCTTCTTCGACAGCGCTTTTGACGGCCTGCAGGAAGGGCTGAAGGAAACCGGCATCGCCAACCTGATGCAGCCGCACCGTGCAAGTTCCGCTATCCCGCCCGGGGTATTCACCTTCCCGCTCGAATTCGCCGCCTTGCGTGTACCGCTGCGCGCTTTCCTCGCCGTGCTGTTCGAAGACAATCCATACCAGTTCAAGCCCCTGTTCAGAGGCTTCTACTTCACCAGCGCGCTGCAGGAAGGTGAAGCGCCATGTGTGCAGTCGCGCCGCGTGGCGGACCGCTTTGCCCTGGAGCTCGCGGCCGACGGTCCGGCAGCGCAGACGCAGCGCAGCTACTTCCTGCTGGAGCTGTTCCGCAAGGTGCTGTTCGAGGACCGGCATCTGGTATCGCAGTATTCCAGCCGCCGCTCCATGCGCCTGCAGTACGCTGGCGTGCTGTGCGGTATGCTCCTTCTGGGCGGATTGCTCGCCGGCTGGACCTGGTCCTACCTGGGCAACCGCGAGCTGATCGCCGGGGTGCAGGCAGACATCGGCAAGGCCGCGCAGCTGCAGAAAGGCCGGGTGGACCTGCAATCGCGCCTGGAAGCGCTGGTCATCATGCAGGATCGCTTGGAACAGCTGCAGGCCTACCGCAATGAGCGGCCATGGGCACTGCGGTTCGGGCTGTACCAGGACGCTGAGCTGGAGCAGAAGCTGCGTGTGGAATACCTCAGCGGCATGCGGGAGGTGATGCTGCTGCCTGTCGCCGCGTCACTGGAGACGCAGTTGCACGCGCTGGCACCGGATAGCGCAGCTGCCGCCGAGGAGGGCTACAACGCGCTGAAAACATACCTGATGCTGGCAGACCCCGCGCGCGCCGAACAGGGCCAGTTGAACGACCAGCTAAGCCGCCACTGGCGCCGCTGGCTGGAGGCAAACCGGGGCACGATGCCGCGCGAGCAGCTGATTCGCAGCGCCGAGCGGCTGATGACCTTCTACGTTGCCCAGACCGGAGCGCCGGATGTGCCGCGCATCGACAACAAGCTGTCGCTGGTGGATGCCGCGCGCGAAAAGCTGCGGCAGGCGGCGAATGGCATGCCGGCGCGTGAGCGGGTGTACAGCGAGATCCGTGCGCGCGCCAATACCCGGTTCCCCTCGATGACGGTAGCGCGGATCGTCGGTGAGCAGGACCGGGAACTGCTGACCGGTAGCCACGCAGTGCCGGGCGCATTCACGCGCGAGGCATGGGAGGGCTTCGTGCAGCGCGCCATTGCGGAGGCAGCATCCAGGGAAACGCAGAGCGCCGACTGGGTTCTCAAGACAGCGAGCAAGGATGACCTGACATTGAGCGGCAGCCCCCAGCAGATCCAGGGCGCATTGACTGACATGTACAAGGCCGACTATGCGCGCGAGTGGCAGAAGTTTGTGCAGGGCGTGGCCGTGCAGGAGATGAAAGGTTTCGGCGATGCCGTGAAGGCAATGAACCGTCTCGGCGATACGCAACTGTCGCCGCTGGCGAAAGTGCTGCAGGCGATACATACGCAGACCGCCTGGGACAATCCCTCCATCGCCAACGCCCAGATGCAGCAGGCGCAAACGGGTTTCATCAACTGGTTCAAATCCCGCGTACTGCGCATTACGCCGTCGCCGTTGAACGTCAACATACAGCTCGATCCGGGCAAGTTCGACAAGCCGCTCGGCCCCGTGGGCCGCGAGTTCTCCGCACTGGCCAAACTGGTCGCCAGCGGGCACCCCAGCCTGATGCAGTCCTACCTGGAGGCTTTGTCGCGCCTGCGGGGCCGCCTCAATATGCTGCGCAACCAGGGCGACCCCGGGCCCGGCGCGCGCCAGTTCATGCAGCAGACGCTGGAAGGCAACGGTTCCGAACTGGCCGATGCCCTGCGGCTGGTGGATGAACAGATGATGGCCGGGATGAGTGAGAGCCAGCGGCAGGCGATCCGGCCGATTCTGGTCCGGCCCCTGATGCAGGTGTTCGCGGTGATCGTCCACCCTGCCGAAATGGAACTGAACAAAACCTGGCTGGCGCAGGTCTATGAACCTTTCCAGCGTTCGCTGGCGCAGAAATTCCCCTTCGACGGCAATGCGCGGGTGGAGGCCAGTGAGGCGGAGATTGCCCAGATATTCGGTCCAGCGGGGGCCGTGGCGAAGTTCGCCGACGCAGCCCTTGGGCCGCTGGTGGTGCGGCGCGGCGATGTGGTCACGCCGCGTACCTGGGGCGATATGGGCATCACGCTGCAGCCGGCGGCACTGCGCCAGTTCGCGTCGTGGATGTCGCCCAACGGCGTCAGTGCGCAGGCAGGCAGCCAGACGGTGTTCCAGATCCTGCCTGGTGCGGCGGGCAATGCGCAGGAATACACGCTGGAGATTGACGGCCAGCTTCTACGCCACCGTAACACCGCCGCCCAATGGACGAATATGACGCACCCGGGACCGAATGGGGTGGCCGGGGCGCGCATCAGCGCTATTGGCATGGATGGCCGCAGCATCGAACTGTTTAACGAAACGGGCGAGGGCGGACTGGGAAAAATGATCGAAGCCGCGGCAAAGACGCGAAAGGACGGCGGCATGCATGAACTGCGCTGGAGCGGCAGCGGTGTGACGGTAAGCGTTGCACTGCGCATCATCAGCAGTCCGGAATCCGGGCCCGAAGCCGGGACACAGGAGCAGGGCTTCCGCAATATGCGGTTGCCGGAGAGCATAGCGGGAGGGGCGCCATGAAGGCCGGTCAGCTGCTGCGTGTTTCCTGGTTCGGCAAGCTGCCGTCGCGGCCGGATTTCGTCAAAGGCGGCGACCACCACCAGCTGAGCGCCTTGCTGGACGAGTGGATCGCATCCACCATGGCTGCGCTGGCGGGGAATCCGCGCTGGAAGCAGCACTACGATGCTTTCGAGCCGATGGATTTTGCCTTTGTCGGTCCTCGCAGCGCCCACGCCATCGCCGGCCACCTGCGCGCCAGTTCCGACCAGTCGCTGCGGCGTTTTCCCTTTGTGCTGATGACAGTGACAGAAGTCGATGGCCGCAAACAGCTGCTGTCCGATTATCCGCAGTTGTTCTCTGCGTTCTGGGACGACGCGGGCCGGGCGGCTGCCCTCAACAGTGAGCTGGCGGCGTCGTTGACGGTCGACGGCAGCGCCCCGGAAGCCGCCCCCGACCTGGCCTCATTGCAGGAGCTGCTGGAAGCCGGCGGCCGGCGCTTCAGTGTACGCGGCATCATGATGGGCATCGGCCTGCTGCTGCAGCCATTTCGCTGGAACGGCTCGCAGCGCCTGGACCGCAGTGTCGTGCTGCCGCTGCCGGGGGAGACGTCGGCCCAGAACAGCACCGCAGCTTTCTGGCTGTCGCTGATCGCTCCTTTTGTGCGGGATGCTGAGGTGGAACTGGCCCTATTCCTGACGCGTCGCGGTGGGCAGCCGGTTCTGGCCGTGAGTTTTTCGGGCGCGTCGCCATCTGCGCTGAAGGCAATGATCGATCCCGAGTTCGCGGCGCAGCACCAGATTACTTTCGACGACACGGCCTGGGTCGACGAGATGATTCAGCAGGATGGCGCCGTGCTCCGCCTCGGCGCCTGCCTGGAGCAGGGCAGCCTGTCGCTGCAAACCGCCCGCCAGGTCTTCCTTGACACCTTTGCCTGAAACGGAGGCCTTATGCGCTCATGCCTGCTGTTCCTGATGTTTGCCTGCTGCCTGTGTCACGCCGAGCCTGACGACAAGGTGGTAGCCAGCGGCGTGGTGCCGGACGAGGCGAGTAAGGCCATGCTGCTGGCACGCCTGCGGGAACTCTATGGCACGGAGCGGGTAGTTGACCAGATCTCGATCGGCAACGTGGTGCTGCCGGCCAGTTGGAGCGCCAGTGTGCGGAATCTGATCCAGCCGAATCTCAAGCTGATTTCGAAGGGACAGTTATCGGTGGAAGGGAATAATGTCGGTATTCGCGGCGAGGTCGCCAATGAGGCGCAACGCCAGCAGATTGCGAGTGAAATGGCTGCCGTCCTGAATCCCACCTACGTGGTGCGCAACGGCCTGCGCGTAGGGGGAAGCCAGCAGGTGCTGGATGCGGCGCTGGGCAAGCGGATTATCGAGTTCGAAACGGCACAGGCGGTGCTCAGGCCATCCGGCCAGAAGATACTGGACGAGATGGTGCTTGCACTCGGCAAGGTAAAGGGCCGGAAGGTGGAAGTGATCGGGCACACCGATAACACCGGCGCGCGTGAAGGCAACCTGACCCTCAGCCTGGCGCGCGCGGAGGCGGTGCGCACTTATCTGATCCAGCACGGCATCATGCCGGAGATGATCAGCGTGGCAGGGTTCGGGCCGGACCGGCCCGTTGCGGAGAATGCGAATGAAGAAGGCCGCGCGCGGAACCGCCGCATCGAGTTCCGCGTCGCGGACTAGTCAGGGCAGTGTGAGGTAGAAGCTGGCCGCCCTCGGCGGCAGCTTCACAATGCCGTCGTAGGTGGCGAGGCTGGCTCGGGCTTCCTGGGCCAGCGAGGCCCGCAAGCCGCCGAACACGCCAAGGCTGACCAGCAGGAACAGGGCGCTCAGCGTCCACAGCGGCGCGGTGCTGCGCAGGCGGTGCACGATCTGGTCCGGCCTCTGCGCCTGCGGGGCGAAACCCTTGCTCTTGCCCTTGATGTGCGCAATCTCGTCGCCCAGGCGGGCGGTCAGGTAGGCCAGCCTGTCGGCACCATCCAGCGCGTACTTGCCGCGAAAGCCGAGCAGCAGGCACAGATGGAATACCTGGAGTGCCTGCAGCCGCGCAGTGGCTTTGCTGCGCAAGGTTTCCAGCCGGTCGAAGAAATGCTCGCCTGCCAGCTGGTCGCCAAAGATCTCCAGCTGCAGCGGCCTGCGCTCCCACGCCGAACGGATTTCAAATTCCGACATCAGGATAATTTCGTCAAGCGCGGCGCACCACGCGTACTTCGCTGCATCGATATCTTCCCCGTGGGCGTGCAAGCCGCGGGCCTCACGGTCAAAGTTATTCAGGAAGCCGGTGACTCTTTCCTTGAAGTGGCTGATATCTGGCGGCAGGGCGCCGCGCTTCAGCAGGAACAGCATATGGAAGCCCTCCTGCATCAGGTCAAGCAGGGAATGGACGCGTGCCGTACCCGCGTCGGTGGGCTGGGCGCCGAACAGAGCCGGCGCAGCGCGGCGTTCAACGCGGGCGTTCATGCTGACACCGCCAGCAGTTCGAGGCGCAGGTCGCGTATACCGACCGGCACGTAGACCGATATAGACTGCGCCTTCAACATCTGCTCATACAGCACGCCGCGCGGCTCCAGCGCGAAGTAGCAGGTCTCCGGCCGCAGTGGAATGGCGGAGGGAACCTGCGCAGCATGGACCAGGCGCACGCCCGGCATTGCCGACAGCACGCATTTTTCCACGTCGTCCGGAGCGCCGGCCTTGACACGTAGGGGTACCGCCTCAATCAGTTCAAGCAGGGGCATGGCAGCGCTCAACGCGAGGTAGAGCGTTGTATTGCCATCGATTTTTCCGGAATCGAGCTTGCCCAGGTGGTAGCAGGGCTTCTCTTCGCTCAGCGCGATCGAGAAGTAGCGTGCCGAGATCACGGTGTCGAGCAGGTCGCGGATGATGTTATCGAGCTGTTCGAAGCCGGGTCCGGGATCGCCGTGCTCGTAAGCCGGAAGGCTGGCGAGATGATAGCTGCGCGAATAGGTCATCAGCGAACCGGCCAGCGTCAGCAAGGTTTCGAACAGCCGCTCCGGATGGATTCCGGGATTGCGCAAGTAGTGCAGCAGCGTGGCGGCGGAAGTGCTGACCGAGTGCAGCAGCCAGAATGCGGAGACGTCGCCGGAGCGGAACTCGATCACGTTTCGGCTCGGCTCCCGCATATGGCCTTGCAGGGCATTGATCTTGGCCTGCAGTGCGTCCATCAGCTGTTCCAGGCGCTGCTGCAGGCAGGGCGAACTGCCTACGGCAAGGCAGGGCGCGAGGAAGTGCGTATCCATCTCGAAGCCGCCGGATACCGAACGGCGCAGCCTGAGCGCAGGCAGGCATTCGAAACTGCCGCGCGGCTCCAGCTGCGACAGCAGGCGCGGTGTCTTGCGCAGGTAGGTCAGCCCCGCACTGGCGGCGCTGGTGAACAGGTCCGGCGTATCTGCCTCATCGCGTACGTAGCGGCAGGCTGTCGAGGAATCGCCGGGGAGATTGCTGGTGTCGCGTGTGAGCGAGGGGAGGGCGAGATAAAACGTCAGTTCCTGCACATCCGGCGGCAGGGCCGTGAGATCGACCGGCGGCGGTAGCGCATCGGCAGCAGGTGCATCGATCACTTCACCGTCGCGCAATACCGCATTCACGCGGTGCACGCGCAGCACGTTATTCCGCAGGCCTGCATGGTCCCACTCAATGCCGAGCAGTCCCCACGGCCAGGGATGCAATGCGTGCACCACGCGCTGCAGCCTTGTTTCGTGATAGTAGTCCTGCTGCTGGAAGTGTTGTGGCCGAAGGAAGAGTCCTTCGGACCAGAGTACTTTTGCGGGGAAGCCCATATTCTCACCGGTTCAATGGTTTGTGCGGATGTCCATTAAACCGAAGCAGCTCCCTGCTGCATTTGCGGCGACGCAAGCGCGGCATGCCATTTTGTTCCAACGCAACAGCTCTCCGTGGCATCGCTTCAATAATGGCCTCCACTCATTCGCAGGGAGGATTCAATGAAACAAACAGTGATTGGAACATGCATCTGCGCTTTGCTGCTGAGTGCCTGTGCGACGGACGCGCCGGTGCAGCGTGTTGAGAAGGTGGTGAAGGTCACACTGGAACAGCACCTCGCGGAAGCGGAACACAATGCCGCCAGCGGCCAGAAGGACAAGGCCATCGCAGGCTTGCGGAATGCAGCGGAAGCTTATCCCGCCGAGAAGGCGCCATGGCTGCAGATGGCGCAGATGGAGTTTGAGCGCGGCAGCTACGGCGATGCCATCAGCCATGCGCTGGAAGTGCTGGAGCGCGACCCGGCGGACCGCCAGGGCAACAGCATCGTAGCAGTGAGCGGCCTGCGCCTGTCGACCAAGGCATTGGCTGACCTGAGTTTGCAGAATAACCTGGGCGGCAGCCTGAAAACGGAAGCGCAGGAGCTGGCCAACCTGCTGCGAGTGAGCCTTGGCGAAGAAATACTAGTGCCGCAGGCCGCGCGCAAGGCGCCTCCGCGCAAGCCCAACGGTGGTGCGGCCTCCCGCAAAGCAGCGCCCGGCCAGGGCGGCAGCAGCGACCCATTCAGCGCACTCAAATAGGAGCGACCATGGCGAACAAGGACAGTGTTCAGAAACGCCTGACCAAGGTGCGTGCGCCCCGGGTGCAGATGACCTATGACGTCGAAATTGGCGACGCGATGGAAAACAAGGAGCTGCCGTTTGTGCTCGGCGTGGTCGGCGATTTCGGCGGCAACCCGGATGCCGAACGCAAACGCCTCAAGGACCGGAAATTTGTCAGCATCGACAACAGCAATTTCGATGAAGTACTGGCCGGCGTGGCGCCCGCTGCACGGTTCCAGGTCGATAACCGGCTCACGGACGAGGGGCAGCTGGGTGTAGAACTCCAGTTCACCTCCATGGACGACTTCCGCCCTGAAGCCATCGTGCGCCAGGTGGCGCCGCTCAGCAAGCTGCTCGACGCACGCACCAAGCTTGCCGACTTGCGCAATAAGCTGGCCGGTAACGAGAAGCTGGAAGACCTGCTGGCCGAAGTCCTGCAGAACACGGACAGCCTGGCGGGCCTGCAACGCAAACGCGTCACCGGGGAGGCCTGATATGTCGGTACAACTGCAAGCATTGCAAACTCCGCTGGCCGAACCGGACCTGCTGGATCAGATCGTTGAACGCAGCAAGGTGGCGCGCTCCGAGGTCGAACACGAGCGGGCGCGCGATATCATCGCGGAGCTGGTGGACCAGGTGCTGGTCGGCAGCGTTACCATGTCCGGCAACCTCTCCGCCACGCTGGACGCGCGTGTGGCCGAAATCGACCGCCTGATTTCGAGCCAACTGAGCGCTATCATGCATGCGCCGGAGTTCCAGAAGCTGGAGCAGAGCTGGACCGGCCTGCACTACCTGGTGCGCAGCAGCGCAACCAGCCAGAATCTCCAGGTGCGCATGCTGAATGCCACCAAGCGTGAACTGGTGCGCGATTTCCAGAGCGCGCTGGAGTTCGACCAGAGCTCGATCTTCAAGAAAGTCTACGAAGAAGAATTCGGCACCTTCGGCGGTGCGCCATACACGGCGCTGATCGGCGACTTCGAGATTTCGCGCCAGCCGGAAGACATGTATTTCATCGAGCAAATGTCTCATGTGGCCGCGGCGGCCCACGCGCCCTTCATCTCGGCCGCATCACCCGAGCTGTTCGGTCTTGAGGGCTACGCCGATCTTGGCAAGCCGCGCGACCTGGCCAAGGTGCTGGATACAGTGGAATACGCAAAGTGGAAATCCTTCCGCGATTCGGAAGACGCGCGCTATGTCGGTCTGACCCTGCCGCGCTTCCTGGGGCGCCTGCCTTTCAACCCGGTGGACGGCACCACGGTGGAAGGTTTCAACTTCATCGAGGAAGTGGATGGTACGGACCACCAGAAATACCTCTGGTGTAATGCCGCCTATGCATTCGGCGCGCGCCTGAGCAAGGCCTTTGAGGAATTCGGCTGGTGCGCCGCCATCCGCGGCGTGGAAGGCGGCGGCCTGGTGGACAATCTGCCAACCCACACCTTCAAGACCGATGAAGGCGAGATCGCGCTGAAATGCCCGACCGAAGTGGCGATCACCGACCGCCGCGAGAAAGAGCTGAGCGATCTTGGCTTCATCCCGCTGGTGCATTGTAAGAATACCGCTTACGCGGCCTTCTTCGGTGCGCAGTCGGCGCAGAAGCCGCGCCGCTACAGTTCGGAAGCGGCCAATGCCAATGCCGTGCTGTCCGCGCAGCTGCAGTACATCTTCGCAGTATCGCGCATTGCCCACTATATGAAGGCGATGATGCGCGATAAGGTCGGCAGCTTTAACGCCGCGTCCAATGTGGAAGACTTCCTGAACCGCTGGCTGATGAAGTACGTGCTGCTGGACGATAACGCCAGCCAGCAGCAGAAGGCGCAGTTCCCGCTGCGTGAAGCTTCCGTGCAGGTGCACGAAGTGGCCGGGCGGCCCGGCGTGTTCCGCGCCGTGAGCTTCCTGCGTCCCCATTTCCAACTCGACGAACTCACCGTTTCCCTCCGTCTGGTCGCGGAGCTGCCGCAAACGACCAACCGCTGATTCCCACACTACTTTAGAGGAGCAAGCAATGGCAATTGACGTCTACCTGCAAATCGATGGCATCAAGGGTGAATCCAATGACGACCGTCACAAGGACTGGATCGAATGCAAATCGGTCAGCTGGGCTGTGGAGCAGCCGCGTTCCGCCACGGCCTCCACTGGCGGCGGCCATACGGCGGAACGCTGCGAGCACCGCGATATCGTGATTTCCAAGCTGGCGGACCTGTCGTCGCCAATCCTGCTGCAAACCTGTTCGGCCGGGCGCACCATTCCGAAAGCGAAGTTCGAATTCATGCGCGCGGATGCGCAAGGTGAGCGCGTCAAGTACTTCGAAATCGAAGTGGAGAATGTACTGATCAGCGCCGTGGCGCCGAATGTGGAGGAGGGCGACATTCTCACCGAGCAGGTGGGCATCAAGTTCTCCAAGGTGCGCTGGCGCTATACGCAGCAGAAAATCTCGGGCGGCGCCGGCGGCAATACTTCCGGCGGCTGGGACCTGTCGGCCAACCGCGTCGCCTGAAACCAGGCCGCATTGACGCCGCAGCGGTCTGCGGCGTTTTCTTTTCCGGAGCCTGCATCTTGCATACACATGCCGGTTTGCTGGACCGCCTGCTGGGCAATGCAGGCAGTCCGGTCGAAATCAGGGACACCATCCTGCGCGACCTTGAAGACCTGCTGAACACCCGGGTTGCCATGCCTGCCGACGCCTTCCAGGCCTGGCCCATGTGCGCGGCCTCCCTGCTCAATTACGGCGTGCCCGATTTCGCCGGCTTCAGCATACGCAGCATGGAAGACCGCAACCGCGTCTGCATGCTACTGCGTACGGCCATCGAAAGACATGAGCCGCGCCTGAGCAGGGTACAGGCGCGCATCGTCGAGGAGCCGGGAGCGGTGAACCGCATCCATTTCGCGATCAGCGGCACCCTTACTTTGCCATCGCTGCAGGAGACCATTGATTTTGATGCAGTGCTGCAGCCATCTACCTTGCATTATTCAATCAAGCGCGGAGCCAAAGCATGACAGCCAACCTGAAATCGCTGATCGAGAAGCTGAATGAACCTTGCCGCATCGCCGCCAGCCGAGCCGCCAACCTGTGTATGGCGATGGGACATTACGAGATCGAAATCGAGCATCTGTTTCTTGCCCTGCTGGAGCAGGAGCGAAGCGACCTGTCTGTGATCGCGCGCCGCTCCGGCATCAGTACCGAACTGCTGGACAACGCGCTGCGTGCGGAGCTGCAGAAGCTTAAATGCGGCAACACCCGGGTGCCGGTGTTCTCGCACCATGTGCCGCTGCTGCTGGAACAGGCCTGGCTGCTGGCCTCCCTGACACCGGAACATCCGCAGCGCATCCGTAGCGCGCAATTGCTGCTTGCCTTGCTGACGGAGCCGGAGCTGGCGCAGCTTGCGGAACGCAGCACGCCGATGTTCGGCCGCTTTCCCCTGCATGAACTCAAGCACAGGATGGAGCGCTGCACCGAAGGATCGATCGAGTCCGGATCTGCCGCCGCCATCACGGCGCCGGTGCAGAACGAGATGACACCGGCGCTGGACCAATACACCATCGACATCACGCGCCAGGCACGCGAAGGAAAGCTTGATCCCGTGATCGGCCGCGAGAAGGAGATCCGCCAGATGGTGGATGTGCTGATGCGGCGCCGCCAGAACAATCCCATTCTCACGGGCGATGCCGGCGTCGGAAAAACGGCCGTGGTGGAAGGCCTGGCCCTGCGCGTAGCTGCCGGGGATGTACCCGAAGCCCTGTGCGGCATCGCTATCCGTGCGCTCGACATGGCCCAGCTGCAGGCCGGAGCGAGCGTGAAAGGCGAGTACGAGCAGCGTCTGAAATCGGTGATTGCCGAGGTAGGAAAAAGTGTGCAGCCCATCGTGCTGTTCATTGATGAAGCCCATATGATGATCGGCGCGGGTGGCGCGGCAGGCCAGAGCGACGCCGCCAACCTGCTGAAGCCCGCACTGGCACGCGGCGAGCTGCGCACGATTGCGGCCACTACCTGGAGTGAGTACAAGAAATACTTCGAGAAGGACGCTGCACTGGCCCGGCGCTTCCAGGTCGTGAAGGTGGAGGAGCCGGACGAGGCGACGGCATGCGCGATGCTGCGTGCCATGGTGCCGCTGATGGAAGGGCACTTCGGCATCCGCATCCGGCCCGAGGCCATCACTGAAGCAGTGCACCTGTCGCGCCGCTATATCAGCGGCCGGCAGCTGCCGGACAAGGCGGTCAGCGTCCTCGATACGGCATGTGCACGCGTCGCCCTGGCGCAGTGCAGCGCGCCCGCAGAGCTGGAGGACGCGGCACGGCGTATAGGCCAGCTTGAGGAGGAGATATGTGTGCTGGAACGCGATGAGCACGACTATGGCGCGGCATATTCCGCCATCGCGGCGCTGCGCGAGCAGTGTGCCGAAGCGCGCAGGCAGCACGCGGGGCTGACGGAACGCTGGCAACGCGAAAAGCACATCGCCGACGAAATCCGCCGTTTGCGCGGGCTGGACCAACCTCCGTCCCAGTTGCTGCGGGACCTGGAGAAAGAGCTCGCCCAGGTGCAGGGCCGCCGGCCGCTGATGCAGCTCGACGTTGACGGCGCCACGGTCGCCGGCATTGTCTCCGGCTGGACCGGTATCCCGCTTGGCAAGCTGAAGCACGACGATATCGCCGCGATACTGGCGCTGGAAAATCAGCTGGAGGAGCGGGTGATAGGCCAGCCGCACGCCATGGCGTGCATTGCACGGCGCCTGCGTACCGGCAGCGCCAGGCTGGAAGATCCCGGCAAGCCTAAAGCGGTATTCCTGTTGGCAGGACCGTCCGGAGTGGGCAAAACACAGACAGCGCTTGCACTGGCCGATCTGCTCTATGGCGGTGAACATAAGCTCATCACGATCAATATGTCCGAGTACCAGGAAGCGCACAGCGTGGCGGGCCTGAAAGGATCGCCGCCGGGCTATGTGGGTTATGGCGAAGGCGGCGTGCTGACGGAAGCCGTCCGGCGCAGTCCCTACTGCGTGCTGCTGCTGGATGAAATCGAGAAGGCGCATCCCGCTGTGGTTGAACTGCTCTATCAGGCACTGGACCGGGGCATGATGGAAGACGCGGAAGGGCAACTGATCGACTTTCGCAACGTGGTCGTTATCGCCACCTGCAATACCGGTTCGGCGGCCATCATGCAGGCCTGCCTGAACAAGGAAGTGGAAGACCTGCCCACGCCGGATGAATTGCAGGAGATGATACGGCCACAGTTGATGAAGCACTTCCGGCCCGCCTTCATCGGCCGCTTGCAGGTGTTGCCTTACTACCCCGTCAGTGACGCTGCACTGCGGCAGATCATCGCGCTGAAGCTGCGCCGTGTCGCCGAGCGCATCGCCAATGCCCACAAAGCGGATTTCCGCTGGCAGCCATCTCTGGAAGAAGCCATTCTCGCGCGCTGCACCGAAGCGGATTCCGGTGCGCGCAATGTCGACAACATCATCAACGGCCAGCTCCTGCCCGAAATCGCGAGGCTGGTGCTGGCGCGGATCGCCGACGGCTGTGCACTGCGCCCGCTCGAAGCGGGCGAGAAGGACAACGCACTCTATGTTGAGGAGCTGCCATGACCGATATCGAACGCCTGCTCTTGCCCGTCAGCGTACAGCAGGAATGCGGCAGCGACCTCGCTTTCACGGCGGAGGTGGATGAAATCGCACGCGCGCGCCAGCATGACGACCCTACGCTGGACCAGGGCGAATGGACCTCGGCGCTGAAAGAGGCCGACTGGCATTTCGTCGCAAAGCGCTGCGAGGAGCTGCTCCAGACGCGCAGCAAGGACCTGCAGCTCGCTGTGTGGCTAACGGAAGCGCTGGCGCTCACACGCCAGTTCCGTGGCGCCGGCGAAGGTTTCGCGCTGCTTGCGGCACTCATTGAACGTTACTGGGACGGCCTCTATCCGCTGCCCGAAGCGGACGATCATGAGCGCCGCATCGGTAATCTGTTCTGGCTTGCCGCGCGCGCTGCGGCGTTTCTCAAGCTGATTCCGGTGACGGAAGACGGCACGATTTCGCTGGCCGATTTTGATGCTGCGCGGCAAAGAAACAACACTGCGCGCAACACAGCCGAGCCGCGCTGGCCCCAGCAAAACAGCACGGAACTTCCCGATATTGCTCAACTGGATGCGCACCGCCGCGCAAATTCTGATCAGTTCAACGAGTGTCTTCTAGCCGACACTCGCTACTGTTTGGATTCCCTGAAGCAACTGGAGGCTGTCATCGATGCGCGGCTCGGCGGCAATGGCCCGGGCTTCGGCGCGGCACGCGCAATATTGCAAAATATTATCGACTTTGTTGTTTTGCTCATCCCAGACGACGGTATAGCTCAAGCGGAAACCTTACCAGTGCCGGAAAAGGCCAGCGCTGCGGTGCGTAACCGGCAGGAGGCGCTGGCCCAGCTGAAGCGGATTGCCGAGTTTTTCCGCCAGACCGAACCGCACAGTCCGGTCGCCTATCTGGTGGACAAAGCGGCGGCCTGGGGCGACATGCCCCTGCACATCTGGCTGCGCAGTGTGGTCAAGGACCCGGCCATGGCAAGTTGTCTGGACGAGTTGCTGGGCGTAGCGCCTGATAGTGCTGGATAACGCTCCACTTGCTTTCTCCTGCTGTTCGGCTCAGACTGAAGTTACATCAGGAATACAACTATAAGGAGAAAGCATGAAACACCTGCGCATTGGCATGCGGCTTGGACTGGGTTTCGCTGCCGTTCTGGCATTGTTGGCCGTGCTGACCGTTGTGGGCTTGATGCGGATGCAGAGCGCCAGCGAGATGACGGAAAGCCTGGTCACCGAACGCGTTCACAAAGAGCGCCTCATGGCGGAGTGGAACAAGATCATCGAGGTGAATGCTGCACGCGCCAGCGCCGCCATCATGGCGCCTTCGGCGGAGGAGCAGAAGGCCATCGAGGATACGATGGCCGGTTCTTCGAAGCGCGCGACCGAGATCCAGGATGAACTGGGCCGGACCCTGGAAGATGAGCGCTCGAAGTCCGAGCACAAGGCGATTCTCACGGCGCGCAAGGCTTATATCGATGTCCGCAAATCGGTGCTGAAGGAGAAGAGCGCGGGCAATCTCGAAGAGAGCCGCCGCCTGTTCACCACCGATATGGAAGCGCGCAAGAATACTTATCTCGCTTCGCTGGCCACGCTGCTGAAAACGCAGCAAACGCTGCTCGATGAAACCGCAGCCGATATCCAGAGTAATTACCGCAGCGGCCGCAATATGCTTATCGCGCTTGGCCTGTGCGCGCTGGCGCTGGGTGTGGTGCTCGCGTGGTGGATCACGCACACCATCACCACGCCGATCCACGAAGCGGTGCGGGTGGCGGAGACCGTATCTTCGGGTGACCTGACCAGCGAGATCCACGTGGTGAGCAGCGATGAAACCGGGCAGCTGATGTCTGCGTTGAAGAACATGAATTCGAACCTGGTCAGCATTGTTGGCCAGGTGCGCAGCGGCACCGACACCATCGCCACCGCTTCCTGCGAGATCGCAGCGGGTAACCTTGACCTGTCCTCGCGCACCGAGGAGCAGGCCAGTTCGCTGCAGCAGACTGCATCGTCCATGGAGGAGCTCACGTCCACAGTGCGCGTGAATGCGGATAATGCCCGGCAGGCTAACCAACTTGCGATCAATGCGGCTGATATCGCCAGCCGTGGCGGCGCCGTGGTGTCCGAGGTGGTGAGCACCATGGGCTCTATTAACGAGTCCTCGCGCAAGATCGTGGATATTATCTCCGTCATCGACGGCATCGCTTTCCAGACCAATATCCTGGCGCTGAATGCTGCCGTGGAAGCGGCGCGTGCGGGAGAGCAGGGCCGTGGTTTCGCGGTCGTAGCGTCTGAGGTGCGCAACCTGGCGCAGCGTTCGGCCAGCGCAGCCAAGGAGATCAAGGCGCTGATTGACGACTCCGTGCATAAGGTGGAGGCGGGATCGGCGCTGGTTGACAAGGCCGGTACGACCATGGGCGAGATTGTGGGCGCCATCAGCCGCGTTACCAGCATCATGACCCAGATTGCGGATGCCAGCGAAGAGCAGCAGATGGGCATTGAGCAGGTGAATATGGCCATCACGCAGATGGACCAGGTCACGCAGCAGAATGCAGCGCTGGTGGAAGAAGCAGCGGCAGCAGCGGCTTCGATGCAGGACCAGTCCTCGCGTCTCGCGGAAGCGGTGAGCGTGTTCAAGCTCGATATGGCGCAGATGGCGCGCAGCACGGCGGCGCAGGCACAAAGCCGCACGGCACTGGTGCGTACGCCCGAACGCCAGCGGGAGGTGGAGGAGCTGGAAGAGTTCTGAACCCATCCGGCGCTACAATGCCGGCATGAGTTCACAACGTCTTTCCTGCGCCGTTTGCCTGCGCGCGCAATCCGGCTGCATCTGCCAATGGGTGCAGCCGTCTGACAGCATAACGCGGGTGCTGGTGCTTCAGCATCCGCTGGAAGTTGCCAACGCCAAGAACAGCGCGCGGCTGCTGCATCTTTGCCTGCCCAACAGCGAGCTGCATGTCGGCGAGCAGTTTGAGGATGCTGCGCTGGCGGCCATGCTCGATGGCCGAAGGGCCGTTCTGCTGTACCCGGAAGTGGCCGGCGTAGCGCCGCCACCGGCGCTGGATGCGGCCTGGCTCGCGCAGCCAGAATCGCTGCTGCTGGTGGTGCTGGACGCTACCTGGCGCAAGAGCCGCAAGATGCTCTATCTGAATCCCCGCCTTCAAACGCTGCCGCGCCTTTCGCTGAGCGGCCTGCCGCCTTCGCACTACCGCATCCGCAAGGCCCATGCGCCGGACCAGTTATCGACCATGGAGGCGGTGTGCCATGCACTCACGCAGCTGGAAGGGGAACGCTTCGGCGGCCTGTTGACAGCATTTGACGGCTTCGTGGACCAGCAACTGGCGCTGGCAGAGCAGGGCGCCGCGCGGCGCCTTAGCGAATCAGCTTGAGGCCGGGCGGCAGGGCATCGCCCAGCATGCGCTGTTCGCTGGCCTGGTCGAGTTGGGTGACTTCCTTCACCATGGCGGCCCAGGTGGGCGGCGAACCAGCGGCCGCAAGGCGGGCGACGATTTCGGCGCGCAGCGTGTCATTGATGTCGCGCGACCGGTCGCCTGTCATGCGCGCCAGGTGGGCGGCGGCGAAGCCTGCGGGTTCGATCTTGCGCCAGTCCAGCTGGAGCAGCGCGCTTAGCCACTGATCAACCGTTGCCACCGGCGCTGCCTCGTGGGCACTCCCGTGGAATGGCTGGCGCGCGCCAACGCGGCCCAGCGCCCACAGGTAGCGCGTGTAGGCGCTTCCGGCTTTGGCGGCTTCGCGTGCGGGGCGCTTCGGAATGTCCAGAATCTGCTGCAGCATCCAGTCGCCGATTTCGGCCTTGTAGGCGGCAGGTATGCGTTCCAGCGAGGCGCCGATGCGCAGCATGTCTTCTTCGCTGCCGTTCACCAGCGTTACGGGGCGCTTGCCGCGTTCCTGTGCGTCGGCCTGCAGGTTGAAGGCGAAGTCGTCGAGCAGGCGAAGCTGGGCCTCGGTATCCAGCCCGCCGGACACGCGGCGCCACAGCGTCCACCATTCGGCGCAAACCTGGCTGTCCTTGTGGTTCTGCACCCCGGCATCGAACAGAGCCCATAGCTGTTCGATGCGGTAATCGTCCAGGGCTGCGCCGAAACCGGGGCGCAGGCAATAGCCAGCCAGGTTGAGCCAGGCGCGTTCATGTTCGGCGGAGCGGCGGCGGCCTTTGGCGCGCTGGATCAGCGCATCGAACAGGCGGCGCAGCAGGGGCGTGGTCCAGCGTTCGCGGCTGCCGAGCAGCTGTTCGAGCTGGGCGCGCAGCTGGCGCACTTCTTTGGCATCGACCTGCTGGGCGCGGGTGCCGAAGATGCGGTCGATCTTTTCCAGCGCTTCAGGGAAGTGGGGCGGTAGCGCTTCCTCTTCGCTCGTTTCTTCTTCCGCGCCGCGCAACTGGAATTCGAGCGACCAGCGCTGGCCCGCGTCTGCCTCGGCTGCGCAGTGCAGTTCCAGCGTGCCGATTTCGCTCAGTGTGGCCACCAGCTGGACGGGAATCTCCTTGCGCGCGCTGGCTTCGCCACTGTCGCGCAGCACGGTGGCCAGAGGCGGAAGCTGCACATAGTCTGCGGGATCAAGGTTCAGCAGTTCGCCCGCCACCGGTACGGGTCCGTCGTCGGAAGTGGACGAGAGCAGGTGGAAACGCACAGGGCGGCCGACACGCAAGGCGAAGCTGCGTTCCGCCAGCCGCACCTCGCGGCCCGGCTGCGTGCCGCGCGGCAGGATGCAGACGGCGCGGCGCTGCACGCCTGGCGCTCGTTCCGCGTCCAGCAGCAGGAAGTAACTGCGCGGCGAGCCGCCCGCGATGGCCGGTGCGAGGCCGCGCCGTGCCAGCGAGTAGGCCACGGCGCCGCGCGCCACAGCCACGTCGGGATCTTCGTTGTGCAGCACGCGCACCGGAGCGCCGCGCCAGGCCGACAGCACATCGGCAAGGCGCTCGGCCAGCACCGCGGCGTGGAAGACGCCGCCGCTCAGCAGCAGCGTATCCGGCAGAGCCATCGCCGCTGTCCCAACGGCCGAGCCCGTGTCCACCTCGGGGTCAGGCACCATGGTGGACACGGGCTCGGCTGTACGCTGCGAGCGCAGGAAGCCTGCGAGGTGGCGCGTGATGGCGGGATCGCTGGCATACGGCAGCCCGAATTCCACGATGGCGGCGCGTGCGCGCTGCGGGCCTTGCTGTTCGGTATTCAGGGGGAAGAAACCGTCCGCCACAATCTGCCGCACTTCGTCACGCGTGAAGACTACCGAACGGCTGCCGCCGATCAGGCGCGAGCCGGATCCGAGCATCGTCACGCTCACCTGTTCCGGCGCATCCGCTGCCAGCAGCTGTTCTTTCGCGGCCCGGCAGCGTTCGATCAGCTGCGCCAGGCGGCCTGCGGACAGGCGCGGCGCACTGCCGCCTTCCTGCGCGGCCAGCCACGTTTCCGCCAGCCGCGCCAGCGCGAGGTCCATATTGTCGCCACCCAGGATCAAATGATTGCCGACACCGATACGCGTCAGCACCGGTTCGCCTTGCGACAGTTCCACTTTGACGAGGCTGAAATCGGTGGTGCCGCCGCCAACATCGGCCACCAGCACCAGCCGGCTATCCGCCAGCTGCTCCGCCAGCGCGCTGCGGTGCCGCAACAGCCAGTCGTACAGCGCAGCTTGCGGTTCTTCCAGCAGGCGAAGCTCGTGCAGGCCTGCCATGCGGGCCGCTTCCAGTGTCAGCGCACGCGCGCCTTCGTCGAAAGAGGCAGGTACGGTGAGCACCACTTCCTGCTGTTCCAGCGGCGCATCCGGAAAGCGCGTATTCCACGCGGAACGGAGGTGTGCAATGTAGCTTGCGCTTGCTGCGACAGGAGAGATTTTGGGAATGCCTTCGCCGGCGCCCCAGGGCAGAATGGCCGCCGTGCGGTCCACGCCTGAATGCGAGAGCCAGCTCTTGGCGCTGGCCACCATGCGGCCCGGCGTTTGCGCACCGAGCTTGCGGGCAAGGCTGCCAACCACCGCGCCTTCGGCCGATGGCCATGGCAACTGCAGCTCGCCTTCGGCCAGCTCGCCATCCGACGGATGGTAGCGGGAGGAGGGCAGCAGCTTGCCCGCGCTGACCTCGCCCGGCGCGCTCAGCTGGTCCACCGGGAACAGCGCCACCTCGCTGGCGCCGGGCGCCATATAGGCCAGCACCGTGTTGGTGGTGCCAAGGTCAATGCCAACGAGGTAGCGTTTCATCAGCCTTCGGACTGGCGCACGTCGAATTCAACCTTCCAGCGCTGGCCGTCGCGCGCCACGGCGAGCAGCTCCAGCGTGCCGGCTTCGCTGGCGCGTGCGTGCAGACGCACCTGCACCACTTCGCCCGGCTGGCGGCCTTCCGGCGACAGCGTGGCCTGGATCTCGTTCATCTCCACCAGCTCATCGCCGCTCCACGATTCGAGCACCTGCCCAATCTGGTCCTGGCGGCGCACGGAAGAGCCGAAGAATCGGAAGTGCACCGGCTCGCCAACCACCAGGCCGAATTCCTGGCCCGGCAGTTCAAGCTCGCTGCCTTCCTCCATGCCGAAAGGCGCCACGCACAAGGCCTCAATCGGCGGCTCGAAGCCGGGAATCGCAGGCATCGCCGATTCAATGCCAACGTAGTAGGAGCGTGCCGTGCCGCCGCGAATGCGCACACCGCTGCCACGCCGCACGTAGCTGTAGTACGCGGCGCCGCGTGCAACGGCGAGGTCGAGGTCAGCGCCCGACAGCATGCGTGCGGCGGGCGCGCCTTCCGCAGCGAGCCAGCTGTTGATGGTGTCCATCACGCGTTGCGCGAGCAGTTCGGATTTGAACACGCCGCCGTTGAACAGTACGGCGCTCGGATGCAGGAAGCTGTGCGCCGGATTAGCCGTGAAGCCCGGCAGTTCGCTGGTGGCGCCGACCTGGCGGCCGAGGAAGGCGGCCAGGTGGCGCGTGATCGCGGCATCCTGTGCATAGGGCAGGCCAAGCTGTGTAAGGCCGGCGCGGGCGCGCACCGCAGGGCGTGCCGCCGCATCCACCTGCGGGAAGAAACCGTCGATAATGAAGGTAGACACTTCGCTGCGCGTGAGCTCGGTGCGGATCGAACCGCCGATCAGTTTCGAGCCCCGGCTCGGAATCACGATAGGCCAGCTCTCGGCGCTGGCATTTGCCAGCAGGTTTTCCTTTGCGCTGCGGCAGCCGTAGGTGAGGGCGCGCAGCTGCCATGCATCGAGCTGCGTGCCGTTGGCGGCCAGCTTGCGCGACACCAGGTGCGCCAGCGCGAGGTCCATATTGTCGCCACCCAGCAGGATATGGTCGCCTACGGCCACGCGGTGCGGCTCCAGTTTGCCTTCGCGTTCGAGGATGGCGATCAGCGAGAAGTCGCTGGTGCCGCCTCCCACGTCCACCACCAGGATGATGTCACCGGGTTTGACGTCCTTGCGCCAGCGGCCGTCGCTGCCCTGAATCCAGCTGTACAGCGCGGCCTGCGGTTCTTCAAGCAGGGTGGCGTTATCGTAGCCTGCGGCGCGTGCCGCTTCGGCGGTGAGTTCGCGTGCGCCGGGATCGAAGGAAGCCGGAATCGTTACCGTCACCGACTGCTGCGCGAACGGCGCTTCGGGATGCGCAGCATCCCAGGCCTTGTGCAGGTGCTGCAGGTAGCGCGTGGAAGCTTCCAGCGGCGATACCTTCGCCACTTCTTCCGGCGCATCGGTGGGCAGGATGGCGGCGCGGCGGTCTACGCCTGGGTGGCATAGCCAGCTCTTGGCGCTGGAGACGAGACGGATCGGCGTGGTCGCGCCACGGCTGCGCGCCATTTCGCCAACCGCGGAGGTTTCGCTGGTGCTCCATGGCAGGGCCAGGTCGCCCTGCGCCAGTTCGTCAGCATGCGGCAGGTAGAGGAAAGACGGCAGCAGCGGCAGTTCTTCCACCGTGCCCGGTGCGGTCAGCTGCGGAATGCCCAGCACCCCATGGCTGGTTTTCTCGCCGTCGCTGCCGCCCAGGTCCACATAGGACAGCGCGCTGTGCGTGGTGCCAAGGTCGATGCCGATGGCGTAACGCGGCTCGCTCACAGCTCCACCTCGGCCGGGGCCAGCACTTTCGCATCATGCGCTTCGGCCAGCTTCGGCAGGCGCACGCTGCTTGCGCGCCAGCCGCGGTGGCTCAGCGAACCGGTGAACGGCGCCTGGCCGACCACATTGCCGGTCAGGCGCACGGCGGCCGCATCGAAGCCTTCCGGCAGCGTGACGCGGCTGCCTTCCGCTTCACTGCGCACCGGTTCAATGGTGAAGTGCTCGCGCAGCACCTTGGCGCAGCCTTCGTGCACCACGCGCGCGGCGGCGCCGATATCGGCGTCGGAATAGGCGCTCAGGTTCTCCTGCGTGAAATCGATCAGGCGCGCTTCGCGCTGGAACAGGCTCAGAAGCTGCAGGGCCGCATCCGGCGTGGCTTCGCGCAGCGGCGCGGCGGTGGGGGCGGGCGTTGGCGCCGGTGTTGGCGCAACTGCCGGCTGGTTCAGGCGCGCGGCAAATTCAGCGTCGCCAATAACCTTGAAGGCAAGGGAAATCCTGCTCCAGAAAGATGGGAGAGTAGTCGTTTCGTTCATTTTATTGCTCTTTGATGTGGAGAGAATCAGCCGATGCTGTCAGGCCGCATCGGGATCGGAATCCTGGGAAGTGCGCATCATACCAGCTAGCGTCCAGCTGCGACGCCTCTCAAAACTGATACGATGTTTCCATATGGAATTCTATTCGTGAAGAGAATGTATGAAAATCACGCTTCGCCTACCGCCTTTTTACTCATTGGGAGATGAACGCCGGTTCTTCCTGGGGCTGAGTGGGAATCCAGCCGTGAGGGAATTCCATGGCGTTGTGCACGACCTGGAGGTGGTGCTGGTGCTGAAACGGTTGAATAGTGAAGGGTTGCGTGACCTTATAGCGCTCCTTTGGCGCTATGGAATTCCCTTGACGGCTCTCGCCGGGATCGCAGGGAAGGCCCGGTTTCAATGGATGAATGACCCGAGTGGCTACTGGTACAAAAACATGTTTGCACCGATTGAGGAGCGCTTCAGATGATTAATATCCGACGCTGGATCAGCCATTCAACAATGGGTTTTGTCGGTATTGGTTTGACGGCATATGTAGTAAATGTGGTGCTCGGCATATTGGGGCACGCGCACATCGGCCATCCTCGTGCGTGGCGGGATTGAAGTCCAGCGCGGTGTAAAAATCTGGATCGCGAACAATGCCGATGCCGGGAACGAAAAACTGAATTCCGGGCAGCAGGCTGTTTTGATGATTGCCGGCGGCTTGCCTTATGTCTGCAGCGCACGCGCCTATCAAATCATTTAGTTTGGCGTAAGCGGATCCAGTAGCTGGCCGGCCAGCGATGGCGGCTGTGGTGTGTCGCTGCCGTATTCCTCCGGCCAGTGGCGTGGCAGGTAGTGGCTGCCGAACAGGCGGTCGAGGACGGGCAAGGTGGCGGCGTAGTTGTGATTGATGTGATCGCGGCGGCTGTGGTGCCAGTGGTGGAAGGCCGGCGTCGTCAGCAGCCATTCCAGCGGCCCCAGGCGCCAGCGCAGGTTGGCGTGGATGAAAAAGCCCCACACCGTGCCGAGCACCAGCAGCAGCGCCGGTGCGCTGCTTCCCGCGGCGTTGGGAGCGGCGAGGCCAAGCAGGTAGAGCGGAACCAGGCCAAACAGGCGCGTGACCACCATGTCCACCGGATGCGTGCGCGTATTGGAGAGGAAGTGCAGGTGCTCGGTGCTGTGGTGCAGTGCATGGAAGCGCCACAGCCATGGCAGTTCGTGGCTGAGGCGGTGGCCCCAGTAGAAGCCCGTTTCCGCAACCACGAAGGCAAGCGCCAGGCGAACCAGCGGCGGCAATTCCGCGATGGCGCCGGCCAGCGCGCCAGCTACCAGATGCTGTGCGGCGACAGCGAGCATTGCCATTGGCACGCTGAGCAGGAGGGCAGGCGCAAGGCTGCTGATGACGTAATACGCGATGTCTTGCAGCAGCTCTTTCCGCGGCCGCGGTGCGTGGCGCGTGCCGAACCAGCGTTCAAGCGGAACGAAGATCATCGTCAGCAGCACCAGCCACACGGACAGGCGCAGCACGTCGCTCAGGAATGCGCCAAGGGAGGCCGGCATGAATTGCTACTGCAGCAGGTGATCAGGCGCGGTATGTGCGGCGGCGGAGGAAGGCAAGCAGCAAGATCCCGCCCGCCATCATGCCCCACGCCGCCGGTTCAGGAACCGCAGAGGTCAGCGATACGCTGTCCAGCAGCAGGAAGGGCGGTGCGCCCGGCGCGGCGTTCTTTGCCAGGAAGGACAGCGCCTGGCTGGCGCTGGTGGCGGTGAAAGTCATGGTGGCCGTTTTCCAGCCGCTGAAGCCGCCGTCCGCAATGCTCAGCAGGCTGGAGTTCAGCGTGCTGTTGCCGAATACCACCTGCCAGTAGTTGTCATTGTTCGCGCCTTCGAAGCCAGTCTGCTGCGCCAACGCGTATTCGAAGGTGAGCTTGTACGAGCCGCCCACTTCCAGGCCGTTGATGGTCTGGGAGAGCGTGCCGGGATGGTAGTCTGCGTCGGAGGCAAAGATGTTGCCGCCGTTGTGGGAGGCGCCGAATCCGTTGTTTTCACCACGGAGCCAGATCGCTGAATCCCAGGTGTTCGCAATGCTGCTGTCCAGCACGAAGTTGTAGCCGCCGTCGCGGCCGTTGCTGCTGGTCCAGCCTTCCAGCGTGGTGCGGTCGGCGGCACCGGTAGCGCTTGAGGAGAGCTGCTTGTTGTTGCCGTTGGTGGTCGCCTCGAAACCTCCGTTGCTGACGAGGTTGCCGGACGCGTGTGCGGCGCCTGTCCCAAGGACCAGCGCTGACAGGAAGAGCAGAACAGATTTGATGCGCATGGCGCAAACTCCAATAGTCGACAGAAAATGATTGTGATACTGCCGGCAATGGTTTGGGCCGAAGCACCATCATTGTAGCGAAGACGGCGGGCGGTCACAATATCTTGATAACAATTGGTATTGATAAGAAGAAACTATGTCGCTGGTGCGACACGCTTGCAGGTGGATGGAAGTGGGTCTAGAATACTGTATAAATATACAGTATCCGAGGTTTGCATGCAGGACAACGATTTCGAAGGGCAGGTGATGCTGCCGCCCAAGCCGCTGACCGCGCAGAAGGGGCGCGGGGCGGTCACGAACCTGCAGGGGCGCTACGAAGTGCACGAGCGCGAGGAGTTCGACGACGGCTGGGAGCATGAAGAGGAAGCGCCGCGCGTGTGGCGCACCCACGTCACCGAAGAGATGGCACGCACCATCCTGAGCCGCAACCAGTCACCGGATATTCCTTTCGGCGTGTCGCTGAATCCCTATCGCGGCTGCGAGCACGGCTGCATCTACTGCTTCGCACGGCCCACGCACAGTTATCTGGGCCTGTCGCCCGGCCTGGACTTTGAGAGCAAGCTGTATGCAAAAGTGAATGCGCCGCAACTGCTGCGTGCCGAGCTGGCGAAGGCGAGCTACGAGCCGTCGCCGATTGCGCTGGGCGTGAACACCGACGCCTACCAGCCCTGCGAACGCGACTACAAGCTCACGCGGCGCGTGCTGGAAGTGCTGCAGGAATGCGACCATCCGGTTGGACTGATCACGAAGTCTTCGCTGATCGAGCGCGATATCGACATCCTGGCGCCAATGGCGGCGCGCAACCTGGCCGCCGCCGCCATCACGCTCACCACGCTGGATCCGGCCATCGCGCGCACGCTGGAACCGCGCGCGGCGGCCCCGTCGCGCCGCCTGCGCACCATCCGCACGCTGACGGAGGCGGGCATTCCGGTCAGCGTCAGCGTGGCGCCCATCATTCCCTTCGTGACGGAGCCCGATATCGAGAAGATTATCGACGCCGCTTTCGAGGCGGGCGCCATCAACGTCAGCTACGTGGTGCTGCGCCTGCCGTGGGAAGTTGCGCCCTTGTTCAAGGACTGGCTGGAGGCGCATTTTCCTGATCGTGCGGCGCGCGTGATGAACCGCGTGCGCGATATGCGTGGCGGGAAGGATTACGACGCTACCTTCGGCAAGCGCATGCACGGCGAAGGCGTATGGGCGGACCTGATCAAGCAGCGCGTGGAGAAAGCGGTGGCGCGCAGGCTGACGATGAGCCGCGGCATGCGCTTCAAGTACCTGGACTGCACGGCCTTCAAGCGCCCGGTAGTAGTCCCTGCACGCGCCGCCAAGGTCAAAGCGGCGTCGAACCAGCTCGACCTGTTCTGAGTTTCAGGCGCGGCCGAAAGCCTGCCTGTATTGCGCCGGAGTGAGCGACGTCAGTTCCCGGAACATGCGGCGCATGCCGGAATCGCTGCTGAAACCCAACTCCGCGCTGATGGTGTTGGCCGGCAGCGACGTGTGAATCAGGCGCTCGCTGACCTGGTTCAGTTTCAGGCCGCGCACATAGCTCGCGGGTGCCTGGCCGGTCGCGGCGCTGACCTTGCGCGCCAGCGTGCGCTCCGTTGTATGCAGTTCTTCGGCCAGCCGTTTCAGTGTCAGTTCCGCAGCGGGCAGCTGCTCTACAAGGGTGTAGAGCTGGCGCAGCAGGCGGTTGGGTTGCGCGGTCAGGCTCATGGTGCGGAAGGCGTGGTGCGTGCGTTCCGGCCGTGGCAGCACCATCAGCTTGGCCAGGTCATTGTAGGCATCGCTGCTTAACTGTTTTTCAATGGCGGCTTGCGCGATGGGCAGGTGGCCGTTCACGCCCGACGCAGTGGCATTGCGCTCGTGCCACACCTCTGTGCGTTCGGTTTGCCAGCGCACCTTCGGGAAGCGGCTGTACACCAGGTCCGCGAGCCACCAGGTCACGGTTGCGTTCTGGCCGTTCAGCCGCCCGGTTGCTGCGGCAAGGCATACGCCGGTGCAGTAGCTCCAGATGCCCGCGCTGCGCGGCAACTCCTTGAGCGCGCGTATCAGCGCCGCGTTCTGTTCCAGCGCCGCTTCCACCTGCCGTGCTGATTCGCCCCAGAAGCCGGGTACCAGCACAGCATCCAGCGCGTGGCCGCCAAGCGCCGCAGCGGCCTGCAGCTGCTGTCCGTGCGCGCATTCCACCATTACTGCCTGCTGCGCAACGAAGACCGGTTCGAACAGTGCCTGTCCCGAGCGGCGGTTCGCTGCGTGCAGCAGGTCGGCGAAGGCGAACAGGCCGGCGGGCATGCAGCGCGGGTAAAGCAAGAGGCCGATGCGAAAGGTTTTTTGCGGCATGGCTGGAATTGGCTGTTTTATGTCGTAAACGGCCATTTTAGGCGCGAACGGGGATGGCCACAATGTGATCCATCACGAAAGGAATGCATCCATGAAAATCACCCAGCTCCGCAATGCAACCGCCATTATCGACATCGCCGGCATGCGCATTCTGGTCGACCCCATGCTCGCGCCCAAAGACGCGCTGCCGCCGCTTCGCCTGCTGGGTGAACGCGCGCGCAATCCGCTGGTGGAGCTGCCGCCGGTAGCCGAAGCGGCGCTGGAAACGGTCACGCATTGCCTGATCACGCACTGCCAGAAAGGGCACTTCGACCATCTGGACCGTGCTGCAAAACGCTGGCTGCGGGAGAAGCAGATTCCCGTCATCTGCACGCCGCACGATGCGGAATACCTGCGCAAGCGCGGCCTGAACGTGCAGCCGCTGGCGGAGAATCACGCCGAACCGCAGCCATTTTTCGGCGGCAGCATCCGCACCGTTCCCTGCGTTCACGGGCGGGGCATGGTGGGCTTGATGATGGAGCATGGGGTAGGCTACTTTATCGAGATGCCGGGCGAACCGTCACTCTACCTGTCCGGCGACACCATCCTGACCGCCACTGTGCGTGCCTTCATCGGGCAGCATCAGCCCCAAGTGGCGCTGGTTCCCGCAGGCGGTGCCCGGTTCGATTTCGGCCACGAGATCATCATGGACAGCGCCGAAGCCGTGAAGTTCTGCCGCGGCTTTGATGGAATAGTGGTGGCCAACCACCTGGAAGCGCTGAGCCATTGCCCGGTAACGCGCGCCGCGCTTCTGCAGGCAGGCCGCGAGGCTGGGCTGGGCAAGCGCCTGCTGGTGCCGGCTGATGGTGAAACGCTGGAGTTTGACGGCGCTAGCCGCCGCGCAGCTGCCTGAGGTGCTGCTCGATGGTGAACACGTGTTCATCATGGTGGCCCAGTTCGCGCAGGGCCTGCGCCAGGTGCAGCAGGTATTCGGCATTCGGCCCGCTGGGGCCGACGGCGGCAGCGATGTGCTGCGCGATCTCAAGCTCGCTGGCTTCGCCGAGAAAGGCCGCATTGTCGGCCGTGGCGATGTAGACCAGGCCTTCCTCGCTGTGCTCCTCGTCGAAATGAATATCGATGGCGAGGCGCAGGTAGCCGTTCTTCTCGCGGTGGTCGAGGTGGGCGAATTCTTCCGGGGTGACTAAGTAAGCCATTCCGTGGCACACGGCGCCCGGCTGCGGCACAATGGTGGCCACGCGGCCCGGCGCTTCGGGCGTGCCGCGATGGTCGTGCGAGCCTTGCCAGAAACGCCGCGTCCAGCCTTCAATGCTGGCGGGGCGCCGCTCGATGTAGGGAAAGTCGGCCTTGTAGATCAGTGAGCCGTAGCCGAACAGCCACACGCTGTGGTGGCCGTCGAACTTGTCCATCGTCTTGTTGATCTCGATGGTGTTGTGGGACATGCGCTGCGATCCTGCAAAAAGAATGATTATAGGGCGCTGCGCGAACCCTGCACGAAGTCGCCAAGAAAGCCGATGAAGCTCTGCGCTGCAGGCGAAGGGGAGCGCGAAGTTTTGGTGTAGACGAAGAACTTGCGCGTCAGTTCCGGCGCCACGATGGGCCGCATTTCAAGTCCGTAGCGGCGCACCATCGGCGCGGCATAGGGCAGGCAGGCCGTCACACCCAGGCCCGCAGCCACCATGGCCAGCGCCGTGGTCATGAAAGTCACCTCGTTGTGGGGGCTCAGCGGCTGGCGCATCTCGCGCAGCAGGCGTTCGGTGAACTGGCCCTGCAGCGCAATGAAGGGATGGCCGTTCATGTCCTGCCAGCGCAGCTGCTTCTTCGCCGCCAGCGCATGGCCGGGCGGGAATACGGCCACGAAAGGCATCTCGAACAGGGGCAGGGCGTCGATTTCCGCCAGCGCGTCGCGCTCCGGACCGATGCCCACGTCCACTTCGCCGCTGAACACGCGGGCCGCCACGTTGTCCACCGGGCAGTCCACCAGCCGCAGCTGCACTTTCGGATATTCGGCGCGGTAGGCAGCCATGGCTTCCGGCAGCAGGGTGCAAGCCAGCATCTGCGGCGCGGCGATGCGCACCGTGCCCTTGTTCAGCGCCTTGCGGCTGGCGATATCGGCCATGGCGCCATCCAGGTCCTGCAGCATTTTGTCGAACAGCGGATAGAGCTCGCGGCCCACTTCGGACAGCGTAACGCGCCGTGTATTCCGCTCCAGCACCTTCACGCCCAGCAGCTGTTCCAGCTCCTTGATCTGGCCACTGAGGGCGGACTGCGTGAGGTGCAGCAGCTCGGCGGCCAGCGTGAAGCTGCCGGTACGGGCCACGGCGACCAGGGCGCGCATCTGGCGGACGGTGGGGCTACTCATAAGGAAAAATGATAAATCACTGTATAAATATCGTTTGTATGATAGCTGAATCGGGAGTCTAATGGCGGCATCAAGGAGAACCGCCATGAAAATCAAGCAGATCCACCACGTAGCCTACCGCTGCAAGGACGCCAAAGAGACCGTTGACTGGTACGTCAAACACCTGAACATGAATTTCGTGCTGGCCATCGCTGAAAACGAAGTGCCATCCACCAAGGCGCCGGACCCGTACATGCATGTCTTCCTCGATGCAGGCAACGGCAATGTGCTGGCCTTCTTCGAGCTGCCGACGCAGCCTGCCATGGGCCGCGACGAGAACACCCCGGCCTGGGTGCAGCACCTGGCGATGGAAGTGGCATCGATGGATGAGCTGCTGGCCGCGAAAGAGCGCCTGGTGGCGGCGGGCATCGACGTGATCGGCCCGGTAAACCACACCATCTTCAAATCGATCTACTTCTTCGATCCGAACGGCCACCGCCTCGAACTGGCAGCCAATACCGGCACGCCGGAAATGATGCAGAAGCTGGACGACGTGAAGTGGGACATGCTGGAAGAATGGTCGAAAACAAAAAAAGCGCCATCGCATGCCGCATGGATGCACGCGCCGCAGGAGGGTAATGCATGAAGCTCGCAACACTGAAAAACGGAAAACGCGATGGCCAGCTCGTGGTCGTCAGCCGCGACCTGCGCAGCTGCGCACCGGCCACCGGCATTGCAGCGACGCTGCAAGCCGCGCTGGACGACTGGGATGCCGTGAAGCCCGCGCTGGAGAAGCTCTACGCGCAGCTGAATGACGGCGCCGCCCGCGACGTGCAGCCCTTCGACGAAGCGCGCTGCCATTCGCCGCTGCCGCGCGCCTACCAGTGGGCCGATGGTTCTGCCTACATCAACCACGTCGAACTGGTGCGCAAGGCGCGCAATGCCGAAGTGCCTGCGTCCTTCTACACCGACCCGCTGATGTACCAGGGCGGTTCGGACAGCTTCGTTGGCCCGCGCGACCCGGTCTACGCCCTGAGCGAAGACTGGGGCATCGACCTGGAAGCGGAAGTGGCCGTGATCACCGGCGATGTGCCGATGGGTGTGAGCGACGGCCAGGCCGCGCAGGCGATCCGCCTCGTGATGCTGGTGAACGACGTTTCGCTGCGCAACCTGATTCCGAACGAGCTGGCCAAGGGCTTCGGCTTCTTCAACTCCAAGCCGGCCAGCGCCTTCTCGCCGGTGGCGGTAACGCCGGACGAACTGGGCGCGGCCTGGCAGGACAGCAAGCTGCGCCTGCCGCTGCTGGTGCACCTCAACGGCAAGCCATTCGGCAAGCCGAATGCCGGCGAGGACATGACCTTCAGCTTCGCGCAGCTGGTGGCGCATGCCGCCAAAACGCGCGAGCTGGCGGCAGGCACCATCATCGGTTCCGGCACCGTGTCGAACAAGCAGGGTAGCCTGCACGGTTCGAGCATCGACAATGGCGGCGTGGGCTACTGCTGCCTGGCAGAAGTGCGCATGTATGAAACCATTGAAAGCGGCGCCCCGAAAACCGGCTTCCTGCGGTTCGGCGATACCGTGCGCATCGAAATGCAGGACGCGCACGGCGCCAGCATCTTCGGCGCCATCGACCAGAAGGTGTGCAATTACGCGGAGCGTGCATGAAGCTCTACACCTACTTCCGCAGCTCGGCCGCTTACCGCGTGCGCATTGCGCTGAACCTGAAAGGGCTGGCCTATGAAGCGGTGCCGGTACACCTGCTGCGCAATGGCGGCGAGCAGCTGGCGGAAGCCTACCGTGCGGTGAATCCGGCTGGCATGCTGCCGGCGCTGGAAGACGATGGCGCGGTCATCACGCAGTCGCTCGCCATCATCGAATACCTGGACGAGATGCACGCCATGGTTCCGCTGTTGCCGCAGGACGCGCTGGGCCGGGCGCGCGTGCGTGCACTGTCGCAGACTATCGCCTGCGACACGCATCCACTCACCAACCTGCGCGTGCTCAAGCACCTGAAAGGCCCGCTCGGCCTGAGCGAGGAAGCCAAGATGGACTGGTACCGCCACTGGATGAAGGAAGGCATGGCGGTGCTGGAAGCGCAGCTTGCACGCAGCGGCGATACCGGCCGTTTCTGCCATCGCGACACGCCGACCATGGCTGATTGCTGCCTGGTGCCACAGGTGTTCAACGCGCAGCGTTTCGAGATCGATCTTGCGCCGTATCCCACCATCGCCCGCATTCACGGGCACTGCGCCGGCCTGCCGGCCTTTGTTGCCGCGCATCCTGCGCAGCAGCCGGACGCAGAGTAAGCGCTTAGCGCCACTCCTTGCGCTGTTCGTCCGCGTCGGGCAGGTAGGTCAGGTATTGCACCAGCCGCGGCATACTGCCGCGGTTGGGCGTTGCGCAATGCGGGAGCGCACCATGCCAGATGATGAAGTCCCCCGCCCTGGCGGGAACGGGAACAGCCTGCAGCAGCCGCGGCGCAGCTTCCTTGGGATCGGCGCCGGGCGGCAGCGATGCCAGCCAGCCGCCGATGTGGCGGTGGAATCCCGGCACACAGTGAAATGCGCCTTCGTGCGCGGCGCAATCGCTCAGGCAGAGCAGGCCTTGCAGGCGGAAGGGAATCGGCAGCACCAGGCTGACGTCCCAGTGCAGGGGGCTGCCCATGAACTGGAAGCTGCCGTTCTCCGGCGGATTGAAGCCGGTCTTGTCGATGGTCCGGTGAATCGCGGCGCTGCCGTATAGCTGGCGGTAGGCCTGGTAGATGCGGTTCGACTGGCGGTTGATGTCCAGCGCCGGGTGGTCGAAAAAATTCAGCATCAGGCCGCGCTTTCCTTCGTGCGGCTGGTACCAGGACTGCGGTGCGTCGGCACTGGCCTGCAGGAAGTCCCAGATGGCTTGCCGCGTGTTGGCACACTGCTGCGCCGGTACCGCATCCTTCAGCACCAGGTAGCCATTCTCTTCCCAGAAGGCGAGGTCTGCTGCCGACAGTACATCCTCGGGCGGGGGAGGCGGCGCTGTGTCCTTGCGGTGCTGCTGCAGCCACTGGCGGTAGGCGTCCAGCGTGGGCCGTTTATGGTGCAGGAACTGCAGGGCGGTTTCCATGGCGAGGCCCATGCGGTTCAGCACCTTCACTTCTTCCAGCCAGCGGTCCACCGGATCAGCGGGATCGGTCCTGAATCCGGGATCGAGCGCCCTTTGCCAGAACCGTTGCAAGACCGGCCAATGCTCCATGCTTCAGCCTCGCTTCCGCATCCTGATGGAAAAGCCCAGCGGCATCGGCACGCTGCCGTCCGGCAGGCGGAACATGCCTTCCCCGGCCGGCACCATGCAGTTGAACAGCTTCCACGGAATGGTTTCGTGCTCGTGCAGGAATTCGAGCGTGAGCCCCTGGTCCATCAGGCCGCCGATAATGTCGGACAGGGGATGGATCCAGTTATAGGTTGGCGTGGTGTCGGCCAGCGCATCGCCGGTATAGGATTCGCTTTCCTCGAAGCGCTCTGGCTTGTCCGGCGGCGTGCGCCAGCCGTAGGCGGGCAGGACAGGGCCGCTGCGGTCGTCCAGGATCAGTGTGGAGGGATGGCCTTCGGCGAGATAGAGAATGCCGCCCGGTTTCAGCATCGATACCGCCACCTGCGCCCAGCGTTTGATGTCCGGCAGCCAGCCGATCGCGCCCCAAGTGGCGTAGACGATATCGAAATCGCCTTCGATCGCCTGACGCGCCGCATACACGTCCGATTCCACGAAATGCGCGGCAATGCCGGCGCGCTGCGCGATATCGCGCGCCGCTTCCAGCGCCACCGGCGAGAAGTCGAGGCCTGTTACCTGTGCGCCGCGCCGGGCCAGCGACATGGTGTCGAGGCCGAAGTGGCACTGCAGGTGCAGCAGGCGCTTGCCGCGCACATCGCCGATCTCGGCGGATTCAATCGGATACAGGCTGTCACGCCCGGCAAGGAAGGCCTCGACGTTGTAAAAGCCGGTGGCATCCTGCACATGCAGGCGGGCTGCTTCATTCCAGGAAGCGAGGTTGGCATCACGCCATTGGTCGGTCATGGTCGGTCCAGTGCTGGCGCCGGCGCAGGGGCCGGCAGGAATTCCGCGTCACTATAGCGCACCACGCGGTTGCGGCCTTCTTTCTTGGCGCGGTAGAGCGCCTTGTCCGAGCGCACCAGCAGGCTGGAAGGCGTATCGGCGGAACCGTTGGCCAGCGCCGAAGCCACGCCCACGCTGAGCGTCAGCGCAACCACGGCGCCGGATTCGCCCTCGATACGCAGCGCGCCGGCTGCCTCGCGCAGGCGCTCGGCGGCCAGCAGCGCCACATCCGTGTCCGTTTCCGGCATCAGCACCACGAATTCCTCGCCGCCGAAGCGGGCCACCATATCGATGGCGCGCAGCGATTCGGTCAGCAGTTTTGCCACCGCCACAATGGCCTTGTCGCCCACGTCGTGGCCGAAAGTGTCGTTGATGCGCTTGAAGTAGTCGATATCGATCATCAGCAGCGACAGCGGATGGCAGAAGCGGCGCGCGCGTTCCAGCTCGTTCGCAATCTGCTCGGTCATTTTGCGGCGGTTGGCAATGCCGGTCAGCGGGTCCGTGGTGGCCAGCTGTTCCAGCTTGGCGTTGGCCATCAGCAGTTCGAGGGTGCGCTGCAGCACCCTGTCTTCCAGGTTGTTGCGTTCCGCATCCAGGTCGCGCAGCATGCGGCGGCGGTCGCGCAGGGTAAGTACCAGCGCCGTAATCAGCAGCGCTTCCAGCACGATGGCGGACATGGTGGCGATGATCTGCCAGCGATAGCGGTCCCACACGCTCTCCGGCCGGTTCAGCAGCACGGCTTCCACGGGAATGTTCTTGAGGCCGAAGCGGCGCACGGCCGGATAGTCGAAATAGTAGCCTTGCACGCCGCTCATGCTGGCGGGCTGCCCCAGCAGGATGCGCGCGATGACGCGGCCGATGGATTCGCCGCTGATGGCATAGCCGCCCACCACGCCGGGCACGATCAGCGACTGCATATTGGTGAAGATGGGAACCGGGCTTACGGCCGCCAGTTTCTGGGCCAGTTCCGCAGGGGCGGTGCGGTGGCCCGCGCTGTCGCTCCTGGTGGTGAGCATGAAGATGGCGGCGCGGCGATCCAGCGCCGCCACCCGCTGCTGCAGCGACTCGAAGGTCTGGCTGTCCCAGTATTCGAAAGAGAGCTGGCCGAACTGCGGCGCGATATTGCGCAGGCTGGCCAGCCAGCTTTGCACGCGCGGCGACTGGTCGCCGATCACCACGATGCGCCGCACCGCAGGCGCCACGCGCACGATGGTGCCGATGGCGCGCACGAAGTCGGGCTGTACTTCGAGGCCTGCGCCATCGTCCGGCTGCCAGCCCTGGCGTCCATGGTTCACGTAATAACGCGCGGCGCCGGGGAAGAGGTCCGAGTGCTTGCTCAGGAAGGCGGCAGCCACATAGTTTTCCGCGATGATGGCGTCGAAATGCACGTTCGCGTACTTGGTGCGCAGATAGGGCGCCATGCTTTCGATGGACTGCGATTCGCCCACGCGGTTGGCGTCGAAGCGCTCTTCGTAGATGCCAGGCGTGCTGCCGGCGCTGGTGCTGGCCAGCTCTTCGTAAAGGCCCTTGTGCACCAATCTTTGCCAGATGGACGAGGTGTCGGCACCCAGGGAGTACAGCACCAGCACCTGGCGCTTGGCCTGGGCAGGCGTGGCGTGCGCAGGTCCCGCCAGCGCACACAGTATCAGGCTGCAGGCGAGAAGGCGGAAAAGCGTATACAGCGCGCAGGCAGGCAGTCGGGGCATGGACAGGTGACACTGAGGGGCAGTAATTTGCTGCGCGGAAAGTGTAACATGCCAAATTTCCCTATTTGCAACCTTCGTGGCGGTTTTGCAACAACGCCTGTTCAGCCGATCAGTGCGTTCAGGTGGGCGGCGCTGACGGGCTTCACCAGGTGTGCGCTGAAGCCTGCCGCTTTCGATTTCAGCTGGTCGGCATGCTGGCCATAGCCGCTCAGCGCAATCAGCCGCGTTCCGTGCCAGCCTTCGCGCTTGCGCAGTTCCGCTGCCAGCTCGTAGCCGTTCATGCCGGGCAGGCCGATGTCGAGAATGGCCACGTCGGGCGCTTCGGTGCCGGCGCTGCGCAGGGCGCTGGCCGGGTCGGAGAAGGCCTGCACCGCATGCCCGTGCAGCGACAGCAGCGTGCTGATCGCCTCCAGCACGTCCGCATTGTCGTCCACCAGCATCACGCTGCGCTGCACGCTCGGCGCGGGCGCTGCCGCCGGTTGCGGCGTGGGCAGGGCGGGCATGCTGGCGCGCGGCAGGCGCACCGAAAACAGGCTGCCCTTGCCCGGGCCTTCGCTGTGCGCACTCACGGTGCCGCCATGCAGGGCCACGATGCTCTTGACGATTGCCAGGCCCAGGCCAAGGCCGCCGCGCGAGCGCTCCAGCGACTGGCGTTCCTGCACGAACTTGTCGAATAGCTGCGGCAGCATCTCGGGGCGGATGCCGATGCCATTGTCCGCCACCGTCACCAGCACGTCGCCGCCATCGGCGCGCGCCTTCACGGTAACGGTGCTGCCGTTGTTGCTGTATTTGGCCGCGTTGTTCAGCAGGTTGCTCAGCACCTGCGTCAGGCGCACCGGGTCGGCGTGCACGGCCAGGCCGTGCGCCGGCACATCGATCTGCAGGCGGTGCTCACGCTCCTCCATCAGCGAGCTGACGGTTTCCAGCGCCTGCGTCAGCAGCACGGAGAGCTCGGCCGGCTCGCGCCGCAGCTCGATCTTGCCCTGCGCGATGCGCGCCACATCCAGCAGGTCGTCCACCAGGCGCACCATGTGCATGGCCTGGCGCTCGATGACGGCATGTTCCTTCCGCACGCCGTCGATGCCTTTCAGCTTCATGAGGTCGAGCGCGATCAGGATGGGCGAGAGTGGATTGCGCAGCTCATGGCCCAGCATCGCGAGGAATTCGTCCTTGGCGCGGTTGGCCACCTCGGCATCGCGCCGCGCCCGCACCAGTTCCGTCACTTCGAAGGACACCACGGCCACCCGGTCCACCACGCCCGCAGCATTGCGGATCGGCTGGTGCACATAGTCGAAGAAGCATTCCTCGGCCTCGCCCTTCGGTCCGCGCCTGAGCATCACACGGCGCGCGGCGCCGGTGTGCGGCTGGCCGGTGGCCATCACTTCCGCCATTTCTTCCACAATCCCCTGGCCTTCGAGTTCCGGGAAGGCCATGCGCAGCGGCATGCCCATGATGTCGCGCCGGCCCACCAGTTCCGCGAAGCGCTCGTTCAGCAGCTCATACACAAGGGCAGGCCCGCGCAGGATGGCAATCGCGGCAGGCGCCTGCATGAACACTTCGGCCATGCGGCTGGCATGTGCCCTTTCGACCTGGCGGATGCGGCTACGGATCAGCAGCGCTTCCACCCGCGTCAGCAATTCTCGCGCGGAGAAGGGCTTCACGAGGTAGTCGTCGGCGCCCGCATTCAGGCCTTCGATGCGCGCTTCCTCGCCTGCCCGGGCCGACAGCAGCAGCACGGGCAGGTCGTGAAGCGCATCGCTGGCCCGCACGGCGGCAATCAGGCCGAAGCCGTCCAGCACCGGCATCATCACGTCGGAGATGACCAGGTCCGGTTTCAGCGCGTGCAGCGCATCCAGCGCTTCGGCGCCATTGCTTACGGCCGTCACCTGCCAGCGCTGGTGCAGCAGGCGCACCAGGTAGCCGCGCATGTCGGCGTTATCGTCCGCCACCACAATGTGCGCGCCGGCGCTGAGCACTTGCTTGTCTTCCGCCGTTGGTTCCTCGGCCGCCTCTTCCGGCAGCCAGCGGCGCGCTTCGGCGGTGAAGCTTTCCAGTGCGGCGGGCGAGGCAGTAGCGCCGGCGCCCGCCACCACCTGTTCATCGTGCAGGTGGGCGCGGCCCAGCGGCAGGATGATAGTGAAGCAGCTGCCCGCGCCCGGCGTGCTGTCTACGGTAATGCTGCCCTGGTGCAGTTCGACCAGGTCGCGCACCAGGGCCAGGCCGATGCCCGAACCTTCGTGCGTGCGGGAGCGGCTGCCTTCCACCCGCTGGAAGCGGTCGAAAATTTTCGGCAGGTGTTCGGCGTCGATACCCACGCCGGTATCAGCCACAGTCAGCACGGCGTGCTGGCCCTGCTGCGCCAGCCGCACCGATATCCTGCCTTCGAAGGTGAACTTGAAGGCGTTCGACATGAGGTTGAGAACGATCTTTTCCCACAGCGAGATATCGACGAAGGCCGGCGTTTGCAGCGGTCCGCAGTCCACTTCGAGCTGCAGCCCTGCGCCTTCGATGATGGAGCGGAAGCCGCTGGCCAGGTCGCAGGTGAGGGTGCTCAGGTCTACTTCGGCATAGGACACCTGCATGCGCCCCGCCTGCACGCGCGAGAAATCCAGCAGGGTATTGACCAGCTTCTGCAGGCGCAGCGCGTTGCCGTGCACCAGGCGCAGGCGCTGCTGCTGCACTTCGGGGAGCGGATGGGCCGCATCGACCAGCGCGTCTTCCACGGGACCCAGCATCAAGGTCAGCGGGGTACGGAACTCGTGGCTCACGTTGCTGAAGAAAACCGTTTTCGCGCGGTCCAGTTCTGCCAGCATGTCGGCGCGGTGGCGCTGCTCCTCGGCCGCCATGGCGTTCTGTACGGCGGCCGTGACCTGGGCCGCTACCAGTTCGAAGAAGGTGCGGTATTCGGCGTCCAGCCTGCGGGCAGGGCTCACGCCCAGCACCAGCACGCCGATCGGCCGTTCATGCCCGGGCACGGTGAGCGGCAGCGCCAGGGCGGAGGCCACGCGCTGGCCTGCCAGGCCGAGGGGCAGCGCATCGAGGTCGCCCACCGGCACTTCCACCGCCTTGCCGCTATCCAGCACCTGGGTGAGCGGCCACGGCGCATGCGGCCCGTCGCCGCCGAGGCGCACGGCGGCCGGTGTGACATGGTCGCTCAGCGGCAGGTGCACGGCCTGCTGCAGCACGGCGCTGTCGCTGGCCGCATCGGCGAGGTAGAGCAGGGCGAAGGGCATGTCCTGCGGATTGCGGCTGATGGTGCCCATCGAGGTGTCGCAGGCGCGCGCCACCGTGTTTTCGCGCAGCGCAGCGGCCGAGAGGGCGGACAGGGAGGCCAGGCGCCGTGCACTCAGGTTGGCCGCCGTCACGTCGGCGGACGGGCAGAACAGGCCGCCCACGCCGCCCGATTCGTCCACAATCGGACTGTAGGAGAAGGAGTAAAACACCTCTTCCACGAAGCCGCCCCGGTTCATGAAGAGCTGCACATCGGCCACGTACGTCGCCTCTGCATTGCTGAACACCTTGTCGGCCAGCGGGCCGCAGAAATCCCAGATCTCGGCCCACACTTCCGACGCAGGCCGCCCCAGCGCCCAGGGGTGTTTGGCGCGGCTCAGCACGTCGATATAGGCGTCGTTATAAAGGAAAGTGGCGTGCGGTCCCCAGCCGATCCAGATTGGATGGCTGGAGTTGAGCATCAGGCTGACGGTGGTGCGCAGGCTTTGCGGCCACTGGTCCAGCGGCCCGAGCGGGGTCTGCGACCAGTCATATGCGGCGATCAGCGAGCCCAGTTCCCCTGGCGCCGCCAGGAAACTATAGGTGGAGGACAACTCAGACAATAAAACGCTCCCGGCTGCTGTTTTGTAATTTTTGAGGATGGCTTCTGCCGATCACACTACGTTACCGCTCAGTACGGCGCGAGAGCGCACGATTGAAAACAGCGGCGTTGTTTGACAGCCCGGCGCCAATGGCGGGATACTCGCAGGTTTGCGCTGCCCGGCCACTTTATGAGCTCCATGCTGCATCCGCCCACTTTCCCCATCCGCAAGGAGTGCCCGCCGGGCGCCTGCGTGTGCGAGCGCGAACGCCTGCTGGAAGAGCCGGGGGCTGACCTACGCGTGCTGCGCCTGACGAAGGAAGAAGAGAAGCGGCTGGTCGAGCGCATCGAAGCCATCGGCAGCTATGCCGAGCTGCAGCGCATCGGCGAACGCCTGAAAGAGCAGCTGGGAATCACCTTGAGCATTGCGCCCGGGCCGAACGAGGTGCGCACGGTGCGCGGCTTCCAGATCGAGGTGAGGGAAATGCCGGGGCTGTGCCGCAAGACGCGGCAGGCGATTCCTGCTGCCATCAGGCGTTGTCTGGAAAGCAAGCCTGAAATTGCCTTCACCATCCTGAACGCCCACGACCTCCTGGGCTGAGCGGCCTCCGGCAAAGCTTTGCCAACTCTGTTATACTTGACCAAATCGATCAACTAATCAGGATTTCCGATTAGTTGCCGAGGCAAGATTTTAACCGAGTTGAACCGAGGTTGTATGCGTCTGACCACCAAAGGCCGTTTTGCAGTGACTGCAATGATTGACCTGGCAATGCGCCAGGGCAAAGGCCCTGTCACGCTGTCCGGCATCAGTCAGCGGCAGGCCATTTCCCTGTCCTACCTGGAGCAGCTGTTCGGCAAGCTGCGCCGCCACGAGATCGTGGAATCGATCCGCGGCCCGGGCGGCGGCTACAGCCTGGCCCGCCGCGCGGACAAGGTCACCGTGGCCGATATCATCATCGCCGTGGATGAACCCCTCGATGCAACCCAGTGTGGTGGCAAAGAAAATTGCCACGGCGCCAACAAAGCCACCGGCGCCCGCTGCATGACCCACGAGCTGTGGGCCACGCTGAACGAAAAGATGGTCGACTACCTGGACTCGGTATCCCTGCAGGACTTGGTCGACCAGCAGAAACAGAAAAACGCCGAGCAGAACGTGGTGGTGATGCACCGCAACGAAGCCGCCCTCGGTTAAACAGGAGTAGCAGATGAACGCCCCAGAGAAAAACGTCGCCCAGATCGCACCGGTTGAATTCAAGACCGCCCCGCATTTTCCGATCTACATGGACTACTCGGCCACCACGCCGATCGATCCACGCGTTGCGGACAAGATGATTCCCTACCTGCGCGAGCAGTTCGGCAATGCCGCCTCGCGCAGCCATATGTATGGCTGGACCGCGGAAGCGGCCGTGGAAGAGGCGCGCGGCCACGTGGCGGCGCTGGTGAATGCCGACCCGCGCGAAATCATCTGGACCTCGGGCGCTACCGAGAGCAACAACCTCGCCATCAAGGGCGCGGCCCACTTCTACAAGACCAAGGGCAAGCACATCATCACGGTGAAGACCGAGCACAAGGCCGTGCTGGACACCGTACGTGAACTGGAACGCCAGGGCTTCGAAGCCACTTACCTGGACCCGCAGGACAACGGCCTGATCACTATCGAGCAGCTGACCGCCGCCATCCGTCCGGACACCATCCTGGTTTCCGTGATGCTGGTGAATAACGAGATCGGCGTGATCCAGCCGATCGACGAAATCGGCGCACTGTGCCGCAGCAAGGGCATCATCTTCCACTGCGACGCGGCCCAGGCCACCGGCAAGGTCGCCATCGACCTGCAAAAGACCAAGTGCGACCTGATGACCTTCACCGCGCATAAAACCTATGGTCCGAAAGGCGTGGGCGCGCTCTACGTATGCCGCAAGCCGCGCGTGCGTATCGAAGCGCAGATGCACGGCGGCGGCCACGAACGCGGCCTGCGTTCCGGCACCCTGCCAACCCACCAGATCGTGGGCATGGGCGAAGCCTTCCGCCTGGCCAAGGTGGAGATGGACAGCGAAATCGCACGCATCAAGGCACTGCGCGACCGCCTGGCCACCGGCCTGCGGGAAATTGAAGAAACCTATATCAACGGCGACATGGACCACCGCGTGCCGCACAACCTGAACGTGAGCTTCAACTACGTGGAAGGCGAGTCGCTGATCATGGCGGTGAAAGACCTGGCTGTGTCCTCCGGTTCGGCTTGTACTTCGGCCAGCCTGGAACCATCTTATGTGCTGCGCGCCCTGGGCCGCAGCGATGAGCTGGCGCACAGCTCGATCCGGTTCACCATCGGCCGCTTCACGACCGAGAAGGACATCGACTTCGCGATTGAGCTGATGAAGTCCAAGGTGGGCAAGCTGCGCGAACTGTCGCCGCTGTGGGATATGTTCAAGGAAGGGATCGACATCAACTCGATCCAGTGGGCCGCGCACTAAGCGCGCCGGTAACGATTACATCAGGAGTACATCATGGCTTATTCGGAAAAAGTTCTCGACCACTACGAAAATCCGCGCAATGTGGGCGCCTTTGAAAAAGGCGATGAAAGCGTGGGCACCGGCATGGTCGGCGCACCAGCTTGCGGCGACGTGATGAAGCTGCAGATCAAGGTCGGCGCGGACGGCCTGATCGAAGATGCGAAATTCAAGACCTACGGCTGTGGTTCGGCCATCGCTTCCAGCTCGCTGGTAACGGAATGGGTCAAGGGCAAGTCGCTGGACGAGGCGCTGGCCATCAAGAACACCCAGATCGCGGAAGAGCTGGCGCTGCCGCCGGTGAAGATCCACTGCTCGATTCTGGCGGAAGATGCGATCAAGGCTGCGGTGCAGGACTACAAGGCCAAGCACGCAGCTGCCTGAGGCAAGACGGAGGAAGCATGGCAATCACCCTGACTGAAAAAGCAGCGAAGCACATCAACCGGTATATCGAACGCCGCGGCAAGGGCATCGGCCTGCGTTTCGGCGTGCGTACCACCGGCTGCTCGGGGCTGGCCTACAAGCTGGAATACGTGGACGAAGTGGCGGATGAAGACCAGGTCTTCGAATCGCACGGCGTGAAGGTATTCGTCGATCCGAAAAGCCTGCCGTACATCGACGGCACGGAGCTGGACTTCGCGCGCGAAGGCCTGAACGAAGGCTTCAAGTTCAACAACCCGAACGAAAAAGACGCTTGCGGCTGCGGCGAAAGCTTCCGTATCTGATTGCGTCGATGCACTGTGCAAAACCACTTCCAGCTTTTCAACCTGCCGCAGCAATTCGCCATTGACGGCGGCGCCCTGGATGCCGCCTACCGCGACGTCCAGAGCCGCGTCCATCCCGACAAGTTCGTTAACGCCACCGATGCCGAGAAGCGCGTCGCCATGCAATGGGCCACGCGCGCCAACGAGGCCTACCAGACGCTGAAGAACCCCCAGAAGCGCGCCGCCTACCTGTGCGAGCTGAATGGCGTGGACTTGCAGGTGGAGTCGAATACGGCGATGCCGATGGAATTCCTGATGCAGCAGATGGAATGGCGCGAAGCGCTGGGCGATGCCCGCGCTGCGAAGGACGCGGAACAGCTGGATACGCTGGACGGCGAGCTGCGCAAGGCGCGCAAGGAACAGCTGAAGGACATCGAGGCGGCGCTGAATGGCGGCGACTTCCATGAAGCGGCGCAGGGCGTGCGCGCGCTGATGTTCCTCGAAAAATTCGGCGAAGAAGTCCGCTTCGCCTTCGACGCGATCGAAGCGTAAAAACAAGAACACAGGTTTCACATGGCACTTCTGCAAATTTCCGAACCGGGCATGTCCACGGCGCCGCACCAGCACCGGCTGGCGGTCGGCATTGACCTCGGCACCACCAACTCGCTGGTTGCCACCGTGCGCAACAGCATTCCGGAAGTGCTGAACGATGAAGACGGCCGTCCGCTGCTGCCGTCCGTGGTGCGCTACCTGCCGAACGGCCATGCCAACATCGGCTACAAGGCGCAGGCCGCGCAGACCACCGATCCGAAGAACACCATCGTCTCCGTCAAGCGCTTCATGGGCCGCGGCCTGAAGGACATCGCTTACGCCGAAAACCTGCCGTATGACTTTGTCGATGCGCCCGGCATGGTGCAGCTGAAGACGGTGGCCGGCGTAAAAAGCCCGGTCGAGACCTCGGCCCAGATCCTCGCCACGCTGCGCCAGCGCGCGGAAGATTCGCTGGGCGACGAACTGGTTGGCGCGGTCATTACAGTGCCCGCGTACTTTGACGACGCGCAGCGCCAGGCTACCAAGGATGCCGCCCAGCTGGCTGGACTGAACGTGCTGCGCCTGCTGAGCGAACCGACCGCAGCTGCCATCGCCTATGGCCTCGATAACGCTTCCGAAGGCCTGTTCGCCGTGTATGACCTGGGCGGCGGCACCTTCGATATCTCCATCCTCAAGCTGTCCAAGGGCGTGTTCGAAGTGCTGTCCACCGGCGGCGATTCCGCGCTGGGCGGCGACGACTTCGACCACCGCCTGTTCTGCTGGATCCACGAGCAGGAAAAACTGGCGCCGCTGTCGGACGAAGACACCGCCGTGCTGATGGTGAAAGCGCGCGAAGCGAAGGAGCTGCTGTCCACCAAGGCTGAAGTAACCGTGGACGCTATCCTCGGTTCCGGCGAAGAAGTGCACTTGAAGATTACCGCCGAAACCTTCGCCGAGATCACGAAGCATCTGGTCGCCAAGACCATGAACGCTGTGAAGAAAGCCCTGCGCGATGCGAACGTGGATGCGGACGACATCGACGGCGTGGTGATGGTGGGCGGTGCAACCCGCATGCCGACCGTGCAGCGCGCCGTCAGCGAATACTTCCACACCATCCCGCACGCGAACATCGATCCGGACAAGGTCGTGGCGCTGGGCGCCGCCATCCAGGCCAACCTGCTGGCCGGTAACCGCGCCGCCGGCGACGACTGGCTGCTGCTGGACGTGATTCCGCTGTCGCTGGGTATTGAAACGATGGGCGGCCTGGTCGAAAAGATCATCCCGCGCAACTCCACCATTCCATGCGCCCGTGCACAGGAATTCACCACCTTCAAGGATGGCCAGACCGCGCTGGCGGTGCACGTGCTGCAGGGCGAGCGCGAACTGGTGAGCGACTGCCGCTCGCTGGCGCGCTTCGAGCTGCGCGGCATTCCGCCGATGGCGGCGGGCGCCGCGCGCATCCGCATCACCTACCAGGTGGATGCGGACGGCCTGCTGTCCGTCTCCGCCCGCGAGCTGCGCTCGAACGTGGAAGCATCCATCACCGTCAAGCCATCCTATGGCCTGGGCGACGATGACGTGGCGCGCATGCTGCAGGACTCGTACACCTCTGCCGACACCGACATGAAGGCCCGCGCCCTGCGCGAAGAGCAGGTGGAAGCAGAGCGCATCCTGCTGGCCACGCAGTCCGCGCTGGACGAAGATGCGTCCTTGCTGAGCGAAGAAGAACGCGCCGAGGTCGATGCGCTGATGGCGAAGACGCGCGAAATCGTTGCGCAGTCCGTTGCAGGCGCCGTAGACCACAACGCCGTGAAGGCCGCCGTTGAAGCGCTGGCCCACGGCACCGAAGAATTCGCGTCACGCCGCATGGACCGCAGCGTGCGCAGCGCACTGGCCGGCAAGTCGCTGGACCAGGTCGCATAAGAACAAACTACTGAAGGTAAGCCAAGTGCCACAAATCGTTATCCTCCCTCACGCCAAGCTGTGCCCTGAAGGCGCCGTGCTCGAAACCGAACCTGGCAAGTCCGTCTGCGACGTGCTGCTGGAAAACGACATCCACATCGAGCACGCCTGCGAGAAGTCCTGCGCCTGCACCACCTGCCACGTGCTGGTGCGCGAAGGCTTTGATTCGCTGAACGAAGCGACGGAGACGGAAGAAGACCTGCTGGACAAGGCATGGGGCCTGGAGGCGGTATCGCGCCTGTCCTGCCAGTCGATTGTGGCGGACGAAGACCTGGTCATCGAAATTCCGAAATACACCATCAACCACGCCAGCGAAGGCGGCCACTGAGCCGGAGGCCCGCGATGAAATGGACTGATATCACGGCGATTGCCGAAGCGCTGTACGACAAGTACCCGAACCTCGACCCCACGCAGATCCGCTTCACCGACCTGCATAACTGGGTGGTGACGCTGGAAGGCTTCGACGACGACCACAAGCGCGGCGGCGAAAAGATCCTGGAAGCGATACAGCAGGCATGGATCGATGAAGCACAGTAAGCAAGCCAAAGCGCCGCTGCCGACCGAAGTGACCGACATCCCGGAGATCAAACCGGGACAGTCGGTCGCGCTGCTTCAGGAGCTGCATATCCTCACGCGCGACGGCAAGCTGAATCAGGACAGCCGCCGCAAGCTGAAGCAGGTCTACCACCTCTACCAGTTCATCGAGCCGCTGCTGAAGGAAGTGCTGGCGGAGAAGGGCAGCGTATCGCTGGTGGATCACGGCGCAGGCAAGTCCTACCTCGGCTTCATCATCTACGACCTGTTCTTCAAGCCGCTGAACGATGGCTCGCACATCTACGGCATCGAAACGCGCGAGGAGCTGGTGCAGCGCTCGCAGGAACTGGCCACGAAGTTCAATTTCCCCGGCATGTCCTTCCTGCCGCTGTCGGTCGCCGAATCCACCACCTCGGACCAGTTGCCGCAGCAGATCGACATCGTGACCGCGCTCCATGCCTGCAATACGGCGACCGACGACGCCATCGACTTCGCGCTGAAGAAGAAGGCGAAGCATATGGTGCTGGTGCCGTGCTGCCAGGCCGAAGTGGCTTCGGTGCTGCGCAAGAACAAGGGCAAGGCGCTGGGCAAGAGCGCGCTGACCGAGATCTGGCGCCACCCGATCCACACCCGCGAATTCGGCAGCCAGATCACCAATGTGCTGCGCTGCCTGCAGCTGGAAGCGCACGGCTACCAGGTCAACGTGACGGAGCTGGTGGGCTGGGAGCATTCGATGAAGAATGAGCTGATTATCGCCACCTACAAGAACCTGCCGCGCCGCCGTCCGTCGGAGCGCCTGCAGGAAGTTTTGGAAACCGTTGGCCTCGAAGAGCTGGGCCACCGCTTCTACGCTGCCCAGGCCGAACGCGCCGAGGCGCAGGAAGGAACCATGTGAGCCATTGGATCGATCTCCGCAGCGATACCGTTACCCAGCCGTCGGCAGCGATGCGCGACGCCATGCACTCCGCGCCGGTCGGCGACGACGTCTATGGCGATGACCCCACCGTCAATGCCTTGCAGGAGCGCGCCGCAGAACTGTTCGGCTACGAAGCCGCGCTGTTCGCCGCCTCCGGCACCCAGACCAACCTGATCGCCTTGCTGGCCCACTGCGGCCGTGGCGACGAATACCTTGTGGGCCAGGAAGCGCATACCTACCGCTACGAAGGCGGTGGCGCAGCAGTGCTGGGCAGCATCCAGCCGCAGCCGATTACCAACCAGGCCGATGGTTCGCTGGCCATCGCCGACATCGAAGCGCAGATCAAACCGGACGATGTGCACTTTGCGCGCACCCGCCTGCTGGCGCTGGAGAACACTATCGGCGGCCGTGTGCTGCCGGCCGATTACGTGGCCCAGGCCACGCGCCTGGCGCACCTGCGCGGCCTGAACACGCACCTGGACGGCGCACGCATCTGCAATGCGGCCGTGAAGCAGGGCGTGTCGCTGCAGGCCGCGGTGGCGGGCTTCGACAGCGTCTCAGTCTGCCTGTCGAAAGGCCTCGGAGCACCTGTGGGTTCCGTGCTTTGCGGCAGCCGCGCGCTGATCGAGCAGGGCAAGCGCTGGCGCAAGATGCTGGGCGGCGGCATGCGCCAGGCCGGCGTGATCGCAGCGGCGGGCCTGTACGCGCTGGAGAATAATGTGCAGCGCCTGGCAGAAGATCACGACAACGCGGCTTTCCTCTCCGCCGAGCTGGCGAAGATCCATGGCCTGGGCGTGAGCACGCCGCAAACAAATATCTTCTATGTCGATGTGCCGCGCGATGCCGCTGCGGCGCTGAACGAGGCGCTGCTGGCGGAACAGATCCGCGTGTCGATGGCGCCGCGCCTGCGCCTGGTCACGCACCTGAACGTATCGCGCGCCGACATGGCCACCGTGGCCAGCGTCTTCAAACAATTCTTCTCCCGCTGGCAGCAATGAACGACAAGGATACGATCCGCCTCTCCAAACGTGTTGCGGAGATGGTGCCGTGCTCGCGGCGCGAAGCCGAGCTGTATATCGAAGGCGGCTTCGTACGTGTGGATGGCCTGCTGGTGGAAGAGCCGGGGGCGCGCGTCGCGCCGCAGCAGCAGGTCGAGCTCGCACCCGATGCCACGCTGCTTGAAATTGTTCCCGTCACCATTCTGCTCAACAAGCCTGCCGGCGCCAGCGCTGCCAGCCTGCTGACGGAGGCGAACCGCGCGCCGGAAGCGCAGAAGGAACGCTTCCTCAAGCGCCATGTGGCCAACCTGCAGGCGGCGCTTCCGCTGCCAGACCACGCGAGCGGCCTGTTCGTGTTTACGCAGGACTTCCGCGTTGCACGCAAGCTGGTGGAAGAGGGCGACAAGGTGGAGCAGGAAATCATCGTCGATGTGGAAGGCACGATTGCCGAAAACGGCCTCGCGGAACTGAACCGCGGCGCAACGAAAGTCAGCTGGCAGAATGAAAAGCGCCTGCGCTTTGCCATCAAGGGCCCCAAGCCGCATCAGATCGATGTGATGTGCAAATCCGTTGGCCTCACGCCGGTGGCGGTCCGCCGCATCCGCCTCGGCCGCATCGCCATGTCCGGCCTTCCGCTGGGCCAGTGGCGCTACCTGCAAGGCTACGAACGCTTCTAGGCCGCTTCGGCGGCGCCGCTGGTGGTGACGTAATCCACGATCTGGTTCACGCTTGCCTGCGGCAGGTGGTCAAAGCGCGCGCCATTGCGGAAGCGGCCTTCGCTGCCCACCGGGCGGCTATATACGAGATCGATCACCGCATCGTTGCGGATGGAACTGCCGGGAAAAGAGAAGCAGAAGCGGTAGCGCTTGTCCGGCTGCATCCGGTACGGGGTAACGAAAGCCACGCCCATGCGCGCGATGTCGATGATCTGGGCGATACGAACCGGGCCGCCATCCACATCCGTGACAGCGGCCTGAACCTGCAGCAAACGGCGCACGTGTTCTCTTCGCTGATCCATGGTCAGATGCTAGCCCAAAGGCGCCACGGATGGCGCGGGTCAGGACTGGGCAGGCGTGGCAACCGTTTTGACGGGTTTGGGCAGCTGCACGAGGCGGGTGCCGGCCAGTTTGTCGTGCAGGAACTGGCGGTCGCGGCTGAAGAATGCAGTCAGGGACCACAGCAGGATGCCGGCGAAAATCGCATACAGCGCATGCCAGCGCTGCAGCTGCAGCGCATAGTCCAGCACCAGCGCGGGCAGCACCCACATCCAGCTCAGCAGGTAGCGCAGCACGGCCGCTTTCATCGGCAGCGGGCCGCCGTCGGCCATCACCACGCGGATGCGCCAGGTTTGCATCGCCAGGGTCTGGCCCTTGCGGCTCCACTGGTGGATGAAATAGATACCCAGCACGATAAAGGCCAGCGCCTGGCGCATATGTTCTACCAGCGGCGTGTGGCTCGCGCCAGTCGCCAGCTCGAACACGAGGAAGGGCAGGAACAGTGCGGCGAAGGCCAGCAGCAGCTCGTACACCATCGAGATCAGGCGGCGCTTGACGGACGGCGTGGGATAGCTGGACAGGGTGTCTTTACTTGCTTGCATTCGGTGCAGTTGCGGGGGCAGCAGGGGCAGGGGCAGGCGGTGGCGACACCGGCTGCGGATACATGGCGGCCGGCGTGGCAGCGCCTTCCAGCGGATAGACCGGTTCCAGCACCGGCTGCGGTGGCGGTGCGGCAGGTGCGGGCGCAGGCGCTACCGGCGCCGGGGCCGGCGTGGCCGCAATGACCGGTGCAGGCGTACCCGGTGCGGGAACCAGTCCCTGGCCATGCGCCTTGATCGGCTGCGGGGTCTTGATATTCGATTGCGCTGGTGTTGGCGGTTTGGCGATCTGCTGGCGCTTGCCTGCGGCAGCATCAGCCAGCTTGCGTTTTTCTTCCTCCGGCAGCGACTGGTATTTCTCCCACTGCGCTGCCTTCTGGCCGCCCAGGTTCTTCTGGGCGCGCGCATAGTTCTCGCGTACTGCCTTGCGTTCTTCGGGGGTAAGGCTGGTCCATTCGCGCATGCGGTCCAGCACGCGCTGCTGCTCGGCCGGCTTCATGGAGGCGAAACGGTTCGCGATATCCAGCCATTTCTGCTTGCGCACCGGGCCCAGCTCGTCCCAGGTGGATTCCAGCGGACCGAGGGCCTTCTGTTGTGCCGCATTCAGTTCCGACCAGCGTGGTTTTTCAGCGGTGACATTGCTGCCCAGGCCGACCTTGGCCGGCACGGAAGCGATTGCCTGCAGCGGCGCGTCGCGCTCGCCATGCAGCCACACGGCGCCCGCAGCCAGCAATACTGCCAGAACGGCAATGCCGGCGACGAGCGGGGTACGGCGACGGACACGCGTCATTGCTTATTGTCCGCGCGTTTCAATGTAGGCGTTGAAGCCGTGGTCCAGGTAAGCCGACAGGGGCAGCTCGTCCGACAGCAGGGCCGCGTCCAGCTCGGCCAGCTCGGCGATCGACTGCTGCTGCTCGTAGTGATAGACGCCAACCATGCCGCACAGCACCAGCATCAGGGGCAGGGCCACGCTGAAACGGTTGATCCAGCCAAACGCATTGCCAAAGCCGCCAGCTGTGGCCAGCTCGGTGCGGGCCACGCGCACTTCCACATGCGCCTTCTTGCGCGCCATGGCTGCCTGGCGCGCTGCTGCGAGGCGGTCGGTGGTCGATGCCGGCAAATCGTCTAGCTTTTCGTTCAGCGCATGGCGCACCCGGTAAGCAAAATTCAATTCTTCGGTATTCATAATTTGATTCCTTTGGCTTTGAGCGACTCTGCGAGGGTATGTGTTGCTCTGGAGCAATGTGTTTTAACGCTCCCTTCGGAGCATCCCATTGCTTCCGCCGTCTCCGCCACATCCATATCCTGCCAGTAACGCATGAGGAAGGCTTCCCGTTGACGCGCAGGCAGCTTTTGCACTTCATTTTCAATAATTTGCAGCATCTGCATGCGCTCGACCTGGTCCGCGCTCGATTCCGCTGCCTGGGAACCCTGCTCAGCCTCGTAGCTTTCGAGTATATCAAAGTCCTCGTTTTCCTCATGGGAACTGCCAAGCCCGGAAAACAGGCTGACCCAGGTGTTGCGGACTTTTTCCCTGCGGAAATAATCGAGGATGGTGGTCTGCAGGATGCGCTGGAACAGCATGGGCAGTTCGGCCGCCGGCTTGTCCCCGTATTTTTCGGCCAGCTTGATCATCGCGTCCTGCACGATGTCCAGCGCCGACTCGTCCTTTCGCACCGCATAGACCGCCTGCTTGAATGCCCGCCGCTCCACGTTCTCGAGGAAATCCGATAATTCTTTGTCTGTGGCCATGCGGGGGAGTGTGAGCTGCCGGTTAGGTCTTATTTAACTGTCGGGCATCGTAGCAAAAACGGCCCAATAAAGCACCTGAATTGTATTGATATGCATTTTTCGCCAGATAAACCTTGACCGGAATGCTGCAACGCAGTAACGTATGGAACGCTTTGCACACCACGAAGCTCCCCGGTTTGACGCAACAGGCACACAAGGCCGTTGGGGAAAACCAGCTTTCATTTGTCAGCAGTTTGCTCTAACCCGCGCCACAAGCGTGAGAGGTCGGCATCAACCGCTGCAGAAACTCAGGCTGAACGAGTTGCGTTTAGCGTTGCCCTGTACTCACACTACGTTGAGGGGAAGGGGTGGCGTGACCGCAGAAAGAAGGGAAGCCACGAGTGCTGCACGGAACGCCCGCTTCGCCAGGCCAGAGCATCCTATCAATCTCCATATGGACCTTGAAAGGAATGTTTCATGAACACCGAAGCCTCCATTACGGGCGCTGAGATACTTGTACGTTGCCTTGCCGAAGAGGGTGTTGAACACGTCTTTGGCTACCCGGGCGGTGCGGTTCTCTATATCTACGACGCCATCTTCAAGCAGGACAAATTCCAACACGTTCTGGTACGCCACGAGCAGGCCGCCGTGCACGCTGCCGATGCCTATTCGCGCAGCTCGCAAAAAGTCGGCGTGGCCCTCGTCACTTCCGGACCAGGCGTGACCAATGCCGTGACCGGCCTCTCCACCGCCTATATGGACTCGGTGCCGATGGTGGTGATTTCCGGCCAGGTGCCGAGCCATGCCATCGGGCAGGACGCTTTCCAGGAATGCGACACCGTGGGCATTACGCGCCCGGTCGTCAAGCACAACTTCCTGGTGAAGGACGTGCGCGAACTGGCGGAAACGATCAAGAAGGCTTTCTATATTGCGCGCACCGGCCGTCCCGGTCCGGTGCTGGTGGATATCCCGAAGGATATCTCCATGCACAAGCACACCTACTCGTATCCGAAGGATATCGAGATGCGCTCCTACCGTCCGGTGGACAAGGGCCACTCCGGCCAGATCCGCAAGGCGGTGCAGCTGCTGCTGCAGGCCGAGCGCCCCATGATCTACACGGGTGGTGGCGTGATCCTGGCGAATGCCTCGCAGGAGCTGAACAAGCTGGTGGAACGCCTCGGCTTCCCCGTCACCAATACCCTGATGGGCCTGGGCGGTTCGCGCGCCAGCGATCCGAACTTCGTGGGCATGCCCGGCATGCACGGCACCTATGAAGCGAATATGGCGATGCAGAACTGCGACGTGCTGATCGCCATCGGCGCCCGTTTCGACGACCGCGTGATCGGCAACCCGAAACACTTCGCGACCAACCCGCGCAAGATCATCCACGTCGATATCGACCCATCGTCGATCTCCAAGCGCGTGAAAGTGGACATTCCCATCGTCGGCAACGTCAAGGACGTGCTGGTGGAATTCCTCGCCCAGCTGGATGCCGCCGATGCGAAGCCGAACAAGGCCGCGCTGTCCAAATGGTGGGCGCAGGTCAATGAATGGCGCGGCCGCGATTGCCTGAAGTACGCCACGTCCGACCTGGTCATCAAGCCGCAGCAGGTGGTGGAAAAAGTGTGGGACATCACCAAGGGCGATGCCTTCATCACCTCCGACGTTGGCCAGCACCAGATGTGGGCCGCGCAGTACTACAAGTTCGACAAGCCGCGCCGCTGGATCAACTCCGGCGGCCTGGGCACCATGGGCGTGGGCCTGCCTTACGCCATGGGCGTGCAGATGGCCAACCCTGACGCCACCGTGGCCTGCATCACGGGCGAAGGTTCGATCCAGATGTGCATCCAGGAGCTCGCGACCTGCAAGCAGTATCACCTGACGCCGAAGATCATCCTGCTGAACAACCGCTTCCTGGGCATGGTGCGCCAGTGGCAGCAGATCGACTACGGTTCGCGCTACTCCGAGTCCTATATGGATTCGCTGCCGGACTTCGAGAAGCTGGCCGAGGCCTATGGCCACGTCGGCATGCGCATCGAGAAGCCGGGCGATGTGGACGGCGCGCTGAAGGAGGCCTTCGGCATGAAGGACCGCCTGGTGTTCATGAACTTCATTACCGACCAGAGCGAGAACGTCTGGCCGATGGTGAAGGCCGGTTCCGGCCTCTCCGAAATGCTGCTCGGCTCGGAGGACCTCTGATATGCGACACATTATTTCTGTTTTGCTGGAAAACGAAGCCGGCGCACTGTCCCGCGTAGTGGGCCTGTTCTCCGCGCGCGGCTACAACATCGAGACGCTGACGGTAGCGCCGACGGAAGACTCGACCCTGTCGCGCATGACCATCGTCACCAGCGGTTCGGACGACATCATCGAGCAGATCACCAAGCACCTGAACCGCCTGATCGAGGTGGTGAAGGTGGTGGACCTGACCGAAGGCCAGCACATCGAGCGCGAGCTCATGCTGATCAAGGTGAGGGCAGTGGGCAAGGAGCGCGAGGAAATGAAGCGCACCGCCGACATCTTCCGCGGCCGCATCATCGATGTGACCGAGAAGACCTACACCATTGAGCTGACGGGCGCCAAGAGCAAGCTGGATGCCTTCATCGATGCCATCGACCGCACTTCGATCCTGGAGACCGTCCGTACCGGCGGCTCCGGCATCGGCCGCGGCGAACGCATCCTCAAAGTCTGAACACACGTACACACAAAATATTAAAAGGAATGACCATGAAAGTTTTCTACGACAAAGACGCTGACCTCTCCCTCATCAAAGGCAAGAACGTTGCCATCATCGGCTACGGCTCCCAGGGCCACGCGCACGCGCAGAACCTGAGCGAATCCGGCGTGAACGTGACCGTCGGCCTGCGCAAGGGCGGCGCTTCGTGGCAGAAGGTGGAGAAGGCCGGCCTGAAGGTCGCCGAAGTGAACGAGGCAGTGAAAGCCGCCGACGTTGTGATGATCCTGCTGCCGGACGAGAACATCGCCCAGGTCTACAACGAGAACGTTGCCCCGAACATCAAGCAGGGCGCCGTGCTGGCCTTCGCGCACGGCTTCAACGTGCACTATGGCCAGGTGGTGCCGCGCGCCGACCTGGACGTGATCATGGTGGCGCCGAAAGCGCCGGGCCATACCGTGCGCGGCACCTACACCCAGGGCGGCGGCGTGCCGCACCTGATCGCCGTCTACCAGGACAAGTCCGGCGTGGCGCGCGATATCGCCCTGTCCTACGCGGCAGCGAACGGCGGCGGCAAGGCCGGCATCATCGAAACCAATTTCCGTGAAGAGACCGAGACCGACCTGTTCGGCGAGCAGGCCGTGCTGTGCGGCGGCACCGTGGAACTGATCAAGGCCGGTTTCGAAACCCTGGTGGAAGCCGGCTACGCGCCGGAAATGGCTTACTTCGAGTGCCTGCACGAGCTGAAGCTGATCGTTGACCTGATCTACGAAGGCGGCATCGCCAACATGAACTACTCGATCTCGAACAACGCCGAATACGGCGAGTACGTGACCGGCCCGAAAGTGGTGACCTCCGCCACCAAGGATGCGATGCGCCAGTGCCTGAAGGACATCCAGACCGGCGAATACGCCAAGTCCTTCATCCTGGAAAACAAGGCCGGTGCACCGACCCTGATCTCGCGCCGCCGCCTGACCGCCGAGCACCAGATCGAAGAAGTGGGCGCCAAGCTGCGCGCGATGATGCCGTGGATCGCGAAGAACAAGCTGGTGGACCAGTCGAAGAACTAATTTGTCCCAGGCTTCATCTTCAACGGCCCTGCGGGGCCGTTTTTTTATTGCTTTTCCAAATGTCCAGGACAGGGGTATTTGTTGATATTAGGATAGAATCCTTGTTACCTGATTCCCAATCTTTTTGACAGTCGATGCATATCCGTGCCCGCTTATTGCAGCTGATTGCAGTCATCCTCCTGCCGCTTTTCCTGGCAGCGGCCGCTTCGGTCTGGTTTTTCTACAAGGAGCAGCGCGAATCGGAAATTGCGGGCGTCAAGGAGGCGGTACGCACGCTCGGCCTGCTGGTGGACCGGGAGCTGCTGGTCACCGAGGGTATCCTGCGGGCGCTCGGTGAATCCCAGGTGCTGTATGAAGGCGATTTCAAGCGCTTCTACGAATATGCCCGGCGCGTCGCCCCGCCCGACAGTAGGACAGTGCTGCTCAGCGATGCGGAAGGGCGGCCGCTGGTCGATACCCGCAATGCCCCCGGCACGCCATTTTCGCCGGACACCGCGGCTTTCGCCGAACAGAGCCGCGAGAACGCCCAGGCCGGCTTGCGGGTGTCGAACCTGTTCAACACGGCACAGGCAGGCCGGTATGCGTTCGCCGTACAGATGCCGGTGCTGCGCAACGGCAGCGTCGTCCATTACCTCTCCATGCAGCAGGATGTGAGCCGATTACAGGCGCTGCTGTCGCAGCACACCATGCCGGCGGGCTGGATCGCGTCCATTGTGGACCGCAACGGTACGGTGATCGCGCGCAGCCGCAAGGCCGATGAGCTGGTGGGCCGCACGGCCAGCGGAAAGCTGGGAGATCGCATTCGCCGCGGCGAACCCTTTGGCATCCAGGAAGGCACCACGCTGGACGGCATGCCCACCGAAGCCTATTTCAGCCGCGCCCCGCTCTCAGGCTGGACCGTGGTCATCGGCCTGCCGGCGGCCGAGATCAGCGCACCCGCCACCAAGGCCACCGGCTGGCTGGCCATCGGCATGCTGTGCGCCATTGCGCTGGCGCTCACCGTGGCGCAGTACTATGTGCGCCGCACCGCGGAACCCATTGAGCGCCTGCGCGCTGCGGCGGACAAGCTGGGCAAGGGCGAAGAAGTCGTGCTCGCCAGCACGGGCCTGGTGGAAACGGATTCCGTAGGGGCTGCGCTGTGCGAAGCGGGACGCCGCATCCGCGAGCAGCAACAGACGCTGGAACAGCGCGTGGCAGAAGCTGTGGCAGCGGCCGAGCACGCGCAGCGCGCACTGCTGCAGGGCCAGAAGCTGGAAGCGCTGGGACGGCTGACGGCGGGCATCGCGCACGACTTCAACAACATCCTGCAGACCCTGTCCTCGGCACTGGAGCTGATCCAGCTCACCACGGACCGCGAGCGCCTGCTGGCGCTGGCCCGCACCTGCGAGAAGGCAGTGGCGCGGGCCACCCGCCTGACCAACCAGATGCGCGCCTTCGGCCGCGTGCAGGAAGTGCGCCCCGAGGCCATCGCGGCCGGCCAGGCGCTGCATAACGCCATGCCGATGCTGGAAGGCGCCTTGCCCAGCAATATCCGCTGGACGGCGCATATTCCGGATGATCTCTGGACCGTCACCGTGGACTTCCTGCAGTTCGAACTGGCCCTGCTGAACGTGGTCATCAATGCGCGCGACGCGATGCCGGAAGGCGGCGCCCTTACGCTCACGGCGGAGAACCAGGCGGGCGTGTCGGCGCCCGAGCTGGCAGCGGGCGACTACATCTGCATCCGCATCGAAGACAGGGGCGTCGGCATGTCGCCGGAAACGCTGGCGCGCGCCATGGAGCCTTTCTTCACCACCAAGTCGGTCGAGAAGGGCAGCGGCCTCGGCCTGGCCCAGGCCTACGGCTTTGCGAAGCAGGCCAACGGCGCCTTGCAGATGAGCAGCGAAGAAGGGCGCGGCACCACGGTAACGCTGCTGCTGCCACGTACTCGCGGCGGCGCTGCCATGATGGCGGCATTCGGCGGTCGGGACGCGGCGGCGCCGCCGGTCATGGGCGCGGCCGACAATGCCGGCACGCTGCTCTACGTGGAAGACGATGCGCTGGTGCGCGAGACGGTACTTCCGGCCCTGGTGTTCGCCGGCTTCGATGTCACGGCCGTGGAGAACGGCGAACAGGCGCTGGCGGCGCTGGATGCCGGCAAGACCTTCAGCCGCGTGTTTTCGGACATTGTGATGCCCGGCCAGGTCAGCGGCATCGACCTGGCGCGCATCGTGCGCGAGCGCTTCCCGCACGTGCCGGTGCTGCTGGCCACCGGCTACACCGACCGCAAGGTGGACCTGCCCGGCGTGCGCCTGCTGGCCAAGCCCTACGACATCATGCAGGCCATCAGCATGCTGCGCGGCGAAATGTAAGTTACAAACGCTCACCAAAGGGGGCGTTGCCGCGTGAAAATTTCGGTTAAAGTCGGGGCACCGCCTGACCTCTGAGGAGATAAGAATGACCGTATTGAAAACCGTGGCGGCCGTAGCGCTCGTGCTGGGCGCGCAAGCCGTTCAAGCCCAGACCGTTCCCACCACCGGCACCCTGGTAATCGTGCCCGCCAATGGCGAAGTGCGCGCGCCGAACGACCAGGCCGTGACCCACTTCGCCGTCGAAGAGCAGGACAAGGACAAGGCCGCCGCCGCCTCGCGCGTCAACCAGAAGATGAAGCAGGGCATGGAGATCCTCAAGCGCGAAGACCCGAACGGGAAGCTGAAGACCCAGGGCTACTACACCTATGCCGTCTATGCGGAAGACCGCCCGCAGCCGGTCGGCACGGCGCCGAAGAAGCCGGTGCCGGTTGCCTGGCGCGTAGGCCAGTCGGTCGAGCTGACGACCACCAGCCTGGACACGCTGCCGAAGACCGTGGCCGCGGCCCAGAAAGTGCTCACGCTGAACAGCATCAACTTCGGCCTGACGCCGGAAGCCACCCGCAAGCTGGACGACCAGCGCATCGCCGTCACCTACAAAGCCCTGAACGAGCGCATCGCCTCGATCGCCTCGGCCATGGGCCGCAAGACCAGCGACGCCGTGCTGGAGACAGTGGACTTCGAAGGCTCCGGCAACTATGCGCGCGAAGCCATGCCAGCGGCGGCGCCGATGATGATGATGCGCGGGAAGATGGCCGACTCCGCCGATGTGGCCGAGCCGAGCTTCGAGCCGGGCGAAACCACGCTGGACATGCGCCTGGTAGGCAAGGTGCGTTTCAAGTAAGGCATCGTTTTGCCACGTCCGCACTGCCTGCCTCTATAATAGGGGTCACTCATTAGCGCAGTAATTTCAGGAACGTATGGCAAAATTTCCCCTTCGCAGACCGAAGAACGCAGTCACCCCGGCTGGCAAGGCGCCCCGCAGGACACCTTTCAGCCGTTTCGCGCGCCATCGCGACGTAGACGGACCCGCCAAGCCGCGCTCGCGCGGCATCTACCTGCTGCCGAACGCCTTCACCACGGCGGCGCTGTTCTGCGGCTTCTACGCCATTGTGATGGCGATGAACCAGCGCTTCGAGCACGCCGCCTGGGCCATCTTCGTGGCCATGCTGCTGGACGGCCTTGACGGCCGCGTGGCGCGCCTCACCAATACCCAGAGCGAATTCGGCGCCCAGTACGACTCCCTGTCGGACATGGTGTCCTTCGGCGCCGCGCCGGCGCTGGTCATCTATGAATGGTCGCTGCGCGGGCTGGGCAAACTGGGCTGGATCGCCGCCTTCGTCTATTGCGCAGGCGCAGCGCTGCGCCTGGCGCGCTTCAATACCAATATCCAGGTCATCGACAAGCGCTACTTCCAGGGCATGCCAAGTCCATCGGCCGCTGCGCTGGTGGCGGGCTTTGTGCTGATGATGGTCGATCTCGAAGTGCCGGGCGTGCTGCTGCCGTGGGTGTCGTGGGGCATCGCGATGTTCGCGGGCCTGACCATGGTGACCAATGTGCCGTTCTACAGCTTCAAGGACATCAACTTCCGCAAGTCGGTGCCGTTCATCGCCGTGTTCCTGATCGCGCTGATCTTCGCGCTGATTTCGATCGACCCGCCGAAGGTGATGTTCCCGCTGTTCGTGCTGTATGGCCTGTCCGGCTATGTGGTGTTCTTCGTGCGGCTGGCCAAGGGCAAACCGGTAAGCATCGTTCAGACCGAGGACGAAACCGACGACTAGCAAAAGGAGAGCTGCATGAGCGACCGCCTGATCATCTTCGATACCACCCTGCGCGACGGCGAACAGTCGCCGGGCGCATCGATGACCCGTGAAGAGAAGGTGCGCATCGCGAAGCAGCTCGAACGTTTGCGTGTCGATGTGATCGAAGCCGGTTTCGCGGCAGCCTCGCCGGGCGATTTCGAATCGATCCGCGCCATTGCAGGTGCGGTGCGCGAATCCACCATCTGCTCGCTGGCGCGCGCCAATGACCGCGACATCGCCCGTGCCGCGGAGGCGCTGCAGCCCGCAGCGCGCAAGCGCATCCACACCTTCCTCGCCACCTCGCCGCTGCACATGAAGATGAAGCTGCGCATGGAGCCGGAGCAGGTGCTGGAACAGGCGAAACTGGCCGTGCGCTTCGCCCGCCAGCATACGGACGATATCGAATTCAGCCCGGAAGACGGCAGCCGCTCGGAAGAGGACTTCCTGTGCCGCGTGCTGGAAACCGTGATCGCCGAAGGCGCCACCACCATCAATTTCCCCGACACCGTGGGCTACGCGGTGCCCGAGCTGTACGGCGAAACCATCCGCCGCCTGCGCGAACGCATTCCCAATTCGGACAAGGCTATCTGGTCGGTGCACTGCCACAACGACCTGGGACTGGCGGTGGCGAACTCGCTGGCCGGCGTGATGATCGGCGGCGCGCGCCAGATCGAATGCACCATCAACGGCCTGGGCGAGCGCGCCGGGAATACGGCGCTGGAAGAAGTGGTGATGGCGCTGCGCACGCGCGGCGGCTACTACAATCTCGACTGCGGCATCGACACCACGCAGATCGTGGCGGCGTCCAAGATGGTGTCGCAGATCACCGGCTTTGCGGTGCAGCCGAACAAGGCGGTGGTAGGCGCGAACGCCTTCGCGCACGCCTCCGGCATTCACCAGGACGGCATCCTGAAAGCGCGCGAGACCTACGAGATCATGCGCGCCGAAGACGTGGGCTGGACCGCGAACAAGATCGTGCTCGGCAAACTCTCCGGCCGCAACGCCTTCAAGCAGCGCCTGCAGGAACTGGGCATCGAACTGGATTCGGAGGCGGAAGTGAATGCGGCCTTTGCCCGCTTCAAGGAGCTGGCCGACCGCAAGGCCGAAATCTTCGATGAAGACATCATGGCCCTGGTGAGCGATGAGGAAGGGCACGAAGGAGAGCACTACCGCTTCGTGTCGCTGTCGCAGCGTTCCGAAACCGGCGAACTGCCGCATGCGAAAATCGTGTTCTCCATGGGCGGCGCCGAGCAGACCTGCGAGGGCAGCGGCGACGGCCCGGTGGATGCCATCGTCAATGCCATCGAAAGCACGGCGAAATCCGGTGCGGAGCTGGTGCTGTTCTCGATTGCCGCCATCAGTCCCAGTTCGCAGTCGCAGGGCGAGGTCACGATGCGCCTGTCCAGCGCGGGCCGCATCGTCAACGGCGTGGGCGCCGATCCCGATATTGTGGTTGCATCCGCCAAGGCCTACCTGTCGGCGCTGAACAAGCTGCATTCGAAGCAGCGCGTGAACCCCCAGGAATAGCGGGCAGAAGCCGCGCTTGTGCAGTTCAGCGCAGATTTCGCACAGTCTATCGCATGGGCCGGGACCGGCAGATGATGATTTGGCATACTGCCGCATCATTTGACCGATAGGGTTTCCCATGCACGTGCAGTCTTTGTTAGCGTTTGGCCTGGCCACTGTGGTGCTGGCCGCCCCGGCCCATGCGCGCCAGGGCTTTGTTCCGCCGGTAGAAATTGTCGTGGGGGCGTCCGCTGCGGATGCCGGCGCCGGCCGCCTGCTGCTGTTTGCACAGAAGGCAGGTTCAGAGCCCGCGCCGGACAGCGTCAGTGCCGATCCGTTCTTCAAGAAGGATAACTTTGTCGCCGCGCGCGAAGTGACTGGACTGAAAACAGGCGGCCGGCTGGCGTTCTACCCGGACGACCAGGCCTATCCGCAGCCCATCGACAAACTGCCTGCGGGCGACTACTGGGTGCAGGCGCTGCTTGACCGCGACCACAGTTACGCCTATTCAGGCCGCGGCGCGGGCGACGTGCTGTCCCAGGTAGTGCGCGTGACACTGCCGGCCGCATCGGGGCCGGTCAGCCTGATGCTGGACAAGGTGGTGCCGCCGCGCGCCAGCTATTGGGAGCGCCCGGACGGCAAGCCCATGTTTTCCGATGAAACCCGCGCTATCGTCGAAAGCCGCGTCAAGCCTTTCGCCCTCCCGAGCAAAGCGCTGAGCGCGTTCAGCGGCCTGCCGCGGCAGATTCAGGGCTTCGTCATGACGCCGCCTGACTACGACAAGGAAAAACGCCGCTATCCGGTGGTGTATTTCACGCATGGCTTCCAGGCCGGCATGGCGTCGCTGGCCGATAGCGCGGCCGGTGTGCTGAGCCAGACCGGCAATAAACGGCTGCCGCCGATGATCTGGGTGTTCATCGACCAGAGCCTGGCAAGCGGCACGCACGAATTCGCGGACAGCGCCAACAATGGCCCTTGGGCGACGGCGCTCACGCAGGAGCTGCTGCCGGAAATCGACCGCTCCTACCGCACCGACCGGAAGGCGGGGCGCTTCCTGATGGGCCATTCTTCGGGCGGCTGGGCAGCGCTATGGCTGCAGGTGAACTATCCCAAGCTGTTCCGCGGCGCTTTTGCCACCTCGCCCGACTTCCTGGACTTCAGCGGCTTCGGCGCGCTCGACCTGACCGATCCGAAGGCGGTGAAAACGGACCTGGCGATGGAGCAGATGGAAGAAGTGCTGGGCGAGTACGGCGGCCAGATGCAATCCTTCGAATGGGTGTTTTCGCCGCGCGGCGCCGATGGCCGCCCGATGCGCCTGTATGACCGCCAGACCGGCAAGGTCGACCGGATGGTGGCCGACTACTGGCTCGCGCATTACGACCTGTCGCGCATCGTGCGCCAGCGCTGGCCTGCGCAGAAGGCAGACCTGGACGGCAAGCTCCACATTTATGTGGGCGACAAGGATGAGTTCCAGCTGGATGCCGGCGTGCGGAAATTCGAATCGGCGCTGAACGCAGCTGGCGCGAAAGCCAGCGTGAACTACGTGCCGGGCAAGGGACACTTCGACCTGTACGCGGAAGGCAAGGAGCGCATGGCCTTGCGCCGCAAGATGGGCTGGCAGATCTGGAAGATCGCCTACCCGGACTCGAAGCTGGTGGACCAGCCGCCGGCGCAATAAACGCCGCGGCGTGCTTCAGGGCGCGGCGTGGCCTGCCCGCTGTTTGCGGGCGCGCGCCCGCGCCCGTGAGCGGTGGCGCAGCGCTGCATGAGAGGCCGATTCTGCGCCGCGCGACACCACGGCCCAGTACCAGCCTTCGCCCGCGTGCCGTTTTGCGTTCTGCTCGGGGTCTGTATCGATCATCTGCACCATGGCCTCGATCTCGCCGCCGTGCTGGTCGCCACTCATTTCCAGCGCCGGTGCCAGGTCGGCCGCGCCGTCCTGCGCAGCGCCTTCGGTTTCTTCAGGCACCGCCAGTTCCTGCAGCTGTTCTTCTTCCTCGGCCTCCACGGCTTGCGCTGCACGGTCGATCAGCAGGCGCAGCGGATCGCTGAAGGCCGCCAGTTCGGTGGGGGAGGGCTCATCGGCCGGCGGCGGGGTGTCGGCAGCGGCATCTTCCGGCCCAGGCTCTTCCTCCTGCGGCGGCATGCTGAAGTTCTTCCTGCTGCCGTCGTAAGACTGGCGCGGCGGCGCAATGGGCTCGTCAACGGCCGTGAGGCCCTGCTTGAAGTGGCTGGAGAGGACGCGGGTCATCCGCTTATTCTAAAAGAAACCGCGCTTCTCTTCGTACAGCGGGTCGGGGCCGCTCATCATCTCGCGCACTATGCCATCCTTGCTGAAGTGGATGCGCATCATCGAGTTCCACACGCCGGACTGCTTGTAGCGGTAGCTCCAGACTTCGAGATCGCGCAGTGACAGGTACATGGTTTCGGCCGGGTGGCCGAAGGTGCGCAGGATGCTGTCCTTATTGTCCTGGCCCAGTTTGACGGCAGCAAACTTCTCGTCCGTCAGCACCTGCTCCCAGGAGCGCAGGCGGCCGTCGGCGCCGTAGGTGGCCATCCAGGTGAACTGGCCGAAGGCGCCGGCCCCGTATTCGGCAATGGTTTCTCCGTTCGGGGCGGTAAAGCGGGCGCCGGGCTGGCCCCGGCTGGCTTCCACTGCCGCCATGCTCTGGCCGGGCACAGGCGGCGGAGCGAATACGGTGCAGGCGCCCAGCAGCAGGAAAAATATTGTCGTAATGATCAGTTTTTGCATCGTGAAGCCTCCGGCGGGTGAATAATTGTAGCCAGAAGCAGGTACACGGGCCGTTTTTTCCGCTATACTTCCGGGTCTGGTCCAAAAGGGCCAGGTATCCGTATCCATCCGTAGTTCACGATGCTCAGGGTTGCAAGACTCCGTTCATCGCATGTGAAAGGTAATATCATGTCCGTAGAAAACATCAACAAGGCCGCGATCATCGCGGACAACGCTCGTGCACAGAACGACACCGGCTCGCCGGAAGTTCAGGTTGCCCTGCTGACCGCTCGTATCAACGAACTGAACACCCACTTCAAAGAGCACACCAAGGACCATCACTCCCGCCGTGGCCTGATCAAGATGGTGAACCGTCGTAAGAGCCTGTTGTCTTACCTGAAAGGTAAGGACGCAAACCGTTACCGCGATCTGATCGCTAAACTCGGCCTGCGTAAGTAATTTTTGCGTTACCCGGTTTAAAGAGAAATGCCTGCGACAGTTTTCTGCCGCGGGCATTTTGTCATTTGAGCCCTTGATTTATTGCCAGGCAGCAGGATCGCTTGGCCCGGAGGAAGCAGTAGAGCAGGAAAGGCAGCCCGAGCGCTGCCTGTGGTGAGGTGAACGACAGCTCCTGAAAATCTGTCGGCAAATAGAAAGGGATTACCCATGTTTAACAAAGTTACGAAAACCTTCCAGTACGGTCAACACACCGTGACGCTGGAAACTGGCGAAATCGCTCGCCAGGCATCCGGCGCGGTGATGGTGTCGATCGAAGACACCGTGGTGCTGGCAACCGTGGTGGCGCGCAAGGACGCGAAACCAGGCCAGGACTTCTTCCCGCTGACCGTTGACTACCTTGAGAAGACCTACGCTGCGGGCAAGATCCCCGGCGGCTTCTTCAAGCGCGAAGGCCGTCCTTCCGAGAAGGAAACGCTGACTTCCCGTCTGATCGACCGTCCGATCCGTCCTCTGTTCCCAGAGGGCTACATGAACGAAGTGCAGGTGATCGTGCACGTTCTGTCGGTCAATCCGGAAATCGATCCCGATATCGCTTCCATGATTGGTGCTTCGGCTGCGCTGTGCGTGTCCGGCGTGCCGTTCAACGGCCCGATCGGTGCTGCCCGCGTGGGTTACACCAATGGCCAGTACATCCTGAACCCGACCACCTCCCAGCTGAAAGATTCGCAGATGGACCTGGTGGTGGCCGGTACCGAAACCGCCGTGCTGATGGTGGAATCGGAAGCGCAGCAGCTGTCCGAAGAGATCATGCTGGGCGCCGTGGTCTATGGCCACGACCAGATGAAAGTAGTGATCGACGCGATCCACGAACTGGTGCGCGACGGCGGCAAGCCTGAGCAGGTGTGGACCCCGCCCGCCAAGAACGAAGCCCTGATCGCCCGCGTTGCCCACTTCGCCGAAGCGAAGATCAACGCCGCCTACCAGACCAAGGACAAGCAGCAGCGTACCGACAAGCTGCGCGCCATGTCCGCTGAAGTGCTGGCTGACCTGGCTGCCGAAGCCGCTGCTAATGGCACCGATGCGCCGGACAGCGTGGAAGTCGGCAACATCCTGTTCGATATGGAAGCCAAGGTTGTGCGTTCGCAGATCCTGCAAGGCGAGCCGCGTATCGACGGCCGCGACACCCGCACCGTGCGCCCGATCTCGATCCGCACCTCGGTGCTGCCGCGTACCCACGGCTCCGCGCTGTTCACCCGTGGTGAAACCCAGGCGCTGGTTGTGGCAACGCTGGGCACCGCCCGCGATTCGCAGAAGATCGACGCGCTGATGGGCGAGTACACCGACGACTTCATGCTCCACTACAACATGCCACCGTTCGCCACCGGCGAAACCGGCCGCGTCGGTACGCCGAAGCGCCGCGAAGTGGGCCACGGCCGCCTGGCCAAGCGCGCCCTGGTGGCGGCTCTGCCATCGCCGGAAGAGTTCAGCTACTCCGTGCGCCTGGTGTCCGAAATCACCGAGTCGAACGGTTCCTCGTCGATGGCTTCCGTCTGCGGCGGCTGCCTGGCGCTGATGGATGCCGGCGTGCCGATGAAAGCGCACGTGGCGGGTATCGCCATGGGCCTGATCAAGGAAGGCGGCCGCTTCGCTGTGCTGTCCGATATCCTGGGCGATGAAGACCACTTGGGTGATATGGACTTCAAGGTAGCGGGTACCGCCAACGGCATTACCGCCCTGCAGATGGACATCAAGATCCAGGGCATCACCAAGGAAATCATGCAAGTGGCGCTGGCGCAAGCCAAGGAAGGCCGCGAGCACATCCTGGGCGAAATGCAGAAGGCCGTGCCAAGCGTGAAGACCGAGCTGTCGGACTTCGCACCGCGCCTGATCACCATCAAGATCAATCCTGAGAAGATCCGTGACGTGATCGGCAAGGGCGGCGCCGTGATCCGCGCGCTGACCGAAGAAACCGGTACCCAGATCGACATCAGCGACGAAGGCGTTGTCACCATCGCTTCCGTTGACGCTGCTGCCGGCCAGGAAGCCAAGCGCCGTATCGAAGAGCTGACCGCTTCCGTGGAAGTCGGCAAGAGCTATGACGGTACCGTGCTGAAGCTGCTGGACTTCGGCGCTATCGTGCAGGTGATGCCAGGCAAGGACGGCCTGCTGCACATCTCGCAGATCGCCAACGAGCGCGTGAACGCCGTGGCCGACTACCTGAAAGAAGGCCAGCAGGTGCGCGTGAAAGTCCTGGAAACGGACGATCGCGGCCGCCTGAAGCTGTCGATGAAAGCCGCTGCGGAAGAAGCCGCTGCTGCCCCAGCCGCACAGTAAGCTTCTCTGCTTCACCCGAAAAGCCGGCGCATGCGCCGGCTTTTTTTATGCCGTGTAGCGTGCCACCCGCGGTGCGAAGCGCTTCAGCGCGAGGATGGTCAGCGCCGAAATCCCGAACACCAGCAGGGACAGTGCGATCTCGGACTGGATGCCGAACTTGCTGACCACCTTGATCCAGAAAACGTGCGATAGGTAGATGCCCAGCGTGCATTCGGACAGCACGCTGATATTGACGGGGAAGCGCATATTCCAGTCCGGCAGCAGGATGATGGCGGCCAGCGCAATGCCGACCAGGTAGGTGATGCCCATGCCGGGTACCGACCACGAAAACAGCAGCACGAAAGCGAGGATGGCGGCGATAAAGCCGGCGCGCATGGCGCGCGGCAGGGCGCTGCAGTTGGCGAAGAACACGCCGATGAAGACCCCGTCCAGCGCGTGGGCATATTGTGCATAGGGAGCGCCAAGAGCCAGCGCCAGCGGGTGCCAGGAGGAATTCAGCCACAGCAGTGTGAGCGCCAGGGCCACGCAGGCGTAGCACAGCATGCTCGCCGTCAGATAGCGCTTGATATAGTCAAAAATAATAATAACGATGAATATAAAAGGCATATACCACAGGTGCAGGCTGGCGCCGGTTAATAATCCTGCCGTTATTCCATTGTCGAGCGAAAAGAAAGGTCTGTTTTGCGCAAGATTAATTGCGCCATAGAAAATAGACCATACTATCCACGGGAGTAATAATATTTTCGCGCGCTCCAATACCGGCTTCGGCGGCGACTTGATCTTGGCCGAGAAGTAGAGCGAGATGATGAGGAAGGCCACCAGCCCGGCGTAGGCGACATCGCGGCCGGTGCTGGCGCTGTGGTACCAGATAATGCCGAACGCGCTGAATATACGCAGTAATTCTATTTCCTGGCGTTTCTGGCTGGCATCACTAATTTTGGTAGAGATATTATTATCCATGGTCGGCAGATTAAAATAAAATGCAGGCGCGCGAATAATATCAATATCGCTGAACAGCACAATTGCGAATTGCGAAAATACAACTCAGCAGTAAATAAAAAAAGCCGCCTGTCGGCGGCTTTGGATAAATCGCTTGCGGCAATTCAGGGCTGGTAGCTGACACGGTAGATTTTTCCGCCGTGATCGTCGCTGATGAGAATGGAGCCGTCCGCCAGCTGGGCGATCTCGACCGGACGCGCCACCGCGTTCTCGCCCTGCAGGAAGCCGTCGATGAAGGTCGTAGTCGTGACCTCCTGGTTGCCTTGCAGGGTGACGAGGCTGATGCGGTAGCCGCTCTTGGTAGTGCGGTTCCACGAGCCGTGCTCGGCGATCAGCAGGTTGTTGCGGTAGTGGGCCGGGAACTGCTTGCCGGTATAGAAGGTGAGGCCCAGCGGCGCCACGTGCGGACCCAGCTTGGCGACCGGCGGCGTGAACTCGCTGCAGCTGCGCCCTGCGCCGAACTTCGGATCCGGCACCACCCCGCCATGGCAGTAAGGGAAGCCGAAGTGCATGCCCATCCTGGGCGCCACGTTCAGCTCGCAGGACGGCGTGTTGTCGCCCATTTCATCGCGGCCGTTATCGGTGAACCACAGCTCCTTCGTGACAGGATGCCAGGCAAGGCCCACCGCATTGCGCACGCCCTTGGCCACCAGCTCCCAGTTGGAACCGTCCGGGTTCATGCGCCAGATCTTGGAGTAGACTTCGTCTTCCTTGTCGCAGACATTGCAGGGCGCGCCCACCGGCACGTAGATCTTGCCATCGGGGCCGGCCTTGATCGACTTTTCGCCATGCCATTTGTCGCTGGGAAGGTCGTCCTTCACCACCTTGTACTGCGGCTTCGCGGCATAGGTTTTGTCGATATTATCGAAGCGCAGCACGCGCGAGAATTCGGCCACGTACAGCGCGCCATTCAGCAGCGTGACGCCAATCGGGCTCTCCAGGCCTTCGGCCACGGTGACGACCTTGTCGGCCACATTGTCCTTGTTCTCGTCCACCAGGGCGTAGATCTTGCCGGCCTTGCGCGAGCCCACGTAGACCACGCCGCTGTCGGATACCGCCATGGCGCGCGCGGTCGGCACATCGTCCGCATAGACGGCAATCCTGAAGCCTTTCTGCAGCCTGAAGCCGGCCAGCGCGCGGTCGGCATTCGTCCCCGCCGCCGCAGGTGCTGCCGCAGGTTTGGCGGCGCCCTTGCGCGGCGCCACATAGTCGGCCAGCGCCGCGATCTGGGTGGCGTTCAGCGTGCCGGACCAGGCCGGCATGCCCTTGTCCGGAATGCCTTTGGCGATCAGCTTGACGAGATTGGCTTTGGTCGGTTCGCCGTGAATCCAGGTGCTGTCGGCGAGGGCTGGGCCGACCGCGCCTTCCATCTTCGCGCCGTGGCATTGGGCGCAGTTGGCCTGGTACAGCTTGTCGGCCTGCACGGCGGGTGCAGCGTGGGCAGCACTGGCGCTCATGGCCAGGCCGAGCAGGGCGATGCGGAGGGAAGCGTTGGTCATCGTTCTTGTCGGTGTGAGGGAAAAGCGCATCTTACCGCCAAGCTCGCTTGCGATGGTAGACTCGCCCCGAATCGACTTCATGGAGAGCGGTATGAGCAAAGCCTTGCGTCTGTCGGAAAAATGGTTCCAGCGTGGCCTGTGGCTGGTGGCGTTCGTGTTCGCGGGTTTCCTGATCGGGCTGGGCGGCAAGGTGGTCGACAATATGAACCTGGTTGAGGAGCCGCTGTCGCTGCAGCAGTTCGTGGACCAGCCTGCGCACCAGGCGGCCGAGCGCGAGCTGCAGCTGGCTGAAGCCGGCCTGCTGACCGCGCAGGCGGCACTGGAGCAGGCGCGGCAGAAGCACAAGGTCGCGGCATCCAACAGCCAGACCGCCACCGAGACCTTCGACAACTGGCTCGCCACGCGGCGCGTGACGGCGCGGCCCGAGCAGGACCCGGAGCTGATCGCACGCACCCGCGAACTGGATGCGCTGAAGGCCGCCGAGCGCGGCGCGCTCGCTGCGGTGCAGGCGCAGGAACAGAAACACCTGGATGCGAGCCAGTCGCGCGACCGCGCCGCGGCGCGCATCGTGCAGCTGGAGACGGCGGCGGAAACGCCATACCGGCAGGCGCTGCGCATGCGCGAACTGCGCGTGTTCGGCTATCGCCTGGCGCTGACGCTGCCGCTGCTGCTGGCCGCCGGCTGGCTGTGGGCGAAGCAGCGCAAGAGCACATACTGGCCTTTCGTGTGGGGCTTCATTTTCTTTGCGCTGTTTGCCTTCTTCGTTGAGCTGGTGCCCTACCTGCCGAGCTATGGCGGCTATGTGCGCTACGTGGTCGGCATTTTGCTGACGGTGATTGTGGGCCGCCAGGCCATCGTGTCGCTGCAGCGCTATCTGGAGCGCCAGCGTGCGGCCGAAGCGTTGCCCGATAAGCAGCGCCGCAAGGACCTGAGCTACGAGGTGGCGCAGGCGCGGCTGGCGAAAGGCGTCTGCCCCGGCTGCGAACGCCAGGTGGACCTGAAGGACCCGAAGATGGATTTCTGCCCCCACTGCGGCATCGGCCTCTTCAACAAGTGCGGCGCCTGCAGCACCCGCAAGAGCGCCTTCACCCGCTTCTGCTTCTCCTGCGGCACCCCGGCCGCCACGGCTCCGGTCGAGTAAGCGCAATGCCGTCTCCTGCAGTCCGGCTATGCTGGGCCTCAGACGGGAGGTGGAATGCGAAATCAAAACAGGAGCAGCCGTGCACTGCGGCGATGGCGCAAGCGGCTGGGACGGTCAATCGGTCCCTATATAGGCGATCTCTTTACTGGCCATATCTTGTTTCTGCTGACCATTTTGTCGGGAGCCATCGTTGCGCTCTGCGCACGCAGGGTATCGGTTTATGTAGATGATCCGCATTTTGCGCTCTTCGTCTATTGGATGCATGTCGTCCTGCTGGGCGCCGACGCCTTGATCTTCATCGTTTGGCTGCTAGGATGGATTATTGACTCATTCAGGAGATAGCCATGAGAGATTTCTGGGAAGGCTTCTGGGAGGGTTTCTGGGTTGGCGTGCGGCGCACGCCCGCAATTTACTTCCGCCCAGTAGTCGTGGGCTGGCGCGGGCTGAAGCGTGGGGCGAGGGTGATCGCGCAGGGCAGTGCGTCGCTGGCACGCGCCGGCTGGCGCGCGATCGGGCGCTGAAATCGCGAATATCCCCTCAATTTGTCGTCTGGCACGTCAAAACTGCAGTTCATCGCAATCCGCGTGATCCTTGCCTCCCGGCTGGGTACGATGCAAGCATACAAACAACGCTTGCACCGGGAGGTCATCATGAACATCGCCAAAAACATGGAATTCATCTTCGTGTCCGCCATCGTACTGATCGGCGGCACCAGCATGGCGACGGCCAAGTCCCTCCGCCCGGTGCGCGCCATCGAACCGCCGGCGGTCGTTGCCGAAGTGAGGACGGTGGCTACCCTGCCAGTGGTTGTGGTCAGCGCCAAACGTTTGAGCGCCGCCGAGAAGGCTGCGCTGTAACTCTGATTGCCGTCGGCCCGGCCGCACGGTACAGTTAGCCAACGTTTGCCGCTGGGCACAAGAACACTGCACGAAGGAACCACTATGAAGAAGCCAATCCGTTTTGCCCTGCTGATCGCCGCGCTGGGCCTGTTTATCGGCAGCGCTGCCGCTGAAGAGCTGAGCAAGCATGTCATCGACAGCCGCATCGTCCGCGTTAAGCTGGACGGTGTGATTGACCTGAAACTGCGCCAGGGCAGCGAACCTTCCCTGCAGATTTCCGGCGACAAGCGCTACGTGGACAAGGTGCAGGTCGTGCAGAACGGCGATACGCTGATGCTGGAAACCGAAAGCAAGGGCGTGAAGTGGAGCCGTTCCTCGGTACGCGCCGAACTGGTGCTGCCCAAGCTGAAGGAACTGGTCTCGGAAGGAGTGGGTACGACGGACGTGTCGGGCTTTTCCGGTGACGACATCGAGATCACGCTGGACGGCGCAGGCAGCATGAAGGTGGTATGCGATTACCGCCACATGAAAGCCAGCCTGGGCGGCGTGGGCAGCATGCACCTGTGGGTAGGCGAGAACGAATCGGTGGACCTCGACCTGCAGGGCGCCGGCTACGTAACGCTTGGCGGCCGCAGCAAGATGCTGAAGGCATCGCTCGGTGGTCTCGGCGGCCTGAATGCGCAGCAGTTCCAGGCCGACTCGGTGGATGTGGACCTGAGCGGCCTCGGCAACGCAACGGTCAACGCCCGCACCAACGCCAACCTGAACCTCAGCGGCCTCGGCTCGGTCATCGTGTACGGCAAGCCCCTGAACCGCAACGTCAGTGTGGATGGACTGGGTAAAGTCAGCTGGAAGTAACAAGGGCCCCTGGGACGGGGCGAATAAAGAATAACGACTCCATGACGAGCAAATGAAAAAACTAGGACGCATCATCGTCGCGATCGGTGTGGCGCTCGGCCTGCAGGCCAGCGCCCACGCCGGCTTCGCTGAAGGCGCAACCGCCTACAACAACAAGAACTACGCGCTGGCGTACAAGGAAATTGCGCCGCTGGCGCGCGCCGGCAATACCGAAGCCGAGCACCTGCTCGGCCTCATGTACTACATGGGCCGCGGCGTGCCGCAGGACTACAAGCAGGCGCTCAACTGGCACCGCAAGGCCGCCATGAAGGGCAAGGCCGATGCGCAGTATGTGGTGGGCGCCATGTACTACACCGGCAACGCCGTGATCCAGGACCACAAGCAGGCGGTCACCTGGTTCCGCAAGGCGGCCGAGCAGGGCCACCCGGAAGCACAGCAGGTTCTGGGCCTGATGTACCGTTACCACATCGGCGGCATGCCGCAGGATAACGTCATCGCCTACACGCTGTGGAACCTGGCGGCAGCCAAGGGCAATGCCAATGCGGCCGAGCAGCGCAGCGCCGTGGCCAAGGCCATGACGCCGGAGCAGATCGAGGAAGGGCAGGCCCTGTCGGCTGCCTGGAAGCCGGGCATGCCGCTGCCGCGCACCTCGCGCACCGGAGGCGGCTGAGGCGGTTGAGGAGGCCGCCCTGGAGTAGAATCGCCCCTTTTCCAGACGGGAGAGGGGCGATGATGCGTGCAATCGAAATCAGCAAGCCGGGGCCGGCCGATGTGCTGCACCTGTGCGAGCGTCCCATTCCCGTGCCGCAGGCGGGCGAAGTCCGCATCCGCGTGCATGCGGCCGGCGTCAACCGTCCCGATGTGTTCCAGCGCCTGGGCAGCTATGCGCCGCCGCCGGGCGCTTCCGACCTGCCGGGACTGGAAGTGGCGGGCGAAATCGTCGATGGCGACCTGGCGTCCAGCGGCTTCAAAATCGGCGACATGGTCTGCGCCCTGGTGCAGGGCGGCGGCTATGCCGAATATGTGACGGCGCCCGTCGAGCAGTGCCTGCCGGTGCCGCGCGGCCTCACCGCGCTGGAGGCAGCCTCGCTGCCGGAAACCTTCTTCACCGTCTGGAGCAATGTGTTCGACCGCGCCCGCCTCGGCAAGGGCGAGTCGCTGCTGGTCCAGGGCGGCACGTCCGGCATTGGCGTGACGGCGATCCAGATCGCCAGCGCCCTCGGCCACCGCGTGTTCGCCACGGCGGGCACGGACGAGAAGGCGCGCGCCTGCGAAGCGCTGGGCGCGGAGCGCGGCATCAACTACCGCCATGAGGATTTCGTTGCCGTGGTCAAGCAGCTGACCGGCGATACCGGCGTCGATGTCATCCTCGACATGGTGGGCGGCGACTACCTACCGCGCGAGATCGGCGCGCTGGCCGACGACGGCAGGCTTGTCATTATTGCATTGCTGGGCGGCTCCAAAGGCCAGCTCGACATGGGCCAGGTGCTGCGCCGCCGCCTGACCGTCACCGGCTCCACCCTGCGGCCGCGTTCCGTGGCCTTCAAAGCCGCCATCGCGGCCCAGCTGCGGGAAAAGGTGTGGCCCCTGATCGAAGAGGGCCATATCAAGCCCGTCATCTACCAGACTTTCCCGCTGGAGCAGGCCGCCGCCGCCCATGCGCTGATGGAAAGCAGCGCCCACACGGGCAAGATCATGTTGCAAGTTATCTGATTATTACGGGCCGTGGTTTGACCACCCTTGACGGGCCACGCTACAATTACGGGTTATTTACTTTCGGACGCCTATGCGACGCAAACTGGTTATCGGCAATTGGAAGATGAACGGCAGCCTGGCCGGCAATTCTGCATTGCTGTCCGGCGTCGTGGCTGGCTATGCCGCCCGCAACGCCGATTGCGCCGTCTGCGTGCCCGCGCCATATCTGGCACAATGTCAGACTATGTTGAACGGCACGCCCGTCAGCTGGGGTGCACAGGATGTGTCGGCCTATGCGGCCGGCGCCTATACCGGCGAAGTTGCCGCGTCCATGCTGCAGGATTTTGGCTGCCGCTATGTGCTGTGCGGCCATTCCGAGCGCCGCGCCTATCATCAGGAAAGCAGCGAGCTGGTGGCGCAGAAGGTATTGGCCGCGCTGAACGCCGGCCTGACGCCGGTGGTCTGCGTGGGCGAAACGCTGGAGCAGCGCGAAGCAGGGCAGTCGGCCCTGGTGGTGTGCGCCCAGCTGCAGGCCGTGCTTGACGTGCTGGAGACCCCGGCGCTGGAAAAGATTGTGCTGGCTTACGAGCCGGTATGGGCGATCGGCACCGGCAAGACCGCCACGCCCGCCATTGCGCAGGAAATCCATGCGCTGCTGCGCAAGCAGGTGGCGAAGCGCAATGCGGAAGCGGCGGCCGGCATGCAGATCCTGTACGGCGGCAGCATGAAGCCGGACAATGCGCGCGACCTGCTGGCCCAGCCGGATATCGACGGCGGCCTGATCGGTGGTGCGGCACTGAAAGCAGCAGATTTTCTCGGCATCGTTCACGCTGCCGAATAAGTAGTACCTTTGTTTTTAAAATTGAGAATGGAATAGCATGAACACCCTGTTCAATCTGATCGTCGTCGCACAGGTCGTCTCGGCCCTGGCCATCATCGCCCTGGTGCTGATGCAGCACGGCAAAGGCGCCGATATGGGCGCAGCCTTCGGTTCCGGCGCGTCCGGCAGCCTGTTCGGCGCCACCGGCTCCTCCAACTTCATGTCGAAGTCCACCGCCGTGGCGGCTGCGATCTTCTTCGCTGCAACGCTGGGCCTGTCCCTGCTGGCCAACCAGCGCAGCACCGCCGTGGACGGCGGCGTGATGTCGAACGTGAAAGCGCCTGCGCCGGTCACCGGTTCGGCCGCCATTCCTTCGGCGAACCCTGTTCCGGCTCCGGCTGCAGCTGTGCCTGCACCAGCGCCAACGGAAGCTGCTCCTGCTGCGCCTGCCTCGACGGCGCCTGCCCAGCAAATCCCGAAGTAAAACTGGCTATTCTCAGCCTACCGCTATTTTTCTTCTTGATCTGGCGCAATTGACATTAACAAACTGTGCAAACAAGAGTAGAATAGCGGCCTTAATGCCGACGTGGTGAAATTGGTAGACACGCTATCTTGAGGGGGTAGTGGCGCAAGCTGTACGAGTTCGAGTCTCGTCGTCGGCACCAAGAATATGAGAGACCAGCCTGGAAGCAGAGTTTTAAAGAAACTCAATGCCTGAGCTGGTTTTTTTACGAGGATGTGTCGTTTGATCCTGGTCTCAGCAATCGATTGGGGTCGAGCGTTCATGTACTGCAGAACACCGCAGTGCTCTTCCAACCGATCGTTATAAGCTGCTGCCAATCGATGAACCTCGAAAATTACTTCCCCGTTCTCCTGTTCCTGTTAGTCGGCCTCGGTGTCGGCGTTGTTCCCCAAGTGCTGGGCCGCCTGCTCGGACCGCACAAGCCCGATGCGGCGAAACTCTCCCCATACGAGTGCGGCTTCGAAGCCTTCGAAGACGCGCGCATGAAATTCGACGTGCGTTACTACCTCGTCGCGATTCTCTTTATTTTGTTCGATCTGGAAACGGCATTCTTCTTCCCGTGGGGCGTATCCATGCGCGAACTGGGCTGGCAAGGCTTCGTTACGATGATGGTCTTCATCGCCGAATTCGTGGTCGGTTTTTGGTATATCTGGAAGAAAGGTGCCCTTGATTGGGAATAAGCCATGGCTATTGAAGGCGTATTGAACGAAGGTTTCATCACCACCTCGGCCGACAAGCTGATCAACTGGGCGCGCACCGGGTCGATGTTCCCGATGACGTTTGGTCTGGCATGCTGTGCGGTCGAAATGATGCACGTGGGCGCTGCCCGTTATGACATGGACCGCTTCGGCGTGGTGTTCCGTCCGTCCCCGCGTCAGTCCGACGTGATGATCGTGGCCGGCACGCTGTGCAACAAGATGGCCCCCGCGCTGCGCAAGGTCTACGACCAGATGCCGGAACCGCGCTGGGTGATCTCGATGGGCTCCTGCGCCAACGGCGGCGGCTACTACCACTACTCCTACTCGGTGGTGCGCGGCTGCGACCGCATCGTGCCGGTGGACGTGTATGTGCCGGGCTGCCCGCCGACCGCGGAAGCGCTGTTGTACGGCATCATGCAGCTGCAGAACAAGATCAAGCGCACGAATACGATCGCACGTTGATGGAGCGCTGAAGAAAAATGACTACACACCTGGAAGTCCTGGAAACCGCCCTCGGCACCGCCCTGGGCGAGCGCGTTTCTGTTACCAACGCGCTGGGCGAAATCACCATCGTCGTCAAGGCTGACGACTACTACAGCGTCATGCAGACGCTGCGCGACGACGCAACCCTGGGTTTCGATCAGCTGATCGACCTGTGCGGCGTTGACTATTCGACGTACGGCGAGGGCACCTGGGATGGCGCCCGTTTCGCCGTGGTGTCCCACCTGCTGTCGGTGAAGAACAACTGGCGCCTGCGCGTGCGCGTGTTCTGCGCCGACGACGACATGCCGCTGGTGCAGTCCGTGGTGCCGCTGTGGCGCGCCGCGAACTGGTACGAGCGCGAAGCCTTCGACCTGCTGGGCATCCTGTTCGACGGCCACAATGACCTGCGCCGCATCCTGACCGATTACGGCTTCATCGGCCACCCGTTCCGCAAGGACTTCCCGGTTTCCGGCTATGTCGAGATGCGCTACGACGCCGACCAGGGCCGCGTGATCTACCAGCCGGTGACGATCGAGCCGCGTGAAAACGTGCCGCGCGTGATCCGCGAAGAAAACTACGGGATGAAATAATGGCTGAGATTAAGAACTACACCCTGAACTTCGGTCCGCAGCACCCGGCAGCGCACGGCGTGCTGCGCCTGGTGCTGGAACTGGACGGCGAGGTGATCCAGCGCGCCGACCCGCATATCGGCCTGCTGCACCGCGCCACCGAAAAACTGGCCGAACAGAAGACCTACCTGCAGTCCGTGCCGTACATGGACCGCCTCGACTATGTGTCGATGATGGCCAACGAGCACGCCTATGTGATGGCGATCGAAAAGCTGCTGGGCCTCGAAGTGCCGCTGCGCGCACAGTACATCCGCGTGATGTTCGACGAGATCACCCGCCTGCTGAACCACCTGCTGTGGCTGGGCGCGCACGCGCTGGACGTGGGCGCGATGGGCCCCTTCCTGTACGCCTTCCGCGACCGCGAAGACCTGATGGACTGCTACGAAGCGGTATCCGGCGCGCGCATGCACGCGGCCTACTACCGCCCGGGCGGCGTATACCGCGACCTGCCGGACGCGATGCCGCAGCATAAGCAGTCGCCGATCCGTTCCGCGAAAGCGATCAAGGACCTGAACGAAAACCGCCAGGGTTCGCTGCTCGACTTCATCGAAGACTTCACCCGCCGCTTCCCGACCTATGTCGACGAATACGAAACCCTGCTGACCGATAACCGTATCTGGAAGCAGCGTACCGTGGGCATCGGCGTGGTATCGCCGGAAGACGCGCTGGCCATGGGCTTCACCGGCGCCATGCTGCGCGGCTCGGGCATCGAGTGGGACCTGCGCAAGAAGCAGCCGTACGAAGTGTACGACCTGATGGACTTCGACATCCCTGTGGGCACCAACGGCGACTCCTACGACCGCTACCTGGTGCGCGTGGAAGAGATGCGCCAGTCCAACCGCATCATCAAGCAGTGCGTGGAATGGCTGCGCAATAACCCGGGTCCGGTCATGAGCGGCAACCGCAAGGTGGCCCCGCCGAATCGCGTGGACATGAAGTCCAATATGGAATCGCTGATCCACCACTTCAAGCTGTTCCAGGAAGGCTTCCACGTGCCGCCGGGCGAAGCGTACAGCGCGGTCGAGCATCCGAAAGGCGAATTCGGCATCTACATCGTGTCCGATGGCGCCAACAAACCTTATCGTCTGAAAATCCGTGCCCCGGACTATGCCCACCTGCAAAGCCTGGATGAAATGGCGCGCGGCCACATGATCGCCGACGCCGTGACCATCATTGGTACGCAAGACATTGTGTTCGGCAGTATTGACCGATAAGCGAGGCAGAAAAGATTATGTTATCCGAGCAGTGCTATAAAAAAATCGACCGCGAGCTGGCCAAGTATCCGGCCGACCAGCGCCAGTCGGCCGTGATGGCCTCGCTGGCCCACGCGCAAGTGGAGCTGGGCTGGCTGTCGCCAGAAACGATGAAGGAAATCGCCGACTACATCGGCATGCCGGCCATCGCCGTGCAGGAAGTCGCGACCTTCTACAATATGTACAACCTGAAGCCGATCGGCAAGCACAAGATCACCGTGTGCACCAACCTGCCATGCGCGCTGTCCGGCGGCGTGAAAGCGGCCGAGCACCTGAAGCAGAAGCTGGGCATCGACTTCCGCGACACCACCGCCGACGGCGAGTTCACGCTGATGGAAGGCGAGTGCATGGGCGCCTGCGGCGACGCGCCGGTGCTGCTGGTGAATAACCACCGCATGTGCTCCTTCATGAACAACGAAAAACTGGACGCCCTCGTGGAGGAACTCAAGAAATGACTTCCCTGCACGACCGTCACATCAATCCCCTGATCCTGAAGGATCTGAACGGCGACAACTGGCGCCTGGCCGACTACGTGAAGCGTGGCGGCTATTCCGCGCTGCGCCGCATCCTGGAAGAGAAGATCGCGCCTGAGCAGATCATCGCCGACCTGAAGACCTCCGGCCTGCGCGGCCGCGGCGGCGCCGGTTTCCCGACCGGCCTGAAATGGTCCTTCATGCCGCGCCAGTTCCCCGGCCAGAAATACCTCGTCTGCAATACCGACGAAGGCGAACCGGGCACTTTCAAGGACCGCGACATCATCCGCTACAACCCGCATTCGCTGATCGAAGGCATGGCCATCGGCGCGTATGCAATGGGCATCACCGTGGGCTACAACTACATCCACGGCGAGATCTTCCAGGAATACCTGCGCTTTGAAGAAGCGCTGGAAGAGGCGCGCGCCGCCGGCTTCCTGGGCGACAAGATCATGGGTTCGGAGTTCAGCTTCCAGCTGCACGCGCACCACGGCTACGGCGCCTACATCTGCGGCGAAGAGACCGCGCTGCTCGAATCGCTGGAAGGCAAAAAAGGCCAGCCGCGCTTCAAGCCGCCGTTCCCTGCGTCCTTCGGCCTGTATGGCAAGCCGACCACGATCAACAACACCGAGACTTTCGCGGCCGTGCCGTTCATCCTGAACGTCGGTCCGGAAAACTATCTCGGCATGGGCAAACCGAACAACGGCGGCACCAAGATCTTCTCGATCTCTGGCGACGTCGAGCGTCCGGGCAACTACGAGATCCCGCTGGGCACCCCGTTTGCCAAGCTGCTCGAACTGGCCGGCGGCATGCGCGGTGGGAAGAAGATCAAGGCTGTGATTCCGGGCGGTTCCTCCGCGCCGGTGATCCGTGGCGAGATCATGATGAACACCGATATGGACTACGACGCGATCGCGAAGGCCGGCTCGATGCTGGGTTCCGGCGCCGTGATCGTGATGGACGAAACGCGCTGCATGGTGAAAGCGCTGGAACGCCTGGCCTACTTCTACTACGAAGAGTCCTGCGGCCAGTGCACGCCGTGCCGCGAAGGCACCGGCTGGATGTACCGCATGGTGCACCGTATCGAGAATGGCCAGGGCCGCGCGTCGGACCTGGACATGCTGAATTCGATCGCCGACAACATCCAGGGCCGCACCATCTGCGCCCTGGGCGATGCGGCGGCAATGCCGGTACGCGCCTTCGTCAAGCAGTTCCGCGAAGAATTTGAATACCACGTCGAACACAAGCACTGCCTGGTGCCTGTCTCGGCCTACTAAGCTGCGATCATCATGGTTGAAATCGAAATAGACGGCAAAAAAGTCGAAGTCCCACCGGGCAGTATGGTGATGGACGCCGCCAACAAGCTGGGCACCTACATTCCGCACTTCTGCTATCACAAGAAATTGTCGATCGCCGCGAACTGCCGCATGTGCCTTGTGGAAGTTGAAAAAGCGCCGAAGCCGCTGCCTGCCTGCGCCACCCCGGTATCCGCCGGCATGATCGTGCGCTCGCACAGCGAGAAGGCGGTCCAGGCGCAGAAGAGCGTCATGGAATTCCTGCTGATTAACCACCCGCTGGATTGCCCGATCTGCGACCAGGGCGGCGAGTGCCAGCTGCAGGATCTGGCGGTCGGCTACGGCAAGAACGAATCGCGCTACGAAGAAGACAAGCGCGTGGTCGTGCCGAAGGAAGCCGGCCCGCTGGTGTCGATGAAGGAAATGAGCCGCTGCATCCACTGCACGCGCTGCGTCCGTTTTGGCCAGGAAGTGGCCGGCGTGATGGAGCTGGGCATGCTGGGCCGCGGCGAGCACTCCGAGATCACCACCTTCGTGGGCGAAGCGGTGAACTCCGAGATGTCGGGCAATATGATCGACCTGTGCCCGGTTGGCGCACTGACTTCGAAGCCTTTCCGCTACAGCGCCCGTACCTGGGAACTGTCGCGCCGCAAATCCATCACCCCGCACGACTCCACCGGCGCCAACCTGATCGTCCAGGTCAAGCAGGGCAAGGTGAAGCGCGTGCTGCCGCTGGAAAACGACGCCATCAACGAGTGCTGGATTTCCGACAAGGACCGCTTCTCGTATGAGGCGCTGGACAGCGCCGAGCGCCTGACGCAGCCGATGCTGAAGCAGGGTGGCGAATGGAAGGAAGTGGACTGGCAGACCGCGCTGGAATACGTGGCGCACGGCCTGAAGAACATCAAGCACGAACACGGCGCCGATGCGCTGGCCGCTTACGCGACCGGCCACTCCACCGTGGAAGAACTGGTGCTGTTGAAGAAGCTGATGAGCGGCGTGGGTTCCGAGAACATCGACTTCCGCCTGCGCCAGCGCGACTTCGCGCTGGATGGCGAAGTGACCCCATGGCTGGGCATGCCGATTGCGGAACTGAGCAACCTGCAGCGCGCCTTCGTGATCGGCTCCTTCCTGCGCAAGGACCATCCGCTGTTCGCGACCCGCCTGCGCGCGGCCGTGAAAGCCGGCGGCAAGCTGTCCACGCTGGGCGCCACCGGCGACGATAACCTGATCACCACCGCGAACAAGCTGGTGGCCGCGCCATCCGACTGGCTCGCTGCGCTGAGCGGCGTGGTGGCTGCCGTGGCGAAGGCGAAGGGCGTTGCCGCCCCAGCCGGTTTCGACACCGTGACCCCATCCGACACCGCGAATGCGATCGCCGCCAGCCTGCTGTCCGGCGAGAACAAAGCTGTCTTCCTCGGCAACGCCGCCGTGCAGCACCCGCAAGCCTCCGCGCTGCACGCTGCCGCGCAGTGGATCGCCGAAGCGGCCGGCGCCAAGCTGGGCTACCTGACCGAAGCAGCCAACACCGTGGGCGGCTACCTTGTGGGCGCCACCGCGAAGAAAGCCGCTCCGGCATTCTCCGCACCGAAGAAAGCCTACGTACTGCTGAACGCCGAGCCGGAACTGGATGCGGCCAACCCGCAAGCCGCGACCGCCGCGCTGAAAGCCGCCGAAATGGTGGTCGTCATGTCCGCCTTCAAGCATGGCCATGACTACGCCGACGTGCTGCTGCCGGTTGCGCCATTCGCCGAAACCTCGGGCACCTTCGTCAATGCCGAAGGCCGTGCACAGAGCTTCAACGGCACCGTGAAGCCGCTGGGCGAAGCGCGTCCTGCATGGAAAGTGCTGCGCGTGCTGGGCAATATCCTTGGCCTGTCCGGCTTCGACTACGAGACTTCGGAAGCGATCCGCGATGAAGTGTTCGGCAAGGGCGTGACCGACCTGTCCGCAAAACTGAGCAACGTGTCGAAAGCCACGCTGACCGCAGCTGCCTTCGGCGGCGGCGAGCAGCTGGAGCGTATCGCCGACGTGCCTATCTACTTCGCCGACATGCTGGCGCGCCGTTCCGGCCCGCTGCAGGCGACTGCCGATGCGGCCGCGCCGAAAGCGCACATCTCCGCTGCGCTGGCGCAGCAGATCGGCGCCAAAAACGGCGACCTGCTGCAAGTGGTGCAGGGTTCCGGCTCCGCAGTCCTGGAAGCCCTCGTTGATGCGGCGCTGCCGGCCAACGTGGTGCGCGTAGCTGCCGCACACGTATCGACCAGCACCCTGGGCGATATGTTCGGTCCGATTTCCGTTGCCAAAGCAGGGGAGGCCAAATAATGGACGGCTTTATCTCGACCATTACGACGAACGGCTCCGCGCTGCTGGGCCCTGTGTGGCCATTGGCCTGGACCATGATCAAGCTGCTGTGCGTGCTGCTGCCGCTGATGGGCCTCGTGGCCTATGCAACGCTGTGGGAACGTAAGCTGATCGGCTGGATCCAGATCCGCGTGGGTCCGAACCGCGTGGGTCCAATGGGCCTGCTGCAGCCGATCGCCGACGCGCTCAAGCTGCTCTTTAAAGAGATCGTGATCCCGACCAAGGCTACCCGCAGCCTGTTCGTGATCGGTCCCGTGATGACCATCATGCCGGCGCTGGCCGCATGGTCGGTGGTGCCTTTCGGTCCGGAAGCCGTGCTGGCCAACGTGAACGCAGGCCTGCTGCTGCTGATGGCGATTACCTCGATGGAAGTCTACGGCATCATCATCGCCGGCTGGTCCTCGAACTCGAAGTACTCCTTCATGGGCGCCATGCGTGCTTCGGCGCAGATGATTTCCTACGAAATCCCGATGGGCTTCGTGCTGGTGGTGGTGCTGATGGTGTCCGGTTCGCTGAACTTCATCGACATCGTGAACGGCCAGGGGCAGGGCTACTTCGCCGACATGGGCGTGAGCTTCATGTCCTGGAACTGGCTGCCGCTGCTGCCGCTGTTCGTGATCTACCTGGTGTCCGGCCTGGCCGAGACCAACCGCCACCCCTTCGACGTGGTGGAAGGCGAATCCGAAATCGTGGCCGGCCACATGGTGGAATACTCGGGCATGTCCTACGCCATGTTCATGCTGGCCGAATACGCCAACATGATCCTGATCGGCACGCTGGCTGCCATCATGTTCCTCGGCGGCTGGGCTGCGCCGTTCAAGTTCCTGGAATTCTGGGGCGGTTTCGGCGGCTTCTTCTGGCTGTTCGCCAAGGCCTTCTTCATCGTGTCGGTCTTTATCTGGGTGCGCGGTACCTTCCCGCGTTACCGCTACGACCAGATCATGCGTCTGGGCTGGAAAATCTTCATTCCAATCACGCTGGTGTGGCTGGTAGTGGTCGCAGGCTGGATGCAGACCTCCTGGAATATTTGGAAGTAAGGAAGCGACATCATGGAACGAGTAAAAGATTTCTTCGGCAGCCTGATGCTGTCGGAACTGATCAAAGGGATGGCGCTGACGGGCAAGTATATGTTCTCGCGCAAAATCACCGTGCAGTACCCGGAAGAGAAAACGCCGCAGTCGCCGCGTTTCCGCGGCCTGCACGCACTGCGCCGCTATCCGAATGGGGAAGAGCGCTGCATCGCCTGCAAACTGTGCGAAGCAGTGTGCCCGGCGATGGCGATCACCATCGAATCCGAACAGCGTGACGACGGCACCCGCCGCACCACGCGCTACGACATCGACCTGACCAAGTGCATCTTCTGCGGCTTCTGCGAAGAATCCTGCCCGGTCGATTCGATCGTTGAAACCCACGTGCTGGAATACCACGGCGAGAAGCGCGGTGACCTGTACTACACCAAAGAGATGCTGCTGGCTGTAGGTGACCGTTACGAGGCGGATATCGCCGCTAACCGTGCCGCAGACGCTGCGTACCGCTGATTGGAATAACACATGGAATTTACAACCGTACTGTTCTACGTCTTCTCCGCGATCATGGTGTTCGCGGCGCTGCGCGTGATTACTGCCCGTAACCCGGTGCAGGCTGCGCTGTTCCTGGTGCTGGCCTTCTTCCAGGCCGGCGGCATCTGGATGCTGCTGAAAGCCGAATTCCTGGCCATCGTGCTGGTGCTGGTCTATGTCGGCGCCGTGATGGTGCTGTTCCTGTTCGTCGTGATGATGATCGACATCGACACGGAGAAGATGCGCGAAGGCTTCTGGAACTACCTGCCGGTAGCGGCCACCATCGGCGGCGTCATCGTGCTGGAAATGGCTTCCGTGCTGTGGCGCGGCTTCGGCACCGGCAATACGACGGCGCCGGCTGCTGCCGGCACCATCGGCGGCACCAAGGAACTGGGCCTGCTGATCTACACCCAATATATCTATGCGTTTGAAATCGCGGCCGTGGTGCTGCTGGTGGCGATCATTGCCGCCGTGGCCCTGACCCTGCGCAAGCGCAAGGACATCAAGTACTTCGATCCGGGCGAAGCGGTGCGCGTCAAGCGTAACGACCGCCTGCGCATCGTGAAGATGGACGCAGTCGTGGAACGCAGCACCGAAGCGGCTGAACCGAAGGAGGCGCAATGACCTTATCGCTCGCACATTACCTGGTCCTGGGCGCGATCCTGTTCGCTATCTCGATCGTCGGTATTTTCCTGAACCGCAAGAACGTCATCATCCTGCTGATGGCCATCGAACTGATGCTGCTGGCAGTGAACATGAACTTCATCGCGTTCTCGCATTACCTTGGCGACGCGGCCGGGCAGATCTTTGTCTTCTTCATCCTGACCGTGGCGGCTGCCGAATCGGCAATCGGCCTCGCGATCCTGGTGGTGATGTTCCGTAACCTGGACACCATCAATGTGGAAGACCTGGATAGCCTCAAAGGCTAAGTGTTCAATCCTCGAATAATAAACAGATAGGTTCATCATGACGGGGCTTAACCCTAACCTTCTTCTTGCCGTACCACTGGCGCCGCTGGCCGGTTCCGCGATCGCGGGCCTGCTGGGCACCAAGTTCTTCGGCAATGTCGTCGGCCGCAAGGTATCGCATACCGCGACCATCCTGGGCGTGCTGATCGCCTTCCTGATCTCCTTCCAGACCCTGATGGCGGTCATGGACGGCGCCACGTATAACGGCACCGTCTACCGCTGGATGACGGTGGCAGGCATCAACCTGGAAGTCGGCTTCCAGATCGACTCGCTGACCGCGATGATGATGTGCGTGGTGACCTTCGTGTCGCTGATGGTGCACGTCTACACCATCGGCTACATGCAGGAAGACGAAGGCTACAACCGCTTCTTCTCCTACATCTCGCTGTTCACCTTCTCCATGCTGATGCTGGTGATGGCCAATAACTTCCTGCAGCTGTTCTTCGGCTGGGAAGCGGTGGGCCTGGTGTCCTACCTGCTGATCGGCTTCTGGTACAAGCGCCCGACCGCCATCGTGGCCAACATGAAGGCCTTCCTGGTCAACCGCGTGGGCGACTTCGGCTTCATCCTGGGCATCGGCCTGCTGCTGGCCTATGCCGGCACCATGGACTACCAGGAAGTGTTCGCGAAGAAGGACCAGCTGGCGACCCTGACGCTGCCGGGCACCGACTGGGCCCTGCTGACCGTGGCCTGCATCTGCCTGTTCATCGGCGCAATGGGCAAGTCGGCGCAGTTCCCGCTGCACGTGTGGCTGCCTGACTCGATGGAAGGCCCGACCCCGATCTCCGCACTGATCCACGCGGCGACCATGGTGACCGCCGGCATCTTCATGGTGACCCGCATGTCGCCGCTGTTCGAAATGTCGGACACCGCGCTGTCCTTCATCCTCGTGATCGGCTCGATCACCGCGCTGTTCATGGGCTTCCTGGGCATCATCCAGAACGACATCAAGCGCGTGGTGGCTTACTCCACGCTGTCGCAGCTGGGCTACATGACCGTGGCGCTGGGCGCTTCGGCCTACTCGGTGGCCGTGTTCCACCTGATGACCCACGCATTCTTCAAGGCGCTGCTGTTCCTCGGCGCGGGCTCGGTCATCATCGGCATGCACCACGACCAGGACATCCGCAATATGGGCGGCCTGCGCAAGTACATGCCGATCACCTGGATTACCTCGCTGCTGGGTTCCCTGGCGCTGATCGGTACGCCGCTGTTCTCCGGCTTCTACTCGAAAGATTCGATTATCGAAGCCGTGCACGCCACCCACATTCCTGGCGCAGGCTTCGCGAACTTCGCGGTGCTGGCCGGCGTGTTCGTGACCGCTTTCTACTCCTTCCGCATGTACTTCCTGGTGTTCCACGGCGAAGAGCGTTTCGGCAAGGCCCATGCGCATGATCACCACGACGGCCATGCGCACGCCAAGCACGACGGCCACGCGCCTGCGCATGATTCGGACGCGCACCACGAAGAGGAAGAAGACGACCACGGCCACCACGGTCTGGAACCAGGCCAGAAGCCGCACGAATCGCCATTCGTTGTGTGGTTCCCGCTGGTGATGCTGGCCATCCCGTCGGTGCTGATCGGCTACTTCGCCATCGAGCCGATGCTGCACGGCGACTTCTTCAAGGGCGTGATCGCCGTGGCCGAGCGCCACGAAGCGATGGCGGAACTGAAGCACGAGTTCCACGGCGCGATGGCGATGGCCATCCACGGCCTGACCACGCTGCCGTTCTGGCTTGCGCTGGCCGGCGTGGCCACCGCCTACTACTGCTACATGATCAATCCGCGCGTGCCGGCATGGTTCTACGCGAAGTTCAAGGCAGTGCACACGCTGCTGGACAACAAGTACTACATGGACAAGATCAACGAGCTGGTGTTCGCCAAAGGCGCGCGCCTGCTGGGCGAGGGCCTGTGGAATGTGGGCGACCGCACCCTGATCGACGGCCTGGTGGTGAACGGCAGCGCAAAAGTGGTGGGCTGGTTCTCCGGCCTGACCCGCCTCGCGCAGACCGGCTACATCTACCACTATGCCTTCGTCATGATCATCGGCATCCTGGGCTTCCTGGTGTACTTCCTGCCGTTCTGGCACGCTTAAACGGACAAGAGAAAAAAGATGCAGTCTACGATTAATACTCTACCTCCTTACCTGAGCCTCTCGATCTGGCTGCCGGTGCTGTTCGGCCTGATCATCCTGGCGGTCGGCCGCGATACGCGCGCCGGCATGGTGCGCGTGCTGGCCCTGGTCGGCTCCATCGTCTCGCTGCTGCCGACGATCCCGCTGATCACCAACTTCGACAACAACGCCCACGGCCTGCAGTTCATGGAAAAGTCGGCGTGGATCGAACGCTTCAACATCTTCTACTCGCTGGGCATTGACGGCCTGTCGCTGTGGTTCGTGCCGCTGACGGCCTTCATCACCATCATCGTGGTGATCTCGGCCTGGGAAGTGATCCAGGAGCGCGTGGCGCAGTACATGGGCGCCTTCCTGATCCTGTCCGGCCTGATGATCGGCGTGTTCTGCGCCATGGACGGCCTGCTGTTCTACTTCTTCTTCGAAGCGACCCTGATCCCGATGTACATCATCATCGGCGTGTGGGGCGGCGCCAACCGCATCTACGCATCGTTCAAGTTCTTCCTCTACACCTTCTTCGGTTCGCTGCTGACGCTGGTTGCCATCATCTACCTGTACAACAAGTCCGGTAGCTGGGACATCCTGGCATGGCACCAGCTGCCGCTGACGATGAACGAGCAGATCGCCATCTTCTTCGCCTTCTTCATGGCCTTCGCCGTAAAGGTGCCGATGTTCCCGGTCCACACCTGGCTGCCGGACGTTCACGTGGAAGCGCCTACCGGCGGTTCCGCCGTGCTGGCCGCCATCATGCTGAAGCTGGGCGCTTACGGCTTCCTGCGTTTCTCGCTGCCGATCGTGCCGGATGCATCGAAGTACCTGGCCGGTTTCGTCATCGTGCTGTCGCTGATCGCAGTGATCTATATCGGCCTGGTGGCGCTGGTGCAGAAGGACATGAAAAAGCTGGTCGCCTACTCGTCGATCGCGCACATGGGCTTCGTCACGCTGGGCTTCTTCATGTTCAACGACATGTCGGTGCAGGGCGGTATCGTGCAGATGATTTCGCACGGCTTCATCTCCGGCGCCATGTTCCTGTGCATCGGCGTGCTGTATGACCGCGCCCACTCGCGCCAGATCGCCGACTACGGTGGCGTGGTGAACAAGATGCCGAAATTCGCAGCCTTCTTCGTGCTGTTCTCGATGGCGAACTGCGGCCTGCCGGCGACTTCCGGCTTCGTCGGCGAGTTCATGGTCATCCTGGGCGCCGTGCAGTTCAACTTCGTGACCGGCATCCTGGCCGCCACCGCGCTGATTTTCGGTGCAGCCTATTCGCTGTGGATGGCCAAGCGCGTCATCTTCGGCAAGGTAACGAACCACCATGTGGCGGAACTGACCGACATTAACAACCGCGAATTCCTGATGCTGGGCATCCTGGCGATCGCGGTGCTGGTGATGGGCCTGTACCCGGCGCCATTCACCGACACGATGCAAACCTCCGTGGCCGACTTGCTGAAGCATGTCGCACAGAGCAAGCTCGCCATTGCACACTGAATGCCGATAGGACCAAGTTTTCATGAATACTCCTAACCTTATTCCTGTCTACGCAGAGATTTTCCTGGTGATCGCCACCTCGGCGATCCTGCTGATCGACATGTTCCTGTCCGAGTCCAAGCGCAACATCACTTACGTGCTGTCGCTGCTGACGCTCGCAGGCTGCGCCGCCTTTACCTTCGTGGACTTCAGCGCGGGCACCACGGCCTACACGTTCAACAATATGTTCGTGTCCGACCCGATGGGCAACCTGCTGAAGATGTTCACCTACCTCACCGTAGGCATCACGCTGGTCTACTCGCGCCAGTACTCGACCGACCGCGGCATGCTGGGCGGTTCGCTGGGCGGCGAGTTCTACGTGCTCGCGCTGTTCTCGATGCTGGGCCAGATGGTCATGATCTCGGCCAACAACTTCCTGTCGATCTACCTCGGCCTGGAACTGATGTCGCTGTCGCTGTACGCGCTGGTGGCCATGCGCCGTGATAACACCGCTGCGACCGAAGCCTCGATGAAGTACTTCATCCTGGGCGCGCTGGCATCGGGCTTCCTGCTGTACGGCATGTCGATGATGTACGGTGCTACCGGTTCGCTGGATATCTCCGAAGTGGCGCGCAAGATCGGCGCGGGCACCATCAACCCGACCATCCTGGTGTTCGGCGTGGTGTTCCTGGTGGCCGGCCTGGCCTTCAAGCTGGGCGCCGTGCCGTTCCACATGTGGGTGCCGGACGTCTATCAAGGTTCGCCAACCGGCGTGACCCTGCTGCTGGGCGGCGCGCCGAAGCTGGCGACCTTCGCCATCTGTGTGCGCCTGCTGGTGGAAGGCATGCTGCCGCTGGCCTTCGACTGGCAGCAGATGCTGACCATCCTGGCCGTGCTGTCGCTGGTGATCGGCAACCTGACCGCTATCGCGCAGTCCAACCTGAAACGTATGCTGGCTTACTCCACCATCGCGCAGATGGGCTTCGTGCTGCTTGGCCTGATGGCCGGCGTGGTGGGGCAGGACCAGGCCAATGCCTCGGCTGCCTACAGCGCGGCAATGTACTACTCGATCACCTACGTGCTGACCACCCTGGGCAGCTTCGGCCTGATCATGGTGCTGGCACGTTCCGGCTTCGAAGCGGAAGAACTGGCGGACTTCAAGGGCCTGTCGAAGCGCAGCCCATGGTATGCGCTGCTTATGACGGTGCTGATGTTCTCGCTGGCCGGCGTGCCGCCGATGATGGGCTTCGCGGCCAAGTTCGCGGTGCTGCAGTCGGTGCTGAAAGCGGGCCATCTGTGGCTGACGGTCTTCGCCGTGATGGCTTCGCTGGTCGGCGCCTACTACTACCTGCGCGTCGTGAAGACCATGTGGTTCGACGAAGCCACCGACAACGCGCCGATCAAGGTTGCGGGCGACAAAGCCTTCGTGCTGGCCCTGAACGGCGTGCTGGTTGTGGCGCTGGGTATGGCGCCGGGCTCGCTGCTGGACGCCTGCCTGAGCGCAATGCAAAAGACGCTGGCATCCTGATCGATGGATGTGGGCGCATCGAGCTGGTTGGTGATACTGCTTGGTTTAGCAGCCGCCAACCTGCCGTTTTTCAATGACAAGGTATTCGCCGCGGTTCCCTGGCGCGCGGGGCGCAAGCCCTTCATCGTGCGCCTGCTGGAACTGACGGCGCTGTACTTTGTGGTGGGCGGCATCGGCCTTGCGCTGGAAGCCCGCATCGGCACCGTGTTCCCGCAGAACTGGGAGTTCTACGCGATCACCTACTGCCTGTTCCTCGTCTTCGCCTTTCCTGGCTTCGTTGTGCGCTACCTCCGCAAGCGCCACTGATACACTGTCATTTTTGAATTTGAAGGAGCGTGCATGGATGCGCACCTGAAGGAAACCAAGGTCGATGGCGGCCTGGTTTATGACGGCAATTTCCTCAAGGTCCACAAGGACCGCATCAAGCTGCCGAACGGCGCCGAGACCAGCCGCGAATATTTCCGGCATCCGGGCGCGGTGGTGATCATTCCGGTGCTGGATGACGGCAGCGTGCTGCTGGAGCGCCAGTTCCGCTATCCGAACAACCGCGTGTTCATCGAACTCCCGGCCGGGAAGATCGACAAGGGCGAGGACCCACTGGCCAGCGCCATCCGCGAGCTGCAGGAAGAAACCGGCTATACCGCGACGGAGTGGGATTTCATCACCACCATCCACAACGCCATTGCGTACTCGGACGAACACCTGGATATCTACCTGGCGCGCGGGCTGGAGAAGGGCGAGCAAAAACTGGACGAGGGCGAGTTCCTCGACGTGTTCACCGCCAGCCTGGACGAACTGCTGGAGATGGTGCGCACCGGCCAGATCAGCGACGTGAAAACCATTATCGGCATCTTCTGGCTGGACAAGCTGCGCTCCGGGAACTGGAAGCTGGACTGAGCGATGGGGCGCTTGCGCGGCGTGCTGCTGGTGCTGGCGCTCCTGCTGCCGGCCGCCGCTTTCGCCGCGCCGCGCACGGCTTTCCAGGCCCGCTGCGAGGACACCATCAGCAAGACCGTTTCCGTGCTGTCGGCAAAGCAGAACGGCTACTCGGTCAACACGCAGCTCTCCTACAAGCAGTTGACGGCGATGAAGGGAGTGGCCTCCGCCAATTCCTATGTGCTCGGGCTGACGCGCACCGAATCGCGGGTGCAGATCGCGACCAAAGGGCCGATCCTGCAGGACAGGAGCAGCGGCTACGAGTGCATTGCGCCGCAGATTATCGTGGAGCTGACGTACGCGCCGGTGAAGGTCTATGTGGGCAAGGAGTTCCCGCCGGGGACTTGCGGGTATGATGTGATCCTGGCGCACGAGATGCGGCATATGCAGACCTATATGGACCATTTGCCGCGCGCCGAAAAGATTGTGCGGGAGGCGCTGGCGAAACGCTTCGGCGGCAAGCCGCTGTATGCACCGGCCGGCACTGCGCAGTCGGCGCTGGCGCACGAGATCAATAGCGGCTGGCTGACCTTCATCAAGGCCGAAATGGCCAAGGTGGAGCAGCTGCAGGCAGCGATCGATACGCCGGCTGAATACGCGCGCCTCGGCAAGATGTGCGGCGGCGAGATCCAGCGGGTCCTGAACAAAACACGCCGCCCCGGCGGCAGATAAGAATGAGCAAACAAGATAAACGCTACATCGCCCTGATCCCCGCCGCCGGCGTGGGTGCGCGCATGGCGGCCGGTTCACCCAAGCAGTACCTGCCGCTGGCCGGTAAGCCGATGCTGCGCTACACGGTGGAGGCTTTCCAGCGCAGCGAGCTGATTGCGCATACCTATGTGGTGGTGAGCGCGGAGGACGCCTATATCGACGAGGTGCTGCCGGCCGGCACGCCGGGCGTGACGGTGCTGCGCTGTGGCGGCGAAACCCGCATGGATTCGATCCTGAACGGTTTGCGCGCCGCGCGCGCGCAGATCGGCGATGATGACCTGGTGCTGGTGCACGACGCGGCGCGTCCGGGCCTGACGCCGGGACTGATCCGCAAGCTGATCGACGAGGCGGGCGCCGAGCCTGCGGGCGGCCTGCTTGCGCTGCCGGTGGTCGATACCGTGAAAAGCACGCGCGGCGGCGCGGTCGTCACCACGCCGCGCGATGGCCTGTGGCTGGCGCAGACGCCGCAGATGTTCCCCTACGCACTGCTGGAGCGCGCGCTGGGCGCCGCCGCCGACCCTTCGGCCATCACGGACGATGCGAGCGCCATCGAAGCGCTGGGCCTGTCGCCGAAGCTGGTGGAAGGGCATCCCCGCAATTTCAAAGTGACGCTGCCGAGCGATATCGGCATCGCCGAAATGTATCTCAGACAGGACCTCGCATGAATCTGCCATTCCGCATTGGACAGGGTTACGACAGCCACCGTCTGGTGGAAGGCCGCAAGCTGATACTGGGCGGCGTGGAGATTCCGCACGACCGCGGCCTGCTGGGCCATTCGGATGCGGATGCGCTGCTGCATGCCATCACGGATGCCATCCTTGGCGCGGCGGCGCTGGGCGACATCGGCAAGCACTTTCCGGATACAGCGGAAGAATTCCGCGGCGCCGATTCGCGCGTGCTGCTGCGCGAGGCCGCCAGGCGTGTGAAGGCAACCGGCTACGACATCGGCAACGTGGACGCGACCATCATCGCGCAGAAGCCGAAAATGGCGCCCCACATCGCCGCCATGGTGGCCAACATCGCCGAAGACCTCGGCGTGGCGCCGGGGCAGGTGAACGTGAAAGCCAAGACCAACGAAAAACTGGGCTACCTGGGCCGCGAGGAAGGCATCAACGCCGAAGCCGTCGCGCTCCTCATTCTGCGGGCCGGACCGGGCGGTTGATGTAGGCCAGCAGTACGGCTTTGAGATCCTCGACTGCTGTCACGGTGGGTTTGCGCCCGTCGATGCCGATTGTGGCGTGGTCAAACCATTCTGGCGTCAGCTCGGGCGTTTCATCATCGAAAATGATATCGTCATCATCGATTGCCTCGAAGCGTGCCCGAACGGCCTCATCGTCCGAGGAGGAAGTTGTAGTAGTCGCGTGCTTCACGTCGCGTGGCTTTCCTGCATGAGATGACATGAATTCCTCCTCGTCGATAGGTAAATGCTGCGACCAAGATCCCGCCTTCGAACGGTCCAGTGCCTGTGAAGCGGCGTTCCTCATACCTGAAACGTAAATCTTCGCGCGTGATGCAGCAGTCTCCGAAGAATTCGTTGAGCCACGAGAAATCAACCCCGTGCTTCTTCAGGTTGGCACGCCGCTTCGATTCGTCCCAGGTGATCAGCATTTCAGTGTATGCCCTTGTCGTGGAACTGTAAGCACGATTGTGAGGCCGGCCGGCTGAGCGGGACTTAATGCGGATCAGCCGGGGGACTGTTACCATAGGGATATGGCAAGGGATATTCATGCATACCGCGAAGTGGCCGTGGAGTCGTTTTACGACGGCGCGCGGGTGCGCGTGCGGCCGATGAACGGGCAGGCCTACCACTCGGGCCTGCGGGTGGATTGTCCGCAGGCGATGCGCGATCCTGGGCGCTATCCGGTCGGCACCTGCTTCAAGGTGCTGGCCAAGCTGACCGACCGCCTCGGCGGCGAACCCTATCTCTACGTCTATCACGGAGACCCCATTGAAGTGCTGACACCGAAGCAATGCCAAACCTTCCTCGCGGCGTTCCGGCGGGGACGCATTTAAGGAGCCCACCCATGCGCTACCTCATCCTCCTGCTGTTCATCTGCAGCTTCGCGCACGCGCAGGAGGAGGCGCTGCCGGCGCCCGAGGACCTGATGGCGCTGGCCTTTCCGAAGTGGGCCGACGACAGCGACGGCCGGCTGCAAACCATCAAGGTCAATGCCCTTGCGCGCACCTGGACCAGTGCGAGCAAGAGCAGGACGGCCAGCCGCCTGGTCATCGCGCAGCCAAGGTTCGCGGCCCGGCTTGGGCCGAAGCGCATTGCGCTGATCGCCACCCTGGTGCCCGCCTACCCGGACGGCACGCCGGATACTTCGCATGTGCAGCCGCTGGGTCTCGCGGCATATACCTTCACACCATCGAAGGCCGGCTGGAAACTGAGCACACGGCAGGAACCCTTTGCGCTGCACGGCTTCTTCGGCGCTGCCGATATCAGCCAGCTGCAGCTCGCGCCCGAACACCCGGCCGTGCTGGCCGAATACGGCAGCTGCTGGCAGGGCTACTGCAACAGCTGGATCTCGCTGTACGATTTCGACGCCAAGGGTGTGCGCCCCAGGCCGATACTGCAGCAGACCGTCGAAGCCCGGAACATCGGCGCGCTGGCCGGCTGCGCGGAACGCCTGGCGCCCGTGATGCCGAGCATCCGCCCCGCCAGTGACGGCACGGAAGAAGATTTCCGCCAGGCCGATGCACAGCGCTGCATCGCTGTGCAGGGCGCCTTACAGCTGGCGCCGCCGGAGCGTGGGCCGGGCGATATCACGATTGAATTCAAGGGCGGCCGCAGCGAATCCATACGCGGCATGCCGCAGCCGGCGGAGCCGATTGCGCAGGAGATGCGCTTCGTCTACCGCGCCGGCAAATATGAGCTGGAGTCAGGTGAGAACCCCGCGCCTGCATTCTGACAGGGAGACAGGATGATACGCATTCGTGAACTCGACCACATCGTGCTGCGCGTGGTCGATCTCGACAAGATGGTGAAGTTCTACATGGACGTCCTCGGCTGCACGATGGAGCGAAGGCAGGAGGAAATCGGCCTGGTGCAGCTGCGCGCCGGCGCTTCGCTGGTGGACCTGGTGCCGGTGGACCAGAAGCTGGGCCGCATGGGCGGCGCGCCGCCGGGCAAGGAAGGCCGCAACGTGGACCATTTCTGCTTCCGCGTGGAGCCCTTCCATGAAGCGGAAATCCGCGCCCACCTCACGCGGCACGGCGTGCAGAACGGCGCCGCCGAATCCCGCTACGGCGCGGAAGGCGAGGGGCCGTCGATCTACGTCCAGGACCCGGAAGGCAATACCGTGGAACTCAAGGGCGCGCCTTATCCGGCCTGAGCGCCACCCGGCAGCTTCACGCTGAACACCACATGCGGAGCCTCGTAGCGGTAGCTGATGGCGCCGCCATGCCCTTGCACGATATTGGCCGCGATGTAGAGGCCGAGGCCCATGCCCGTGCGGTTGGCCGGGTTGTGCAGCGCCATGCGCTTGAAGGGGTTGAACAGCTGCGGCACCAGGTCCTCCGCAATCGGCGCGCCGTGATTGTGCACCTCGATTACCACGTCGTTCCCGGCGCGGTCCAGCACCAGCTGCACGGCTTCGCCCGCGCGGCCGTGATGCCGCGCATTGCTCAGTAAATTGCTGACCACCTGGGCCAGCCGGTCCGGGTCCGCCTCGATCGTTACGTCGGCGGCAATCGCGGCGCGGTAGTCCACGCCGGGATGCGCGGTGCGCGATTCGTCCAGCAGGTCTTCCGCCATGCGGCTGAGGTTTACGCGTTGCGGGCTCAGGGCCAGCCCAAGCCCGCTTTCCAGGCGGCTCATATCGAGCACCTGGCTGATCAGGCGCTGCATGCGGCCGCTCGAACGTTCGATGCGCTGGCCCAGCGGGTGGCCCTGGCCGCCGTGCTGCAGCACGGACGCCGCCATGGTGATCGATTGCAGCGGATCGCGCAGGTCATGCCCCAGCATGGCCAGCAGCTGCAGGCGGGCCTTCTCCAGCTCCGCATGGCGCAGCATGCTGGCGCGGTGCATTTCGCCCAGCAGCTGGTCGGCCACCAGCAGATGGGCGCTGTTCCAGGGCTCCGCCGTGTCGCGCACCACGTCGCGCCATTCCTCGAAGGAGCCGCGCGGCGTGAGGCGGGGGCCCAGCGGCCCGACCTTGATTCCCTTTTCCGGCTTGCCGCCCCAGCGTACCGTTTCCACCTGCTCCTGGCGCAGCGCCAGCAGCCAGCCTTCGGTCGCCGGATCGAAATACAGGCCAAGCAGCCCGACCCATGGACCGATCTGCTGGTGCAGCGCTTCCGGCCAGTCGCCGCGGCGGCTGCGCTGCAGCAGTTCTTCGCCGCCGGAGGGCAGCGACGCCGCGATGGCAGTCGCCAGCGCTGGCGGCAGGGGACCATGCACATGCAGCTTGCCCTGCTGGGTGAATACCAGCGCCTCCGCGCCAAGCGAGGCTGCCAGGCTGTCCGCATGCTGCGCGAGCGCCGACAGCACATCGTCCTCATGCAGCAGGGTTTCGATGAGATGGGTGCGCATGCCGGCCGCCTGTTCGGTCAGCGCCGAGCGTTCACGCGCATCCAGCGACTGCACGGTGGCCGCCAGCACCTGTGCCACCACGTCGCAGGCCATGCGGATGGAGTAGGGCACCTGCTTCGGCGCCATATGGTGGCAGGCGATCAGCCCCCACAGGTGGCCGTTGACCACGATGGAAACGCTCATGGAAGCGCCCACGCCCATGTTCTGCAGGTACTCCACATGGATCGGCGACACGCTGCGCAGGATGCAGTGGCTCATGTCCAGCGGCGTGCTGCCGGTTCCATGCACGGGCACCGGCTGGTAGCCGATATCGGCGATCAGGCGCAGGGTATTGATGGTGTACAGGCGCCGCGCCTGCGCCGGAATATCGCTGGCCGGATAGCGCATGCCGAGATAGGGATGCAAGTCCGGCCGCACCGCTTCGGCCACCACGTCGCCGCTGTCGTCGTGCCGGAAGCGGTAGGCCATCACGCGGTCGAAGCCCGTGATCGCGGCAATCTGCTCCACGGCCAGCTGCAGGAGCGCAGGAATCGATTTCTGGCGCTTGATCTTGTCGATCGCGCCGTGGGCCTTGAGCGCGAAAGCGGCCACTTCGTCGCTGGCCTGGCGGCGCAGCTCGAATTCGGCAATCACGCGGCCCCGGTTGCCGTGCACCACGCAATCGAAGGTGCGGCCCGCCAGGTGCACTTCCGCGGCGGCGGGCGGCACCTCGTCGTCCCCCAGTTCGGCCTGGCAGGCGGCGATCAGCGCCAGCGCTTCCTCGCCAAGGCCGAGCGCCGCGGGCTGCAGGCCGGGCGCCGGCGCGATGCCCAGCAGGGAGGCGGCATTGCTGCTCCACTCGCGCAGCGCGGCGCCGGCGTCGAATGACAGCAGGGCCCCATGCGGCTGGATATGGCCCGGGATATGAATCGGTTCGTCGGCGCAGTTATCGAGCCCGAGCGTCGGGCGCTGCGCGCCGGGGCTCACGCCGCCGCCTTGTGCAGGGCAAGCAGGGCATCAAAGGCATCGCAGGCGCCGGCACAGGCGGCGTCGATGTCGTCTTCGTGCTGCACTTCGGCGCGCAAGGTGCGGATGAAGTGCTGCCAGCGCGGGCCCGGCGCCTCGCCATCGGCCTGCAGGTAGCGCAGCGGGTGGGGCGCAAGGCGGTCCGCGAGGCGGCGGTGCAGCACGGCGCCGCCCAGGCGCGAACCTTCGATCACATAGCTGACGCCCCAGCGGTAGGCTGCGCCGTCCGCATTCAGCGGCGCGGCAGCGGCCGGCGGCGCGGATGCGGGCGCGGCAGGCGGCAGCGAAGCGTGGCCCAGGTCGGCCTCAATCAGGGGCAGGTGGGGCGCCGGCGGCAGCAGCGCGCTGTCCTGCGGACCGTCCCGGAAGCGGGCCTGCCAGGCCTCGATCGGGGCCAGCCAGTCGCGCAGCAGGCCGAGATGGTCGCGGTAGTCCGCCAGCGTGGGTTCGGCCTGCGCCAGGGGCATATTGCTGTCAAGAATTTGATGACGGCCGGCGGTAGCCGCGCGCAGCGCGGCGAGGATATCCTTACTCATGCGCCATTCTATTACTCAATCTTCATCGTCGCCGTCCGCTTCGCCGTCGGCCGGCATGCGGGCGCGGTCAGCGTCCACCTTGCGTTTCAGGTCGCCGGTCTGCCGGAAGAAATCATCCACGCTGTGGTCCGGGCTCTGGCGCAGCGAAGGCGGCATCAGCACCGACATATACAGCTCGTCCGACAGGCGGCCGGTGGTCTGCAGGTTGCTCATCAACACCAGGCCGGAGCCGAGCGCCATGAATACCGCGCAGGTGGCCAGGATGCGGCGCGGCGGGTGATGCGGCCGTATCGTGCGCAAGTGGAAGAACACCATGCCGCAGCCGATCAGCAGGGTCACGTGGTTGCCGTAGCGGGTGAACACTTCGGCCGACCAGGCATAGGCCAGCACAGTGCTCAGCACCTTCCAGCCGCCGATGACGACCAGGCCTGCGCCCAGGATGAACAGGTGGCGCCCCAGCCGCGCGTGGCCGCCGAACAGGCGGTTGGCTACGGCCCAGATCGCGCTCCACAGCAGGCCGGCGCCGAGGCCGGAGGCAATCGTCAGCAGGTAGCGGATGGCCTGGAAGGATTCGGTGTCGGACAGCGCTTCTTCCACGCCGATGAAGAGCGCAATCAGCGCCAGGCCGGCTACCGCAGGCGCGCCGCCTTCCCAGGCATGCATGGTGGTGTCGGTGACTTCTTCCGGCACCGGGAAGTCGGCGCTGCGGATGCGCAGCCGCGTGTGGCCCAGCCGCACGATGGTGCTGCCCGCCAGCGGCAGGCTGTGATGGCGCTTGCCCTGGAAGATAATGCCGTTCTGGCTGCCCAGGTCGCGCAGCACCAGGCCCTCGTCGCCTTCGGCCTGTTCCACCACGGCGTGATGCGGCGCGGTGTGCGCATCGTCCAGGATGATGTCATTGTCGTAAGCGCGGCCGATGCGCAGCGGCAGCGCTTCGCTGCGGTAACGGTGCAGCACGTCGCCATTGCGGGACAGCAGTTCAACGAAGTAAGGCGCCTTCATTTGCCGTCCTCGCGCGCCAGGGATTCCATGAAGGCGCGCGCGGCCCGCATGCCGTTTTCGTAGGACACGCCGCGCGCGTCCAGACGGCTTTGCAGGTTCATCAGGCTGTCGTCGGTGCTCGCCGTGAGGAGCGAGAAGTCATACAGGCCGGGGAATTTCTTGTACGCGCGCACGCACATCACGGCGCGCATCGGCATGGTCTTGTTCTTCACGAATTCTTCGGTGCAGGACGGCGGCGTCATGCGGCTGTCCTTGTAGCTGCCGAAGGATTCGTTCTTGAACGAGACGCTGGAGAGCTGGGCGAAGCGGATCGCGTCCAGCCCGGTGCTGCGCATGAACTGGTGGCGGATCGCGATCTGGCCGGTCTGCATGGTGCCGGACACGAAGATCGCGGTCTCCATCGCGCAGTTGGTGTTATCGACGGCGAAGGCCTTCTCGCCGCGCACGTTGGAGCGCCCCCAGCAGCGCATCTGTTCGGTTTCGCGCACCGGCACCTGGTAGGGGCCCATCTGCTTGTGCGCCATGGGGCCGGACAGCAGCTGGTCCACCATCGCGCGCTGGTGTGCCAGCAGCTGCTGGGTGACGATGGCGGTAAAGTCGCCCGGGCCTTTCGCATCGGGGCCTACACGCTTCAGCAGCTCCTGCGCGTAACGGATAGGCACCAGGAAGCTCACCAGTTCACCATCCAGGCGCTTGGACACGTTCACGCCCGCCACTTCGCCGTCGGCCGTCACACTGGGGCCGCCGCTCATGCCGGAGTTGATCGGGCCGGTGAACATCAGCTGGTCGTAGAAGCTGCGCGAGATCACGCCGTTATAGGCGCCTTCCGAAATGGCGAAGCCGAGGTCGAGCGGATTGCCGAGCGAGTACAGGTACTGGCCCTGCGTCAGCCGCACGTCGCGGTCGGGAATCTTGAAGAAACCGGTGCCGTAGCGGTTTACGCGCACCACGGCCAGGTCGTGCAGCACGTCCACCGCCAGCAGTTCGATATTGCCGCGCTGGCCCGCCGTGTCCACCCATTCGCCGGTATAGGTTTCGGGATCGAGGGCGAACTGCGACACCACGTGGTAGTTGGTCAGGACCAGATTCGAAGTGCCGACCAGGAAGCCGGAACCGACGGAGGACTGGGTACGGCCGCTTTTCAGCAGCGAGCGCACCTGCAGCAGGTCTTTCTTGGCATTCTGGTAGAGCTTCTGCGCCGCGCTGGAAGGCGGCGGCAGGGGCGCGCCATCATCCTGGACGGCGGCGGTCGCGCGCGGCGGGGCCGACGTCGGCAAGCCGGTCTGGGGCGATGCTGGAGGAGTTGTCACGGGCTGCCGCGCCGCGAAGGCGCCGGTGCAGCCCCAAGTCAAGGTCAACGCCAGGACGAGCTTGTTGAATTTCATGCAATCCACACCTGAATGAGTCAGGTGCAGTGTACATTACTGTTCGCCATCTCCGGTAGGGGTTGCGGTGATGGGTGTCATCATGTGGCCGAGCTTGGCGGCCTTGGTGTTCAGGTAGTGCTGGTTGAACTTGTTGCGGTTGACCAGCAGCGGCACGCGCTCGGCCACCGGAATGCCCAGTTTCTCCATTGCGGCGATCTTGCGCGGATTGTTCGTCATCAGCTTCAGCGAGGCCACGCCGAACTGTTTCAGCATGGGTTCCACCAGGCCGTAGCTGCGCTGGTCGGGCTTGAAGCCGAGCTGCTCGTTGGCCTGCACCGTGTCCGCGCCCGCCTCCTGCAGGCGATAGGCGCGCATCTTGTTGATCAGGCCGATGCCGCGGCCTTCCTGGCGCAGGTAAAGCAGCACGCCGCGGCCTTCCTGGGCGATGCGCTGCAACGCGCCTTCCAGCTGGGCGCCGCAGTCGCAGCGCTGCGAGAACAGCACGTCGCCGGTCAGGCACTCGCTGTGCACCCGCGCCAGCACCGGCTGGCCGTCGCCGATATCGCCCAGCACCATGGCCAGGTGTTCCTTGCCGGTGGAGTGTTCGACAAAGGCATGCAGCGTGAACTGTGCCCACGGCGTGGGCAGGGCGCAGGACGTGACATAGTCCAGGTCCAGTTCTTCTTTGGCAGGAATTTCTGCGAGGGGCTGCATGGCGTGCTCTTCTACGGTTATCGCTAAGCACTCAATCATAACAAATAAGCGCAAACGGCAGGGGAGACCCCCTGCCGCTGCCTCTCAGCTGCTCATTAATAAGGCAGGTCGAAGACCAGAACCTCGGCAGCTTCAGCCTTCGCCAGCGAAACGGCGCTTTCCGCCGTGATCTTCAGTGCATCGCCGCCTTTCAGCTCCACGCCGTTCACGGTGACCACGCCGCGCACTACGTGCACATAGGCGGTGCGGCCCGCGGCCAGCTTGTGTTCCAGCGCATCGCTGCCGTTGATGATGGTGGCGTAGATCGATGCATCCTGGTGGATCAGCACCGAACCCTCGCGGCCGTCATTCGACGCGATCAGGCGCAGCTGGCCGGTTTTGCTCTCCGGCGTGAAGTGCTTTTCCTCGTAGCTGGGCGGAATGCCGGTTTCGGCCGGTTCGATCCAGATCTGCAGGAAATGCACGCCTTCCGTTTTCGAGTGATTGAACTCGCTGTGCCGCACGCCGGTGCCTGCGCTCATGCGCTGCACGTCGCCATAGTGCAGCACCGAACCCGTGCCCAGGCTGTCCTTGTGTTCCAGCGCGCCGTCCAGCACGTAGGAGATGATTTCCATGTCGCGGTGGCCGTGGGTGCCGAAGCCCTGGCCCGGCATCACCTTGTCTTCGTTAATCACCAGCAGGGGGCCGAAACCGGTATGTTTCGGGTCGAAGTAGTGGCCGAAGGAGAAGGTGTGGCGGGAGTCCAGCCAGCCGTGGTTGGCGACGCCGCGTTCTTCACTTTTACGAACTTGCAACATGATGGAGCTCCTTTTCTGTGTAATGTGCGATGGAATCGAAGGGTTTTTCCTTGCCATTCCCGCTTGGATGAAGCACAGTATAGGCCGCCCGTCCCGTTTCAAAAAACGGAAAATTTACCCCGCTACTGTCGAAAAAATCGAATGCTCAGATTAAGCCTTGAAGCCCTGCAGATCGTGGACGCGATCGACCGCCGTGGCTCCTTCTCCGCCGCCGGCAAGGAGCTGCACCGCGTGCCTTCGACCATCTCGTATACCGTGAGCAAGCTGGAGGATGACCTCGGCGTGCAGGTGTTCGAGCGCAACGGCCCGCGCGTGGAGCTGACCAAGGCTGGGCGCGAGCTGCTGAAAGAGGGGCGCTACCTGCTGAAAGCGGCACAGGACCTGGAGCACCGGGTGCGCCGCGTGGCGTCCGGCTGGGAAACCGAGCTGGCCGTGGGCATCGATTCCATGTTCTCGGCCGCCGCCTTCGATGGCGATGTGCGCGCCTTCTACGAGGTGGCGCAGCAGACCCGGCTGCGTATCGTGCAGGAGGCGTTGTCCGGCACCTGGGAAGCGCTGCTGGACCGGCGCGTGGACCTGATCGTTGGCGCGCCCGGCGACGGGCCGGCGGGCGGCGGCTATGTGTCCGAGCCGATCGGCAGCCTGAGCTGGGTATTTGCTGTGGCGCCGCATCATCCGCTGGCGGCCGTGGACCGCAAGCTGGGGCGCAGCGAGCTGCAGCATCACCGCGCCGTCGTCATGTCCGACTCGGCGCGGCAGATGGCGCCGCGCACTGTCGGCCTGCTGCTGGGGCAGGACACGCTGACCGTGCCCAGCATGGCCGCCAAATACCAGTACCAACTGTCCGGCCTGGGCTTCGGCTTCCTGCCCGAGCGGTGCGCCCGCGCCGCCATTGCGCGCGGCCTGCTGGTGGAGAAGCAGGTGGAAGAGCCCAAGCCCGACGAAACCTTCTACTTGGCCTGGCGCAGCGGCGAAACCGGCGCGGCGCTGGAGTGGTGGATCAAGCGCATGCGGCGCGAAGGCCTGTTCCACTGCCTGTGCCAGCATTTGCCCGGCGCGCTTCCGCTTGATGCGCCTCAAGGGAATGTGGCTTGACGGTGATTTCCTGATGACAATGTCATGACAATCTGTTGACTCTCGCCAATTGATTCGGAGTACCATAGCAGGCATCAAGCAAGCCCTGTTATATCCTCCCGGAAATGCCCGAATGAACGCCATGAATCCTATTCCTCCCGTCTTCCTGCAACTGCTCGCCGACCGCAACGGTATCCCTGCGGGATTGGTCTTTTCCGGTGCGCAGGATGCCTGCGAACTGCCGCAAGAACTGGCCGAGCTGGCCGCCAAACTGCCATGCCATTTCAGGGAGCAGGTGTCCGAAGCGCTGGCTGAAGAACTGGAGCAGGCGGGCTGGCGCCGGCTGCCGGTGGAGCAGGTGCTGCGCGCCGACAGTCCTTTCGACAAGAACCTGCCGCCGAACGTAGCCTGGGTGGAAGGCGACTGGCCGCTGGCCCCGCCAGCCAAGCCGGTGGGCAACCAGGCTGCATCGCGCGCGCTGGCCCTGCAGCTGGTGGCGCTGGTGACCAATGATGCGGACACCCACGAAATTGAAGCGCTGCTGCGCCGCGATCCCACCCTGTCCTACCACCTGCTGAAGCTGGTGAATTCCCTGGGCATGGGCACCGGCCGCCGTGTCACCAGTTTCTCGCAAGCAATTCTGATCCTCGGCCGCCAGCAGCTGCGCCGCTGGCTCAACCTGATGCTGTTCGCCGCCCGCGAAGGTGATGTGCGCTCGGCCATGCTGCTGGCGCGGGTATCCGTGCGCGCCCGCTCCATGGAGCTGCTGGCGCGCGAAACGGGGCTGGACAAGCACAATCAGGAACAGGCTTTCATGGTCGGCATGTTCTCCCTGCTGGGCGTGCTGTTCGGCATGCCGCTGAACGAAGTGCTGGCCCCGCTGAACATCGGCGACGCGGCACAGCAGGCGCTCCTGAGCAAGGACGGGGAATTGGGTACACTGCTGGCGCTGGTGGAAGCTGCCGAGCAGGGCGATTTTGCTGCCGTGCTCGCGGGACTGGACGAGGTGCAGCTGTCCACGGCAGAATTCAATGCGATTATTGCCGAAGCCAATCTGTGGATGCTGAACGTGACGAGCGACGTAACAGGCAGAGCCAATGCTTGACAATGCGATAGAGCGCTGCCTGGCCCTGAGCCGGGACGCCCGCGTACAGCAGGGCGAGGCGCTCACGCAAACACTGGCTTCCCTTGAGGAAGCCCTGGCCGGTTTACGCGCGCTTCCCGGCGCGCTGGCCCACGGCGCCGCGCCGGAAGCGGAGATGGAACTCGACCTGGCCGGCTACGTCACCAGCTGGAACCGCGGCGCGGAAAGCCTGTTCGGCTACACCGCGCAGGAGGCCATTGGCCAGCACATTCTTTTCCTGTATACGGACGATGATGACGAGGGCAATATCGCCGAACTGTTCATCGAGTCCGGCAGCGAGGGCGTGGAAGTCCGGCGCCGCAAGAAGTCCGGCGACGTTATCTGGGTCAAGCTGGCCATCTCGCTGATGCACGACGAGAGCGAGGAGCCGACCGGCATGCTGGTGAAGCTGCGCCAGGTGAACGAGGCGCTCACGCACCAGGAAAAGGTCAACCTGCACGCGCGCATCATCGAGGACAGCGACCAGGGCGTGCTGATCACGGATTCGAACGAACGCATCGTCTCCATCAACGGCGCCTTTACCCGCATCACCGGCTACACGATGGCCGAAGCCATCGGCCAGACGCCGGACCTGCTGCGCTCCGGCGTGCACGATGCGGAGTTCCGCGCCAAGGTGCGCGGCGCCATGAAGGGCGCAGGCCCGTGGCGCGGCGAGATCGTGGGCAAGCGCAAGAACGGCGAACTGTTCCCGCAGTCGGTCACCATCTCCGTAGTGCGCGATGACGCGGGCAATATCACGCACACCTTCTCCCTGTTCTCCGACATCAGCGTGCACAAGGATGCGGAAGCGCGCATGCAGCGCATGGCGAACTACGACAGCCTCACCGGCCTGCCGAACCAGGGCCTGCTGCTGCAGCTGCTGGGCCAGGCCATGGCCGAAGCGCGCCGCAGCCACGCGCACGGCGCGCTGGTGGTGGTGGAGATTGCGCGCCTGGGCGCCATCAGCGACACGCTGGGGCATGAGGTGGGTAATGGGGTCATCGTGGAAATCGGCCGCATGTTCCGGCTCAAGCTGCGCGAGGGCGATATCCTGGCGCGGCTGGACGGCAGCAAGTTTGCCGTGGCCTTGCCGCAGATCGAGAAGCGCGAGCATGCGGCGCTGGTGGCGCGCAAGCTGGTGGAAGCGCTGTCGGCGCCGATCACCATCGGCTCGCACAGTTTGCAGGTCGGTGCAAACGTTGGCATCGCCGTGTACCCGGAAGACGCGCAGGATGCGCAGACCCTGCTGCGCGGCGCCGAGGTGGCGACGGCGAAAGCAGGGCAGGGCATGGATGCCTCGCTGCTGTTCTATAGCGAGGAAATGAACCAGCGTGCGAAGGAGCACCTGCGCATCGAGAGCGAACTGCGCGACGCGCTCTCGAACAATGAGCTCCTGCTGTACTACCAGCCGAAAGTGAGCTTGCGCAGCGGCCGTATCGTGGGCGCGGAAGCGCTGCTGCGCTGGCGCCATCCGGTGCGGGGCCTGGTGTCGCCGGGCGTCTTCATTCCGGTAGCGGAGGAAACGGGCCTCATCCTCGAACTGGGCAACTGGGTGGTGGAAGAAGCCTGCCGCCAGATCCGCGAATGGAAAGACGCCAACCTGATCATGCCGCCGATTGCGGTCAATCTCTCGGCACGCCAGTTCGACCGCGCGCTGCCCGAGCGCATGGCGGAAGCGCTGGAGCGGCACCAGGTGCATCCCGAGCAGATCATGCTGGAGATTACGGAGAGCCTGCTGGTGCGGGGCGCCGAGACCGTGATCGCCATCATGAACGAACTGGTGGCCATGGGCCTGGCGCTGGCGCTGGACGATTTCGGCACCGGCTATTCGAGCCTGGCTTACCTGAAGAAATTCCCGATCAGTACCCTCAAGATCGACCGCGCCTTCGTGGTTGGCCTGCCGTACGAAGAGAACGACTGCGCGATCGCGCGCGCCATCGTCACCATGGCCCAGCAGCTGCGCCAGGAAATTGTGGCGGAGGGCGTGGAAACCGTTGAACAGATGGCCTTCCTGCGCGAGCTGGGCTGCGACCAGCTGCAAGGCTACCTGTTCAGCCAGCCGGTATCGGCAGCCGACTTCGAGCGCATGCTGCGCGAAGGCAAGCGCCTGGCCTTCGGTACCCGCTGATCTGGCCCCATCAAACTCCCCATCGCTGGCTCTTTTGTGGGGCCACGCGGCGCGGCAGAATGTCCCTCACCGGAATGAAAGGGACATCATGCTCGACCTCCACTATGCGACCAGGCCGCACTGCCGGCAGCTGGGCAAGCTCCCCAAGCGCACCCGCTGGTTCAAAGGCGCCGCCTTCCAAACTGCCGGGCCCGCCGGATGGCCGTATCCGTCCCCCCTGGGGTCAGGCACCACGGTGGACACAGCCTCAGCGGTTGTAGCCACTACCGATGTGCTCGTGTCCACTTTGGTGCCTGACCCCAGGGTGGACACGGGCTCGGCTGTGGAGGAGGGCGTATGAAGCGCGGGGACCTGATGAGCCTGGTGCTGGTGGCCGCGATCTGGGGCGCCTCCTATCTGTTTATCCGCGTGGCGGCGCCGGGGTTCGGGCCGCTTGCCATGGCGGGCGTGCGCGCGCTGCTGGCTTCCCTGCTGATGCTGCCTTTGCTGCTGTGGCGCGGACTGGGCTCAGACCTGGCCCAGCACTGGAAGGGTATCGCGCTGGTGGGGCTGACGAATGTCGCCTTGCCATTCGTGTTCTTCAACTATGCGGCGCTCAGCATCTCCGCAGGCCTGTCATCGATCCTGAGTTCCACCACGCCGCTGTTTGCCGCCCTTATCGGCGCCTTGTGGCTGGGCGAAACGCTGAGCCGCCAGCGCATGGCCGGCCTGGCTATCGGCTTCGCCGGTGTCTTCCTGCTGGTGGCGGACAAGCTGCACATGCAGCATGGCATGCTGGCGACGCTGCTGGCTGCGCTGGCCTGCCTCGGCGCCACGCTGCTGTACGGCTTCACGGGCAACTTCATGCGCAAGCACCTGTCCACCGCGCAGCCGATGACCATTGCGGCCGGCAGCCAGTTCTTTGCGCTCGCCTACCTGGCGCTGCCGACAGCGTTCACCTGGCCAGCGCAGCAGCCTTCGCTGCATGCATGGGGCGCACTGCTGGCGCTGGCCGCGCTGTGCACCACGTTTGCCTATGTACTGTTCTACGGATTGATCGCGCGCCTCGGCGCCAGCCGCGCCATGAGTTCGCTGTTCATGATTCCGGCCTTCGGCGTGCTGTGGGGCACGCTCTTCCTGCATGAGCAATTCACGCTGAAGATGGCGCTGAGCTGCGCCGTCATCCTGTTCGGCTGTGCGCTGACCAGTGGGCTGCTGAAACTGCCGTTTCAGCCAAAGCTGATCTTCTCCAGCAAAAAGTCCAGCATCACGCGCACCCGCGGCGGCACGTGCTTGCCGGGGCCAAGATAAATGGCATGCACGGCTTCCAGGTCGCCCGGATTGTAGTCCTCCAGCAGCGGCACCAGCCTGCCGGCCTCGATATCGTGCCGGGTGTGCATGCGCGACAGGCGGGCGATGCCGAGTCCGGACAGCACAACTTGCCGCATGCTTTCTCCATCCCCCATCAGGGCATTGCCTGCCGGGCGCACCAGGCAGGTGCCGCCCTGGCCGTCCAGCAGCGGCCAATGCGGAATCTCGCGGGCGAAGTTGAAGGCAAGCAGGTTGTGCTGCGCGAGCTCACCCGGCGTGCGCGGAGTGCCGTGGCGTTCCAGATAAGCCGGAGCGGCGACAATCACCATGCGGCCTTCGCCCAGCTTGCGCGCCACATGGCTTGATTCGGGCAGCGTACCGCCGGCCCGGATGGCAATGTCGGTGCGGTCCTGCATCAGGTCTACCACTGCATCGGTGCTGGCCACGTCCACCGTAATGCCGGGGTAGCGCTGCAGGAACTCAGGCAGGATCGGCAGCAGATACAGGGCCGCAAAAGGCACGAAGCAGTTGATGCGCAGCCGTCCGCGCGGTTCCTGCGCAGTGCTCGACACTTCGCGCTCGGCCTGCTCGATATCCTCCAGGATGCGCAGGCATTGCGCATGGAAAGCGCTGCCTTCCACGGTTGGCTGCAGCTGGCGGGTGGAGCGGTTCAGCAGGCGGGTGCCGAGCCGCGCTTCCAGCCGTGAAATGAGTTTGCTCACCGCAGAGGGCGTCATGTCGAGCCGGCGTGCTGCGGCCGTAAAGCCGCCAGCTTCCACCACTTCCACGAACACGGCCATTTCCGCTGCCCGGTTGCTGTCCTGCCGCGACATGATGAATCCATTTCACAAGTGACTCGACATTGGAGAGTCTATATCAAAGTCCGCTTCGCCGTTAGACTGCGGTAAACATTTCACCAATGGAGCAATCATGCAAACGCAAGAAAAAATCCACCCCGGTGTGCGCACGCTTGCCGTCGGGGCTTTTGCCATCGGCGTCACCGAATTCATTGTGGTGGGCATCTTGCCCGCCATTGCGGCCGACCTGCGCATCTCCCTCGATGCGGCGGGTTCACTGGTCAGCCTGTATGCGCTTGCGCTGGCGCTGGGCACGCCGCTGGCTGTGCTCAGCCTGTCGCGCCTGCCGCGCAAGGCCGTGCTGATGAGCCTGATGTCGCTATTCCTCGCGGGGAACCTGCTGGCGGCATTTTCCAGCAGCTATGCCGTGCTGCTGGCGGGCCGCGTGATGACGGCCGTGTCCCATGGCGCCTTCTTCGCAATCGGCGCCACGGTTGCCGCAGCCCTGGCGCCCAAGGGGCAGGCGGGCCGGGCGATTGCGGCCATGTTCGGCGGGCTCACGCTGGCCATGGTGCTGGGCGTACCGATGGGCAGCTTCCTCGGCAACCTGATGGGCTGGCGCCTGCCGTTCTTCGCGGTGGCGGGACTCGCTGCCCTGGCTCTGCTGGCCATGGCGGCATGGCTGCCGGCGGGCCTGCACCAGGGCGCGGCGGGCAAAGTGTCCACGCAGCTGAGTGCCCTGGGCAGCCGCGCCATTCTCACGATGATGCTGGTGACGACGCTCGGATTCGGCAGCACCTTCGCCGCATTTACGTTTATCACGCCGATCCTGGTGGACATTACCGGCTTCTCGCCGGCGCTTGCCAGCGGCCTGCTGGTGGTGTTTGGCGCCGCCACCTTCGCCGGCAACCATATCGGCGGCTACCTGAGCAGCCATTGGGGCTGGCCGCGCGCTTTGCGCCTGACCTTGCTGGCGCTGGCCGTCACGCAAACGGCGCTGGCGCTGAGCCTGCGCTCGCCATGGCTGATGGTGCCCATGCTGTTCCTGTAGGGACTGTTCTCCTTCGGCCTGTCGCCCGGCTTGCAAGCCGGTATGCTGGCCACCGCCGAAAAATACACTCCGCAGGCGGTGGACTTTGCTTCGGGCCTGAACATCTCTGCCTTTAACTTCGGCATCTCCTTCGGCTCGTGGCTGGGGGCCCTGATGGTGAGCCGCAACCTGATGCAGGACACGCCATGGGCGGGCCTGGCCGTATCGCTGCTGGCTTTGCTGCCGCTGGCATGGCTGGCGCGGCGCAACGCCGGGGCGTTGCCGGACGCCGCCGCGGCAGCACGCTGAAAAAGCAAAAGCCGCTCTGAAGCGAGCGGCTTTTGAGTGCGGCGCCTGGGCGCCATTCGACCAGCGCTTAGCGCTTGTCGTCGTTCTTGTGGCTTTGACGGCCAGCCTGTGCGTGCTGCTCAGGCGTACCGCCGCGGGTGCCGCCACCGCTGCCTGCATTGTTGCCGCCACCGGAACCGCCGCCCGAGCCGCCGGAGCCGCTCTGACGGTTGCCGTCGTTCTTGTGGCTCATGGAGCCGGCTTTGCGCGCTTCTTCCGAATTGAACTCATGCGCATTGCCGGAGGCGTGTGCTGCCTTGCCGCCTTCGGAGGCGATTTCGCGCTGGCGTTCAGGATCCATGGAAGCGAAACCGCGGTTGCTGGTGTCGCTGCCCTGGTTGCCGCCCTGGCCGGATTGCTGGTTGTTGCCGCGATTGCCTTGGTTGTTACCTTGATTCGATGATGCCATGATTCTCTCCTTTACTGGTTTGGAACATTGCACATCCTTTAGCTGACCTGCCTGTTGCATCGAGCAAGTCATGTAAAGGAGCGACCATGGTAGTCGCGAGCTCTGAACACTTTAATAAGAACTCAGGAGAGCATCCTGTAGGACAAAGGCCAAGTGAAAAGTAACACAGCAATGGCGTGATGTCACAATTGTATGCCTGCTTGCAGCGCGTTACACTGCATGCATGAGCGAGCCACAACGACCCCTTCTTCCACCGGCGCAGGTGCATCCTGCACTGCCCGCGCGCATGGCGCGCTACCAGTCCGACATCCTCGACGAGGTCGGTTCGGCCATCGCCCGGCACGGTGTCGTGGTGGTGGGCATGAAGCAGAATCCCTTTCCCCGCAAGGCGCGCAGGCTGCTGGACCAGGCGGGCATCGCCTACACCTATCTCGGCTACGGCAGCTACTTCAGCCAGTGGCGCCGCCGCCTGGCGCTGAAGATGTGGGCCGGCTGGCCGACTTTCCCCATGATTTTCGTGCACGGCGTGCTGATCGGCGGAGCAACCGAACTGGAGCGCCTGATCGAAAGCGGCGAACTCACCGTGCTGCTGGCGAAAGGCCGCTAGCAATGCAGGCCTTGCCGCTGCGCCTGGCGCCGGGCGAGGATTTGCGCACTGCGCTGGAAGCCGCTTGCGGCGGGCAGGCGGCCTTTGTGCTGCAGGGTATTGGCAGCCTGAGCAGGGTAAGGCTGCGCTATGCCGGCCGCGCCGAAGCAGTAGAACTGAACGGCGACCTGGAGATACTGACGCTTGCCGGCACCGTGGCCGAGCAGGGCGTGCACCTGCATATTTCGGTGTCGGACGCCGACGGCCGCGTGCTTGGCGGCCACCTGATGGCGGGTTCTATTGTGCGCACCACCGCTGAGGTGCTGCTGGCGCGGCTGCCCGGCCACCGCTTCACGCGCGAGCATGATGCGGCGACGGGCTATCCCGAATTGCAGATCTCCAGCCGCTAGCGTTTCAGGGGCGCCAGCAGGGTTCGCAGATTGTTGTGGTCCAGCTCGTACATCAATGCGAGCAGGGTGCCCAGCTCCCCTTTAGGGAAGCCCTCGCGCGCCATCCAGCCCAGGTAATGGCCCGGCAGGTCGGCCAGCTTGCGGCCTTTGTACTTCCCATAGGGCATTTCACGGACGAGGAGGAGGGCGAGCGCTTCGGAATTCATGGGATTGTTGCGGCCAACGCAAAATTCTTTCGCGCTAACCTGTCTTTTTCGAAACAAAGAAGTTCGGGATACTGCATGGCGTTAACTTTACAGGAGTTTAGCCATGCCAATTGCCTTGCTTGCGCTGACCATCAGCGCCTTCGCCATCGGGACGACCGAGTTCGTCATCGTCGGCCTCTTGCCCACCATTGCCGCCGACCTGGGCGTGACCCTGCCCTCGGCGGGGCTGCTGGTCAGCCTGTACGCCATGGGCGTGGCCGTGGGCGCCCCGGTGCTGACCGCGCTCACCGGCAAAGTGCCGCGCAAGCTGCTGCTGCTCTCGCTGATGGTGCTGTTCACTGCCGGTAACCTGCTGGCCTGGAAAGCGCCGGGCTATGAATCGCTGATCGTGGCGCGCATCCTCACCGGCCTGGCGCACGGCGTGTTCTTCTCGATTGGCTCCACCATTGCCACCTCGCTGGTGCCGAAGGAGAAAGCGGCGAGCGCCATCGCCATCATGTTCACCGGCCTGACCGTGGCGCTGGTGACCGGCGTGCCGCTGGGGACCTTCATCGGCCAGCACTTCGGCTGGCGCGAGACCTTCCTCGCCGTCTCCGCGCTGGGCCTGATCGCCTTTATCGGCAGCCTGCTGTTCGTGCCGAAGGATATCCAGCACAGCAAACCGGCCTCGCTGCTGCAGCAGATGCAGGTGCTGGCCCAGCCACGGCTGCTGCTGGTGTATGCAATGACGGCAGTCGGCTATGGCGGTTCCTTTATCGCCTTCACCTACCTGGCCCCTATCCTCGAACGCATTTCGGGCTTCAGTTCCAGCTCCGTGGGCCTGGTGATGCTGGTGTACGGCGTGTCGGTCGCGGTAGGGAACATCTGGGGCGGCAAGCTGGCCGACAAGCGCGGGCCGGTGAGCGCGCTCAAGATCATCTTCCTCGGCCTGGCGGCCGTGCTGCTGGCGCTGACCTTCACCGCGCCGAACAAATGGCTGGTGCTGCTCACCGTGCTGCTGTGGGGCGCAGTGGCCTTCGGTAATGTAGCGGGCCTGCAGGTATATGTGGTGCAGCAGGCGGAGCACTTCACGCCGCGCGCCGTGGATGTGGCGTCCGGACTGAATATCGCCGCCTTCAATCTCGGCATCGCGGGCGGCGCATGGGGCGGCGGCCATATCGTGGACAGCCTTGGCCTTGTGCATACCGGCTGGATCGGCGCACTTGTGGTGCTGGGCGCCTTCGGCCTCACGGCACTGAGCGGGCGGCTGGACCGCCTGAATCCGCGCGCTGTTCCGGCGGCGCCGCGCACGGTGCGGGTGGCTGCGCATTAAGTCAGAACTTGCAGCCGCTGTCCTTCTTGTCGGTGACGGCCGCATAGGCCATCGCCAGCGGGGCAAGCAGGCCGGCGCCTGCGAACCCCCGCAGGCAGTCGCCGCGCTTGGCCCGCGCAATGCCCTGGCCCGTTTTTTCCAGCTCGCTTTGCAGCGGCGTGCCGACCTGCTTGCGGGCTTTCTCCGCCAGGGTTTCTTCCAGCTTCATGGTGCGCACGGAACGCCGCAGCGCTTCCACATCGATCGCCTGCGGCGCATCCTGCGCCGTTTCCGCTGCTGGCGGCGGTGCGCTTTCAGGCGTGATGGCGGTGATGGCTTCGGGCACGGTGCGTACCGGTGCGCGAATGGGAGAGCGGGTGCTGCGCGGCGGCGTTTCGCGCGGCCGCTGCACAGCCGGAGCGGCAGGGCGGGGCGGCTTGATCTGCACCAGCACGAACTCGCGCTGGTTCGATGGCGGCGCAGCGAGCTGGCTGGTGGCGCGCATGGCGAGCAGCCAGATCCCCGCTGCATGCAGCAGCAGGACCAGGGCCAGCGCCGCCGTGCGGAAGCGGCTATTTCCAGTAAATGGCATCCAGGCTGCCTTTGCCGAAATACTTCTCGTATTCCTGCGCCGCATACGAATCCATCATGCCGGCGATATAGTCGATCACGAGGCGTTCGCGCGAGTCTGTCAGGCAGCGCAGCTCCGGCGGCAGCAGGATATTGTCCTTGTTGTACTGCTGGTCCGTGAGGACTTCGAACAGGCCGCGGATGATCTTCTCGCCGCGCTTCTCGTACAGCTGCACGTCCTTCTTGCGCAGGATGGCCTTCCACAGCAGCGTTTTCAGGCCCTTGGCCAGTAGCGCCATGCTGCGGTAGCCCAGTTCCGGCCCGTTCTTTCCTTCGACCACTGCGATATCGCGGCAAAGCTCATGCACGATCTGGGACGTGAGCTCCTTGCGCAGCACGATGGAGTATTCCTCCGAGCTGGCCTGCATATCGCATTTCAGCGCTTCATCATGCGCATGGTGGGCGATCTTCGAGAACGGTTCGTAGGCATCGGCGAACTCCTTGCTGATCTTGAACTCGTGCAGGATCTCACCCCAGGTAATGATGCCAAAGCTCAGCGCATCCTCCACGTCGTGCGCGGCATAGGCGATTTCGTCGGCCAGGTCCATGATCTGGGCGTCGATGCTCTTGCGTGCCGTAATGCCGTGCTTCGCCAGTGCGGCGCTCAGGAAGGCATGGTCTTCGTCGTACAGGAACTTCTTCGGATTGTCGGCGCGCAGGTGGAAGTACTTGGTAATGCCGAACAGCGAACGTACAGTGAGGTTCAGGCCCGCGTAGGCGTGATGCTTCTTCTCCAGCGTGCGCAGGATGCGGAAGGCCTGCGCATTGCCTTCGAAGCCGCCGTGTTCGCGGCCCAGCTCATTCAGGATCTTTTCGCCGTAGTGGCCGAAGGGCGGATTGCCGATGTCATGCGCCAGCGAGCAGGTTTCGGCGACCACGCTGCGCTGCAGTTCGAGGTCCGCCGCGATGGAGCGTGCAATCTGCGCCACTTCCAGGCTGTGCGTGAGGCGATTGCGGTTGAAGCGGTTGGCGTCCACGCCCAGCAGCTGCATCTTGCCCTGCAGGCGGCGGAAGGAGGCGGAGTAGAGCACGCGCGCGTAATCGCGCATGCATTCCTCGCGTCCCGCGCTGCGGCCGTCGGCCTGCGCGTGAACGCGGAATTCGAGGGGTAATACCAGTTCTTCCTGGTCGCGGGCGAAGGTGATGGTGTCTTGTGCGTACATGCTGATGATTCTAGACGAGGGCCGGGTGTTCCGGTGTATATTGCTGGCGGATTCCCACAGTTTCGGATGCCTTTATGTCGCCAGTCTTCCTGTTTTTCGTCATTTTCGCGTATTTCGGCCTGCTGCTCGCAGTGGCCTGGTGGACCTCCCGCAATGCCAATAACGACAGCTTCTTCATCGGTAACAAGAGCTCCAACTGGGGGCTGGTTGCCTTCGGCATGGTCGGCACCACGCTCAGCGGCGCCACCTTCATCAGTGTTCCTGGCGCGGTGGGCCGCGACGGTTTCGCCTACATGCAGATTGTGCTGGGCTATGTGATCGGCTACTTCGCTGTCGCCTACATCCTGCTGCCGCTGTACTACCGGCTGAAACTTACCTCCATTTACCACTACCTCGACGTGCGCCTCGGCCGCCGCTCCTACCAGAGCGGGGCGGCGTTCTTCATCGTCTCACGCACGCTGGGCGCCACGGCGCGGCTTTACCTCGTGGTGAACATCCTGCAGGCCACCATCCTCGACAGCCTGGGCATTCCGTTCTGGCTGACCAATTTCGTGATCCTGCTGATGATCCTGGCGTACACCTACGAGGGGGGCGTGAAGACCATTGTGTGGACCGATACGCTGCAGACCACCGGCATGCTGGTAGGCCTGGTAGCCTGCGTGGGCTTCCTGCTGCACGAAATGAACCTCGGCGTGTTCGAAAGCTTGGCCCAGATGCAGGCCAGCGGCCTGGCGAAAGTGTTCACCACCGATATCGACAGCCCAAGCTATATGTGGAAGCAGATCCTGGCAGGCGTCTTCATCGTGCTGGCGATGACGGGCATGGACCAGGAGATGATGCAGAAGAATATCTCGGTGAAGACGCTGGGCGATTCGCAGAAGAACATGATCGCGCTGACCTTCATCCTGGTGATCGTGATGTCGATGTTCCTCTTCCTCGGCGGCCTGCTCTACCTGTATGCGCCGCAGGCCGGCGTGACGGCGACTGGTGATGCAATCTTCCCGGCTGTGGTGATGGGCCACCTGCCGGCAGTGATGCAGCTGATCTTCTTCATCGCGCTGGTGAGCGCGCTGTTCCCAAGTGCGGACGGTGCGATTACCGCGCTGACCTCGTCCTTCTGCATCGACCTGCTGGGCATCCAGCGCCGCCAGGACCTCAGCGAGAAGCAGCGCACGCGCTTGCGCCATATGGTGCACCTGAGCTTCTGCGCGCTGTTCCTGGTGCTGGTGATGGTATTCAAGTGGATCGATGAGCCCAGCATGATCGGCGTGATCCTGAAGCTGGCCGGCTATACCTATGGTCCGCTGCTTGGCCTGTTCGGCTTCGGCATTCTCACCCAGCGTGTGGTGAACGACCGCATGGTGCCGCTGGTCGTGCTCGCCGCGCCGGTGCTGTGCGCTATCCTCGAATGGAAGCAGCACCTGCTGCTGGGCAGCTACCAGCTGGGCCTTGAGCTGCTGGTGATCAATGGCCTGATCGTGATGGCCGGCCTGTTCCTGATCTCCCAGCCGGCGAGCGCGAAGCCTGCCGCTGCCGTGGTTTCGTAAAGGAGTTGCGATGTCCCGGTCCGTATTTTCCTATGTGCGTGGCGGTATCCGCTGGTTCTGGTCGGCACTCGATACCAGCCGCCGCTTCGTGCTGAATGTGCTGTTCCTGATTATCCTGCTGGTGCTGGCCTTCGCCATTTTCGGCGGCGGCGCAAGGCCGCTGGGCGAGAAGACCATGCTGGTGCTGAACCTGGAGGGCAAGCTGGTGGAGCAGGGCTCCATCGGCGGCCGCGCAGCGCTGGTATCGAACCTGAGCGGCGGTGAGCTGCGCCGCTATGTGCAGCTGCGCGATGTGCTGCGCGCGCTGGATACGGCAGCCAAAGATCCGCAGATCGGCGGCGCCGTCCTGGTGCTGGACGATATGGAAGGCGGCGGCCAGGCCATGCTGCGCGAGATCGGCGCAGCAGTGGACCGCTTCCGCGCCAGCGGCAAGAAAGTGGTGGCCTGGGGCTCCAACTTCAACCAGCGCCAGTACCAGATTGCCGCGCATGCGGACGAGGTATATATGCATCCGATGGGAGCCGTGGTGCTGGACGGCTTCGGCCGCTACCGCAACTATTACCGCGACGCGCTGGACAAACTGGGCGTGACGGTGAACGTGCTGCGCGTGGGTACCTACAAGAGCTTTGCGGAGCCGTATGTGGCGAATGCGCCGTCCGAAGCGGCGGCCGAGGCGGAGAACTATGTCAACCAGGACCTGTGGCAGCGCTACATGGACGAAGTGGAGAAGGCGCGCAAGCTGCCGCAGGGCGCGATTGCCAAGGGCATCGAGGAACTGCCTGCGCTGGTGCAGGCGGCGAAGGGCAATCTCGCCAAACTGGCGCTGGATGCAAAACTGGTGGACGGCCTGAAAACGCGCGATGAGATCCGCGATCTGCTAGTGCAGCGCGGTGCACCGGATGCGGAAGGCAAGTCCTTCCGCCAGGTGGGCCTGCCCGACTATGTGGCGCGCCTCAGTCAGCCGCTGACCGGCGATGCGGTCGGCGTGGTGATGGCGGTGGGCGAAATCGGCGACGGTGTGGCCGGTCCTGGGTCGATTGGCGGGCTCTCCACATCGAACCTGATCCGCATGGCGCGTGAGGACAAGGACATCAAGGCCATTGTGCTGCGCGTGGATTCGCCGGGCGGCAGCGCCTTCGGTTCGGAGCTGATCCGCCGCGAACTGGAATTGACGCGCAAGGCTGGCAAGCCGGTGGTGGTTTCGATGGGCAATGTGGCGGCATCCGGCGGCTACTGGATTTCGATGGCGGCCGACGAGGTGATCGCCGATCCTTCCACCGTTACTGGTTCCATCGGCGTGTTCGCGCTGTTCCCCACCTTCGACAAGGTGACGGACAAGCTGGGCATCCATACCGCCGGCCAGCCCACCACCTGGCTGGGTGATGCAGGCAATCCGCTGCGCCCGATGGATCCGCGTTTCGGTGCGCTGATCCAGAGCGCCATCGGCCATGTCTACAATGAGTTCACGGTGAAAGCAGCGCAGGCCCGCAAGACGACCCCGGAGAAGATCGACGCCGTGGCCCAGGGCCGCGTATGGACCGGCGCCCAGGCCCAGGAACGCGGGCTGGTGGATACGCTGGGCGGCTTCGGCGATGCCGTGCGCTCGGCCACCAAACGCGCGAAGCTGGGCGGCGAGCCGCGCATCGTCTACATCGAACGCGAAACCTTGAAGATCGACCGCCTGCTGGAGTTCTTCGGCGCTTCTGCTGCCCATGCGGTGACGGAACAGGTGAAGGTGGCGCTGGCGCCTGCCGGCGTGCCGCTCGGCGCCGCGCAGACCGTGGCGGCGGACTTCAACTGGCTGAATGACATGAGCGTGCAGCGCAAGCCTTTCATGGCGCTCACGCATTGCCTTTGCGAGTCGCCGGATTAGCGAGCACGAAAGAGATTTGTAGCAAGTTTGTAACCAGATTTGACAACGCCACCGTGGCCTGCGCCCGGTGGCGTTGTGCTTTTCCGGGTCTTGTTGGGCCTATAGAGAGGTTTCCCTGTGTCAATTGTATCCAGAGTGACGCAAAACGCACAAAAGCGTGTGATAGAGTCGTTTTAACATTCTGATATGCCTCAAACGAACACAAAAAAGGAAAAGCGATGAACTCGCCTGTTGCGCCATCCAAGCCTCCCGTTCAGCCCCGCCGCAGCCGCCGCGCCAAGCTTATTGGCGGCATCATCGCCGTCCTCGCCATGATCGGCCTGGGCTGGCTCGCCTGGCACCTGACGCATCCCGACCCGGCGGCCGGAGGCAAGAACGGCGCAGCGGCCGGCGGCCCCGGTGGACCCGGTGGAGGGGGCGGCGGCGGACGCCGTGGCGCCCCGGCGACGACCGTGGGTGTGGCAACTGCCGAGAAGATGGACCTGCCGATCACCATGGACGCGCTGGGCACCGTAACGGCGGCCGCGACGACCACGGTGCGCCCGCAGGTCTCGGGCATCCTGCAGAAGGTGCTGTTCAAGGAAGGCCAGATGGTGAAGGCCGGGCAGGTGCTGGCGCAGATCGATCCGCGCCAGTTCGAGATGCAGCTGCTGCAGGCCACGGGCCAGCGGCAGCGCGACGAGGCGCAGCTGGAAAACGCGCGCCTCACGCTGGAACGCTACCGCACGCTGCTCTCGCAGGATTCGATTGCGCGGCAGGACGTGGACACCCAGGCCGCGCTGGTCAAGCAGCTGGAAGGCACGGTGATGACGGACCGCGCGGCGGAAGGCACGGCGAAGCTGAACCTGGGCTATACGCGCGTGGTGGCGCCGATCAGTGGCCGCGTGGGCCTGCGCGTGGTCGATGTGGGCAACCTGGTGAGTTCCGGCGATGCGAACGGCATTGCGGTGATCACCCAGCTGTCGCCGATCGATGTGGAATTCGCGGTGCCGCAGGACCAGGTGCCTGAGGTGATGACACCGGTGCGTTCCGGCGCTACCTTGCCGGTCCTGGCCTTCGACCGCACCCGTACCGCGGAGCTGGACCGCGGCCGCTTCTCCGCGCTGGACAACCAGGTCGATACCCAGACGGGCACCGTGCGCGCGAAAGCACGTTTCGAGAACACGAAGAACACCCTGTTCCCGAGCCAGTTCGTAAACGTGCGCCTTGAACTGCGCACCATCAAGGATGCGGTGATGGTGCCGGTGACTGCGCTGCGGCATGGCACCAAGGGCGATTACGTCTATGTGCTGAACCAGGACCGCACGGTGAGCATGCGCTCCGTGACGCGCGGCCAGGCCACGGTGGACAAGGTGCAGATCACGAAGGGCCTCGAACTCGGTGAACGCGTGATTACCGAAGGCGCCGACCGCCTGAAGGATGGCGCCAAGGTGACGCTGCCGGGCGATGCGCCTGGGGCCGGCCGCCGTGGCCAGGGCGCAGGCGCAGCGGGCGCCGGCGGTGCTGCAGGCGAACACACGGGCCGCCGCCATCGCCGGGCCGAAGCCGATGCATCAGCGGCCGCAGAAGGCGCGGCGGATGGTGCGGGCGGCGAGGGCGGCCAGCGCCGCGCCGGCGCGCAGCCGGCGGATGTCAGCGGCGGCGCCGTGCAGTCCGATGCCGAGAAGACGCAGCGCCAGCGCCGTCCAAGCCAGTCCGGCGAAGCGCAGGAGCGCTCGATGCCGGGCGCCGGCGGCCGCAGCGCACCTGGCAGTGCAGCCGATGCGGCGCACACGGCGCCGGGCGTGGGCGCTGAACAGCGCCGTCCACGCGCCGACAACACCCAGCCGGGCGCAGCGCGATGAGTCCATCCGCACCGTTTATCCAGCGCCCGGTAGCGACCTCGCTGCTGATGCTGGCGATCGTGCTGGCGGGGCTGGTCGGCTTCAAGTTCCTGCCGCTGTCCGCCTTGCCGCAGGTCGATTTCCCGACGATCCAGGTGCAGACCCTGTACCCCGGCGCGAGTCCCGAAGTGATGGGGCAGACCGTTACCGCGCCGCTGGAACGCCAGTTCGGCCAGATGTCCGGCCTGCAGCGCATGAGCTCCACCAGCGCAGCCGGGGTTTCCATCATCACGCTGCAGTTCGGCCTGGGCCAGACGCTGGATGTGGCGGAGCAGGAAGTGCAGGCCGCGATCAACGCCGGCGGCTCGCTGCTGCCGACCGACCTGCCTGCGCCGCCGGTGTATGCCAAAGTGAATCCGGCCGATGCGCCGGTGCTCACGCTTGCCATCACCTCGGACACGATGCCGCTGACCGAAGTGCAGAACATCGTCAACACGCGGCTGGCGCTCAAGATCAGCCAGGTCAGCGGCGTTGGCCTGGTGTCGCTGAGCGGCGGCCAGCGGCCTGCGGTGCGCATTCAGGCGGATACGCTGGCGCTGGCCAGCTACGGCCTCGGCCTCGATACGCTGCGCAGCGCGATCACGGCGGCCAACGCCAACAGTGCAAAGGGCAGCTTTGATGGTCCCACGCGCTCCTTCACCATTAACGCCAACGACCAGCTGCTGACGGCGAACGACTACAAGAACCTGATCGTGGCCTACCGCAACGGCGCACCGGTGCGCCTGAACGAGGTGGCGCAGGTGGTGGACAGCGCGGAGAACGTGAAGCTGGGCGCATGGTCCGGCCTCAAGCCCGCCATTATCCTGAACGTGCAGCGCCAGCCGGGCGCCAATGTGATTGCCACCGTGGACGCCATCAAGGAGCGCCTGCCCGAGCTGCAGGCCGGACTGCCGGCGGCAATGCGGGTGGATGTGCTGAGCGACCGCACCAGCGGTATCCGCGCTTCCGTCGAACACGTGGAGATTGAACTGGTGCTGGCCGTGGTGCTGGTGGTGCTGGTGATTTTCGCTTTCCTGCACAGCGTGCGCGCCACGGTGATTGCCAGCCTGGCCGTGCCGATTTCGCTGATCGGCACCTGCGGGGTGATGTACCTGCTCGGCTACAGCCTGAATAACCTCAGCCTGATGGCGCTGACCATCGCGACCGGTTTCGTGGTCGATGATGCGATTGTGATGATCGAGAATATCGCGCGCTATATCGAAGAGGGCGAAACGCCGATGGCCGCCGCGCTCAAGGGCGCAGCGCAGATCGGCTTCACCATCATCTCGCTGACGGTGTCGCTGATCGCCGTGCTGATTCCGCTGCTGTTCATGGGCGATGTGGTGGGCCGCCTGTTCCGCGAGTTCGCCATTACGCTGTCCATCACTATCCTGATTTCCGCCGTGGTGTCGCTGACGCTGGTGCCGATGATGTCGGCGCGCTGGCTTACCAGCCACAAGGATGATAATCCGCGCAGCATGGGCGCGCGCATCCAGCGCTTCTTCGACAAGGTGATTCACAAGTACGACGGCTCGCTGCAGTGGGTACTGGCACGCCAGGGCCTGACATTGATCGTGGCGCTGGCCACGCTGCTGCTGACGGTGCTGCTCTACATCCTGATTCCGAAAGGGCTGTTCCCGACGCAGAATACGGGCCAGCTGCAGGCACGCATCGAGACGGCGCAGGCAGTTTCCTATGCCCGCATGGCGGACCTGCAGCAGCAGGCGGCCAAGGTCATTCTTGAGGACCCGGAAGTGGAATCGCTCAGCTCCGTGGTGGGCGTAGACGCGGCCAATAACACCATGCTGCATACGGGACGCATGCTGATCAACCTGAAACGCGACCGTGGCGACCAGGACAAGATCATGAACCGCCTGCGGCAGCGCGTGGCGGAAGTGGCAGGCGTGCGTATCTATCTTCAGCCGACGCAGGACCTGACGATTGATGCCGAAACGGGACCAACCCAGTACCGCGTATCCATTGAGGGCGCCGATACGGCCAGCGTGACCGAGTGGGCCAACAAGCTGGCCACGCAGATGGCCACCAAGAAGCAGCTGCGTAACGTGGTGTCCGATGCCGGTGCAACCGGCGCGGCGGCCTATATCAGCATCGACCGCGATACGGCTTCACGCCTGTCGATTACCGCCGCAGCGATCGACGATGCACTGTACAGCGCTTTCGGCCAGCGCATCGTATCGACCATTTTCACCGAGACCAACCAGTACCGCGTGATCCTGGAATCGCGGCCCGACATCCTGACCACGCCCGAATCGCTGGGCAACCTGCAGGTGCGTACCGGCAGCGGCAAGCCGACGCCTTTGTCGGCCATTGCCACCATCGTTGAGAAACCGGCGCCGCTGCAGATTACGCACGTGGCCCAGTATCCGGCCACCACGCTGGGCTTCGATACGGCCGACGGGGTGGCGCTGGGCAAGGCCGTGGATGCGATCCGCGAAGCGGCTGCCGAAATCAAGATGCCGGGCTCCGTTACGCTGACCTTCCTTGGGGCGGCAGGCGCTTACCAGAACTCGCTGACCAACCAGCTCTGGCTCATCCTGGCCGCCGTGGTCTGCGTCTACATCGTGCTGGGCGTGCTGTATGAAAGCTATATCCACCCGCTCACGATTCTCTCCACGCTGCCATCGGCCGGCGTAGGCGCCTTGCTGGCGCTGATGATCTCCGGGCAGGACCTGGGCGTGATCGGCATTATCGGCATCATCCTGCTGATCGGCATTGTGAAGAAGAACGCGATCATGATGATCGACTTCGCCATCGAGGCCGAGCGCGAGGAAGGCAAGCCGCCGCGCGAAGCCATCCACCAGGCGGCACTGCTGCGCTTCCGCCCGATCCTGATGACGACCCTGGCCGCGCTGTTCGCCGCCGTGCCGCTGATGCTGGGCTGGGGCGAGGGCGCTGAGCTGCGCCGTCCGCTGGGCCTCGCCATCTTCGGCGGCCTGATCGTGAGCCAGATGCTGACGCTGTATACCACGCCGGTGATTTACCTGGCGTTCGACCGCGTGGGGCAGCGCTGGCGGCGCCGCACCGGCATGGCGCCGGAAGACGGAGCAAGGACGTGAACCTCTCCGAACCATTCGTCCGGCGGCCCATTGCGACCGTCCTGCTGACCATCGGCATGGCGCTGGCGGGCATTGGCGCCTTCTTTGTGCTGCCGGTGTCGCCGCTGCCGCAGGTCGATTTTCCATCGATCTCGGTCAGCGCCAGCCTGCCCGGCGCCAGCCCGGAAACGATGGCGACCAGCGTGGCCACGCCGCTGGAACGGCGGCTTGGCGTGATTGCAGGGGTGAACGAGATGACATCCTCGTCCGGCAGCGGCTCCACGCGCATCAACCTGCAGTTTGACCTGAACCGCAAGATCGATTCCGCCGCGCGCGAAGTGCAGGCCGCAATCAACGCCTCGCGCGCCGACCTGCCTTCCACGCTGCGCAGCAATCCCACCTACCGCAAGGCGAATCCTTCCGATGCGCCGGTGATCATTCTGGCCCTGACGTCGCCAACACGCAGCCCCGGCCAGATTTACGAAGCCGTATCGAACATCGTGCAGCAGAAGCTGGCGCAGGTGAAGGGCGTGGGCGACGTGGAAATCGGCGGCGGTTCGCTGCCTGCCGTGCGGGTTGAGCTGCTGCCGTATGCGCTGAACAAGTACGGCGTGTCGATGGAAGACGTGCGCGCAGCGATCCAGGCTACCAATGCCAACCGCCCGAAAGGCGCCATCGAAAGCGAAGGGCGGCGCCTGCAGATCTATTCCGCGCACAGTACCGCTACCGGAGGGCGCAGCGCGGCGGACTACCGCGACCTCGTGGTGGCGTGGCGCGATGGCGCGGCGATCCGCCTGCGCGACGTAGCCAGCGTGGAGGACGGGGCCGAGAACAAGAACACGCTGGGCCTGTATAACGGGCAGCCTGCGGTGATCGTTCTGGTCACACGCCAGCCGGGCGCCAACGTGATCGAAACGGTGGACAGCGTGCGCGACCTGTTGCCGCAGCTGCAGGCCCAGTTGCCGCAGGACGTGACCTTGTCCGTAGCGTCGGACAGCACCAATTCCATCCGCTCCTCGCTGCATGAGATTGAAGTCACGCTGATCATTTCCGTGGTGCTGGTAGTGCTCGTTGTGAGCGCCTTCCTGCGCAGCGCGCGCGCCACTGTGATTCCGGCAATTGCGACCGTGGTGTCGCTGCTCGGCACCTTCGGCGTCATGTACCTGCTGGGCTTCAGCCTGAATAACCTGAGCCTCATGGCGCTGACCGTGGCGACTGGCTTCGTGGTCGATGACGCCATTGTGGTGCTGGAGAACACGGCACGCCATGTGGAAGAGGGCATGGACCGCTTCAAGGCGGCGCTGCTCGGCGCCAAGGAAGTCGGCTTCACCGTGCTGTCGATCAGCCTCTCGCTGGTGGCGGTCTTCATTCCGCTGCTGTTCATGGGCGGGCAGGTGGGACGCCTGTTCCGCGAGTTCGCCGTAACGCTGTCGGCGGCGGTGATGATTTCGCTGGTGATTTCGCTCACCACCACCCCGATGATGTGCGCCTGGCTGCTGAAGCCGGAAGGCGACCGCAAGCCGCCCGGCCGCATTTCACGCCTCTTCGAGCGCGGGTTCAATGTCGTGCACCGCATGTACGAACATTCGCTGGACTGGGCGCTGCACAGCGTGTGGCTGGTGATGCTGATCCTGGTGTTTGTGGTGGGCCTGAATGTCTACCTGTTCGCCGCCGCGCCGAAAGGCTTCTTCCCGCAGCAGGATACGGGCCAGATCAATGGCGGCATCCGTGCGGACCAGAGCATCTCCTTCCAGGCCATGCAGAAGAAGCTTCGCCAATTGGTAGACATTATCCGCGCCGATCCGGCTGTCGCGACGGTGGTGGGTTTCACAGGCGGGTCGAGGGCAGGCGGCGGGTTCATGTTCGTCAACCTCAAACCGGCGTCCGAACGCACCGAGACGGGGCAGCAGGTGATTGCCCGGCTGCGGCCCAAGCTGGCCAAGGTAACAGGCGTGTCGCTGTTCCTGAATCCCGTGCAGGACTTGCGCATGGGCGGGCGCCAGAGCAATTCCACCTACCAGTACACGCTGAAGAGCGATAACCGCGAAGATCTCAAGCGCTGGGCCAGCAGGCTGGCGGATGCGATGAAGACGCAGCCGGGGCTTACCGACGTGGATACCGACCAGGCGGATAACGGCGTCGAAACCTTCGTCACGATCGACAAGGATACGGTGTCGCGGCTCGGCATGACGGTGCGCGACGTTGACAATGCGTTGTACAACGCTTTCGGCCAGCGCCAGGTCGCCACCATTTACGACGAGCTGAATCAATACAAGGTGGTGATGGAAGTCGCTCCCGAATTTGCGCGGAGTCCGGAGGCGCTGCGCGATGTATACGTGCCCGCGCGGGGTGCGGCGTCCGGAGCGGCGACCGGCGCTGCGGCATCAGGCACTGCGGCGGCAACGTCAACGGCGACGTCAACGGCGACGTCGGGCGGCGCAAACAGTTCCGCCAACAATGTCGCCGCACTGCGTGATGCATCCAGCGGCTCCGCCCTGAGCACGGCCGCATCCAATATGGTGCCGCTGTCTGGCATCGCCAGCTTTGCCGAAAGCTCCACACCGACTTCGGTGAACCACCAGGATGGCGAGCTGGCGACAACGGTCTCCTTCAACCTGGCCGATGGCTTCAGCCTGAGCCAGGCGCAGGACGCGGTGAAACAGGCGGAGGCCGACATCGGCATGCCGAACAATGTGCGCGGCAGCTTCCAGGGCACCGCGAAGTCGGCGCAAGACTCGAACAAGCAGCAGCCTTTGCTGATCCTCGCCGCCATCGTGGTGATCTACATCGTACTGGGCATTCTCTACGAAAGCCTCGTGCACCCGATTACCGTGCTGTCCACGCTGCCCTCGGCCGGCGTGGGTGCCGTGCTTGCGCTGCTGATGTTCAAGATGGAGTTCTCCATCATCGCGCTGATCGGCGTCTTCCTGCTGATCGGCATCGTGAAGAAGAATGCGATCCTGATCATCGACTTTGCCCTGGAAGCCGAACGCTCGCGCGGCATCACGGCCATGGAAGCGGTGCGCGAGGCCTGCCTGCTGCGCTTCCGCCCCATCCTGATGACCACATTGGCCGCGGCGCTGGGCGCGCTGCCCCTGGCCATCGGCTTCGGCGAGGGTTCGGAACTGCGCCAGCCGCTAGGCATCGCCATCATCGGCGGCCTGATTGCCAGCCAGCTGCTTACCTTGCTCACCACCCCGGTCGTTTACATCCTGATGGACAAGCTGCGCACGCGCAGCCCCGACGAACAACAACTCAGCCGCTCGCATGCTCCGCAGGCAGCGCCATCGCCATGAAAAAACTGACCTTGATCGCCGCTGCCGTCCTCGCCACAGGTTGTGCAGTCGGCCCGAAATACGAAGTGCCCACGGCAGCCAATCCCGCCCAGTTCAAGGAAGCAGAGGGCTGGCAGTCCGCGGCGCCCGCCGATGCGCTGGAACGCGGCCCCTGGTGGACGCTGTTCGGCGACGAAACCCTGAACCAGCTGGCCGCCAGCATTGAAGTCAACAACCAGAACGTGGCCGCCGCTGCAGCGGCTTATGCGCAGGCGCGCGCCATCGTGGCCGAGCAGCGCGCCTCGCTGTTCCCGGTGGTGAGCCTGGACGCCAACGGCAACCGCTCCGGCGGTGGCGGCGACACGCGCACCAGCAGCAACTACCGCGTCAACCTTGGCGCCAGCTGGGAGCCCGATATCTGGGGCAGCATCCGTGCCGGCGTGACCGGCGCACAGGCGAGCGCGCAAGCCAGCGCGGCGGAACTCGCATCGGCGAAGCTGTCGGCGCAAGGAGAGCTGGTGGCGAACTACCTCTCGCTGCGCGCGCTGGACGCCGAGAAGCAGCTGCTCGATACCACGGTAGAAGGCTACCAGCGCGTGCTGCAGATCACGCAGAACCGGCTGGATGCCGGCGTTGCGGGCAAGTCCGACCTGCTGCAGGCCCAGACCCAGCTCGCTAACGCGCGCGCCGACCAGCTTACGCTGGTGCGCCAGCGCGCCCAGCTCGAACACGCTATCGCCATCCTGCTCGGCAAGGCTCCCGCAGAATTCTCGCTGCCCGCGGCGGCGTGGCAGCTGACGGTGCCCGAAGTGCCGGTTGGCCTGCCATCCACGCTGCTGCAGCGCCGTCCGGACATTGCGGCGGCGGAGCGCCGTGTGGCGGCATCGAATGAGCAGATCGGCATTGCCCGTTCCGCCTACTTCCCCAACCTGAACCTGAGCGCATCGTACGGATTTGGTTCGAGCCAGGTCTCGGGCCTGTTCAGCGCCTCGAACAGCCTGTGGTCGCTGGGCGTATCGGCCGCGCAGGCGGTCTTCAACGCAGGCGCCATCGGCGCGCGGGTAGAGCAGACCAAGGCCGCGCGCGAGCAGGCCATCGCGCAATACCGCCAGACAGTGCTGAATGCCTTTGCCGACGTGGAAGACCAGTTGGCCGCCACCCGCGTACTGAGCCAGCAGCAGGAATTGCGCCGCCAGGCATCCGAAGCGGCGGACCAGGTCGAACAGCAGATGATCAACCGCTACCGCGCCGGGCAGGTGGGCTACACGGAGGTCGTGCAGGCCCAGGTCACGGCCCTGAATGCCCGCCGCGCGCTGCTGCAAGTGCAATCCGACCGCCAGACCACAGCCGTCGCCCTCATCCAGTCCCTCGGCGGCGGCTGGCACCTCTGACCTGACACATGGTGCCTGACCCCATGGTGTCAGTGTGACACCATGGGGTCAGGCACCGGTTGTCATACTTTCGATGTGGCGAAAATGGCATTTCCTGTGCTGATGGGAAGGTCTATACTGCCGGGGCTTCCAATAATTCAGGGGACACATCTTGATCAAATCTCTTTTACTGCCGGCCGCGCTGCTGGCCGCCTTCGCTCCCGCCATGGCCGATGAGGGCCAGTGGCAGCCGCACCAGATGCCGCAGCTGAAGGCGGAACTGAAACGTATCGGTATCCAGATTCCGGCCGAACAGCTGACCGACCTGTCCAAGCATCCGATGAGCGCCATCGTGTCGCTGGGCGGCTGCTCCGCTTCCTTTGTGTCTCCTGACGGACTTGTGGTCACCAACCACCATTGCGCGTATGGCGCGATCCAGCGCAATTCCACGCCGCAGAAGAATTACATCGTCGATGGCTTCCTGGCCAAAACCCGCGCCGAGGAACTGCCGGGCGGCCCGAACACGCTGGTGTACGTGACCGACAAGGTGGAAAACGTCAGCGCCCGCGTGCTGAAAGGCCTGGAGAAAACCGGCGGCAAGGAGCGCCATGAGGCCATCGAGCGCCGCGTGAAAGAGCTCATCGCCGAGTGCGAGACCGATAAAATGTACCGCTGCTCCGTGCCTGCCTTCCACCGCGGCCTGGAGTACTACCGTATCCGCCAGATGATGATCCGCGACGTGCGCCTGGTCTACGCGCCGGCCGACATGATCGGCAACTACGGCGGCGATATCGACAACTACGAATGGCCGCGCCACACCGGCGACTATTCCTTCCTGCGCGCCTATGTAGGCAAGGATGGCCGTCCTGCCGATCCGTCGCCGGATAACGTGCCTTATAAATCGAAGGACTTCCTCGTTGTTTCGGCCGAAGGCCTGAAGAACGGCGATCCTATCCTGCTGGCCGGCTATCCGGGCCGCACCAGCCGCTACAAGCTGCCGTCCGAAATCCGCTATGCGCGCGATATGGGCTATCCGCTGCAGGTGAAGGAGTACCAGGCCGACCTGGATACCATCGCCGCCGCCACCAAGGGCAACGATGCCGCCGCCGTGCGCTACGCTTCGGTGGTCAAGTCCATCAACAACCGCATGAAGAAGACGCAAGGCCTGATGGACGGCTTCGCGCGCAAGGACATCGCGGCCATCAAGGACGTGCAGGACGCCGAATTCCGAGCCTGGTATGGCAAGCAGCCGAACGTGTCGCCAACCCTGCTGGCCGAGCTGGATGCAGCCATCGCCGCCGATATGGCGCTGGACCAGGAGCAGTTTGCCTGGAACGTGGCCACCAACAGCGACCTGCTGAAGAGCGCCCGCACCCTGTACCGCCTGGCGCTGGAGCGCAAGAAGCCGAACGCCGAGCGCGAAAGCGGCTACCAGGACCGCGACCTGAGCTTCATCAAGGCCCGCCTGAACCGCCTCGAACAGTCCTTTGACGCCAATGTGGACAAGGCCCGCTTTGCCGAAGGCCTGAAGCGCTACGCCGCGCTGCCGGCCAAATACCATCCGCAAGGCCTGGATGCGCTGCTGCCATCGGCACAGTCGCTGGATGCCATGTACGCCGCCACGGAACTGGGCAACACCGCGAAGCGCATTGCGCTGCTGGACCAGGACGACGCCGCGCTGGCGAAGTCGAACGACGCCTTCATGCAGCTGGCCGTGAAACTGAACGGCATCGCCAGCTCGCTGGAGGAGCGCGCCAAGGAAGTGGAGGGCAATCTGGAGAAGGTGATCCCTCAGTACATGTCGGCCGTGATCGCATACAAGAAGTCGCAGGGCAAGCCGGTGTACCCGGACGCGAACTCCACGCTGCGCATCACCTACGGCACCGTGTCGCCGTATTCGTCGCGCGATGGCGTCAGCAAAGGCCCGTTCACGACGGTGGAAGGCATCGTCGAGAAGCACACCGGCAAGGATCCTTTCGATGCGCCGGCCAAGCTGCTGGAAGCCATCAAGACCAAGCGTTACGGCCAGTTCAAGGACCCGGTGCTGGGCACCGTGCCGGTGGACTTCCTGTCCAGCGCCGACACCACGGGCGGCAACTCCGGTTCCGCCATCGTGAACAAGCGCGGCGAACTGGTGGGCCTGAACTTCGATTCCACCTATGAGTCGATCACCAAGGACTGGTATTTCGACCGCGACATCACGCGCGCCATCCATCTCGATGTGCGCTACATGCTGTGGGTGATGAAGGAGGTCGACCATGCCGACAACCTGCTCAAAGAGATGACGATCAAGTATCCGAAAAAGTAAGTAAAAAAAACGGGGCCATCAAGGCCCCGTTTTTTATTTGCCGATATGTTTCGCGAGGAAGGCTTCCAGACGGTGATAGACCTCGGTCACATTCTCGGTGTCGTAGAAACCGTGGCCTTCATAATCGACGTAATACCATTCCGGCGAACGGCCGGCTTTCTCCAGTGCTGCTTTCATCAGGAAGGCATGTTCCTTCGGCGCTGTTTCATCTTTGCCTCCGTGAATCAGCATCACGGGAATCCTGATCGCATCTGCATGCCGGGTTGGTGATATGCGCTGCAGTTCCTTCTCGTCCTTGCCGAGGGAATCGGCGAAGAACTTCGCGGTGCGCCGCGACGTTCTTGTTCCATGTTCTTCGTGCAGCAGCGCCAGTTCGTAGACTCCGGCGTAGCCAATCGCGCACTTGAACAGGTCCGGTTCGCGCTCGGCCAGGCGCAGCGCCGCGTAGGCGCCGAAGCTGCCGCCGTAGACGCACATGCGCTTTTCGTCCACCACGCCCTGCGCAATCATGTGCCGGGTCCCGTCCACCAGATCGTTGATGATCTTGTCGCCCCATTGCAGATACCCTGCGGTGAGGAAGGACTCACCGTGGCCGCCCGAACCACGGTAGTTCACCTGCAGGACAGCGTAGCCGCGATTGGCCAGGAATTGTGCTTCGGCGTCAAAGTACCAGTCGTCGCGCGGCCCGAACGGCCCGCCATGCGGCAATAGGACCATGGGGAGTTTCCTGCCTGTGCTGTTCAGGGGCCTGGTCAGGTAACCGTTCAGTACCAGGCCATCGCGCGCCGTGAAACTGATGGGCTGGCGTTCCGCCATCTGTTCCGGTTCGATGTCTTCCATTGCGGTCAGCAGCAGCTCGGCCCCGTTGGTGTTGCGGTTATAGAGGTAGTAGCTGCCGGGATCGCGGTCGCTGGAAACCATGAACAGCAGCTTGCTGCCGTCGTCCGTGAAGTTGATGAAGCGCACCACACTGTCAGGGAACTGCGCACTGAGCAGCTTGTGCAGTTTCGATTCCGGATCCGCCTCATCGAAGTAAATCACGCGAGGGCGGCCAACGCTGGTAATCGCGGCAATCGGAATATCCCGCCGGCTTCCGCTCATCGTAATCCACACGCTGTTCGCGCCATCTGCGGCGATTACCTTGCGCTCGCCCGTTGCAATATTCTCGCGCACGATCGTATCCGGGCCGCCGCTTGCCGAATAGGTGCCGACGAACTCCTGGTTGTTGGCGGTGATAAAGAGCGGACGCAGTGAGCTGCCCACCCGCTTGCTGTCTTCCCGCTTCCACGCAGCCGATGCTGCATCGTAACGGAACAGCATGAACTTGTTTTCCTGGTCATGGCCAAAAGCGAAGCCAGGCACGCCATCATTCCGCACGGTAAACTGCATGCCGCTGTAGGGCAGCATCGCCTTCTGTTTGCGGATGCCGCTCAGCGTGTCCACGTCGAGGAGTTCGCTGTGCTCAGTGCGCCAGAGCCGGGTGCCCAGCATCAAGGTGTTGTTGCGCACCATTGGAATGTCGGCAATGTAGGCGAAGCCATAGTCGTCACCATAGCGTGTGGGATGCCGGCCATACTGCAGGTAGTCATATCCGTACAGGTATTCCTGCTTGCTGCCATCGTAGTTCATGGCGACGATCTCACCGGTCAGCTGGGGCGCCTCGCGGGAACCCACTTCCAGCGCTTTGGTGACGACGAGCCGCTCATTGCTCACCCAGGTGTAGTACGCAGGCACTTCAAATATCTTCATGCGTACGGTGGCCTCGATCTTCAGCTCTGGCAGGCTGTAGAAGGTAATTGTCGGCACGAGGCGTTTGCCTATCTTCATATTCACCGTTACCGCCAGGTGCTTTCCGTCAGGCGACATGCGGGGCTGCGAGAACTGGTCGAATTTGGCGAAGGCGGATACTGGAACTTTTACCGGAGCGGTTTGCGCCGCAGCAGGCAAGGCAACTGCAAGCAGGCAGAGGAATGCCGGGAGGGTTTTTCTCATGGCGATGGATGTGTTGGTGATAGCAGAAATGTTAGCATTCGAAGAAATGTTTATCTACTGCAACATTTGGTGAGAATTGTGCTGCATGGCATAATCTGGGGTCCTCTTGATCGCATTTCATGAATGAATCCCTGACCCTGTTCGGCCTGTCCACCACACCGCTGGAACTGATCTCTTTTGCGCTTTCCGTGGCCGTCGTTTGGCTGAATATCCGCCAGAACCACTGGGCTTGGCTGTTCGCCATCGTCTCCTCGGCCACCTACGGCGTGGTGTTTTATGGCGCGCGCCTGTATGGCGATATGGCGCTGCAACTGGTGTTCATTACGGTGTCGATCTGGGGCTGGTATCAATGGCTGCGCGGCGACGACAGCCACGATCAGCTGCCGGTAACAGTGCTAAGCAATAAGGGGCGCTGGCTGGCGCTTGCGGGCTGGCTGATCGGCTTCGGCGTGCTGGCCTGGTTCCTCAAGTCCTTTACCGATACCGATGTGCCGCATGCGGATGGCTTCCTTACCGCGGGCAGCCTGGTCGGCCAGCTGCTCCTGTCGCGCAAGAAGCTGGAGAACTGGCATGTGTGGATCATCGTCGATATCCTCTACGTCGCACTGTATGTCCACAAAGGCCTGATGCTGACGGCCGTGCTGTATGCGATGTTCGTGGTAATGGCCGCCATCGGCCTGCTGGCATGGCGCCGCGCGATGCAGGGCGCTCCAGACGGCCTGGCCGCCGGCGATGCAATGGTGCTCAAGTGAGCGCTGCGCCACTGCGCGTTGCCATCATTGGCAGCGCGTCTTCCGGCAAGACCACGCTGGCCGCTGCGTTGGCCGAACGCTATGGCGCCATCTGGGTGCCGGAGTATCTGCGCGAATTCGTGGATACCGTGCAGCGCGTTCCCGTGGAAGAGGACCAGATCCATATTGCTCGAACGCAAGTAGAGCGCGAGGAAGCGGCAATCGTGCATGGCGGAAATTTTATTTTCTGCGATACTACACCGCTGATGACGGCGGTTTATAGCAGGCATTATTTCGGCGGTATCCGCCCCGACCTGGACGCGCTGCTGCAGTCGCGCCACTACGATCTCACGTTGGTGTGCGCCGCCGACCTGCCGTGGGTGCCGGATGGCCTGCACCGCGAGTCGCAGGACGTAAGCGCCATCATCAACCGCCTGCTGGATGAAGAACTGGAAGCGCGCCGCATGCAGTACACCCGCATCAGCGGCCCGCTGGAACAACGCCTGGAACAGGTAGCGAAGGTACTGGAGAAGGGATAGAGGCATGAAGAAGCTGCTCGCAATCGCAAGCTTGCTGCCGCAAGTTGCCAGCGCTGCGACCGGCTACTATCTGGTCTCCGTCTACGACGTTGCCGGCCAGGCTTCCGTCGATTACAAATACTGGAATGCCCACTACCGCGACCGCCGCACGGCGATGCCGGAAATCGGCTTCGGCTACGGCGTTACCGATCGCTGGTACACCGAGGTATATGGCAGCTGGATCCAGTTCAACGGCGAGCGCACCCGCTACGCCGGCACCTCCTGGCAGAACGATTTCATGCTCACGCAGGGGCAGTATGATATCGATGCAGCCTTGCATACGCTGGTGGAGCGCGGCAAGGACCGTGGTTACAGCGTTGAAATCGGCCCGGTGCTGCAAACCCAGGTCTGGCGCACGCAGATCAACTTCAACGTTTTCCTTCAGCGCGAGTTCGATACGGGCTCGGCTTCCGACACGGAGCTGGTCTACCAATGGCAGGTGAAGCAGCGCTGGAAGCCATGGCTGCAGCCCGGCGTGCAGGGCTTCGGTGAAGTGGGGAAGTGGAACGACTGGAAGGGTGTGCACGAACAGTCGCACCGTGTGGGTCCGGCGCTGTTCGGCACGCTGGACACAGGCCGCCAACAGATCAAGTATGAGGCGGCCTATTTGCTCGGCAAGAATTCGGACCGCAGGGCGAAGAGCTTCACCATGCGGGTCCAGTACATCTTTTAGAAGAACAGCTGTGCAGACATGCGGAAGGTACGTTCCGCACCGGGGAACAGGTAGCCGCCCAGGTCTGGTGTTACGTCGCGCCAGTAGAAGCGGTCCAGCGCATTACGCACCTGCGCGCGAACCACCAGCGGCAAGCCGGCCACCCTGGTGGAGTAGGAGCCGCCCAGGTTCAGCACATGGTACTTCGGCACCATCACCGTGTTCTGTTCGTCGAAAGCCTTCTTGCCCGTGAACTGCCAGTCACCGCCGACTTTCAGACCCGGCAGCTGCGGCACGCTGTATTCCGCAAACAGGGTCGATTTCACGGCCGGCACATTGGTCACACGCTTGCCGTCGTAGAAGGAGAGGCCGGTGCCGCTTTGCTCCGTGTGCAGCGCGGTGGCCGATGCGCCCACCAGCAGCTCGCGCGTGAGCTTGCCCTGCGCCGAGAACTCGATGCCGCGGTGGCGCGCTTCGCCATTGCGCACGAAGGTGTTGGTGGCGTCGGTGTATTCCAGGCCCTTGTCGATCTGGTACAGGGCAGCGGCGTAGCTGATGCCGGAGATCTCGGCCTTGGCGCCGAATTCCACCTGCTTCGATTTGCCCGGCGCCAGCGCGCGGTTCTGGTTGGTGGTTTCGATCGGCGCGATGCCGCCATGTTCCAGGCCCTGCGCATAGGACGCGTACAGCGCCACATTGCTGCGCGGGCTGTAGACCAGGGACACGTTCGGCAGCCAGAAGTTGGCATTCGTCGGCGCCACGTCCACCTCATTGCGCTTCAGCTTCACATAGCGTGCGCCGGCATGCAGTTTCAGCTCGCTGCCCAGGGCGACGATGTCCTGCACGAAGAGGGCGCGCTCATGGTCGTTGCGGCGCTCCGATACCGGGCCGCTGCTCAGGCCTACCGGCGGCACTATCACAGGGTGGTAGATGTTGCTGACGCCTGCCCAGTCGTAAATATAGTCGCCCCAGTATTCATGGTTCTCATAAAAGGAGAAGCCGCCGGTGAACTCGTGGCGCAGGGCGCCGGTAGCGAAGCGGCCCTGCAGCATGGCCTGCGCGGCGGTGGGCTTCTTCTTCTCGCCCAGGCTGCGGTAGTCATACACATCGAAGTCGCCGTTCGCGCAGAAGCCCGGATACAGTTCCTGGGCGCTGCAGCCGTAAGGGAAGGCCGTGTAGTCGTCACGCTTGAACACGTGGCGGTTGGCGCTGACGGTGGCGGACCACTCGGAAGAGAACTGGTACTGGAAGCGCGCGCCGATATTGCTGCTTTCCGTTTTGACCGGGAAGCTCCACGGCTGATTGTTCAGCATCGTATCGGCCGCCACATCGGGCAGCGACACGCCGTTGATGAGCTGGAAGCCGGGCGCCGACACCTGTGCCTTGTTCTGGTAGTCCGCATCAATCTGCAGCAGGGCTTGCGGCGAAATCTGCCAGTCGAAGGCGCCGGAGATGAAATTGCGGTGGCCGTCCGCGCCTTTGATGTAGGAGCGCAGGCGGTCTGCCGCCACATTGATGCGGTAGCCGAAGCGGCGGTCCTCGAAACGGCCGCCGAAGTCGGCCTCGCCGTGCAGCGTGCCGCGCTCGCTGACTTCGAACAGGGCGGAACGCTGGGTGCTGCTGGTGGGGCGCTTGGTCACGTAGTTGACGATGCCGCCCGGGGCCGCAACGCCTGCCTGCAGGCCCGCCAGGCCTTTCAGCACTTCGATGGCTTCCTTGTTTTCCAGCGGGATCTGGGCATCGGCGGAGATCGGCAGGCCGTCCTTGCGGTAGCTGTTGGCATTATTCAGCTTGAAGCCGCGGATCGAGAACTGCTCGGCATAGCCGACGGCGTTATAGGCGTCGCTGATGCTGGCGTCGTAGCGCGAGGCATCAGTGGTGGTGCGGATATTCAGCTCCTGCATCTGCTCGCGCGTGATCACGCTGACAGATGCCGGCGTCTGCAGCAGCGGGGCATCGGAGAAGCCGGCCACGGAGGCGCGTTCGGCGGCGGTGCGGGTGGCGGTAATCACCACTTCGGCCATTTGCGGCTCGGTGCTTTGCGCGGCGGCGATGGAAGGGAAGGCTTGTGCGACGGCCAGTGCGGCGGCGCTTGCTGCGAATTTCGTCTTGGTCATGTTGTGCTCTTATGCTTCGGTCGAGCCAACGCGGGGAGAGCACTCAAAGGAGGGAGGATGCAACTTTGCGCTTTCCTTCGCTGGCATTATCCAGATCAGGTACGAAGGGTATCTCTCACCCGGAACATCAAGTCCCAGGACCCCTAGCGAGGCCGAAGCTTAACACATTTCGTGCGCCGCCTGTTCCCGGCCCTCGCTACACTTGAGAAATGCGCCCCGGCGGCGGACAATGTGCTCATCAGATTTCAACAGGAGACTGCCATGACGCAGGAACACGTCGTCGAGCCACGGGATGCGCTGAACGCCCAGGTGCTCGATATGCACCGGGCCATAACTTCGCTGATCGACAAGCTGCAGATGCTGGATACCCAGAATCAGCGTTTTGAAGCCTGCACCGACCCGGAACTCAAGCTGGTGACGGGTTACCAGCGCGACGCCACGCGCAAGCATGTGGCGATGCTGCTGGAATGGGTGCGCCGCCGCGATCCGAAACTGGACAAGGAAATGAAGGAAGCGCTGTTCAAGGCGGGACCGATCGCCGCCCAGTACCACTACGGGGAGTAAGTCTCCGCACCGGTACGGCGGCACTGAAAGGATGTGAATGAAGTTGCTGCCGTACCGGGAAGGAAGCCTGTTTGCCGTGCCGCTGAGGAATGGCGGTTATGCCACCGGACTGGTTGCCCGCCTGTCCCCGCAAGGGAAGATCATGCTGGCCTACCTGTTCGGGCCGAGGTTCGAGAAATTGCCCACGCTGGAACAGGTGCAGGGCCTGCGCGCGAGCGATGCGCTGAAGGCCATCCGCACCGGCGACATGGCGCTCGATAACGGCCGCTGGCCCATTATCGGCGATGCCGCCGCCTTCGACCGCGCCGACTGGCCGGTGCCGGTGTTCATCCGCCGCGCCGATGCGCTGAAGCGGGCCTGGCGCGCCACGTATTCGGATGACCCGGCCAAGCCGGAAAAAGAAGTCTCCGTGCCCTACGAAACCGAGGGTCTGGAGCTGGATACCCTGTACGGCTACGGCTCCACCGAGCTGCTGCTGACCAAACTGCTGGAGTAAACCATGTTCGAAGGCGGCTGTTTTTGCGGTGCGGTGCGCTACACGGCGCAGGGGCCGGCTTCGCACAGCACCTTATGCCATTGCAGCATGTGCCGCCGCATCGCCGGTGCGCCCTGCGTGGCCTGGTTCAGCGTGCCGCGTGCGGCGCTGAGCTTCACTGCGGGAAAGCCTGCCATCTTCCATTCCAGCCCCGGCGCCGCGCGCGGCTTCTGCGCGCAGTGCGGTACCCAGCTGACTTTCGAGGACGAGCGCGATCCGGAATGCGTGGACATCACCACGGCCAGCCTGGACGATCCGGAAGCCGCCCCGCCGGCCGACCATACCTATGTGCAGAGCCGCCTGCACTGGCTGCACCTGGCTGATGAGCTGCCGCGCTACCTGCGCACGCGCAGCGAAGGCGCGCGCGAGATTCCTTAGTCCGCCTGTTCTGTGCAGGCCGCCGCGCGCGACAGCAGCAGCGCGCGTTCGCGTTCGTTCTGCGTGAGCTGCGCGGCGCGCTCGAACTCCGCCCGCGCTTCCTTCAAGCGTCCCAACTGGAACAGCAGGTGGCCGCGCACGCTGGGCAGCAGGTGGTAGTTGCGCAGCGCCGGTTCGTCGAGCAGGGTGTCGGCCAATTCAAGGCCGGTAGCGGGACCGAAGGTCATGGACAGGGCCACGGCGCGATTCAGTTCGATCACGGGCGAGGGCGCCAGCTGCGCCAGCTCCTCATACAGGGCGGAAATGCGGTTCCAGTCTGTCTCGCCGGCCTTGCGCGCACGCGCGTGGCAGGCGGTAATGGCGGCCTGGAGCGCATAAGGGCCAAGGCTGCGGCCCAGCTGTTCGGCGCGCGCCAGCGCCGCCAGGCCGCGGCGGATCAGCAGCTGGTCCCATTTGGCGCGGTCCTGCTCCAGCAGCAGCACGGGCGCTCCCTGCGCATCGGTGCGGGCGCGCTGGCGCGAGGACTGGATCTCCATCAGCGCTACCAGGCCGTGCACTTCCGGCTCCTGCGGCACCAGCTCGGCCAGGATGCGGCCCAGGCGCAGCGCTTCCTCGCACAGGGCGGGGCGCATCCAGTCCGCGCCCGCGCTGGCCGAATAGCCTTCGTTGTAGATCAGGTAGATCACCTGCAGCACGGAGGAAAGCCGTTCCACCAGTTCCGGCCCGCGCGGCACTTCAAAGGGCACTTGCGCGGCAGTCAGCGTGCGCTTGGCGCGCACGATGCGCTGCGCCACGGTGGGTTCCGGCACCAGGAAGGCGCGCGCAATTTCATCGGTGGTGAGGCCGCCCAGCAGGCGCAGGGTCAGGGCCACGCGGCCTTCGGTGGGCAGCACGGGGTGGCAGGAAATGAAGACGAGGCGCAGCAGGTCATCGCCGATATTGTCATCCAGCGTGCGTTCGAGATCGGGCGCCGCGTCCTGCAGCAGGCCTTCGATTTCGTAGGTCAGTTCCGCTTCCTTGTCCTGCTCCAGCTTCTTGTGGCGCAGGTAGTCCAGGGCGCGGTTTTTGGCTGCCGTCATCAGCCAGGCGGCGGGCTTGTCCGGTTCGCCGTGTTCCGGCCAGGTTTCGAGGGCGCTCACCAGGGCCTCCTGCGCCATTTCTTCGGCCAGCCCCACGTCGCGCAGCATGCGTGTGAGTACCGCAATGATCTTCGCGGATTCGATGCGCCAGACAGCGTCCAGCGACCGGTGGATTGCGTTCAAGCGTTCACCACTTCACGCAGCTCCACCTCCATATCGCCGGGGAAGGGGTAGGGATAGTTGCGTACCCAGTCATAGGCTTCGCTGATATCGGCTACCTGCAGCAGCCAGAAGCCTGCGATCAGCTCCTTGATTTCGGTGAAGGGGCCGTCGATCACGCTGGGGCGGCCGCCGGAGAACTTCACACGCGCGCCCTTGGCCGTGCCTTTCAGGCCATCGCCGGCCAGCAGCATGCCGGTCTTCACGCCTGCTTCGTTGGCGGCGTTCATGCGGTCGATCACGGCCACGGGCGGCATCACATCCGCCTCCAGCTGGTGGTCGGAGCGCAGCAGCACAATGACCGGCGTGAGCTGCGGCGCGCTTTGGGTATCGATGCCATGGCAGCCGCCCGGGCAGCCGGTTTCGCGTACTTCCAGTGTGAACTCGCCCTCGCCATCGGCCGTGGGCCAGTGCTTGCTGGCCCACTCGGCGGCTTCCTGTTTCGATGGCGCCTCGATGACGGTGAAGCCGGCCACCAGTTCGCGCGTATCGGCGAACGGGCCTTCATGGATGCTCCACACGCCGTCGCGCCTGCGCATGCGGACGCCACGCGCGCTGGGATGCAACCATCGTCCGCCCGGCACGGCCGCCCTGAGTTCGGCGGAGGGAAAATCCGCCCGCTCGGTGTGGCGGTCGCCACGGCGCAGAATCATGTAGTGCATTGCATCCCCCTTGTTATCAAGCTGCGTTTTGCGCAGCGGATTTGGCGCGCAGGCGTTCTTCCTGCTCGCGCAGCTCCGGCGTGAACTCGGCGCCGAAGTCCTCGGCATCGAAGACCTGGCGGATTTCCAGTTCGTCGCCGTCTTCCATCGGCGCGCGCTTCATCCATTCTTTCACCTCGTCCAGCGACTTGCCCTGGATGAGCCAGAAGCCGGCGATCAGTTCCTTGGCTTCGGTGAATGGACCGTCGATCACCTGGCGCTCCTTGCCGAAGCGGATGCGCGCGCCGCGCGAGCTGGGATGCAGGCCTTCGCCAGCCAGCATGATGCCGGCGTTCACCAGCTCTTCGTTGAATTTGCCCATCGCCGTCAGCTGCTCGGTGGTTGGCATGACGCCGGCTTCGGTATCGGCGTTGGCTTTTACAATGACCATGAATCGCATGTTCGTTCTCCTTATTTCTGGCAGTCGTGGGGCATCGATGCGGCAGCGGCAGTCGCTTCTTCGATCGACACGTCGCGCTGGTGGGTAGCGATGGACCACATATGGCCGTAAGGATCCTGCAGCACGCCATAGCGGTCGCCCCAGAACATGTCGGCCAGCGGCAGGCGTACTTCTGCGCCGGCGCCGATGGCACGGGCGAAGGCCGCGTCGGCATCTTCCACGTAGTGGTGCAGGGTGACTGGCGAGCCTTTCAGCGTGCTCGGGCTGTAGGCGTGCATTTCGGGAAATTCATCGACCAGCATCAGGAAGGAATCGCCGATCTTGATCATGGCGTGCATCAGCTTGCCGCTGCCGTCCGGCACCGGCATGCGGGCGCATTCGATGGCGCCGAAGGCCTTCTTGTAGAACTCGATTGCGTCAGCCGCGCCCTTGCAGACGATGTGCGGGGTCAGCGAATGCATGCCCTCTGGAATCTTCTGAACCATGGTGTCTCTCCTTGTGGGTTAGGGAAGCGCGAACTGCGCCGCCATATTCCCACGACGCGCGGGAAAACTCCAGATCGACACAAACCAAAAAATGTTTTTGGTTTTTTTTCAGGCGGCGTTCAGGACAATGCGGATGATGAGTCCGCCGCCTTCACGGTTGCGCAAGAGCAATTCGGCATCATGCTTCTGCAGCACGCGCTCCACGATGGCCAGGCCGAGCCCGGCGCCATTGGCCTGGCTGCGTGCCGTGTCGAGGCGGGTGAAGGGTTTCAGCAGCTGGGTCAGCTGGTCTTCGGGCACGCCCACGCCATGGTCCTGGAACTCGATGGTGACCTGGCGGCCCTTGACGGTGCAGTGGATCTCGATTTCGGCCAGGTCAGTACCCGGCGTTTTGCCGTAGCGGCGCGCATTTTCCACCAGGTTGGTGAAGACCCGTTTCAGGTCGGTGGGATTGCCCATTACCTGGGCGCCTTCGCACAGCCCGGTCTGCACCCGCACATCCGGCAGGCGGGTGGCTTCGTGGGCCACTTCTTCCAGCATGGCAGAAACGTCCAGCAGCATGAAGCTGCTTTGTTCGGTGGGTTTGGCGTAGTCCAGGAACTGGGCGATGATGGCGTCCATCTGGGCGATATCGGACTGCATGCCTTCGCGCGCCTCCGGCGACAGTTCGGCCATTTCCACTTCCAGCTGCATGCGCGCCAGCGGCGTGCGCAGGTCGTGCGAAATGCCGGCGAGGATCACGGCGCGGTCGGATTCCACCCGCTGCAGGTCGTCCACCATCTGGTTGAAGCTGCGGTTGGCCAGGCGTACCTCTTCCGGGCCTTTTTCCGGCAGCGGGTCGGGCCGCGCGCCGCGGGCGATTTCGCGCGCCGCATGCGTAAGCCGCTTCAGGGGCAGGTTGATCAGGCCCGAGATCAGCGCGGCGCCCAGCAGCGACACCAGCGACACCACGCCGGCCCAGCCCAGCCACTGCACGCCGGTCAGGCTGGTGATGCGTTCGCGCTCCAGCATCAGCCAGTAGGCGTCGTCCTCGATCTTGAAACTGACCCAGAAGCCGCGCTGGCCGTTGACGCGCGAGGAAAACCTGGTATCCGAACCCAGCGCCGCCTTCACGCGGGCCTGGATCAATCGCATCAGCTCGGAGTCCGCCGGCGGTTCCACCTCGTCGTCATCCTCCAGCGAGAACACGCGGATGCCTTCATTCGATACCAGCTCGATCAGCAGTTCGCGCCGCAGGTCGGGCGCGGAGTGGGTGAGGGCGGCGCGGGTAATGGTGACCACGGAGACGACCTGGGCGGCCACCTGCTGCGCCTGCGGCTCGCGCTGCACCACGCTGATCATGCCGATCCAGGAGGCCATGCTCAGCGTGGTCAGCACGCCGAGCAGCAGGAAGGTGCGCCAGAACAGGCCGCCCTTCGGCCGCCCGAAGCGGAAATTAAACGGCATGGTGCGGAATCAGCGTGGCTGACCCTCTGGTATGAAGACGTAGCCCAGGCCCCATACGGTCTGGATATACAGCGGGCTGGAAGGATCGGGCTCGATCAGCTTGCGCAGGCGCGAAATCTGCACGTCCAGGCTGCGGTCGAACACTTCATATTCGCGGCCGCGCGCCAGTTCCATCAGTTTTTCGCGCGACAGGGGCTGGCGCGCATGGCGGGCGAACACCTTGAGCACCGAGAATTCGCCGGTGGTCAGGGGCACGGTTTCGCCGTTCTTTTTCAGGGTGCGGGTGCCCAGGTCCAGTACGAACTGGCCGAATTCGAAGGTCTGCGGGGTTTCCGACGGCGCGCCCGGAATCTCGTCCGGCGCCTTGCGGCGCAGCACGGCGCCGATGCGGGCCACCAGTTCGCGCGGGTTGAATGGCTTGGGCAGGTAGTCGTCGGCGCCCATTTCGAGGCCGACGATGCGGTCCACGTCCTCGCCCTTGGCGGTCAGCATGATGATCGGGGTCTGGTCGCCCGCGCCGCGCAGGCGGCGGCAGATGGACAGGCCGTCTTCGCCGGGCAGCATCAGGTCCAGCACCAGCAGGTCATAGCGTTCGCGCAGCCACAGCTTGTTCATGGCCGTCGCGTTTTCGGCGGTGAACACATTGAAACCCTGTTCGGTGAGGTAGCGGCGCAGCAGGTCGCGCAGGCGCACGTCGTCGTCCACTACCATGATCTTGGCCTGGTGGCCATTCTGGTTACCGGGAGTGTTGCTCGATTCTGTCGATGTCGTAGTCATGAGGCTGTCGGAATTGTCAGAATTATGTCGCTATGGTAACGTCATAATGCTTTACGAGGCGCATCGGTGCCAAGGCATTACAAAGTGTTACAAACTTTACCCCCTGCGTCTTACTCTCATAGGGAATCGCGCATACACTTTAGTTATGGCAGTGAAGCTTACACCGAGTGCATTGAAGAGGATGAAAATGGGCAAATCGATCAACAAACTGGACTGGGCGAAGGGCGCGCAAGCGTCGGCACGCGCCGGCGCCGGGGCGTTGGCCGTGTTCTGCGCGCTGCTGATGGCGGCGCCGGCCCATGCCGATCCACAAAGCGGGCAGGGGGCACGCCGCGACGAGGGCCAGGCCGGCTCCGCGCAGCCGCAGCGTAATCCGCGCAGCTTCCGCGATTCGCGCTGGGGCGATGAACGCGATCCGCGTTCCTTCGAAGCGCGCGCCGAGGAGCAGCGCCGCATGATGCAGGAAAATGCCAATAATGCGGAAATGAACCGCCGCATGAACCGCATGTCGCCCGATGAGCGCCGTGACTTGCGCCGCCAGATCAATGAAATGGGCGCCGAAGTCTATTCGACAACGCCACGCCGCTAAGTTTGCAGCGCAGGGAGAACAAATGGGGCCGGATGGCCCCATTTGACCTTTCAGATTTCAAATTTCTGCTACCTTCCCTGCTGGAACATGTTACGCTAGTTAATAAATTAAAATGAGGCGATAGCGATTATGCAACGAAAGTGTGTCATGATCGGCTAAGGGAATGGTGAACGTGTTAAATAAGGCTGGAACTGGCGAGGTCCCGGCGGGCGGAGCGAGCACCCCCGCAGTGGTACAGCGCGCGGACGGCGTATATTTTCGCGCCGACGCCGATCTCGCTTCGCGCCAGGCTGCCGTCAACCAGCTATTCCAGGCCCGCGCCTATTTCACGGGCATCGATTACAGTGTCTTCATCCGCATGCTGTATGAGGCCGGCCCCGAGCTGCCGCCCGCGCTGCGCGACAAACCCCTCGTGCGTTTTGCCGACGCCGTGGCGCCTTTCCCCGAGCAGCGCCGCGGGCTGTACAAATCCGTGCGCATTATCGCGGGCGAAGCCGAATACTATTTCGAGCCGGTCTACCTGAATGCCGGCGGCGCCGACGAAGAGGAATCGGCCCTCGATTTCGATGAATTCGTGGCCGATATGTGGGAGAAGGGCATACGTTTCGGCATCGATGCGCCGGCCGTGCGCGCGGCGATCGAGGAGGGCAAGGCCACCCGCCTGACGGTGGCGCGCCGCCTCAGCCCCACCAATGGCCAGGACGCGATGATCGTCGAGGTCTCGCAGAAGATCCACCGCTCGAATGCACCCAAGGAAATGGCCAACGGCCGCTTCGACCTGCATACCTTCCAGAACCGTTTCCCGCAGGTGGCCGCCCACACCCCGCTGCTGAAAAAGCAGGCGCGCGTGCTGGGCAGCCGCGGCTTCGAGCTGTCCGGCATTCCCGTGGAACCGCCGCTGCCTGAGGATACGGAACTGAATGGCGTGGCCGGGCCGGGCACGGTGATCCAGCACCTGGCGGGCGAGGATTACCTGGTGTCGGCCGTCGAAGGCTTCATCAATGTGGACCGGCGCAGCAAGCGCATCTCCATCGGCCCCAAGATCATCAGCCGCGAGGGCGTGAGCGTGCGCACCACCGGCAACCTGCAGCTGTCCGGCGAGTACGAGGAGTTCGGCGAGGTGCAGGAAGGCCGTATTGTGGACGGCTTCAATATCACCATCCATGCCGATGTCTACGGCAAGATCGTGTCGCGCGGCGGCACCATCTGGCTGAAGCAGAACCTGATGGGCGGCTCGGCCACCAATAGCGAAGGCCAGATCCAGGTGGGCGGCGTGGTGTCCAACTCGGTGGTGCATGTGAAGCTGGGCGAAATCGTGCTGAATACGGCGCAGAGCAGCGTGATTACGGCGCCGCGCGTGGTGATCAACGAAGCGGTCAACTGCGAGATCGTGGCCGATGAAGTGGTCATCGGGACCGCCAGCGGCTGCGCCATTGCTGCCCGTAATATCCGCATCGAGGGCGCAGGTCCGCGCAAGCAGAGCGAGATGCTGCTGTTCGCGCTGGTGCCCGATACCTCGAAGTTCGACCAGAACCTGCAGGAACTCACCATCCGCATGGCGCAGGCCGATGCCAATGCGAAGAAACTCAAGATCCAGGTCGATGCCATCACGGCCCAGCAGGACGTGCGCAGCTACCTGACGCTTGCCACCAAGGTGCGCAAGCAGGAGGTGACGCTGACGGCCGAGCAGCTGCCGCTGTTCCAGAAAATGGCGGCGCAGGTAGGGCCGGCACTGAAAGAGGTGGCCCGCCTGTCGGTAGCGGTGAAGGAAGCGGAGGGCCAGCGCGCCGTGCTGGAGGAGCAGGTGGAGCTGGTACGCAAGCAGAAACAGGCCGTGGCCGGAGCCGCCAGCTGCAAGGTCGCGGCCGTGAATGGCGAAACCTTGCTGCGCACCATGGTGTTCGAGCCTGAGCAGGGACCGATGTATGAGCTGGCTCCGCGCGAAATCAAGGCCCGCCTGCGCGCCGGCACCTATGTAAAACCGCCCGAGTTCAGCGGCAGCTTCGGCGAAATCGACTGGTCCACCGATTCAGCTAAAAGCTGAATTTCACGGGTGGCGCGGCTGCCCAGTATTCCCCTTCCGTTTCATGCCGGCGCCGCTGCGCCATGCTGCGTTCCCTGAACTGCGGGTGGGCCAGCGCTTCGCTGGTGCGCAGCACCGGGCTCACGCAGCAGTCGGCATCGGCGAACAGCGTTGTCCATTCGGCCTGCGTACGCTGCGCAAACAGCGCATCGAGTTCCGCCACCATGGCCATCGCTTCGCGGCCGCCCACTTCCTGGCCCAGCTGCCAGTGTTGTTGTGCGAGGTCCGGCCGTTGCAGCACGGTGCAGCAGGCCTGCCAGAACTTGAGCTCCAGCGCGCCCATGGCCATATAGCGCCCGTCGCTGCTGCGGTAGACGTTATAGCAGGGCACGCCGCCTGTCAGCAGCCCGCGCCCGGGCTGCGCCTCGGCGCCTTCATTCACTGCCACCAGCGGGAAGATATTGTGGGCGAACACCGTGTCGGTCATCGAGATATCGACAAAGCGGCCCGCGCCGCCCATCTTCACTGCCAGCAGCGCGGCCAGGATGCCTTGCACCGCTGCCTGGGCGCCGCCCAGCAGGTCGCCGACCTGGAGGTTGCCGAGCGCAGGACGGCCATCGCGGCCTGCGTTCTGCTCCAGCATGCCCGCATAGCCGATATAGTTGATGTCGTGGCCCGCCTGCTGCGCCAGCGGCCCGCTCGCGCCATAGCCTGATATGGCGCACATCACGAGGCGCGGATTGCGGGCGCGCAGCGCCTCCCAGCCCAGCCCCAGGCGCTGCATCACGCCGGGACGGAAGCTTTCCACCACCACGTCCGCCTGTTCCACCATGCCGAGAAAGCGCTCGCGCTGCGCTGCATCCTTGAGGTCCATGCGCAGCATCTGCTTGCCGCGGTTGACGGCGACGAAGAACTGCGACACCTCCTCGCGCACCAGCCCCATGCTGCGCGCGTAGTCGCCCGCGCCGGGATCTTCGATCTTGATGACTTCCGCGCCCATATCGGCGAGGTGCATGGTGGCAGCGGGGCCGGGCAGCAGGCGGCTCAGGTCAAGCACGCGGATGCCGGCGAGCGGGTGGTGTGGCGTCATGCTCCCCATTCTAGCGCAGGCGGAAAAAGTTGAGCACAATCAACGCCTTGGCGGCGGGCTGGGCATAGCATGGCCAGACTGTTGCGGCCTTTGCCGCCGAAAGGAACGCCATGTCCGCCAATCTGCCCGATGCGCCTGCGCCCCACCAATACCTGACTTTCCGGCTCGGCGGTCTTGAATATGCGCTCGATTATTCGCGGGTGCAGGAACTGCGGCCGCTACAGGCGCTGGAGCGCTTCGCCGCCGATGGCGAAATCATCGGCGGGGTGGCCATTTCGCGCGGCGTGATCATGCCTATCGTGGACATGCGTATTGCGTTCGGGCCGCGCACGGCGCAGCACGATCCGAATACGGACGTGATCATCCTCAAGCTTTCGAACTGCGTGATGGGAATGGTGACGGACGGCGTGACGGATATCGTTACCCTGGGGCCAAGCCAGATACGGCCTTTTGACCATATCGGCGAGGATTCCGACTATTTGCTGGGCATGGGCCATATTCATGCGCGCAAGCTGATCGTGATCGATATCGACAGGCTGATGGCGATACGCCGCGCAACGCTGGGGACGCGCCACGCGGCGTGAGCATTTAAGCAGCCAGCGCTTCCAGCTGCTCCTGCAGCTCCAGCCATTCGGCTTCCAGCTTTTCCAGGTCCTTCGTGTAGAAGGCCTGGTCTGCCAGCAGCTGCTTCAGTTTTGGCTTGTTGGCGGCTTCATAGATGGCCGGATCGGCCAGCGCTGCATCCGTTTCCGCTTTCTGCGCCGTGCGCTTGGCGATCAGGTCGTCCAGCTGCCTGATCTTGTTTTCGATCGGCTTGCGCTGGGCGGACAGGCGCTGGCGCTGTTCCGCTTCCAGGCGTTTCTGTTCGCGCTTGTCCACCACCGGTGCGGCAGGCGGTGCAATCGGCGAGGTGGATGGATAACTGGTCTTGTTGTCCTTGCCGGCTGCAGGCAGCACGTCCGTGCCCTTGCCAAGTTTGGTCTGCAGCAGCCAGTCCTTGTAGTCATCCAGGTCGCCGTCGAAGGGCTGCAGCCTGCCGTCGGCAACGATGATGAACTGGTCGGTGGTGGCGCGCAGCAGGTGGCGGTCGTGGGATACCACCACCAGCGTGCCGTCGAATTGCGCCAGCGCTTCGGTCAGCGCTTCGCGCGTTTCCAGGTCAAGGTGGTTGGTCGGTTCGTCCAGTAGCAGCAGGTTGGGGCGCTGCCACACGATCAGGGCCAAAGCAAGGCGCGCCTTTTCGCCGCCGGAGAAGGGCGCAATCGGGCTGGTGACCATGGTGCCGGGGAAGTTGAAGCCGCCCAGGAAGTTGCGCAGCTCCTGCTCGCGCGTGGCCGGCGAAATCTTCTGCAGGTGCCACAGCGGCGATTCATCGTGGCGCAGCATTTCCACCTGGTGCTGGGCGAAGTAGCCGATGATCAGGCCTTTGCCGGTGATGGCGGTGCCGGTCAGCGGATCGAGGTCGCCCGCGATGGTCTTGATCAGCGTGGATTTACCCGCGCCGTTCACACCCAGCAGGCCGATACGCTGGCCCGTCTGCAGCGAGAAATTGATGCCCCGGACGATGGTCTTGTCGCCGTTATCGGTATGGTAACCAGCATCCACGTCTTCCATCACCAGCAGCGGATTCGGTGCGCTCAGGGGCTCGCGGAACTCGAAGGAGAACTCGGCGGCGGCGCGCAGCGGCGCCAGTTCTTCCATCTTGGCCAGCGCCTTCATGCGGCTCTGGGCCTGCTTGGCCTTGGAGGCCTTTGCCTTGAAGCGGTTGATGAAGGACTCCAGGTGGGCCTTCTTGCGCGCCTGCTTCTCGGCCGCGCCTGCGGCAAGCACCAGCTGCGCTGCGCGCTGGCGCTCGAAGCTGGAGTAGTTGCCGGAATAGCGTTTCAGCTTGCGGTCGTCGATGTGCACCACCACGTTCACGATCTCGTCGAGGAAATCGCGGTCGTGGGAGATGATGATCAGCGTGCCGGCATAGCGCTTCAGCCAGTCCTCCAGCCAGATGATGGCGTCGAGGTCCAGGTGGTTGGTCGGTTCGTCCAGCAGCAGCAGGTCGGAAGGGCACATCAGGGCCTGCGCCAGGTTCAGGCGCATACGCCAGCCGCCGGAGAAGCTGGCCACCGGCTGCTGCATCTGGTCCAGCGTGAAGCCGAGGCCCAGCAGCAGCTGTTCGCCGCGCGACTGTACGGTGTAGGCGTCGGCATCGGCCAGTGCGCTGTGCACTTCGCCCAATGCGAGGCCGCTTTCCGGCGAATCCGGCAGCGCTTCCAGGCGTTCCAGTTCCGCCTGCAGCTTGCGCAGGTGGACGTCGCCATCGATGGCGTAGTCCAGCGCAGCGCGCTCCAGCGGCGGCGTTTCCTGCGCCACGTAGGCCATGCGCCACTTGGCAGGGAAGTCGATGCTGCCCTGGTCCGGGTGCAGTTCGTCGCGCAGCATGGCGAACAGGCTGGATTTGCCGGCGCCGTTGGCGCCGATCAGGCCAATTTTGTCGCCGGGATTCAGCGTGAGGTCAACCTGTTCCAGCAGCGGCTTCAGGCCGCGCATCAGGCTGACGTTGGTCAGTTTGATCATAGTTTCAGTTGGTCTGCGGTCAGCAGGAAGACCATGTCGTCGCCCTGGCTGGTGGTGAGCCAGGTGAGGCCAAGGTGGCCGAAGGCCGCTTCCGCGAATTCTTTTTCATTGCCGATTTCAACGATCAGCAGGCCGTCATCCGTCAGGCGTTCTTTTGCGCCTTCCACGATCTTGCGCACCAGGTCCATGCCGTCGGCGCCGCCATCCAGGGCGATCTGCGGCTCGTGCAGGTATTCCTGCGGCAGTTTCGCCATCGAGCCGGAGTTCACATAGGGCGGGTTGGTGATGATCAGGTCGTACTTCTTGTCCGGCGCATTGGCATAGAGGTCGGACTGGATCAGGGTGACGCGGTCCTGCAGCTTGTAGGTGTCCACGTTGCGGCGCGCGACTTCCAGCGCATCCGGCGAGATATCGACGGCGTCCACGTGTGCGTCAGGGAAGGCATCCGCCATCATGATGGCGAGGCAGCCGGAGCCCGTGCACAGTTCGAGAATATTGCTCACGCCCTCAGGCTCGTTGACCCACGGTGCGAAGTACTGCGGAATCAGCTCGGCGATGAAAGAGCGCGGCACGATGGTGCGCTCGTCCACGTAGAAGTTGTAGGTGCCGAGCCAGGCCTCGTTGGTGATGTAGGCAGCCGGAATGCGGTCCTTCGCGCGGCGCTCGATCACGGCCAGCACCTGCTGCACTTCCTGCGGCAGCAGGCGCGCATCCAGGAAGGGCTCCAGCTTATCCAGCGGCAGCTTGAGCGTGTGCAGGATCAGGTAGGCCGCTTCGTCGAAGGCTTCCGCGCTGCCGTGGCCGAAGAACAGCTTCTCGGTGTTGAAACGGGTGGTGGCATAGCGCAGCAGGTCGCGCGGCGTGGTAAAGAGCGTGGTATCCATAGGTGGTCAGCGCAGCAGGTTTTCCAGCGTGCGGCGGTAGATGTTTTTCAGCGGGTCGATAAAGCGCAGTTCGATGTGCTCGTCGATCTTGTGGATGCTGGCATTGGGAGGGCCGAATTCTATCACCTGGGGGCAGATCTGCGCGATAAAGCGGCCGTCCGAGGTGCCGCCGGTGGTGGAGAGTTCGGTATCCACGCCTGATTCGTCCTTGATTGCCTTGCAAATCGCGTCGGACAGCGTGCCGCGCGGCGTAAGGAAGGGCAGGCCGCTCAGCGTCCATTTCAGGTCGTAGTCCAGATTGTGGCGGTCGAGGATGGCGTGCACGCGCTGCTGCAGGCTGTCCGGCGTGCTCTCGGTGGAGAAGCGGAAGTTGAAGTCCACCGTCATGTGACCGGGAATCACGTTATTCGCGCCGGTGCCGGCCTTGATGTTCGACATCTGCCAGGAAGTCGGCAGATAGTATTCATTGCCGTGGTCCCAGACTTCGGCCACCAGGTCGGCCAGCGCCTGCGCGCCGAGGTGGATCGGGTTCTTCGCCAGCTGCGGGTAGGCGATATGGCCCTGGACGCCCTTGATGGTGAGGCAGCCCGACAGCGAGCCGCGGCGGCCATTCTTGATGGTGTCGCCCAGGGTTTTGTCCGAGGTCGGTTCGCCGACGATGCAGTAGTCCAGCTGTTCGCCGCGTTCCTTCAGCATCTTGCAGACCACCACCGTGCCGTCCGTGGCCGGGCCTTCTTCATCGCTGGTGATGAGGAAGGCGATGGAACCCTTGTGGTCCGGATGCGCCGCGATGAACTCCTCGCAGGCTACGACCATGGCGGCGATGGAGGTTTTCATGTCCGCGGTGCCGCGGCCATACAGCTTGCCGTCGCGGTGGGTGGGATAGAAGGGCTCCGAGGTCCATTGTTCGACGGGTCCGGTTGGCACCACGTCTGTATGGCCGGCGAAGACCAGCAGCGGCTGTTGCGTGCCCTTGCGCGCCCACAGATTGGTGACGTCGCCGGACTGGATGGTTTCGCACTTGAAGCCCAGCGGTTCGAGCAGGTGAATCAACTGGTCCTGGCAGCCTTTGTCTTCCGGCGTGACGGAGGAAAGGCCGATCAGTTTTTCGGTCAGCGCGAGGGTACGGGAAGCGGTCATCTTATTTGCTGAAGATTTGTTGGTACTGGTCGGGCGAGAAGCCGACGTGGCTCGCGCTGCCGGTCTGCAGGACAGGGCGCTTGATCACGGACGGGAATTCGAGCATCAGCTGGGTGGCGCTGGCGGCATCGGTGACGGCGGCCTTGCGCTCATCCGGCAGGCCGCGCCAGGTGGTGCCCTTCTTGTTCACCAGCGTCTCCCAGCCCACGTGCTTGAGCCACTGCTGGATGGTGGCCTCGGTCAGGCCCTGCTTCTTGAAGTCGTGGAAGGTGAAGTCCTGCTGCTGATCAGCGAGCCAGGTGCGGGCTTTTTTTACCGTGTCGCAGTTGGGGATGCCGTAGAGTGTCGTCATGAGGGATAAGCGTGGCGCCGGGCCTTGCGGCCAAAGGCGACATTATATCCTCTCAGGCTTGCCTCGCTGCGCGGTAGGGGTGGGTGGTGCCAAACAAGCGGCGCGAGCGGTCCGCATGTGGCTCGACGAGACCGAGCAAGCTTCGGATGTCGTCCGGATGGATGTATAGCCGGTCCAGTGATGTTAGCAATTCACCATCATCCACGATATGCAGTTCCGGTGTGCGGCGTTCAGACCGCAGGAACCATCCTTCTTCGATGACACGCTTTTCGAGAAGCAGCAGCTTGTAGGGGTGGTCATCGCGTGTGAAGATGGCTTCGAATTGCCGAATCACTGTATCCGCGTTCAAGAGCAGTTCAGCGTTGTCCTTGCGGGGGACTTGCCTCCATTGCAGACTGCCATCTTTCGTTCGCTCTACGATTTCAGCGAACAAGCGCTCGTACTCGTTCATGGGGCCTCCGAAAAAGATCGCCAGTCGCGCAACGCTTCCTTTAGTGCCGGGATATTCTCATCCTTGATCTGTTCACGCAGCTCTAATGCAGTGCGTCCCCTTACTGTCCAGAAAGACCAAGGAAGAATGTGAATGGTTCGATCCAGTGCTTTCAGTTTATACCTGATTGTGCCGCGTGCCGCGTCGGAATCTTCGGGTAATGCCATTAGCTCATCCAATAATTCCTGCATACGTTGCTTACGCTTATACTGGACGATATGACGTTTGACACTGCCAATCAGCAGCAGAGACACAATCGACACACCCAAGGAGAGGATGGACGCCCAAGCACCGAAGAAGTTCAGTTGCTCTGTGGTCATAACAAGCGTCCCCTGAGGTCGGAACGCAAGTTGTAGCACCCTAGCCATCCATTGGGCTTGAGGTGCCTCAGGTGTTGAGGGTGAACTCGGTGAAGGAGGTTTCGGCGCTGGCGGGCTTCTGCTCTTTTTCGCCTTCGGCCGGTTTGGCTTCGGCGCTGGCGTTGTTGAGGAGCCAGAGCAGGTTGGTGGCGGAGTCCGCGTTGGCAAGCGCTTCTTCCTGCGAGATCTTGCCTTCCTTGAAGAGGCGGAATAGCGCCTGCTCGAAAGACTGCGAGCCTGGCGACAGCGACTTTTCCAGCGCTTCCTTGATCTCGCCGATCTCGCCTTTTTCGATCATCTCGGCGATCAGGCGCGTGTTGACCAGCACCTCGACGGCCGGCGTGCGCTTGCCGCCGTCGGCCGAGCGGATCAGGCGCTGCGAGACGATAGCCTTCACCGTCGAGGACAGATCCTGCAGCAGCGCCGCGCGGTTCTCAATCGGATAGAAGCTGATGATGCGGTTCAGCGCGTTGTACGAGTTATTCGCGTGCAGGGTGGCCAGCACCAGGTGGCCCGACTGCGCGTAGGCCAGCGCCGCCGCCATGGTTTCCTTGTCGCGGATCTCGCCGATCAGGATGCAGTCCGGCGCCTGGCGCATGGAATTGCGCAGCGCGGTGTAGAAGTCCTTGGAGTCGGCGCCGATTTCGCGCTGGTTGACGATGGATTTCTTGTTCTGGAACAGGTACTCGATCGGGTCTTCCAGCGTGAGGATATGGCCCGACTTCTGTTCGTTGCGATGGTCCAGCATGGCCGCAATGGTGGTGGACTTGCCGGAGCCGGTGGAACCCACCAGCAGCAGCAGGCCGCGCTTTTCCATGATGATCTCGGACAGCACTTCCGGCAGCCCCAGGTCCTTCAGCGCCGGGATATTCGCCGGCACGAAGCGGAACACGCAGGAGATGCTGCCACGCTGGCGGAAGGCGGAGAGGCGGAAGCGGCCGGTGCCCGGCACCGAAAAGCCGGTGTTCAGCTCACTGGTCGTTTCCAGTTCTTCCAGCTGCGCGGGCGTGCAGATTTCGCCCAGCAGCTGGAGGATGTTCTCGTTTTCCAGCTTCTGCTGGTTGACGGGAACGAGGTTGCCGTTGATCTTGATGTGGACAGGCGAATTCACCGCAAAGAACATATCCGATGCAGCTTTTTCCTTCATCAGCTGGAACAAACGGTCCATCGCCATCGCACTCTCCTCAGGATCGAACGGGTTATTTTATACGCCGCGCAGCAGTTCGTTGATGCCGGTCTTGGCGCGGGTCTGCGCATCCACGCGCTTCACGATCACGGCGCAGTACAGGCTGTACTTGCCGTCTTCCGATGGCAGGGAGCCCGATACCACCACAGAGCCGGACGGTACGCGGCCGTACGTCACTTCGCCGGTCGAGCGGTCGTAGATCTTTGTGGACTGGCCGATGTACACGCCCATCGAGATCACCGAGTTCTCTTCCACGATCACGCCTTCCACGATCTCGGAGCGGGCGCCAATGAAGCAGTTGTCTTCGATGATGGTCGGATTGGCCTGCATCGGTTCCAGCACGCCGCCGATGCCCACGCCGCCGGACAGGTGCACGTTCTTGCCGATCTGCGCGCAGGAGCCCACGGTAGCCCAGGTGTCGACCATGGCGCCTTCATCGACATAAGCGCCGATGTTGACGTAGGAAGGCATCAGCACCACGTTCTTGCCGATGAAGGAGCCGCGGCGCGCCACGGCGGGCGGCACCACGCGGAAGCCGCCTTTGGCGAAATCGTCGGCCGTGTAGTTGGCGAACTTGGTCGGCACCTTGTCGTAGAACTGCATGGTGCCGTCCGATGGCAGCACCACATTGTTTTCGAGGCGGAAGGACAGCAGCACAGCCTTCTTCACCCACTGGTTCACCACCCAGGTGCCGGAATCCTTCTGCGCCACGCGCAGGCTGCCGTTGTCCAGCGCGGCCAGCACGTGCGAAACCGCATCGCGCAGTTCTGCGCTGCCGTTCGATGGATTGATCTCGGCGCGGTTGTCCCAGGCTTGTTCGATGATTTGCTGAAGTTGTTGAGTCATGATTTATTGAGTGGTCAGGTTTTTGCAGAATTGAACGATGCGCTGCGCGGCTTCGAGACCTTCTGCAGTCTCGGCGACCAGCGCCATGCGGATGCGGTTGCGGCCCGGATTGATGCCGTGCGCATCGCGCGCGAGATAGCTGCCCGGCAGTACGGTGACGTGGTAGTCGCGGTACAGGCGCTGGGCGAATTCGGTATCCGACAGGCCGCTGCGGCTCACGTCGGCCCACAGGTAGAAGCCCGCGTCAGGCAGCTCCACGTCGATGACTTCTTTCAGCAGCGGCGTGATGGCATTGAACTTGGCGCGGTATTGTTCGCGGTTGGCTTCGACGTGGGTTTCGTCGTTCCATGCCGCGATGGACGCAGCCTGCACGGGAGGGCTCATGGCGCCGCCGTGATAAGTGCGGTACAACAGGAATTTTTTCAGCACCTCGGCATCGCCCGCCACAAAGCCTGAGCGCATGCCCGGCACATTGGAGCGCTTGGAGAGGCTGGAGAACACGACCAGGCGCGCGTAAGGGCGCTCCACCGTGGACAGGCCCAGCGTGTGCGCGGCCTGCATGGCGCCCAGCGGCGGCTCATCGCCATGGTAGATCTCGGAGTAGCACTCGTCGGCCGCGATGATGAAGTTGTAGCGTTCGGACAGGGCGAACAGGTGCTCCCAGTCGGTCAGCGTGAGCACGGCGCCGGTTGGATTGCCGGGCGAGCAGATATACAGCAGCTGTACGCGCTGCCAGATCTCGTCCGGCACCGTATCGAAGTCCGGCGCGAAGTTGCGGGCCGGGTCGGAATTGACGAAGTAAGGCTCTGCGCCCGCCAGATAGGCTGCGCCCTCGTAGATCTGGTAGAACGGATTGGGGCACACTACCAGCGCGCCCGGCTTCGGTTCGATCACGGCCTGTGCCAACGCGAACAGCGCTTCGCGCGAGCCGTTCACCGGCAGCACCTGGGTGGCGCGGTTCAGCGCGGGCAGGCCGTAGCGGCGCTCCAGCCAGGCGGCGATGGCGCCGCGCAGGTCTTCGCTGCCCGCCGTCAGCGGATACACGGCAAGGCCGGACAGGTTGTCGATCAGGCTTTGCTGGATGAAGGCGGGCGTGGGATGTTTGGGTTCGCCGATGCCAAGGCTGATCGGGCGGTACTCAGGATTCGGTTTTACGGCTGAAAAAAGCTGCTTGAGCTTTTCGAAGGGGTAGGGCTGCAGCTTGTCGAGAAGAGGGTTCACGTCGCGGACCAGTCGGGCAATTCGGATAAGGCATGGCTGTATAGCCTCCCATTATAGCGTGAAGCCCGGCGCTGGTCCCCGCAGTGGCTTACTTCACCTTCACGGTGCGTACCTGCTTGTCCAGTTCCATGAAGGTTGGACGCTCGGTCGCCGAAATCACCTTGCGGCCGAATTCAACCGACAGGGCCGGCGCATAGCCATTCAGGCTGGCCAGCAGCGTGACCTTCACGCACTGGTACATCTTTGCCTGTTCCTGGTATTTGCGGCGCAGCAGCTGGGCCACCGGACCCACGAAGCCGTAGGACAGCAGGATGCCGATAAAGGTGCCGACCAGCGCTGCGGCAATCAGCACACCCAGTTCCGCAGGCGGCAGCCCGACCGACGCCATGGTGTGCACCACGCCGACCACCGCCGCCACGATGCCGAAGGCGGGCATCGATTCGGCCATGTGCTGGATGGTGTTGACCGGCAGCTCAGCGTCTTCGTGATGGGTTTCGATCTCGTTGTCCATGAGGTTCTCGATCTGGAAGGCGTCCATATTCCCCGAGATCATGAGGCGCAGGTAATCGGTGATGAATTCGAGGATGTGGCCATCTTCGACAATGCGGGGATAACGGGTGAAGATCGGGCTCTCGTAAGGTTCGTCCACGTCCACTTCCACCGACATCAGGCCTTCCTTGCGCACCTTGGTCAGCAGCTCGAACAGCAGCGACATCAGGTCCATATACATGGTCTTGGTATAGCGCGAAGTCTGGAACAGGGTGGGGATGGCGTTGAAGGTGGCCTTGATCGCCTTGCTGTCGTTGGCGACGAAGAAGGCGCCGATGGCGGCGCCGCCGATCATTAGCAGTTCGGTAGGCTGAAACAGCGCTGCCAGATGGCCGCCTTGGAGCGCAAAGCCGCCCAGCACCGATGCCATGACAACGATAAATCCGAAAATCACCAGCACATTACTCTCCAGTCCAGCGGCAAAAAGATGCTATCCAGCAATATTAACCGGTTTTTCAGGCAAGTTGGAGACTTTGTGGCGGGATCGGCAATTTAAATCGGCGAAAACGCATCAGGCGCCACGGCCGTGATGAAGGTGCGCTTGGTGGAAGCGAAAGCTGGCTGTTGCCATGCTCAGGGGCGCAGCGGACAGCCGGCCATGCTGTCGCCGAGGCGCCTTGCGAGCTCGCCGCGCAGGGCCTGCAGCCCGCTGATGCGGCGGTCGATTTCGTCCAGCTTCCTGCCCAGCGCTTCCCGCAGCGCGGCCGGGGAGTTGTCCGGATCGGCCAGCAGCGGCAGGTCCGCTTCAATCTCTGCCAGGCTGAAACCAAGTGCCTGCGCCGTGCGGATATAGCGCAGCCAGTCCACCGACTCTGGGGGATAGTCGCGGTAGCCGTTGGTGTTGCGGCGCGTGCGCAGCAGGCCGCGCTTCTCGTAGAAGCGCAGGGTATCCCGGCTGATGCCGGTGACGGCGGCAATTTCCCCGATCTGCATGAGGGCTCCATTTTGTGCTTGACCCTGGAGTGTACTCCAGGCTTTAGCATCGGCTGCATAGTCACTTTGATGGAGTATCCGCATGATTTCCGCTACCGCGCAGCGCCGTATCGTCTGGTCGAGCGCCCTGTACGACCTGTTGCTGACGGCGCCATTCGCGACGCCCTGGACCTTCGCGCTGGTGCGCGATCATCTGTCCGCGCTGAATGTGGCGCTGGGCGGCAAGGCCCTGCCGGCATTCGCACCTTTCCATGTGCTGTTCGCCTGCCTGCTTGGCAGCGTGGTGCTGGTATGGTCGGCCCTGCGCCTGAGCGACCCGCAGCCGCGCTACGGCCATTTCGACGGTGTTGCTCGCTTCCTGTTCAGTGCCTGGATGGGCTGGGCGCTGCTGCAGACGCAGGCGCCGCTTCTGTGGTGCTTCCTCATCCCCGAATTCAGCTGGGGCGTGGCGCAGTGGCTACCCCGGCGCTCAAACGCAGCGTAGAGGTGTATGCTGTCCGTCCGATGAGCAGAAGGAGGGGCTATGCAAGCGCAACCACTGATCGCCGTCAGCAATGTTGAAGCGTCCAGCCGCTGGTACCAGTCGGCGCTCGGACTGAAAAGCGCACACGGCGGCCATGACTACGAACAGCTGGTGTTCGACGGCCGGCTTGTGCTCCAGCTGCACCGCTGGGATGCACATCACCACCCCTACCTGGGCGATCCCGAACAGCGGCCCTATGGCAATGGGGCCTTGCTCTGGTTCTGGAGCGAGGACTTCGATGACGCGATAGAGCGGGCCATCGGCGCCGGCGCCACGGTGCTGGAAGGACCGAAGGAAAATACCAACGCCCAGCACCGCGAGCTATGGCTGCGCGATCCGGACGGTTATGTGGTCGTGATTGCAGGTCCTTACGGCGATGTAGGGATGTGAGACCGAGCTTGGTATACTGCGGCCTCGATTGAGAGAACCGCTGATTATGTCCTTTGCCAAGCTGGGCCTTGCGCCTGCACTCGCCGATGCCCTTACGCAGATCGGCTATGAGACCCCGACCGCCATTCAGGCTGCTGCCATCCCCGCAGCATTGCGCGGCGCCGACGTATTAGGTTCCGCCCAAACCGGCTCAGGCAAAACTGCAGCATTCGCGCTGCCGATGCTGCATGCCTTGCTCGGTGGTAAGCGCGAGCGGACAGGACTGTACGGCCTGGTGCTGGTACCGACGCGCGAACTGGCCACGCAGGTGGGCGAAGCGATCCGCAAGCTGGTGCAGCACCTGCCGCAGCCGGTGAAGGTCTCCATCGCCTTTGGCGGCGTCTCGATCAATCCGCAGATGATGGCGCTGCGCGGCGGCACCGACATCATGGTGGCGACACCGGGCCGGCTGCTGGATCTGGTCGAACATAATGCGCTGAAGCTGGACCGCACCGCCGTGCTGGTGCTGGATGAAGCGGACAAGCTGCTCGACATGGGCTTCAGCGAGGAGATCGCGAAGATTCTCGGCAAGCTGCCGGCGCAGCGCCAGAACCTGTTCTTTTCCGCCACTTTCCCTTCAGCGGTGCAAGCGCTGGCTTCCAGCCTGCTGCGCGAACCGGTGCGCATCGAAGCGTCGGCTGAAGCCGCGCACGAGCCGGATATCCTGCAGCGCGCGGTCGAAGTGGATGCGCCGCGCCGCACGCAGTTGCTGAAGCAGCTGATCCGGCAGGAGAAGTGGCGCAGGGTGCTGGTATTCGTCGCCACCAAATACGCTTCGGAACACGTAGCGGACAAGCTGCGTCAGAACGGCGTGCGCGCCGAAGCTTTTCATGGCGATTTCAGCCAGGGCGCCCGCACCGAAGTGCTGGCCGATTTCAAGTCAGGCCGCCTGCAGGTGCTGGTGGCAACCGATGTAGCGGCGCGCGGCATCGATATCGCCGAGCTTCCGGTCGTCGTCAATTACGACCTGCCGCGTTCACCAGCGGACTATACCCACCGCATCGGCCGCACCGGCCGCGCTGGCGCAAGCGGCATTGCCGTGAGCTTCGTCAGTGCCGATACCGAGGCCCATTTCCGCCTGATCGAGAACCGCCAGAACAAGCGCGTACCGCGCGAGCGCATCGCGGGTTTTGAGCCGGTGCAGCAGGCGGCGAAACCCATCGTTTCGGACCCGAACGGCGGCGTGAAAGGACAGCGCAAGAGCAAGAAGGACAAGCTGCGCGAAGCGGCAGCGCTGGCTGCCGCGCAGCAGAAAGACTGAAGCGCCTCAGCGTTTGGCCGAGCTTTCGACGACGGCAATCCGCCGCCGCAGGCGTTCAGCTTCCATCGTATCGCCCGCCTTGTCGGCGCGCATGGCCTGCACATTCAGCCAGGCCAGCAGGGGACGGCGCCAGCCCTGGGCCGATGCCGTGTCAACGGCCATGACGGCCAGCTCCGGCGTGGCACGGTTGGCTTTGAACAGCGCGCCCGCCGCCACCAGCTGTGACATGGGATCCGCAATCGCCTTCGCCGCAGCGGCGGCTGCCGTGTCGCTGGCTGCCGCCAGCACGGCACGTTGTGGTTCGGGCAGCAAGGCCGCATCGGCAGGGCGCGCACGGCCCGCGAGGTATTCTGCGTAAGCCGCATCTTCAGGCGAGGCATCGGCGCGCAGCGCTGCAAAACCGCTGCATTCCTCGAAGTCCAGTGCGGCGGTGCGCGCGGCGCAGCGTATCAGTTCGGCCCGGACCAGCAGGTCCATTTTTCCCGTGCTCGCAATCTCTGAACGTGCGCGGGCAAATTCGTTCTTTTCGATCTGCGGCTTGCCATCCATATAGGCGTCGGTGGCGCGCTTCAGCGAGTCCTGGGCATTCATCTTCCAGTCCGGGACGGGCGGCCCGCTGCTGCAAGCGCCAAGGACTGCGGCGGAGGCGAGCGCGATCAGGAGTTGGCGGGTCATCATGGCAGCTTGATCTCCGTTTCGCGTTTGAATGGCCATTTGCGGTTGATTTCGTTCACCAGCTGTTCGATGCGGCGCAGGTTGCTGTCGATATCCGCGCGCAGCGCGCCCAGGTCTTCCGTGGCCACCCGCGCATTGGCGCCAACGGCCTGCGCTTCCACCAGCACCGCGTCCATCTTCTTCAGGCTGGTGCGGGCATCGGCCAGCAGTCCGTTCAGCTGAACGATCGCGGCCTGCGCATCGGTGGCGATGCCTTGCTGGCCGAAGACGCGGCGGTCCGCGTTGCCGACCAGCGCATCGGCCTTGACGATCAGCGAGTTGGCATTGCGCAGCAGTTCCTGCGCCTTGCGGTCTTCGCCGGCGATCAGGCCCATTGCGCCGCCCGGGCCGTTCAGTTTTTCGGTCACGCCCTGTACATTGCGCAGGCTGTTGCCCAAAGCCGAATCGTTCGAAGTGAGGGCCGAAATGTTGGCCAGCACATCGCGGGCAGCGGAGAGCAGGCGCGGAATCTCCGCCGCGGCATCGCCAACCAGGATGCCGCGTTCCGCGCCATCGGGCAGCGGCGGGTCGGTCGGAATGCCGGTAAAGGCGCGCAGCTTGGCGCCGCCTACAATGCCTTTTTCCAGCGTGAAGATGCTGCTGGTGCGCAGCCAGTGCGCGTCCTTCGTCGGCACATCGACCAGCACGCGCGCCTTGCCGTCGCGGCCAAGTTCGATGCGCTGCACGCGGCCGATAGGAAAGCCTGCAAAGGTCACGTCCATGCCGACGGTAACGCCCTCCGAATCGTCGGCGGTGAGCACCAGCCTCTGGGTTGCCTCGAAGGCGCCGCGTGCATACATCAGGTAGACGACAACGCCCACAATCAGCACGGCCATGAAGATCAGCAGCAGGGCGGCCTTGATTTCAGCGTTGCGCACCGGGGACTGTGCGGAAGTGGTTTCGTTCATGATGATGTCAGTAGTAGTTGCCCATCAGGGAAGCCGCTTCGATCAGCAGCAGCACGGAGAACATGCGCACCATATCGGCCAGGCCGTGCGTGGCGCGGTGGCGGTGCAGGAAGGGATTGGTAGCCTCGTCGTAAAAGGCGGAGGCCAGCGGAATGATGCTGACGGCAAGGCTGAAGAACACGATCTTGAGCATCAGGATCAGCGCCACGGCGGGATTGAAGATCTGGCCCACCACACGCGTATAGCCGGGCAGCGCCCACGGCGTGAAGCCGTAGATGCTGAGGTAGGCCAGCACCAGCGTCAGCACGCAGCTCACGGCGGCCAGCATCCACACTGCGAAGATCCCCGCAGCCGCGCGCGGATAGAACTCTGTGCGCAGCACGGCCGAGCGCGAAGGCAGCTCGCCGGCCGATCCGGCAGGCGCCGCCGCGGCTGCCGCAACCCGCATCTGCGCAAACTCGACGGAGGCGGGCAGGGTGCTGCGCAAGGCCACAAACAGCGCGGCGGTCAGCGGAATCAGCTCCAGTACCAGCACTCGCACCACCATCTCCAGCGCATAGCCGGACAGGCCGTAGCTGGCTGCGGTCACCACCACGATGCGGATGATGACAAGGCTGATCAGGGCCGACAGCACGGAAAACCACAGCAGGTTGGGCGCGGTGGCCATTACCAGGTGGTGGGCCAGCGCATTGCGGTTATCCCGGCGGTAGCTGGACGGGGCGACAGCGCGGAACAGCAGCAGGCCCCCGAACTGGATCAGGCGCCACCAGCTGGTGAGCCATGCCATCGCCGCGCGGTGCAGCCGCTGCAGCGGCATGAAGGTTGATGCGTGTGTGACCATATTGTGATCTTAGCATCAGTCTCGTAACTAGCCGGGCACGGATTCGATGATGGCGTCCGCCACGGCACGTACCCGTGCGCTGCGATTCAGGTCGCTGTGCATCACCAGGTACATATCGTACTGGTGGGTGCGCTCCGGCCAGATGCGTACCAGCTGGGCGTCGGCGTCGGCCATATGCGTGGGCAGTTCGCCGATGCCCATGCCGGCGCGGGTGGCTTCCAGCAGCATCATGCCCGTATTCACGGTCATCACGACGCGGGCATTGTGCACCGGTTCGCCGCCCAGCTTTTCCGCCTGGCGCGGCGCGATGCTGGCCTCGTAGGTCACAATGTCATGCCCGGCGAGGCCGGTGCCGGGCAGGGGCACGCCGCGCTGGGCGAGATAGGCTTTGGTGGCATACAGTCCGGCGCTGCGGCGCGCCAGGTGGCGCGAGATAAGGTCCGGGCTGCTGGGGCGGGCTGTGCGCACGGCCAGGTCGGCTTCGCGCCGGGTCAGGCTGCTCACTTGCGTCCCCACGTTCAGCGCGACCTGTATTTCCGGATGCCGTTCATGCAGCAGGGCCATGGCCCCCATCACAAAATGGACGGCCATGGTGTCCGTCGTCGTCACCCGCACAGTTCCGGACAGGCGGTTGTCGATGCCCTGCATTTCGCGCTGCAGCTGGTGTGCGGCCTGTTCCATCAACTCGGCGGAGCGCGCTGCGGTTTCGCCGGCAGGCGTGGCCACATAGCCGTTCGGCGTGCGCAGGAACAGGCGCGCATTGAGCGACTTTTCCATGGCGCCCAGCCTGCGCCCCACAGTGGCCTGGTCGATGTCCAGCTGCGCCGCAGCGCCGCGCAGCGTGCCGGCGCGGTAAATCCCCAGAAAGATACGTGCGTTATCCCAGTCCATAAGCACTCCATGATGCATTTTTGCATTGCATTGCCGATATTATGCAGATTTACTGCATCATGCAAGCTGGCTAAGATCGCATCAGGACATAGATCAAGGATGCATCATGCTGCTGCTGACCCTCGCCATCGGCTTCGTCATGGCAATGCTGGACGTAACGGCCGTGAACACGGCCTTGTCGGACATTGCCGCCGACCTGCATGCCCCGCTGGAGGGACTGGTCTGGGTGCTCGACGGCTATACCCTGACCTTCGCGGCCCTGCTGCTGGCGGGCGGCGGCCTGGCGGACCGCTACGGACCCAAGGCGGTCTATGAAAGCGGCCTGGCGGTCTTCCTGCTGGGTTCCATAGGCTGTGCGCTGGCGCCCGATGCCGGCCTGCTGGTGGCGGCGCGCCTGCTGCAAGGGCTTGGTGCGGCCCTGTTCATGCCCAGTTCCCTCAGCCTGCTCACGCATGCTGCGGGCGATGAGGGCAGGCGAGCCCGCATGGTGGCGGTATGGTCGGCCATCGTGGGCTGTGCGGCCGCCTCGGGACCGCTGCTGGGAGGCGCCCTGGTGCAGGCATTCGGCTGGCGTTCCATCTTCTGGCTGAACGTCCCGGTCGGCCTGGCTGGCATTGCCATGGCCAGGATACTGATCGTTGCGCCGGCCGCGCAGCCGCGTGCCATGCCGTTTGCCAGCCACGGGCTCGGCGCGCTGGCGCTGGCGGCCCTCAGCTATGTACTGATCGAAGGCCCGGTGCTCGGATGGCAGAACCACGGCGTGATTGCCGCAGCGCTGGCAGCGGCCGCACTGGCGCTGGCGCTGCTGCGGCGCGAGCGTGTGGCGGCCCACCCGATTCTGCCGCGCGGCCTGCTGCTGCGGCCCGGCTTCGGCGCCGCCATCGGCACCGGCTTCCTGATCAATTTCGGCGTGTTCGGCCAGCTCTTCCTCCTCAGTCTTTTCCTGCAGCAGGCGCATGGCGCCAGCGCCCTGGAAACCGGCCTGCAGCTGATGCCGACCATGGTGGCGAGCACCGTCACCAATTTTGCGGCAGGCCGCGTGATCGAACGCTTTGGCGTGCGCCTGCCCCTGCTGGGTGGCTTGGGGATAGCTGCCCTGTGCGCGGTGCTGCTGGCTGGGGCGGGCGCTGCTACGCCGCTCTGGCTGGTGATGTCCGGCTGCGTGCTGCTGTTCTTTGCCATCGGCCTGGCCATTCCGGCGATGACGACGACCGTGATCAGGGCCGCAGGCCGCAGCTACGCAAACACCGCCTCCGCGGCACTGAACGCGAACCGCCAGGTGGGTGCACTGGTCGGGGTGGCGGCCGTCGGCACGGCGCTGCACCTGCTGCCGGCGTGGGACCAGCGCCTGGCATTCAGCTTTGGCGCCATCGCCGCCGCCTATGCGCTGGCGGCCCTGCTGGTCTACCGGAAGATTCGGGAGCCGCGCAAAGAGGAATCTGGTGTATCGTACGAAAATGACATCACTCAGAGACCTTATGACCTTCGTTCGCCTGGTCGCCCTCGCGCTGCTCAGTCTTTCCTTCCTGGCTCCGGCAAGGGCGGCGCCGCTCGATGAAACCCTGCCTGTCGCTCCTTACGTTAAAGTCGGCAAGCTGGCCAACGGCCTGACGTACTACATCCAGAAGAACGGGCGTCCCGAGAAAAAGCTGGAACTGCGGCTGGTGGTGAAGGCTGGTTCGATTCTTGAGGACGAGGACCAGCTCGGGCTGGCCCACTTCACCGAGCATATGGCCTTCAACGGCTCCACCAATTTCAAGCGCCACGAACTGGTGTCCTATCTGCAGTCCATCGGCATTAAGTTCGGCGCCGACCTGAACGCCTATACGGGCTTTGACGAAACGGTCTATATCCTGCCCATCCCGACGGACAAGCGGGAAAATATCGAAAAAGGCTTCCTGGTACTGCAGGACTGGGCGCAAGGCGTGAAGTTCAACGATGCCGATATCGAAAGCGAGCGCGGTATCGTGCTGGAGGAGCTGCGGCTGGGCAAAGGCGCCAACGACCGCATGAACAAGCTGCTGCTGCCGCGCATGTTCAACGGTTCGCGCTATGCCGAACGCCTGCCGATCGGCAAGGCGGAGGTGCTGCGCAGCTTCAAGCCCGATGCGATCCGCCGCTTCTACAAGGACTGGTACCGCCCGGACCTGATGGCGGTGATTGCCGTTGGCGACATTGAACCGGCCGATGCGGAAAAACTGATCCAGCAGCATTTTGGACAGCTCAGGAATCCGGAGCTGCCGCGTCCCCGCATCTACGCGGAGATCCCGGAACGGACCAAGTCCGATGTACTGGTGCTGCGCGACCGTGAAGCCAGCGCCAATATGCTGCTGATCCGCTATCCCATCGTGCCCCAGACGGAAAGCACCACACTGCTGGGTTACCGCTCCGACCTGATCGAACAGCTGTCCGGCATGATGCTGAGCGCCCGCATGGCGGAACTCACCCAGCGTGCCGATCCGCCTTTCATCCAGGGCAGCAGCGGCATGAGCAAGGTAGTGCGCGGCTACCGCTCCTTCAATGTGACGGCGATGCTGGGCAAGGGCGGCGCCACGCCTGCCATCAATGCGCTGGTACAGGAAAATGAACGCGCCCGCCAGTTCGGCTTCACCGCTTCCGAACTGGAACGCGCCAAACGCAGCCTGCTGCGCAATGTGGAGCGCGGCTATAACGAACGCGATAAGAGCGACTCGCGCATGTATGCCTCGGAATATCTGCGTAACTTCCTCGAAGGCGAGGCGATTCCGGGCATCGAGAATGAATACCGCTATGCGAACCAGCTCCTGCCGGGGATCACGCTGGACGAGGTGAATGCGGCTGTTCGCAAAGCCATTCCAGCCGAAGATGCCAAGCTGGTGGTCTACATGGGAGTGGACAGCCCGGAGGTGCCGGCCCCGGTGCCGGCCGAACTGCTGGCCGCCGTGGACGCGGCACGCAAGACCACGCTCACCGCGCGCGAAGACAAGGCCTATGGCACCAAACTGATGGAAGAGCCGCCAAAGGCCGGCAAGATCGTCAGCGAAACGGCCAACAAGCAGTTGGGCACCACGGAACTGCTGCTGGGGAATGGCGTTCGGGTGGTGCTGAAGCCGACCGACTTCCGCAACGACCAGGTGCTGCTTGGCGCCGTGCGGCTCGGTGGCCAGTCCCTGTTCGACGACAAGGACATCTTCAATGCGCGTTACACCAGTGCCGTGATGGCGCTGATGGGAACGATGGATTATTCGCCGCTGGACCTGCAGAAGATTCTGGCAGGGCGCAGCGTGAATGCTGCCGTGTCGCTGAGCGGCATATCGGAAGCGCTTGGCGGAACTTCAGGCAGTGCGGACATTGAAACGATGCTGCAACTGCTGTATGCGCGCCTGATGCATCCGCGTGTCGACGCGGCCCTGTTCGAATCCTTCCTCGCGAAGCAGCGCGACGTGGCGAAGAACAGCCTGGCCCGGCCGGAAGCCGTATTCGCCGATACCGTGGCGGCCACCCTGTTCAATAATCACCCCCGGGTGCCGCGCGCACCGCGGGTGGAAGACTTCGACAAGGTGCAGCTGGACCGCGTTGTTGAGATTTACCGCGAACGGTTCGGCAGCGGCAAGGACTGGACGGTCTTCATGGTGGGCAGCTTTGATGTCGAGAAAGTGAAGCCGCTGATCGCTACCTATATCGGCAGCCTGCCGGCAGGCGACATTGTTACTGCCTTCCGCGATCCCGGCGTGCGGCCGGTGCGCGGTGTGGTCAAGAAGGAAGTGCGGCGCGGACGCGAGGCCAAGAGCAATATCTCCATCACCTTCGCTGGCGATGCTGCATATTCGCAGCAGGAGCAGGTGAAGCTGCAGGCCATGCTGGAGGTGCTGAACATCAAACTCACTGAAGTGCTGCGCGAGCAGATGGGGCTCATTTATGGCGGCGGGTCACAGGGAACGCTGAGCAAGCTCCCTTACGGGAACTATGCGATCACGCTGTCGCTGCCTTGCGGTCCGGAGAATGTGGAGAAGGTGATTGCCGCCGCATTCGCGGAGATCCGCAAGCTGCAGGCTCAGGGACCAGAGGCGGGTGACCTGGAAAAAGTAAAGCAGAACTGGAACACCAATCACCGCCGCTCCATGCGCGAGAATGGCTACTGGCTGAACTACTTCCAGGGCGCCTACCTGAACGGCATCGCGCCCGAGACCATCCTGCAGTACGGCGAACGGGTGGATGCTGTCAAGGCGGCCGACATCAAGGCTGCCGCCGGCCGCTACTTCGACTTTGAGAATTATGTGCAGGTGGTGCTGTACCCGGAGACGCAGCCTTGAAGCGCCAGTACAGGCGCAAGCCGAGCAGGATCAGCAGGCACAGGCTGAAAGCGGCCGCATAGCCATATCGCCTGCTGGTCATCGCATCCAGCCAGAAGCGTGAGGCGGCCAGCGGAACAATCAGATACACCAGCTGGTGCAGCCGCTTCCATCGCTATCCGCCGAGCCAGCGTTTGGCGTGGGCGCTGCTCGTCAAGGCTAGAGGAATCAGCAGCAGGAAGGCAAGTGCGTCGACAAAGTTGGCGGGCGTGCGCACGATGTGCTGCCAAACGTCCGGCCTGCGGCCCAAAGTGTATGGCAGAGCGGCAGCAATGCGAGCAGCCAGGCGGCTGCCTTGACAGGCTTGAAAGCGGCAATGCTCAGGGCCATAGAATTTTTTCGTCAGGTAGTTCCAACTGGGTCGGCGGCAGGGCGAAAACATGACATGGCTTGTGATAACCTTGACTTCATACCAGCAAAAGAGGAGGGGACATCCATGTTCAAGAAAATCCTGATTGGCCTGGCAGTGATCATTGCCGTGATCCTGGGGCTGGCGCTGATGAAGCCGGACAGCTTTACCGTACAGCGCAGCGCCACCGTCAAGGCGCCGCCGGAAAAAATCATGGGCTATCTGGATGATTTCCACAAATGGCAGACCTGGTCGCCATGGGAAAAGCTGGACCCGAACATGAACCGCAGCTTTGAAGGCGCAGCCTCCGGTAAAGGCGCCGTGTATGGTTGGAGCGGCAATAGCGATGTCGGCAAGGGCCGCATGGAAATCACCGAGCATGCGCCGCCATCGAAAGTCGCCATCAAGCTCGATTTCATCGAGCCCTTCGCTACCAGCAATACCACGGTGTTCGCGCTGCAGCCGCAGGCCGACGGCACGCAGGTAACGTGGACCATGACGGGCCCCATGCCCTTCATGAGCAAGCTGATGACCGTGTTTGTCAGCATCGACACCATGATTGGCCGCGACTTTGAAAAAGGCCTGGCCCAGCTCAAGGAAGTCGCGGAGAAATAAGCATGCGCCTGCCGGTGTGCCTTGTTGCGCTGTTGTCCATGCCCCAGGCGTGGGCACTGAACAGCACGGGCACAGCTGCGCTGCCCCTGAGCGTGGCCGATGACGCTGTCGTCAGGCAGGCCGTGCGTGAAGTGGTGGCGGAAACACGGCCGGAGCCGCCCAGGCCCGGCACGTTTTCCTCAGCTGGCGGACCAACTAAACCGACCAGGCTTTTGAGGCGGCGAAAGTGGAAAGCTGCCTGAAAGAGAACGCCCTGAAGCACAATCCGCCCGTCATCCGCATCGGTCCCATCCCGATCGGCCTGGGCGGGATCCTGGCCTTGCCCTTCCTTGGCTACGCTGCCGCTACCGGAAAGTGCAATTAAAAACGCCGCGCTATACTGGTAAAAAGAACCATATCAGCGAGGTTTTCATGCAGCTCCTTTTTCGCCAGCTGGCGCTGTTTGCCGGCGTCCTTGCCTTTGCTTTCCCGGCGTGTGCCGGCCCGGTGCGCAGCGACCATCCGGTCATCGGCATCTGGAAGCTCGAACTGCCGGACGGCTCATGCGAAGAGACCTACCGCATCCGCGCCGACGGCACTTCGCTGGTGACCAGCGCGGAAGAGATCTCCGAAACGCGCTTCACCATCGATGACAAGCCCGACGCGGAAGGCTTCTACAAATCGCAGGACACCATCACAAAAAACAACGGCAAGCTCGATTGCAGCGGCAATACGATGAAGGTGGGGCAGTCCGCCACCAACTACCTGCTGTTCCACGGCAGCGGCGATATGTTCCTGATGTGCTACCAGCGCGACACGCGCGCCTGCATCGGCCCCTTCATCCGCGTACGGGGCAGTACTTCTACCTGAGCGCAGGACGCTGCCCCTCGCGCCATGCACCCGGATTGATGCCCGCCCATTCGCGGAAGGCGTGGTTGAAAGCGCTCTGCTCCTGATAGCCCAGCAGGAAGGCGATGTCCACGAGGCTGAGGCCGGGCTGCGCCAGATAATCCTTCGCCGTGCTGAAACGGGTGCTGTCCAGCACCTGCTGGAAGCTGGCGCCCGCATCGGCCAGCTTTCGCTGCAGCGTGCGCGGCGTGAGGTCCAGTTCCGCCGCCACCGTCGCCAGCCGTGTCTGGCCCTGCGACAGGCCGCGCGCCATGCAGGCCTGCACCTGGGCCACGATACCGGCTGCAGTAGCGCTGCGTTTCTGCAGCAGTACCTCCGCATGTTGCTGCAAAACCGGATAGAGGCTGACGTCGGCATTTGGCACCGGCCAGGCCAGCATCGCTGCATCCACGCATGCGGTATTGCTGGCGGCATTGAAGCGGGGCGTGGTGCCAAGAATACGTGCGTATTCCGCATGTCCTGCGGGATTGCCGCCATCGTGCATGAAGCTCAGTGAACCAGGCGGCAGGGGCGTGCCCGCCAGCCAGTTGCCGAAGGTGCGGATGCCGGCAAATACGCTGTCCACCAGATGGCGGTGGTGCGCCGGGTAGTTACTGTGCCAGCCATATTCCGCCACATTTCCCTTGACCTGCACGCTGGATCGCCCGAGGTCGTGCGCCAGCTGTTCATAGCGGATGGTCTGTTCCAGCGCCTGGCCGAAATCGCGGCAGCTCAGCAAAATCAGGCCGTAGACGCTGTAGGTGCCCAGCTTAACGCGCTCGCCGACGTGCAGGCCGAAATGCTCGTCCTGCGCGAGCGCTGCGGCTGTGTCGAGCAGGGCGACGTAGCTGTCTGCGGACAGGGAATCGGGCAATGGATCAAGGCTGCCGGGCGGCAGGCCTGCCGCCGTTTCCAGCGCCGCAGGGTTCACGCCGCGCTCGGCGGCCGCATCCAGCAGCGGCTGCAGGTAGGAACCCGCCACGCGGCGGACGGCACTGGCATGATCGAACAAGGTGTTTGGCATGAAAACGCAAGACCGGCTGCACGCCGCTGACTTAATCTCTTGTCAGTATATAACGATGGGGCAGCTATGCGGCGTTGGAACGGTTGGGGTGATGAGGCAATTGACTATCCGCTCAATGCGGATGCGCTGGCGTTTCTCGCCAGCCGTATCGGACAGGGCCAGGCGCCGAAGGATGCCTCCTTCGACCAGGCTTGCGCGGCACTGGGCAGCTCGCGCCTGCCGCCGCACCGGCTGGTCGACACCAGGCCTGCCACCCGCCTGGGGAATGCGCTGGGACAAAGCCTGCCGGACTGGCTGCGCCTGCGCTATGGGCGAATCGAGGCAGCGCCGGATGGTGTCGCCTTCCCCGAGAACGGCGCCGACGTGCGCGAGCTGCTGGCCTATGCGGACGAACATGGCGTGGCGCTGATTCCGCATGGCGGCGGCACCAGCGTTGCAGGCCATCTCACGGCGCTTGGCCATGGGCGGCCCGTGCTGACGGTGAATACCACCCGCATGTCGCGCATGCTGAGTCTCGACAAGGAGTCGCAGCTGGCGACGTTCGGCGCCGGCGTGTTCGGGCCGGACCTAGAAGCGCAGCTTCGGGCGCATGGCTATATCCTCGGCCACTATCCGCAATCCTTTGAATATTCCACGCTGGGCGGATGGATCGTTACCCGTTCCTCGGGCCAGCAATCGCTGCGCTATGGCAGGATCGAGCAGATGTTCGCCGGCGGCACGGTCGAAACGCCGGCGGGCAGCCTGCATATTCCAGCCTTCCCCGCGTCGGCAGCGGGAACCGACCTGCGCGAGATGGTGCTGGGCTCCGAGGGCCGCATGGGCATCCTGACTGAGGCCACCGTACGGGTAACGCCGGTACCGGCATTCGAGGCATTTCATGCCGTGTTTTTCCCGGATTGGGAAAGTGGAGAGCGCGCCATGCGCAAGATGGCGCAGGCGCGCCCCGGCTTGTCGATGCTGCGCCTGTCGAATGCGGTGGAAACCGAAACGATGCTGGCGCAGGCCGGCCGCAAGACGGCCGTCGCCTTGATGGAGGGCTGGTTGCGGCTGCGTGGCTGCGGCGAGGACAAATGCATGATGCTGCTTGGTGTCAGCGGCCAGCACGCCCAGGCGAAGGCCGCCTTGCGTAGCGCACTGGCATTCTGCCGTAGCGAGCGCGGTGTGCATCTTGGCCGCAAGCTGGGAGAAAAGTGGCAGCACGGGCGTTTCCGCAACGTCTATCTGCGCAACACTGCATGGATGCATGGCTATGCCATCGACACGGTTGAAACAGCTACCGACTGGCCGCGCGTCGGCACCATGATGCGCGCGGTGGAGGCCGCGGGCCGCGAAGCCCTTGCGGCGCAAGGTGAAAAGGTGCACTGCTACACCCATCTGTCGCATGTTTATGCGCAAGGTGCGAGCGTCTACACCACCTTCATCTTCCGGCTGGCCGGCAATTTCGAACAGGATCTGGCGCACTGGCGGGCCATGAAACATGCCGTCAGCCTGGCGATCGTGGAGAACGGCGGAACCATCAGCCACCAGCACGGCGTGGGTTCCGACCACGCGCCGTATCTGGAGGCGGAGAAGGGCAGAGAAGGCATGGCGGCGATGCAGGCCCTGTTCCGGCACTTCGATCCCGAACACCTGATGAACCCCGGTAAGCTGCTGGGAGGGGGCAGATGAACACGCGCAGCGGCATGGCGGAAGTGCTTGCCCGTGAATGGGACCTGCTGATTGTTGGCGGCGGCATTACCGGCGCCGGCATCCTGCTGGAAGCGGCTCGGCGCGGACTGAAGGCCTTGCTGGTGGAGCAGCGCGACTTTGCCTGGGGTACGTCGAGCCGCTCCTCGAAGCTGGTGCATGGCGGTTTGCGCTACCTGAAGGAGGGGCAGTTCCAGCTGACGCGCGAATCCGTCCGGGAACGCGAAGCGCTGCTGCGCGAGGCGGCGGGACTGGTGGAGCCGCAGGGCTTTGCCTTTGGCGACTACGAAGGGCGTAAGCCGGGCAGGGCGTCCATGCTGCTGGGCCTTGCCATATACGACCGCATGGCGGGGCAGCGGGCGCGCCATTATCACCAGCTGGACGAGTTTATCGCAATGGCGCCGCATATCCGGCGCGAGGGCCTGCGCGGCGGCATTTGCTACAGCGATGCACAGACCGACGATGCGCGGCTGGTGCTGCGTGTTCTGCAGGAGGCGCGGCGGCACGGCGGCATCGCTATTAACTACCTCGGTGTCGATCAGCTTCATCGTGACGGGGGGCGGGTGGGCGGCGCACTGCTCGGGGATCGCATCACGGGTGGGCAGCATGCAGTGCGCGCGCGGCTGACGATCAATGCCACCGGCGCCTGGGCGGACCTGCTGCGCAAGCAGGCCAATGGTGCGGCGCCGCGTTTGCGGCCTTTGCGCGGCAGCCACGTGGTGCTGCCTTCCTGGCGCCTGCCGCTTGCGCAGGCAGTGAGCCTGATGCATCCGCAGGATGGCCGTCCGGTCTTTGCCTATCCATGGGAAGGCATCACCCTGGTCGGCACCACGGACGTCGATCACAAAGCAGATTTGCAGCAGGAGCCGGCCATCACGCAGCAGGAACTCGACTATCTGCTCGCAGCCCTGCACTGGCAGTTTCCGGAGCAGGGGATTGTGGCCGGCGACATCATTGCCGCCTACGCAGGCGTGCGTCCCGTCATCGATACCGGCCAGGCTGACCCGTCGAAGGAAGCACGCGACCACGCACTGTGGCTGGAGGACGGCATGCTGACGGTCACCGGCGGCAAGCTCACCACCTTCCGCAGCATTGCACTGGATGCCCTACGCGCCGCGCGTCCCGCACTACCGGACTGGCAGCAAAGCCTGAAGCGGCAGCCGATCTTCGCACCGGTGCCGGCCCTGCGCCGCGCGGCGCAGCTGCCGCGAGGACTGGCGCGTCGCCTGCAGGGGCGCTACGGCGCCGATGCGCAGGCGCTGCTCGACGCGGCGCAGGACGGCGAACTGGAAACCATTGGCAGCACCAGCACGGCATGGGCTGAACTGCGCTGGGCGGCACGGCATGAATCGGTGCAGCACCTGGACGACCTGCTGTTACGCCGCACCCGCCTTGGCATCCTGCTGCCGGAAGGTGGTGCTGCAATTCTGCAGCGCGTACGTCAAATCTGTCAGCACGAGCTGGGCTGGGACGACCAACGATGGACTGCCGAGCAGGCAGCTTATCTGGCATTATGCAAAGCACATTACAGCTTGCCATCAGAGCGAGACCCGACGAGACAATATGGCTGACGACTACATCCTCTCCATCGATAATGGGACGCAAAGCGTCCGCGCCTTGATGTTCGACTTGCAGGGACAGCTGATTGCCAAGGCGCAGGTGCATTTGCAGGCCTATTATTCCGATCATCCCGGCTGGGCGGAACACAGCGCGGAAGGCTACTGGCAGGCAGTGTGCGAGGCTTGCCAGCAGTTGTGGACCATGCCAGGCGCGGTGCGCGATCGGGTGCGCGCAGTGGCCGTGACCACGCAGCGCGGCACGGTCATCAATGTCGATGACAAGGGGCAGCCGCTGCGGCCCGCGATCACATGGCTGGACCAGCGCCGCACGGAGCAGTTGCCGCCACTAGGTCCCTTGTGGAAGGCCGCGTTCAGACTGGCCCGCGTGGACGGCACCATTCGCTACTTCCAGCGCGAGGCCGAGATCAACTGGATCGCCAACGAACAGCCGGATATCTGGCAGCGCACGCACAAATTCCTGCTGCTGTCCGGTTTCCTGAACTACCGCCTGAGCGGGCGCTATGCTGACTCGGTCGGTTCGCAAGTGGCCTACGTGCCCTTCGACTACAAGAAGCACCGCTGGGCGGGCCGCAGCGACTGGAAATGGCAGGCGCTGCACATCAAGCCTGCCATGCTGCCGGATCTGGTGCCGGCGGGCAGCGCCATCGGCAGCATCACGCCGGAAGCGGCGCAAGCCACGGGCATTCCGCAAGGACTGCCGCTGATTGCTGCGGCGGCCGACAAGGCCTGCGAGGTGATCGGCATCGGCGGCCTGGCGCCGCACATCGGCTGCCTGAGCTACGGCACCACGGCCACCATCAACACGACGACGCGCAAATACGTCGAGGTCACACCCTTCATTCCGCCATATCCCGCCGCGATACCGGACGCCTACAACACCGAAGTGCAGATCTTCCGTGGCTACTGGATGGTCAACTGGTTCAAGGAGCAGTTCGGCGACCGCGAACAGGCCGCAGCACAGGCCCAGGGCATGAGCGCCGAAGCGCTGTTCGACCAGCTGGTGAACGCCGTGCCGCCGGGCTCCATGGGCCTGATGCTGCAGCCTTACTGGAGCCCCGGCGTGCGCGTACCGGGACCGGAAGCGAAGGGCGCGATGATAGGCTTCGGCGACGTGCATACGCGCGCCCATATGTACCGTGCAATCCTGGAAGGCCTGGCCTATGCGCTGCGCGAGGGCCGGGAGCGCATCGAACAGCGCAGCGGCACGAAGATTACCGAGCTGCGGGTGGCGGGCGGCGGCTCGCAAAGCGATGCGGCGATGCAGCTCACGGCGGACATTTTCGGCCTGCCCGCGGCGCGCGCCCACGTCTACGAAGCCTCAGGCCTGGGCGCGGCCATCGCGGGCGCGGTCGGCATTGGCGCCTATGCCGATTTCAGCGCGGCGATCCAGGCCATGACGCGCGAAGGCCGCGTCTTCACGCCGGATCCCGCCCACCGCAAAATCTACGACGAGCTCTACCGCCGCGTCTACCTGAAGATGTACAAGCGCCTGCAGCCCATGTACGAAGACATCGCCGACATCACCGGCTACCCGCAAACCAGCTGAGCCCGCAACCTGACACCATGGGGCCAGACCCCATGGTGTCAGGTTGCGGGCTCAGCGGTAGGGTCAGGTGGAGATGACGGCCTTGATGGCGTCCATGGCGGCGCTGCCGGGGCGGGTGACGCGGACCTGGTTGCGGCCTTCTTCCTTGGCCACATACATGGCGCGGTCGGCCGCGACGAACAGCGTTTCGATGTTGTCGAGCTGGCTCGGGACAATGGTCGCTACCCCGATGCTGACCGTGATCCAGGCCGAGGTCAGGGAACGCGGGTGCGGCAGCTGCAGGCCTTCGACGTGGGCGCGCACCGATTCGGCCAGCATGGTGGCCGCTTCCGCATCCGTTTCCGCGAACAGCAGCACAAATTCTTCGCCGCCATAGCGTGCCGCGATGTCCGTCACGCGCAGCGCATGGGAGCTGATGGCCTGCGCCACTTCCTGCAGGCAGACGTCGCCCGCGGCATGGCCGAGCGTGTCGTTGTACAGCTTGAAATGGTCCACATCCAGCACCACCAGCGACAGCGGCGAGCCGGTGCGGATAGCGCGTTGCCATTCCTTTTCCAGGAAGCTGTCGAAATGGCGGCGGTTGGCGATCTTGGTCAGCGGGTCCACCATGGCCGCGCGCTGCAGCGCGTCTTCCGACAGCTTGTGGTGCGTGATGTCGTGCAGCAGGCCGATGAACAGGGGCTGGCGCAGGAACATGGGCGTCAGCGTCAGGTCCATGCAGACCGAGGTGCCCAGCTTGTGACGGATGATGACTTCGCGCGTGCCGTGGCTGTGCGCCGTTTCCGGATTGGCCGCGTAGCGTGCGAAGTATTCTAGGTATTCCTGGGCCACCAGGGGGTTCAGCATCTCGGAGATGTACTTCCCCGCCAGCTCATGGGCGTCATATCCCAGGTAGCCGTCGCAGGCCGGATTGGTGAACTGGATGCGCCCATTGGCCTCGATGATCATCAGGCCCTCCGCCATATTATTGACGATGGTGCGCAGGCGCTCGGCCTGTTCCTGCTGTGTTTCGGAACTGGCGCGGATCTGCAGCTGGGTGCGCACGCGGGCGCACACTTCGGCCATGCGCAGCGGCTTGGTAATGTAGTCGACCGCGCCCAGGTCAAAACCGGCCACCACGTCTTCCGTCTCGGTGCGCGCGCTCATGAAGACCACCGGAATGCGCTGCGTGACCGGGTGCGCCTTCAGCTGGCGGCAGGTTTCAAAACCGTCGATGCCGGGCATCACCACGTCGAGCAGGATCAGGTCGGGATGCACCCGCCGCGCCAGTTGCAGCGCGCGCTCCCCTGAGTTCGCCACAAAAGTCTGATAGCCTTGTTCGACCATCAGCTTTCGCAAGGCGCTCAGGTTGTCCGGGGCATCATCCACGATCAGGATCGCGGCGTCGCGCCGGGGAGCGTAACGGGTGCTACCGAGATTCATGTTGTCCTGTGCAAGTTGACTACCGGGAAGATCATACGCCTGCGTCAACGGAATAAATAGTGAAATCGGGAAAGTTTTAAGGACAATACGCCAATTTTTAATTTCCTGCGACACATTTGAATTTCCATGTGGCAATCTCGCTCTGGTAGCGGTAACGCAATCGTGTGACCATAAAAAACGGCGGCTCGAGGCCGCCGTTTTTTTCAGCATAGAAGGGAATTACAGGCGCGCCTTGATCAGCTTGCCGAGGATTTCGATGCCCTGGCGGATACGCTCCGGCGGCACAGTCACGAAGGACAGGCGCAGCGTGTTGGTTTCCGGTTCATTGGCGTAGAACGGCGCGCCCGGCACGAAGGCCACCTTGTTCTGGATCGCTTCGTCCAGCAGCTCCATGGCGTTGATGTGCTTCGGCAGCGTCACCCAGATAAACATGCCGCCTTCCGGCTTGGTCCAGCTGGCGCTGGCCGGGAAGTGCTCGGCCATCGCGTCCAGCATCACCTGGCACTGGTTGCCGTACAGCTGGCGGATGGTCGGGATATGCTGGTCCAGGAAGCCGTCCTTCACCACCTCGTGCACCACCATCTGGGTCAGCTGGGCGGTGTGCAGGTCGGTGGCCTGCTTGGCCAGTTCCAGGCGGCGCACCAGCGGCAGCGGCGCCACCACATAGCCGAGGCGGATGCCCGGCGTCAGCACCTTGGAGAAGGAGCCCATGTAGATCACGCCGTCCGGATTCATGTTCAGCATCTTCGGCATCGGGTCGCCCTTGTAGCTCAGCGAGCCATAAGGATCATCCTCGATCAGCGGCAGGCCGAGGCGGGCGCAGGTTTCCACCAGCTCCTGGCGGCGTGCCACGGACAGCGAGCGGCCGGTCGGGTTCTGGAAGTTTGGCAGCGCGTACAGCAGGCGCGCGCCGTCGGCCACGGCGTCCAGCGAGGACGGCACCAGGCCGTCGTCATCGGTCTGCACCGAGGCGAATTGCGGACGGTAGACCGAGAAGGCCTGCAGGGCGCCCAGGTAGCTCGGCGTTTCCACCAGCACCTTGCTGCCTTCGTCGATCAGCACCTTGCCCAGCAGGTCCAGCGCCTGCTGCGAGCCGGAGGTCATCAGCACTTGTTCCGGCGCGATCTTCGCGCCATTGCCGGAGAGGGAATCGGCCACCCATTGACGCAGCGGCAGGTAGCCGTCGGTCGGGCCGTACTGCAGCGCGGTCTTGCCGTTGGCGCTCAGTACCTTGTCGAACGCCGCTTTCATCACATCGACCGGGAAGGTGGCTGGCGAAGGCAGGCCGCCGGCGAAGGAGATGATTTCAGGCTGCTGCGTGATCTTCAGGATCTCGCGGATAAAAGAGCTTTGCAGCTGGGCAGCGCGTTCGGAGAAGCGCCACTGGATCGGGTTCGGATTTTCGATTTTCATACCATTCTCTCAGGGTGGGGGAACAAGCGCGCTTGTGGCGGCTTCTTTATAAAGGACGGTGCTGGGTAAGCGCCGCCCACAATTCCAAATTAAGCTACTTCAGCGATCAGTTCAATTTCCACGCAGGCGCCGCGCGGGATCTGCGCCACGCCGAAGGCGGAGCGCGCGTGCTTGCCGGCATCGCCGAACACTTCGCCCAGCAGCTCGGAGCAGCCGTTGGTCACCAGGTGCTGTTCGGTGTAGTCCGGGGTGGAATTCACCAGCGACATCACCTTGACGATGCGTTTTACGCGGTTCAGGTCGCCGCCAACGGATTCCTGCAGCGTGCCCATCAGGTCGATGGCGATGGCACGGGCCGCCTTCTGGCCTTCGGCCGTATCGATATTCTTGCCCAGCTGGCCTACCCATGGGTTGCCGTCCGGCTTCTTGGCGATATGGCCGGAGATGAACACCAGGTTGCCGGTCTGCACGTACATGACGTAGGCAGCGACCGGGGCGGCTGGCGGAGCCAGGGTGATATCGAGCGACTTCAGTTTTTCGTAGACGGACATGTTCGGATTCCAAAAAATGAGGCGAAGACCGATATTGTATCAGCGGCGGATCTGCATGCGGCGGCCGAGGCCGACCGTTGCAATCACGCCCAGCGCAAATACCATGTGTTCACCCTGCAGCGGCTCGCCCAGGAGCACGGCCGCGCCCAGCAGGGTGAGGAAGGGCTGCACCAGCTGCACCTGGCCTACGCGCGCCACGCCGCCGCGCACCATGCCGCGGTACCAGAAGAAGAAACCGAGGAACATCGAGAACACGCAGGTGTAGGCGAATGCCATCCAGGCTTTGCCGCTGGCCTGCGCCACCGCCGCCGGATCGGCCCACCACTGCCAGACGGTCAGCGGCAGCACCGCGGGCAGCGATAGCAGCAGCGCCCAGCTGATGGTCTGTTCGCCGCCCAGCGATTTCGACAGGCGCGCGCCCTCGGCATAGCCGAACGATGCCAGCAGGCCCGCCGCCAGGATGGCGATGTCGGCCAGGTGCAGGCTGCCGCTGTTCTGGCGCAGTGCAAACACAATCACCAGCGCCGTGCCCAGCGCGGCCACCGCCCAGAAGCCGGCAGAAGGTTTTTCATGGCCACGCAGCGAAGAAAACATGGCGGTTGCCAGCGGCAGAATGCCGACCAGTACAGCACCGTGCGAAGCCGGCACCCATTGCATGGCGATCGAGGTCAGCAGCGGAAAGCCGATCACGCAGCCGCCCGCCACGGCGGCCAACGCGGGCAGGTCGCCGCGCTTCGGCAAGGGCGCCCCTTTCCAGTACAGCCAGATGCCGGCCAGGGTTGCGGCGATGACGGCACGGCCCATGGCCACGAACAGGGGATGCAGCTCGGCCACCGCCATGCGCGTGAAGGGCAGCGTCAGGCTGAAGATAGCGACCCCGATCAGGCCCAGCAGCATGCCCATGGTTTCATCCGGCAGGCGGAGCGGGGCGGTGGGAATAGGGCGGGCTTCGGGCGGCATGACATTCTCTTTGATTTGGTGGCAGACAAGGTGTATCGTAGAATAATTAACCAGTACAGTGCCTATACACTTTTCCAGATCATTCGACATACTGTGACGGTGAAATGACCAGTACACCTGCCATGCCCCTCGCCCTGCTGTCGCGTGACGCGGGGGAATCGCTGATCGACCAGATCGTGCGCAGCGTCGCTTCCCGCATCGACGACCGGGTGCTGCGCAGCGGCGGCCGCATGCCCTCGATCCGGCGTTTTGCCACCACCCATGCCGTGAGTCCTTTCACGGTAGTGGCCGCCTATGACAAGCTGGTGGCGCGCGGCTACCTGGAGTCGCGCCGTGGCGCCGGCTTCTTTATCCGCGACCGGGCGCCCATCAACGCGCCCCGCGCGGCGGCGGCCGAAGCGTCGCCGCAGCAGATGGACGTGGTCTGGCTGGTGCGGAATATGTTCCGCCAGCTGCCTTACCAGCACATGCCCGGCGCAGGCGTGCTGCCGACCGACTGGCTGGATGGCGGCGCCATCGCCAACGCATTGCGCAACGTCAGCCGCCAGCACCAGGCCACCTTGCTGAACTACGGCCAGCCACAGGGCTTCCTGCCGCTGCGCCAGCAGCTGCAGCACAAGCTGGCCGCCATCGATATCGGCGCCACGCCCGAACAGTTCGTGACCACGGTGGGCGTGACCCAGGCGCTGGACCTGGTGGCACGCGAATTCCTGCGCCCCGGCGATACGATTTTCGTGGATGATCCGTCCTGGTTCCTGATGTTCGGCTCCTTCGCGGCGCTGGGCGCGAAGGTCATCGGCATTCCGCGCCTGTCGGACGGGCCGGACCTGGCCCGCCTGGCGGAAATGGCGGCGCTGCACAAGCCAAAGCTCTACGTCATCAACTCCATCCTGCACAACCCCACCTCCACCTCCATTTCGGCGGCCAAGGCCTTCCAGGTGCTGCGCATCGCGGAAGAGCATGATTTCACGGTGGTGGAAGACGATATTTACTGCGACCTGCATCCGGGCGCCCAGCCCGCAGTGCGGCTGGCGGCGCTGGACCAGCTGAAGCGGGTGATCTACCTGAGCGGCTTCTCGAAGACCATGGCGGCCAACCTGCGTGTCGGCTACATTGCGGCTGCGCCGGAACTGGCCCAGCGCCTGGCCGACCGCAAGATGCTGCAGACCCTGACCAGCAGCGATATCGGCGAGCGGGTGGTGTACAACATCCTGTCCGAAGGCCTTTACCGCAAGCACGCGGAGCGCATGCGCGGCCGCATCGATGCGGTGCGCGACCGCACCATGCGCCAGATGGAGCGTATCGGCCTGCGCCTGGCCAGCCAGCCCTCGGCCGGCATGTTCGTCTGGGCCGATACGGGGCGGGACACCAATGTCATGGCCGAGCGGGCCATGGCCGAAGGCATGCTGCTGGCGCCGGGCAGCCTGTTTTCGCCCAGTCAGCTGCCGTCCACCTTCATGCGGCTGAACGTGGCAGCCATGCAGGACCCCGCCGTGTGGCGCTTCCTGGAACGCGAAATGGCATCGGCAACGGTATCAAAAAGCTCTTGAAATCCCCCAAAACGCCCCCAGATTGCGCGAATCCGACCAACCTTATAAAACTATAGAGGATAACAATGGGCGACCACAAAGAAACCCTGGGCTTCCAGGCGGAAGTGAAACAACTGCTGCAGCTGATGATCCACTCCCTGTATTCGAACAAGGAGATCTTCCTGCGCGAACTGATTTCGAATGCTTCGGATGCCGCGGACAAGCTGCGCTTCGAAGCCATCAACAACGACGCGCTGTACGGCAATGACCACGAGCTGAAAATCAAGGTCAGCTTCGACAAGGCCGCGCGCACCATCACCATTTCCGACAACGGTATCGGCCTGAGCCGCGACGAAGCCATCGCCCACCTGGGCACGATCGCCAAGTCCGGCACCAAGGAATTCTTCGGCAAGCTGTCCGGCGACCAGCAGAAGGATGCTGCCCTGATCGGCCAGTTCGGCGTGGGCTTCTACTCCGGCTTCATCGTGGCCGACAAGATCACTGTGGAATCTCGCCGCGCCGGCCTGGAGGCGAAGGACGGCGTGCGCTGGGAATCGGCAGGCGAGGGCGATTACAGCATTGAGCAGATCGAGAAGACCTCGCGCGGCACCGACATCATCCTGCACCTGCGCGAAGGCGAGGACGAGCTGCTGTCGTCCTGGAAGCTGAAATCCATCATCCGTAAATACTCCGACCATATCTCGCTGCCGATCCAGATGCAGAAGGAAGAGTGGGACGAAGAGAAGAAGGAGATGGCGCTCAAGGACGAGCAGGAAACCATCAACCAGGCCAGCGCCCTGTGGGCACGCAGCAAGAGCGACATCACGCCGGAACAGTACGACGAGTTCTACAAGCACGTATCGCACGACTTCCAGTCGCCGCTGACCTACACCCACAACCGCGTGGAAGGCCGCAGCGAATATACGCAGCTGCTGTACATCCCGGCCAAGGCGCCGTTCGACCTGTGGGACCGCAACAAGCGCGGCGGCATCAAGCTCTATGTGAAGCGCGTCTTCATCATGGACGATGCCGAGCAGCTGATGCCGACCTACCTGCGCTTCGTGAAAGGCGTGATCGATTCGGCCGACCTGCCGCTGAACGTGTCGCGCGAAATCCTGCAGGAATCGCGTGATGTGAAGGCGATCCGCGAAGGCTCCACCAAACGCGTGCTGGGCATGCTGGAAGAGCTGGCGAATGCGGAAGAGCAGGAGAAAAAGGACAAGTACGCCACCTTCTGGACCGAATTCGGCCAGGTGCTGAAAGAGGGCATCGGCGAAGACGCGGCCAACAAGGACCGCCTGGCCAAGCTGCTGCGCTTCGCTTCCACCAACGGTGACTCCGATGCGCAGAACGTGTCGCTGGAAGACTATGTGGGCCGCATGAAGGAAGGCCAGGACAAGATTTACTACGTCACCGCCGATAACTACACGGCCGCGAAAAACAGCCCGCACCTCGAAATCTTCCGCAAGAAGGGCGTTGAAGTGCTGCTGCTGACCGACCGCGTGGACGAGTGGATGCTGTCCTTCCTGACCGAATTCGAAGGCAAGGAACTGGTATCGGTCGCAAAAGGCGGCCTGGACCTCGGCAAGCTGGAAGACGAAGCCGAGAAGAAAGAGCACGAAGAGACCGAGACCCAGTACAAGGACCTGGTTGCGAAGATGAAGGAATCGCTGGCTGACAAGGCCAAGGACGTGCGCGTGACCTTCCGCCTGACCGATTCGCCGGCCTGCCTGGTGGCGGACGAGCACGAGCTGTCCGGCAACCTGCTGCGCATGCTGAAAGCGGCCGGCCAGAACGCGCCGGAGTCCAAGCCGATTCTGGAAATCAACCCGAATCACCCGCTGGTCACCCGCCTCAAGTACGAAGGTCCGGACAGTGTCAAATTCGCCGACTGGTCGCACATCCTGTTCGACCAGGCCCTGCTGGCCGAAGGCGGATCGCTGAGCGACCCCGCCTCCTTCGTCAAGCGCATGAACGAAATGCTGCTCAGCAGCAAGTAAGCAAAAGGGGCTCCGGCCCCTTTTTTTACGTCCGGCGCCGGCGCGCCATGCCGAGGGCGAGGGGCACGCCAAGCAGCAGCATCATGGCCGTGGCCGGTTCCGGCACCGGGACCAGGAAGCCGCGGATTTCGCCGCCGGGGTAGAGCGTGGTGTGGATGTTGAGATAGGCCATGCCCGCATCCAGCCCGGCCAGCAGGGCGGCTTCCGCGCCTGCCGTGGTGCCGCCGTTATTGGCGATGAACGTGGCATTCCAGGTCGATGCCAGCGAAGTGTCAAAGCTCATCAGGTAAGTGCCTTCAGTCACGCCGGATGGAAAGGCGGTGAAGGTTGGCACCATGGTGGCCACGCCCGCCGTGCCGGGTGGCGCGATGCAGCAATGGATGTGTGCGGCTGTAACAGTTCCGAGCAGGTCCGTGAACACCGTCCCCACAGTCAGCGTGTGGCTTGTTACATCGAATGTGACAATCGCGGCGCCGATGGCGGGGGAAGCGTTCGGCGTGGCCTCCTGCGAGCCGGTCAGCGTGGCGCTGTAGCTGTCCGCCAGCACAGGGGCGCTGCACACGGCCAGTACCAGGGCGAAAATCAGGGATTTCATGGCGTCTCCTCCATTGCGGTTAAGGGCGGAGATAAACCATGCAAGAATCAGGCCGCTCGCGCGCCAGCCACGCGGGACAGGGGCCGGCTCGCAATGCCCCCGGCCGGCTGCTTAAATGATGAGCAAGTTCCTGTATCAGTTGTGTTACATGCGCACCGCGCACGGTTGAAACCATCGGGCGCTGTTCCGGGGAGACTAAGTTAGAATGCAAACTTGCTTATATTCACCTTTTTGCCTGCGCGCTGACTAGTTCTATGCAATCCAGCCATTGCTCTGTACTGCTGATCGACGATGAGGCCCTCGCGCAGGACTATATCCGCCACAGCCTTGATGGCGATGCCGAAATCGCGCTGTGCTACGACCCCTGCTCAGAGCGCGCCGTGCAGCTGGCCGTCGAGTGCCAGGCAACCGTGGTGCTGGTGGACCTGCGCATGCCCGGCACCGACGGTTTTGCCGTGGTGCGCCTGCTGCGCGGCGACGCGCGCACCGAACACCTACCCATCATCCTGCTGTCCTCGGAAGACAGCGCAGATATCAAGGTGCAGGCTTTTGCCGCCGGTGCAAACGATTACCTCGTAAAGTGGCCCGATCCGCGCGAGCTGGCGGCCCGCGTGCGCTATCACAGCGACGCGTATATCGCGCGCCGCCAGCGCGACGATGCCTTTGAATCGCTGGCGCGCAGCCAGGAAGAGCTGCGGGTGAGCCAGGCGGCGCTGCACCAGGCGCAGAAGATGGAAGCCATCGGCCAGCTGACCGGCGGCGTGGCCCACGATTTCAATAATGTGCTGCAGATCATAGGCGGCAACCTGCAGCTCCTGAAGCTGATCGGCGGCGTCAGCGAAAATGCACGCGCCCGCATCGATACGGCGCTGGCCGGCGTGGAACGCGGCGCGCGGCTGGCGGCCCACCTGCTGGCCTTCGCACGACGCCAGCCCCTGCAGGCGGTGGTAATAGATCCGGGCACGGTGCTGAACGAAATGTACGACATGCTGCGCCGCGTGCTGGGGCCGCAGGCCGAAATCGTCACCGATATCGCGCCCGGCTTGTGGAATGTGGCCGTTGACCCCAGCCAGCTGCACAATGTGGTACTGAACCTCGTCATCAACGCGCGCGACGCTATGCCGGATGGCGGCAAGCTGACCATCCGCGCCGCCAATTGCTGCGCCGGCGCGCCGGAACTGCGCGAGGTGGGCGATGGCGAATACGTGATGCTGGAGGTAGCGGATACCGGCAAGGGCATGGCCCAGGAAGTGCTGCAGCGGGCCTTCGAACCCTTCTTCACTACCAAGCCTACCGGCCAGGGCACGGGCCTTGGCCTGTCGATGGCCTATGGTTTCGTCAAGCAATCCGGCGGCGAAATCGTCATGAACAGCGTGCCGGGCCAGGGCACCAGCGTGCGCATATTCCTGCGCCGCTGTGCGGCGGAACCGGTGCAGGAAGAAGAGCATGGCAGCACGGCGCTGTATGGCGGCGTGGAGACCATTCTGGTGGTGGAAGATGAGGATGACGTGCGCAGCGCTACCTCGGAACTGCTGTCAGCGCTCGGCTACAGCATTCTGGAAGCGCGTGATGCAGACCACGCGCTGGCGGTGCTGGAAGAGGCGCCGCATATCGACCTGCTGTTTACCGACGTGATCATGCCGGGCAAAACCAGCAGCCTGGAACTGGCGGAACAGCTGCGCCGCAAATATCCCGATGCGCAGGTGCTGTTCACTTCCGGCTATGCGGAAGGGGTGCTGGTCCACCAGGGCAAGCTGGATCCTTCCATCAGCCTGCTGCATAAACCCTACAATGCCGACGTGCTCAGCGCGCGCATCCGGCACCTGCTGCGCCGCCGCAGCAAGGCAGCTTAGCTGGGACGCACGTAGCGCTGCGAGCCTGGCGGCGGTTCGTTCAGCACCGCCCAGAAGATGCCCAGGTCCGAGATCGCGCGCACAAATTCCTTGAAGTCCACCGGTTTCACTACGTAGGCGTTCACGCCCAGCTCATAGCTGCGCACCAGGTCCTGCTCCTCGCGGGAGGAGGTGAGCATCACCACCGGCAGCGAGCGCAGCTCCTGCGTCGCGCGCACTTCGCGCAGCACTTCGAGGCCGTCTACTTTCGGCAGTTTCAGGTCGAGCAGTATCACGGCGGGATTGCCTTTTTGCCGGCGCGCGTACTCGCCGCGGCAATGCAGGTAGTCCAGCGCTTCCGCGCCATCGCGAACCACAATCACTTCATTGGCGAGCTGGCTTTTCTCCAGAGCGACAAGAGTCAGTTCCAGATCGTTGGGATTATCTTCAACGAGCAGAATTGGCTTTAACATTTGAATCCTTTTTAAACGGGTGGCAGTACATCGGGAATGCTGAAATAGAACACCGCTCCCTGGTCGGGGTGCGATTCGGCCCAGACCCGGCCTCCATGCCGCTCGACGATGCGGCGTACATTGGCCAGGCCGATGCCGGTACCCTGGAAATCTTCCATGCGGTGCAGGCGCTGGAATACGCCGAACAGCTTGTGCACATAATCCATATTGAAGCCGACCCCGTTGTCGGCAATACAGAATATCTGCTCGCCGCCGCGGTGCTCGGCGCTGACGCGGATGATGGCAGGGTCTCTTGGCGCAGTGAACTTGAGCGCATTCGAGAGCAGGTTGAATACGGCCAGGTGCAGGAAGGCCGGATCGGCATGCACGATGGGCAGTTCGCCCACCTGCCATTGCACATTGCGCTGGCCGCTGTCGAGCGCCAGCTTCTCGATGCAGCCCTGCACCAGCTCGCGCATATTCACCTGCACCGGACGCAGCGAGGCGCGCCCCATCTGCGAGAAGCTGAGCAGGTCGTCCACCAGCTTGCCCGCGAGGCGTGCCGATTCCTTGATATTTTTGAGGAAGCGCTGCCGCTTTTCCGGAGTAGCGCTGGCATCCGCTTCCATCAGCAGGTCGCTGAAACCCACGATATGACGCAGCGGCGCGCGCAGGTCGTGCGATACCGAATACGAGAACGCTTCCAGCTCCTTGTTGGCGCGGCCCAGTTCCTCGGCCAGCTCCGCCATCTGCTCGGCGCGTTCCAGCGCAATGCCCAGCAGCGCGGTGCGGAACTCCAGCGCCATTTCGATTTCGCCGGGGTGCCAGGGCTGGCTGGCGCCATGGATGGTTTCGCGCCAGGAGGCGAAGCTGGTGCGGGGGCTGAGCTGCTGCGGCGCACCGTCCGGCACCGTCTTGCCATGTGGGTTGCCGGCCCAGTCGATGTTCTGCACCAGTTCCGGCCGGAACCACAGCAGGTAATGCTTGTGGATGCGCGAAATCGGCATCGCCATCAGGCCGCTGGCGTTGTGCAGCCATTCGGCAGCCGGCGGATAAACCTGGCTCAGGCGATCGGTGTGGAACAGGTCTTCGTGCGAATGCTGCTCCAGCCATGCCACCATTGCGCGCACAGCGTTTTCCGGCGGCGTGTCTCCATACAGGCGGATCTGGTCGTCGAGGACGATTGCGCCGCCGCCGGCGCGGGCAAACTGCAGCAGTTCCGGGAACACGCCGCTCATATTGTCGATGAAGTCGGGACCCTTGGTCAGGCCCGCCAGCACGGACACCATTGCGCGCCGCGCGTCGAGGCGGAATTTCAGGTCGTCGGCATCCTCGCGGCTTTCCACGCGCAGCGCGAGAATCTGCGCCAGCTGCTCGCAGGCGCTGCGCTTGTCGAATACGATGTGGCAGGGCTTCGCATTGTGGCAGGAGATCAGGCCCCACAAGCGGCCCTTGACCACCAGCGATACGGACATCGAAGCGAGCGTGCCCATATTGCGCATGTATTGCAGATGGATGGGCGACACGCTGCGCAGCGCCGCAAACGACAAGTCGTTCGGCTTGCCGGTCAGGGGATTCAGCGCGGGCTCCAGCCGCGCCGCCTCGTAATTCGCATCGGGAATCAGGCGGATGCGGTTCAGCACATACAGCTCGCGCGCCTGGCGCGGAATGTCGGAAGCCGGAAAGCGCTGGCCCATGCAGGAGGGCAGGCTGCCGTCATTGCTTTCGGCCAGAACGTGGCCATTGCCCTCGGCGTCGAAGGAATACACCAGCACCCGGCCGAAGCCGGTGGCCTTGTGGATCTGCGCCGCCGCCGCGGCACACATCTGCGGTACGGAATCGGCATCGTTCAGCGACTGCAGGAAACTAGCGACCAGCGGGTAGAAGTGGCGGAAGTCGGCGGCTGAATGCCTGACCGCTTCGAATTCCAGCATCAGCAGGCCATCGTAGCTGTGTGCCAGCACATCGTAGTGCCCACCCTTCGGCAAAGTGACCGTCGCCGCAAACACAGGCCGCGGGCCAACTTTCTCCGGCGTGATTTCATCCGCCAGCGCACGCATGGCCTCGCCGCCCACCAGCGCCGCAAGGGGCTGCTCCAGCAGCATGGACGCAGGCTGGCCCAGGTGTTGTGAAACATTGTCACTCACCTGAACTACTTTTAGTTGCGGCGACAGCGAGAGAATAAAACCATGCGGTTGCACGCTGCCTGGAGTCCTGATTGCTTCCTGCTCGCAACTACTCAGATCGAGGATGGGCGCCGGTTTTGTCATACACAGAATTCTAGCGGAAATGCCTGTGCTGCAAACGCCAAAGTTTAACTAGCGCACGCTTTGAAGTAAGAAACTTTCCTGCCCACAACTTTTGCGCGAACGGCGCACCTCCGGCGAGCTGCAACTACGCGGATTGCCATCCCTGGCGTAGCAGATTCGCAGTTCTCGCAGAAAGCGTCCGCTGCCGCTGCAGTAGGGAAGCACCGAGCCCGGTTTGAGCGCGGGATTCGCCGCCACAAAAGCTTGCACCAGTTCCTGCTTATCGACGCGCACCGGCTTTGCCGGGCGCTGGTAGGCCTGTGGGATCTTGAGGCCGTCGCGCAGTTTCGCCGACAGCGCCAGGTAGTCTTCTGGAGCCAGGCCGGAGCAGGTGCCGTGCTTCTCCCACTCGTGCCCGATCAGCTTGGGCGAGGGATACATGCCGGCATAGCGCTTGCGCAGCGCGTCCGGCAGCCTCTCGTTCGAGCAGTTGGCGGGAAAGGTGCTGCCGTACTCATACTGCGGCCACAGGCCATGCAGCACGAAGCCCAGCTGCTTGCCCGGCGCGCATTGCGCCGGCTCGCGCTCGCCACGGCTCGCGCAGTAGTCGGGCGACCAGCTGAGGGACAGGATGTAATAGGAGAAGTCGCCCGGGCGGTTGGAGTTGGCGGCCGCCGGGAGGGCGGCGCCCAGCGCCAGCAGCAGGGCCAGTAGCCTGCGCATCAGTTAGCCTCCGTGCGCGGCGTATCGCGCATGAAGAATTCCAGCGTGCCGCCCGCCGCAATATCGCGATGGTGCAGGAAGGGCTGCTTCAGCGGCTTGCCGTTCAGGAGCATGCGGTCCACGTAAAAGGCCTTGGCGCTCAGGCCATGGGCTACCACGGTGAAGCGCTTGCCGTCCTTCAGTTTCAGCGCCGCGCGGTCCAGACGCGGCGTGCCGATGGCATACACCTGGTCGTTCGGCGACACGGGGTAGAAGCCCAGCGCGCTGAAAATATACCAGGCCGACATCTGGCCCAGGTCGTCGTTGCCCGGCAAGCCGTCGGGGCGGGCGAAATACATGGCGTCCATCACCTGGTGCACGCGCTGCTGCGTCTTCCATGGCTGGCCCGCGTAGTTGTACAGGTAGGCGATGTGGTGGCTGGGCTCATTGCCCGCCACGTACTGGCCCACCAGGCCCGCGATGTCCTCGTGCTCCTTGATCTTGTCCTTGCTGACTTCCGTGTCGAACAGGTGGTCCAGGCCCTGCACAAACTTGTCCTTGCCGCCCTTGATGGCGATCAGGCCCGCCACGTCGTGCGGCACATACCAGGAATACTGCATCGAGCTGCCTTCGGTGAAGGCGCTGCGCTTCTGCGCCAGTTCGGGATCGAAAGGCTCTTCCCAGCTGCCGTCCGCATTGCGGCCGCGCATGAAGCCGATGCGGGTGTCAAAGGTGTTGCGGTAGTTCTGCGAGCGTTTCAGGTAGTGCTGGTAGTCGGCCTGCTTGCCCATGGCCTTCGCCAGCTGGGCGATGGCATAGTCGTCGTAGGCATATTCCGCGGTCTTCGAGGCGGCTTCGTTCTGCCTGTCGTGCGCCACCCAGCCTTTGTCGATGTAGTGGTCCAGGCCCGCGAAGTCACGCCGGTTGGCGGTGTCGGTAACGGCTTTCCAGGCCAGTGCCGTATCGTAGTTGCGGATGCCCTTGGCATAAGCGTCGGCGATCACCGACACGGCGTGGTAGCCGATCATGGTGCCGGTCTCATTGCCGTGGAAGCTCCAGATCGGCAGCATGTTGACGGGACTTTGCTGGTAGTGCGCCAGCATCGACGTCACCATATCGCCCACGCGCTCCGGCTGCGTGTAGGTGAACAGCGGATGCAGGGCGCGGTAGGTGTCCCACAGCGAGAAGATGCTGTAATTGGTGGTCCTGGTGCTGTGGATGTTCTGGTCCAGGCCACGGTATTTGCCGTCCACGTCGTTGAATACGACCGGGCCCAGCACCGTGTGGTAGAGGGAGCTGTAGAACATTTTCTTGTTCTCTTCCGTGCCCTGCACCTCGAACTTGTTCAGCTCCGCCACCCATTTTTTCTTCGCGTCGGCGCGCACCTTGTCGAAGTCCCAGTGCGGCACCTCGGCCTTCAGGTTCTTCATCGCGCCTTCCGGGCTCACGAAGGAGATGCCGACTTTCAGCAGCACCTGCTCGCCTTCATTCGTCTTGAAATCGACGAAGGCTTTCAGCGAGCGGCCCTGCAGCTCGGGCAGGGTGATGATCTCCGCAGCGCCTTCGGCTTTCGTGCGGGCCGGGCGGCCATAGCGTTTTTCGTCCTCGCGCACCATGCCGAACTTGTCGAAGGGCTTCGAGAACTGCATGGCGAAGTAGATGGGCTTGAACTTGGCCCAGCCGGTGGTCATGCGGTAGCCCACAATGGTCTTGTTGTCCACCACGCGCAACTGGCTCCACAGCACCTTCTCTTCGGTGTTGTAGATGGCGTGGCTCATGTCGATCAGCACGTGGGCGCTGTCCGATTTCGGGAAGGTGTAGCGGTGCATGCCCACGCGCTCGGTGGCCGTCAGCTCGGCGCGGATGCCGTAGTCCTTCAGGCCCACGGCGTAGTAGCCCGGCTGCGCCACTTCATCGTCGTGGCTGTAGAAGGAGCGGTAGCCTGCTTCGCTGGCGCTGCCCGGCTGCAGGTTCACCTTGCCGGTGGTCGGCATCACGAGAATGTCGCCCAGGTCGGAGTGCCCGGTGCCGCTGAAATGGGTGTGGCTGAAGCCGAGGATCACCTTGTCCTCATGCCGGTAGCCGGCGGCCCAGGCGTAGCAGCATTCGGTGAAATTGCCCTTGAATACGCCGTTCTTGGTATCCGGGCTCAGTTGCACGAGGCCGAAGGGAACGGTGGCGCCGGGGTAGGTATGGCCTTCGCCGCCGGTGCCGATCATGGGATCGGCATAGTCATATGGCGTTTTCGGCTTGTCGGCGGCGTGGGAGGAAGCGCTGAGAACCAGCAGCGCTGCGGTGATGAGGGGTTTGAAGCCTGGCATGGTTCTCCTTGGTGTTATTTAGAGTGCGGTCCTCAACGCAAAAAGTTCGGGGAACAGCACAACGTCCAGCATTTTGCGCAGATAGCTTACACCGGCTGTGCCGCCCGTGCCAGTCTTGAAGCCAATGATGCGCTCCACCGTCGTCACATGGCGGAAGCGCCAGAAGCGGAAGGCCGTTTCGAGATCGACCAGTTTTTCGGCCAGTTCGTACAGCGCCCAGTGGTGTTCGGGATCCTTGTACACCTCCAGCCAGGCTGCTTTTACCGATTCGTCGGCCACTGTCGGCTGGGTGGGATCGGCCTTCAGCCGCGCTTCCGAGACCGGCAGGCCGTTGCGGGCCAGCAGGCGGATCGCCTCATCGTATACCGACGGCTCATTCAGCGCCTTCTCCAGAATGGCATAGGTCTCCGGTGTGGTGTTGTGCACCGAGAGCAGGTTGGCGTTCTTGTTACCGAGGATGAATTCGATCTCGCGGTACTGGTAGGACTGGAAGCCGGAGGATGCGCCGAGGTAGGGGCGGATTGCCGTGTATTCCGGCGGCGTCATCGTCGCCAGCACGTCCCAGGCGTGCACCAGCTGGTCCATGATGCGCGCCACGCGGGCCAGCATCTTGAAGGCCGGCGGCAGGTCGCCGCTGCGCAGGTGCTCGCGCACCGCGTGCATCTCGTGCAGCATCAGCTTCATCCACAATTCACTGGTCTGGTGCTGCACGATGAACAGCAGCTCGTTGTGGTTGGGGGACAGAGGGTGCTGGGCCGTCAGGATCTTGTCCAGCGCCAGGTAGTCGCCATAGCTCATGGACTTCGAGAAGTCCATTTGTGCGCCGTGCCACTGGCCGGCCGGTTTTTTGTCGTCGCTCATTGAAGTACTCAGGTGACTGCGCCGCGTTCGGCGGCAATATCGTAGGCCTTGTCGTCAAGGATCTGCTTCAGGATTTCCACCGCATCCCACACATCGGCAAAGCTGGTGTACAGCGGCGTGAAGCCGAAACGCATGATATGCGGTTCGCGGTAGTCGCCGATCACGCCGCGTGCGATCAGGGCCGCCATCACCGCGTAGCCATGCGGATGGGCGAAGCTGACCTGGCTGCCGCGCCGCGCATGTTCGCGCGGCGTCACCAGTTCCAGCGGATGCGCGGTACAGCGAGACTCCACCAGTTCGATGAACAGGTCGGTCAGGGCCAGCGATTTCTCGCGGATGGCTGCCATGCTGGTCCGGGCAAAAATCTCCAGCCCGCATTCCACCATCGCCAGCGACACGATGGGCTGGGTGCCGCACAGGGCACGGCCTATGCCTTCGGTGGGCGTGAAGTGGGGCGCCATGGCAAACGGCGCGGCGTGGCCCCACCAGCCGGACAGCGGCTGGCGGAACTGCGCCTGGTGGCGCTGCGGCACCCAGATGAAGGCCGGGGCTCCCGGGCCGCCGTTCAGGTATTTATAGGTGCAGCCAATGGCGAAGTCGGCGCCGTCGCGGTTCAGGTCCACCGGCACCGCGCCCGCCGAGTGGGCCAGATCCCAGACCGTCACCGCGCCATGCTGGCGGGCGAGGGCGGAGAGGGCGGCCATATCGTGCTGGTAGCCGCTGCGGTAGTTCACATGGGTGAGCATCAGCACGGCGGTATCGGTGCCCAGCGCGGCCGGAATCTCCTCCGGCGCGTCGACCAGGCGGATCTGGTAGCCGCGGTCCAGCCAGGAGGCCAGGCCCTGTGCCATATAGATATCGGTAGGAAAGTTGCTGCGTTCGGTCACGATGACCTTGCGCCGGGCGTCGCCGGCCTGCAGCTGCAGGGCGCCGGCCAGGGCCTTGAACAGGTTGACCGAAGTGGTATCCGTGACAACCACCTCGGAAGCCCCCGCCCCGACCAGCGGCGCCAGCAGGTCGCCGAGGCGGCGCGGCATCTGGAACCAGCCTGCCGTATTCCAGCTGGTGATCAGGTCCTTGCCCCATTCCTGGGCAATCACGGCCGTGGCGCGGGTGAGGGCGGCTTTCGGGCGGGCGCCCAAAGAGTTGCCATCCAGATAAATCACGCCGGCGGGAAGGTCAAACTGTTCGCGCAGCGGGGCCAGTACATCGCCCGCATCGCGGTCCACGCAGTCAGATCGGGTCAGCATAAAAATTAGTTGAGGCTTGAAGAAAATGGCAGTCTAGCATGCTTTCCAGGCTTTTCCGTGTGCCTGAGGCGCCCGCAAACCCGCATGGATACTGGGTTTGCGGGGTTTTTCAAATATTTTTAAAAATTTTTCGAAAAAACCCTAAAGTTCCTGAAACGGCTGCCGTTACCGTTCTTAGATGCCCCGGAAAAGGCCTGCTGTTCGGCACTTTGGATTGGCGAAAAAAATTTTAAAATTTTTTCGTTCAAACCCTAAAGTTCCTCAAAACGCTGCCGTTACCGGTGTAGATGTCGCAAAAAAGTCGCACCGCGTCATTTATTTTCAGTCCCCGAATCTGCATTTTTGGCAGGGGCGTCAAAAATTGGAAAGCCGCGCCATTGCTGGCGTGCAAGCCTATTGATCAGCATTTGTCAGACAAATGCTGACATGGGCTATTCCGTATTCTCCGACCGTAAATACAGAAGCCTCCCTCTTCTCGTGCCCGGTCCGGTCCAGCAGAATGTATCTCAACGGAAACGCAAATGCGTTCCAAGACAGAATTCAACTGGAGATGGACATGACTGCAAACGACATGATGGCTGAGATCCGCGATGCAAACCTGAGCTACCTGATGCTGGCTCAGCAAATGATCCGCGCGGACAAGGTGACCGCCATCTTCCGTCTGGGCATTTCGGCCGACATCGCCGACCTGATCGAAGGCATGAGCAATGCCCAGATCCTGAAGCTGGCAGGCGGCAATATGATGCTGGCCCGTTTCCGCTTCGACGACGGCGCGATTCTCTCCATGCTGACCAACTACAATAAGGACCGTGGCCTGGCCCAGTCCCACGCCGCCATCCTGATGGCCGGCCAGCCAGCAGAAGAAATCGTTTAAGCCGCCTACGTCACGGAGCCCGCACCATGAGCAAGAAGAGCGTTGTCACCGAAGCACAGGAAATCCAGCTGGCGATCGAGCTGATCAACCTGGGCGCCCGCCTGCAGCTGCTGGAATCGGAAGTGTCGCTGTCGCGCGAGCGCCTGCTCAAGCTGTACAAGGAGCTCAAGGGCGTGTCGCCGCCGAAAGGCATGCTGCCGTTCTCGACCGACTGGTTCCTGACCTGGCAGCCGAACATCCACTCTTCGCTGTTCATCAATATTCACAGCTTCCTCACCCAGCACGCGGGCGCCACCGGCATCCACGCCGTGATGAAGGCCTACCAGCTGTATCTGGAGCAGATGCCGCCGGAACCGGGCGAAGAGCCGGTGCTGTCGCTGACCCGGGCCTGGACCCTGGTGCGCTTCTTCAGTAGCAAGATGCTGGAACTGAAACACTGCGGCAAGTGCCAGGGCAAGTTCGTCGTCAACGGCATGGACCTGAACGGCGACTACCACTGCGGCCTGTGCCATATGCCTTCCCGCGCCGGCAAGACCCGCAAAGCGAAGGAAGAGGCGCTGGCCGCCTGAGCGTGACGACGCCACGCCGCCCCGCTGCAGAAAAGCCGCCCGCGAGGCGGCTTTTGCGCATTCCGGCCCTGCGTGCGCTGGCTGCCCAGTGCATCGCGCTGCTGCCGACGGCGCTGGCCGCCGCCGCCCTCGATGCGGCGGGCGCCGGGCTTACCTTATTCACGGCTGCCTTGCTGCAGGGCCTGTTCGCCATGCTGATCGGCTGGCGCCTGCGGCTCGCCATCTGGTGGCGGCCCATGCTGCTGCTGTTCCCGCTGGCCCTGCTGAGCGCGGCCGCCCTCGGCCTGCCTTCCTGGCTCTACCTGCTCATTTTTGCGGCACTGCTGCTGGTTTACTGGTCCACTTTCCGCACCCAGGTGCCTTACTATCCCTCCGGACCGGCAGTCTGGCAGGCGGTGGCGGCCTTGCTGCCGCAGGGCAGGGCGGCGCGCGTGATCGATATCGGCAGCGGCCTGGGCGGCATGGTCCTGCATCTGGCGCGGGCGCGGCCGGACTGTGACTGCCTCGGCATCGAGCTGGCGCCCCTGCCATGGCTGCTGTCCTGGCTGCGGGCGAAACTGGGCGGCAGCCGCGCCCGTTTTTTGCGCGGCGACTACCAGGGCCTCGATTTCAGCCAGTTCGACCTGGTGTTCGCCTACCTGTCGCCGGCCGCCATGGATTCGCTAATGCGCAAATGCCGCTCCGAGATGAAAAGCGGAAGTTTGCTCATTAGCTACGAGTTCAGTCACAGCGCTTGCGAACCCGTCAAGACCATCCTTACCACAGAGGGGCGTCCCCCTCTCTATATATGGGCGTTTTAGCCGCCTTTTGCTTGCCCGTTGGGTGCATCTCACGTTATTGTAGTTCCCTGAGGAATTTATCGATTTTTGACGAATTTATGGGGAGTTGGCAGGCTTGCTAGTCATTATTGGTTATGTCGTTGTGATGGCCTCCGTATTCGGGGGCTTCGCACTGTCGGGTGGTCACCTGGCAGCGCTGTTCCAGCCGTTGGAACTGCTGATGATTGGCGGCGCCGCCGTAGGCGCCTTCTTCGTCGGCAATAGCGGCAAAGCCATCAAGGCAACCCTGGCCGCGCTGCCCACCCTGTTCAAAGGCTCGCGCTACACCAAGGACCTGTACATGGAGCTCATGTCCTTGCAGTTCGATGTGCTGTCGAAAGTGCGTAAGGAAGGCCTGATGTCGATTGAGACCGATATCGAGGCGCCTGAGGAGAGCCCACTGTTCAGCAAGTATCCGGCGGTGCTGGAAGATCACCATATCGTTGAATTCATGACCGACTACCTGCGCCTGATGGTGTCGGGCAATATGGATGCTTTCCAGATCGAGAACCTGATGGACAACGAGATCGAAACCCATCACAGCGAAGGTGCGGTGCCCGGGCATGTGATTGCCAAGATGGGTGACGGTTTGCCGGCCTTCGGTATTGTTGCGGCGGTGATGGGCGTGGTGCACACGATGGAATCGGTGGGCATTCCGCCATCCGAGCTGGGCATGCTGATCGCGCACGCGCTGGTGGGCACCTTCCTCGGCATCCTGCTGTCCTATGGCTTCGTCAGCCCGCTGGCCTCCCTGCTGGAGCAGAAGCTGGAGGAATCGACCAAGATGTACCAGTGCGTGAAGGTGACGCTGCTGGCCAGCCTGAACGGCTATGCGCCGGCGCTGGCCGTGGAGTTCGGCCGCAAGGTGCTGTACTCGACCGAACGTCCAAGCTTCGCCGAGCTGGAAGACCATATCAAGAAGGCGAAAGCCAAGTAATAATGAGGAATTACAATGGCTGAAGAAGGCCTGCGGCCGATTATCGTCAAGCGCGTCAAGAAACACGGCGGCGGCCACCATGGCGGCGCGTGGAAGATCGCCTATGCCGACTTCGTGACGGCGATGATGGCCTTCTTCCTGCTGATGTGGCTCCTGGGTTCGACCACCAAGGGTGACCTGAACGGCATTTCCGAATACTTCAAGACCCCGCTCAAGGTGGCGATGCAGGGCGGCGCCGGCTCCGGCGACAGCTCCTCCATCGTGACCGGCGGCGGCAAGGATCTCACGCGCAAGGACGGCCAGGTCAAGGGCGGCGACGATCCGCAGCTGAAGAAGACTTATAACCTCACGGCCGCCAAGGCCCAGCTGGAAAGGGAAGAGAAGGAGCGCCTGCAGCAGCTCAAGACGCGCATCTCGGCCACCATCGACGCCAATCCGATGCTGAAGAAATTCAAGGACCAGCTGCTGCTGGACTTTACCAGCGAAGGCCTGCGCATCCAGATCGTGGATGAGCAGAACCGCCCCATGTTCGCGCTGGCCAAGGCCGAGCTGCAGCCCTATACGCGCGAGATCCTGCAGGCCATCGGCCCGGTGCTGAACGATGTGCCGAACAAGGTCGGCCTGTCCGGCCACACCGATTCCACGCCGTATTTCACCGAAACCGGTTATTCGAACTGGGAGCTGTCGGCCGACCGTGCCGCGGCTTCGCGCCGTGCGCTGGTGCAGGGCGGCATGGCGGACAATAAGGTGCTGCGCGTGGTGGGCCTGGCCTCGGTGGCGAACCTCGACCGCAAAGATCCCTTCAACCCGATCAACCGCCGCATCAGCATCATCGTCATGAACAAGAAGACGGAAGAAAACCTGATGCGCGACTACGGCAAGATGGAAGTCGGGACCGGGACAGAAGCCACGCTGGAGGCCGCAGCGGCCGCCGAATCCCCGGTCCCGGCAAAAAAATAAGAGCATAAAAACAGCAACACCTCCGCCAAGACGAGATTTGTTATGACGAGAAAAAAAATCCTCGGCTCCCACGTCAAGCGCCTGTTATCGGGCGTGTCGGACCATGGCAAGCGCCATCTGACCGAAGTGGAAACCGACCTGCTGCAGACGAACCTGCTGCTGGAGGAAGCGATCGACAAGCTGACCCGCAATTTCATGGCCATCCATGAAACGGTGAATGCGCAGCAAACCGCGATCAACCTGCTGCTGGAAGGCGGCACGCCGACGCCGAAACAGAAAGCGCAGCTGGCTGCACTGAACGAACAGGTGGGCGGCTACGTGAATGCGGCCATCACCAGCATGCAGTTCCAGGACATGACCAGCCAGCTGATCGACCGTACCCTCAAGCGCGTGACCGGCCTGCGCGATTTCCTCGGCACCCTCGGCGCCCACGGCGCGGAAATGGTGGCGGAAAGCGATAACGAGGAAATCGTGGCCCTGCTTGGAAAAGTCAGCATGGCGCTGGCGATCCAGAGCCTGGAGCTGCGCAGCGTGCTGCGCAAGGCCGTCAGCCAGAAGCATCTTGAAAGCGGCGACATCGAGCTTTTCTGACGCCCTCCCATACCCTATACAACACCTGCACCAAACTTTTAAGTGAGATAAGAAGATGGCTAAAACAATTCTTGCAGTTGACGATTCGAGCTCCCTGCGCCAGATGGTGGCGTTCAGCCTGAAGGCCGCCGGCTATCAGGTAGTGGAAGCCGTCGACGGCCAGGACGGCCTGGAAAAGGCGAAGCTGCAAACCGTGGACCTGGTGCTGACCGACCAGAATATGCCGCGCATGGACGGCCTGACCCTGATCAAGCTGCTGCGCGAGCAGCCGGCTTACGCCAAGGTGCCTATCCTGATGCTGACCACCGAGTCCTCCGACGAGATGAAATCCAAGGGCCGTGCGGCCGGCGCCAATGGCTGGCTGGTCAAGCCTTTCGACCCGCAGCGCCTGATCGAAGTAGTGAAGAAGGTCATCGGCTGATAAAGGTGAGCCCATGTGTTTTTTCTTGACGGAGTCTCGCCATGACCATCGACATTAGCCAGTTCTTCCAGGTCTTCTTCGACGAAGCCGAAGAACTGCTGGCCGAAATGGAAAGGCTGCTGCTGGGCGTCGACCTGGAGGCCGCCACGGAAGAGGACCTGAACGCGATCTTCCGCACCGCCCACTCGGTGAAGGGCGGCGCATCCACGTTCGGCCTGTCCGACATGACGGAAGTCACCCATATCCTGGAAACCCTGCTGGACCGCATCCGCAAGGGCGAAATGGCGCTGACCGCCGAGCATGTGGACGCCTTCCTCGCCGCCAAGGACATTCTCAAGATGCAGCTGGACGGGCATCGCCTCGGTTCCGAAGTGGACCAGGATGCCGTCGGCGACGTGCGCATGATGCTGCAGCACCTGGCCCAGGACGTGCAGATGGCCGCGCTGGCGCCGGTTGCGCCTTCCTTCCACAGCAATGCCGGGGCCGAGGCGGCCGTGGACCACAGCGGCGGCAAGCGCTACCGCCTGGAACTGCCGAAGATGGCGCACCGCGAGGTGACGGCGCTGGCGGCGGAACTGGGCCTGATGGCGCAGGTGGAAATCATTCCGCTGGATGCCGAGCGCAATGCCATGGTGGTGACCACGCATGAGAGCCTGGACGACATCATCGCCATCTGCTCCTTCGTGCTGAACACTGAAGAAATGACGATCTCCGAACTGCCGGCGCTGACGCCGACGCAGGCGGCGCGCGAGCATGCCGAGCGTTCGAAGGTGGAGAACGCGCTGGGCTACGGCTTCTTCGACAATGTAGCGCCGGGTGCGCCCGCGCAAGGCGGCAAGGACGGCGATCCGGGCTACGGCTTCTTCCAGCCGCTGGACGAGATCCGTTCCAATGCCTCGGCTGCGGCGGATGACCAGCGCGGCTATGGCTTCTTCCAGCCGGTGGAGCAGATCCGCGCGGCAGCGGGCATTACGGAGCCGCCGGCGGCCGACAAGCCCGCCGAGGAAGAGAAGAAAGCAGTCAAGAAGGAAGCAGCCGAGAAGGCGGCGCCTGCTGCTCCGGGTGCGGAATCGTCCTCGATCCGCGTTTCGGTTGAAAAAGTGGACCAGCTCATCAACCTGGTCGGCGAACTGGTGATTACGCAGGCCATGATCGAGCAGCGCGCCAGCCAGCTCGACCCGATGCTGTATGAGCGCCTGCTGAATGGCGTATCGCAGCTGACGCGCAATACGCGCGACCTGCAGGAAGCCGTGATGTCGATCCGCATGATGCCGATGGACTTCGTGTTCTCGCGCTTCCCGCGCATGGTGCGCGACCTGGCGGGCAAGCTTGGCAAGAAGGTGGACTTCGTCACCAGCGGCGCCGCCACGGAACTGGACAAGGGCCTGATCGAACGCATCGTCGATCCGCTGACCCACCTGGTGCGCAACTCGATCGACCACGGCATCGAAACGCCGGAAGTGCGCCGCGCGGCCGGCAAGACCGACGCGGGACGCCTGTTCCTGTCGGCCACCCACCAGGGCGGCAATATCATCATCGAAGTGTCGGACGACGGCGGTGGCCTGAACCGTGAACGCATCCTGGCCAAGGCGAAGCAGAACGGCCTGGCCGTATCGGACAATATGTCGGATGCCGATGTGTGGCAGCTGATCTTCGCGCCGGGCTTCTCCACTGCCGAACAGGTGACGGACGTTTCCGGCCGCGGCGTGGGCATGGACGTGGTCAAGCGTAATATCACGGCGCTGGGCGGCACAGTCGATATCCGTTCCGCCAAGGGCTTCGGCACCACGATCTCGATTTCGCTGCCGCTGACCCTGGCCATCCTGGACGGCATGTCGATCCGGGTGGGCGAGGAGGTGTATATCCTGCCGCTGGGCTTCGTCATCGAATCGCTGCAGCCTTCGCCGGAAGACGTGCGCGAGATCAGCGGCAAGGGCCGCGTGATCAAGGTGCGCGGCGAATACCTGCCGCTGATTCCGCTGTACCAGATGTTCGAGATCACGCCGCGCTACACCGATCCATCGGAAGGCATCCTCGTGATCCTGGAAACGGAAGGGCGCAAGGCCTGCCTGTTCGTGGACGAACTGGTGGGCCAGCAGCAGGTGGTGGTGAAGAACCTGGAATCGAATTACCGCAAGGTGGCCGGCATTTCTGGCGCCACCATCCTGGGCGACGGCGGCGTGTCGCTGATTCTCGACGTCGCAGCACTCATTCGTTCGTCGCGCCAGCTGGCGGATGAATCCATTTTCTCGTAAGACGCTTTAAAAGGACACCATCATGGCAGACGCACTCCAGAATGCCGGCGATCTCAACGCAGGCCAGGAATTCCTCGCCTTCAAACTGGGCTCGGAAGAATACGGCATCGATATCCTGAAGGTGCAGGAAATCCGCGGCTACGAGGCGGTGACCCGCATCGCCAATGCGCCCGAATTCATCAAGGGCGTGATCAACCTGCGCGGCATCATCATTCCGGTGGTGGACATGCGCATCAAGTTCCGCCTGGGTGAGCCGGTGTACGACCAGTTCACCGTCGTCATCATCCTCAATATCGGCGGCCGCGTGGTCGGCATGGTGGTGGACAGCGTGTCCGACGTGACCACCCTGACGCCGGACCAGGTCAAGCCGGCGCCGGAAATGGGCACCGCCTTCAGCACCGAATACATGATCGGCCTTGGCACCATCGATGAGCGCATGCTGATCCTGGTGGACATCAACAAGCTGATGTCCAGCCCTGAAATGGGCCTGATCGAAAAACTGGCAGCATAAGCCGGACGACACCTACAACAGGCCACAGGGAGACTTCAGATGAATGTTCGCGACTATAAAATCGGCACACGGCTTGGCATCGGCTTCGGCATCATCCTGCTGATCCTCGTCGCCGTGGTGCTGTCGGCCAATGTGCTGAATACCCGCAACAAGGCGGCGCTGACGGCGGGGCTGGAGCTGATTACGGTGCAAACCGCGCAGGCCCAGGCCATGAAGAGCGCTATGCTGGAAACCGGCATCGCCATGCGCAATATCGGCCTGCAGTCCGACGTGGCGCAGATGCAGGCGGAAGAAGCCAAGGTGAAGCAGCAGCGCGCACGTTACGACGGCGCGCGCGCCAAGCTGCAGGCCACCGGCCTGAATGACAATGAGAAGAAGGTGCTGGCCGATATTGCGGCGCTGGATGCCGAGGTGGATGTCGCCTTCAAGGAAGCCATCGGCCAGGTGCTGGCATTCAACAGCGAGGGCGCGGCCAAGGTCATCGCAAGCCGCATCGATCCGCTGAACCAGCGCGCGCTGGCCCTGCTGAACAAGCTGGTCGACATGCAGAACACGGAAGTGGTGGAGAACAAGAAGGAGTCCGCAGAAGCCGACAGCAAGGTCATGATGCTGACCATCGGCTTGTGCGTGCTGGGCGTGGCGGTCGGCGCGGGCTGCGCCGTCTTCATCACCCGTTCTATCACCGGCCCGCTGCATGGCGCGGTGGAAGTGGCGCAGCGCGTGGCGGCTGGCGAACTGACCTCGCAAGTGTATGTGGAAGGCCGCGACGAAACCTCCGAGCTGCTGCAGGCGCTGAAGGACATGAACGACAGCCTGGTGAAGACCGTGAGCGAAGTACGCAGCGGCACCGAGACCATTACCGTCGCTTCCGAAGAAATCGCCTCGGGCAATGCCGACCTGTCGGCCCGCACCGAATCGCAGGCCAGCTCGCTGGAAGAAACCGCCAGCTCGATGGAAGAACTGACGTCCACCGTGAAGCAGAACGCGGACAATGCGCGCCAGGCCAACCAACTTGCAGTTTCCGCCTCCTCGATCGCGATCAAGGGCGGCAGCGTGGTGGAGCAGGTGGTGGACACCATGGGCTCCATCAAGGAATCGTCGCGCAAGATCGTGGACATTATCGGCGTGATCGACGGCATCGCATTCCAGACCAATATCCTGGCGCTGAATGCGGCGGTGGAAGCGGCGCGGGCGGGCGAGCAGGGCCGCGGCTTCGCCGTGGTGGCGTCCGAAGTGCGCAACCTGGCCCAGCGTTCGGCCAGCGCGGCCAAGGAGATCAAATCGCTGATCGACGACTCCGTGACCAAGGTCGATACGGGTGGCCGCCTGGTGGATGAAGCCGGCCAGACCATGGGCCTGATCGTGACCTCGATCAAGCAGGTGGCCGACATCATGGGCGAAATCACTGCCGCCACGCAGGAGCAGAGCCATGGCATCGAAGAGGTCAACCAGGCCATCACCCAGATGGACGAGATGACGCAGCAGAACGCGGCATTGGTGGAAGAGGCTGCGGCCGCCGCCGAAAGCATGAAGGAGCAGTCGCAGAAGCTGGCTTCCGCCGTCAGCATCTTCAAGCTGGCGGGCGATGAGCTGAAACGCGCTGCGCCGCGTCCGGCCCCGGTGGCAGCGCCGAAGCCTGCGGCGCCAAAGCCGGCGCCACGCGTGGCCGCCGCCAAGCCCGCCGCACCGAAGAAGCTGGCGCCAGCCGCCACTTCGGGCGACGACTGGGAAGAGTTTTAATTTCGGTGGCGGGGCTGGAGCTCCGCCGCCAGGCAGGAATGGGATATGTCCAGAGACACCGTCAAAGAGTTTGATTTCAACAGCAAGGACTTTGAACGGGTCCGCGCGATGATCTACAAACGGGCCGGCATTGCGCTGGCCGATAGCAAGCAGGAGATGGTGTACAGCCGCCTCGCGCGCCGCCTGCGTGCGACCGGCATCAATTCTTTCGTTAAATACCTGGATGACCTGGAAGCAGGGCGCCTGGGCGACGAGTGGGAATCGTTCACCAACGCCCTGACCACCAACCTGACTTCCTTCTTCCGCGAGGCGCACCACTTCCCGCTGCTGGCGGAACATGTGAAAGCGCACCGCGGCGAGCCCCTGAACATCTGGTGCTCCGCCAGTTCCACCGGCGAAGAACCATACTCGATTGCGATTACCTGCTGCGAAGCCTTCAACACGCTGACGCCTCCGGTCAATATCATCGCCACCGATATCGATACCAATGTGCTGGCCACGGCCGCCAACGGCATCTATCCGATCGAGCGCATCGAGAAGATGGAAGCCGACCGCCAGCGCCGCTTCTTCTTGCGCGGGAAGGGCGACAAGGCAGGCATGGTGCGCGTGCGCCCCGAGCTGCGCCAGCTGATCACCTACCGCCAGCTCAACCTGCTGGAGGAGAAGTGGGATATCCGCGGTCCCTTTGACGTGATCTTCTGCCGCAATGTGATGATCTATTTCGACAAGAATACGCAGCGCCAGATCCTGGCGCGCTTTGTGCCGCTGATGAAGCCGGACGCGCTGCTGTTCGCCGGCCACTCCGAGAACTTCCTGTACGTGTCGGACTCGCTGAAGCTGCGCGGGAAAACGGTGTATGAGCTGGACGAGCGGCGTGGCGCCGTCGGCCGCCTGGCATCGGCCTCGCAGCGTGCGTAAGAAAGAAGATCATGGATAAAGAACAATTCGCCACCAACGTCTATTTCGACCGCACCTTCGACTGCGACGCCGCCAAGATTCTGCCGGGCGAGTACTATTTCACCAGCAAGGACATGCTGATCGTGACCGTGCTCGGTTCCTGCGTGTCCGCCTGCATCCGCGACCGCATGACGGGCCTGGGCGGCATGAACCACTTCATGCTGCCGGACGGCGGTTCGGACGCCAACAGCCCGGTGTCCGCATCGGCGCGCTACGGCACCTATGCGATGGAGGTGCTGATCAACGACCTGCTGAAGGCAGGGGCCCGGCGCGAGAACCTGGAAGCCAAGGTGTTCGGCGGCGGCGCGGTGCTGAAAGGCTTTACGGCCATGAACGTGGGCGAGCGCAATGCCGCCTTCGTACAGACCTTCCTGAAGAATGAGCGCATCCGCATCGTGGCCGAAGACCTGAACGACATCTATCCGCGCAAGGTGTATTTCTTCCCGCGCACCGGCAAGGTGCTGGTCAAGAAGCTGATGCAGACCCATAACGACACGCTGGCGAAACGCGAAATCGAATACGCAAGCCGACTCAAAGTGCAGCCTGTGGGCGGCGAGGTCGAGCTGTTCTAAAAAGAATAAAGGGATGACCCATGAAGATCAAAGTACTGATCGTTGATGACTCTGCGCTGATCCGCAGTGTCATGAGCGAGATTATCAACAGCCAGCCGGACATGCAGGTGGTGGCCACCGCGCCCGATCCGCTGGTGGCCCGTGAGCTGATCAAGCTGCACAACCCGGACGTGCTGACGCTGGACGTGGAAATGCCGAAGATGGACGGCCTCGATTTCCTGGAAAAGCTGATGCGCCTGCGCCCGATGCCGGTGGTCATGGTGTCCTCGCTGACCGAGCGCGGCTCCGAAATCACCATGCGCGCGCTGGAACTGGGCGCGGTCGACTTTGTGACCAAGCCCAAGATTTCGATCCAGGCCGGCATGCGCGAATACACCGACCTGATCGCCGACAAGATCCGGGCCGCGTCCAAGGCCCGCATCCGGGCCCGTACGCTGCCCCAGCCCGGCGCCGCCGGCCAGGTCCCGCTGCCGCAACTGCGCAATCCGCTCATGTCCTCTGAAAAACTGATCATTATCGGCGCCTCCACCGGCGGCACCGAGGCCATCCGCGAATTCCTGATGCAGATGCCGTCGGACTGCCCGGGCATCCTGATCACCCAGCACATGCCGGAAGGCTTTACCAGCTCCTTTGCCAAGCGCCTGGACTCGCTGTGCAAGATTTCGGTGCGGGAGGCGGCCGGCAACGAGCGGGTGCTGCCGGGCCACGCCTATATCGCGCCCGGCCACTCCCACCTGCTGCTGGCCCGTTCCGGCGCCAACTACATGACGCAGCTGGACCAGGGCGAGCCGGTCAACCGCCACCGCCCTTCGGTGGATGTGCTGTTCCGTTCCGCCGCACTGAACGCGGGTAAAAACGCGGTTGGGGTTATCCTGACCGGCATGGGCAAGGACGGTGCGGTCGGCATGCTGGAGATGAAGAACGCCGGGGCGTATAATTTTGCCCAGGATGAAGCAAGCTGTGTGGTGTTCGGCATGCCCCGCGAGGCCATTGCCGTGGGCGCCACGCATGAAGTAGGCGCTTTGCAGGCGCTGCCGGGCATGGTACTGGGCTATCTGGCGCAACACGGATCGCGCGCTTTGCGCGTTTGATACGGTATTGCCGATTTGCCGGGTTTTCGGGGGCTGTTTGTTCCCTAGGGAGCAACATAAATGCTATCCTTCAACTTGCTGGTGCCAACCAACAACTATTAATAACCGCGTAAGAGCAACAACGGAGTAATTCATGGCTGATCCGAAGATGAAATTTTTGGTGGTAGACGACTTCTCGACGATGCGCCGCATTGTCCGGAATCTGTTGAAAGAACTGGGTTATGCCAATGTGGACGAAGCAGAAGATGGCGTGATGGCGCTGGCCAAGCTGCGTGCCGAGCAGTTCGATTTCGTGGTCTCCGACTGGAATATGCCGAATATGGACGGCCTGACCATGCTGCAGAACATCCGTGCCGACCCCGCCCTGGCCAAGCTGCCGGTGCTGATGGTGACCGCGGAAGCGAAAAAGGAAAACATCATCGCGGCGGCGCAAGCCGGCGCCAACGGCTATGTGGTGAAGCCTTTCACCGCAGCTACGCTGGATGAAAAGCTGAACAAGATCTTCGAAAAGCTCGGAGCCTGATCGATGGGTGAGCAACACGCTGAGGCCGGAGCGGTTCCGGCCGTAGCCAACGAAGAATTTCTGTCGCGCATTGGTCACATGACTCGTGCGCTGCACGAGAATTTGCGCGGCCTGGGACTGGACAAGCTGATTGAAAAAGCAGCGGAAGACATTCCCGATGCCCGCGACCGGCTTGATTATGTGGCGCGCCTGAGCGAAAACGCGGCGCAGAAGGTGCTGAACGCCACCGACGAAGCCGGTCCGCTGCAGGACCAGATCAGCAACGACGCCAAGACCCTCAAGGGCTCCTGGCAGGCGCTGCTGGATAACGGCGCCAGCGAAGAGCAGTGGCGCGCGCTGGCCCAGCAGACCATGGCCAGGCTGGATATGGCGGCGATTTCCGCCTCCAGCACCAAGATGCACCTGATGGACATCATGATGGCCCAGGACTTCCAGGACCTGACCGGCCAGGTGATCAAGAAGGTCACCGCCATTGCGCAGAACCTCGAACAGCAGCTGGTGCAGACGCTGATCGATTTCGCGCCCGAGCAGTTGAAGAAAGAGATCGACAACGGCCTGCTGAACGGCCCGCAGATCGATACCACCAAGGAAGGCGTAGTGGCTGACCAGGGCCAGGTCGACGACCTGCTGGACAGCCTCGGATTCTGACGCTTTTTCCGCTGCCCAGCCTCACACAAGACAGCCATGCATCAAACCCAATATCTTGTCCGTGAGCCGCTGCTGGATCCACAGCAGCGCGTCGTCGGCTACGAACTTTGCTGGCAGCACCTGGACGCTGCCGCCTACACCCAGGCCGAGCTGGAAGACCTGGTGAGTTTTGTCGCCGCGGAAGTGTGCGACGAGGAGCGCGGCTGGCTGCTGCGCGACAAGAAGCTCTTCATGCAGGCGGTGCCGGCCATGCTGTCCACCGACGCCCTGCACGCGCTGCCGCCGGAACATACCGTACTCTCGATCCGCACCGCCGAACTGGCGAATGCCGACACCCTGGCCGCGGTGCAGGCGCTGCGCGCGGGCGGCGTTGGCATCCTGCTGCGCGAAGCCGACCTGGCGCGCGTGGGCAGCCGCCTCGGCACCATTGCCTCCTATGTTGAAGTGCGCTTCTCCGGCGCGGACGTGGCTTCCCAGGCGCGCACCTATGCGGCGCTGAAGCAGGCCAACCTGCGCATGGTGGGACGCCCGGTTACCACCTGGGCCGATTTCGACGCCTGCGCGGCGCTGGGCCTGGACGCCTTTGTCGGCAAGCTGCACCTCACGCCACGCCCCGGCACGGACGGCGCGGGGCTGAATCCGGCACAGACCATCATCCTGCAGCTGATGCAGATGGTGAATGCAAATGCCGACATCGCCCAGCTGGAAAGCGTGCTGAAGCGCGATGCCGCGCTGTCCTACAAGCTGCTGCGCTACATTAACTCGGCCGGTTTCGGTGTCGGACGCGAAATCCAGTCGCTGAAGCAGGCCATCACGCTGCTGGGCTACCAGCCGCTGTACCGCTGGCTCACGCTGCTGCTGGCCACGGCCAGCACGAGCGGCTACTCGCCGGTGCTGCTGGAAACGGCCGTGGTGCGGGGCCGCCTGGCCGAGCTGCTGGGGCAGGCCGCGCTGGGCCGTGCCGAAGCGGAAAACATCTTCGTCGCCGGCATGTTCTCGCTGCTGGACCGCCTGCTGGGCATTTCGATGAAGGAAGTGCTCGAGACCATCCAGCTATCGGAAGAAGTGCAGCAGGCGCTGCTGACGCGCGGCGGCAAATACGGCCCTTATCTGGCGCTGGCCGAAGCCTGCGAGCTGAACTCCAACCTGGTTGCCTCGCTGGCGGCTTCCCTGAACCTGTCCCCCGCCGAAATCAACAAGGCCCACCTCTCCGCCCTGGCCTGGACCCAGAACATCGCCACCTAGAGAACCGGGGCTGGAAATTGGGGACAGACCCTGATTATACGATTCGTATAATCAGGGTCTGTCCCCAATTTCCAGCCCCGGTCTTTTTTAGATTTCGAGGTTGTCGATCAGGCGGGTGCTGCCCAGCTTGGCGGCGGCCAGCACCACCAGCGGCGTGCCTTGCGCCAGGTCGCCCGCGTTCGGGGCCTGCAGGTCACCGCGTTTGCGGATGGAGATGTAGTCCGGTTTCCAGCCGCGCTTGGCCAGGTCGTCCATCGCCTTGCGTTCCAGCTGCGTGACGTCCAGGTGGCCGCCGCGCATTTCATTGGCCACGAAGTTCAGGCTCTGGAACAGGGCCGGCGCTTCGGCGCGTTCGTCCGCCGACAGGTACATATTGCGCGAGGACAGGGCCAGGCCGTCTTCCGCGCGGTAGGTTTCGGCGCCGATGATTTCGGTCGGCAGCGCGAACTGGCGCGTCATATTCCGCACGATCATCAGCTGCTGGTAGTCCTTCTTGCCGAACACCGCCACGCGCGGCTGCACGCAGGAGAACAGCTTGGTCACCACCGTACACACGCCGGTGAAGAAGCCGGGGCGGAATTCGCCTTCCAGCGTATTGCCCAGGCCATCCGGCGGCGTCACGCGGTATTCCTGCGGCTCGGGATACATGTCTTTCTCGGTCGGCGCGAACAGCACGTACACGCCTTCCTTCTCCAGCTTTTCCACGTCGGCCTGGAAGGTGCGCGGATACTTGTCGAAGTCCTCGTTCGGGCCGAACTGCAGGCGGTTCACGAAGATCGAGGCAACCACCGGGTCGCCGTGCTTGCGCGCCAGGCGCATCAGCGACAGGTGGCCTTCATGCAGGTTGCCCATGGTGGGAACGAAGGCGGTACGCAGCTGACCGCTCAACTGGTCGCGCAGTTCCTGGACGGAAGTGATGATTTTCATATTGTTGTAAGTTCAGGCAGGAGAGTAGGCCAGCCGCACATAGATCGGTGCAAAGGGCTCGGCCTGGGTAATTTCGATCAGCGTTTCTTTGGCCAGTTCCAGCATGGCGACGAAGTTCACCACCACCACCGGCGGGCCGCCTTCGGTGTCGAACAGGTCGGCGAACTCCACGAAGCGGCTGGACTGCAGCTTGCGCAGGATGATGGTCATGTGTTCGCGCACGGACAGTTCCTCGCGCGTGATCTTGTGGTGCTGCTTCAGCGTGGCCTTCTTCATCAGGTCGCGCCAGGCGGCCTGCAGGTCATCCACATTCACGTTCGGCCACACAGGAGTGAGGCTTTGCTCGATATAGATCTGGGTGCGCACGAAGTCGCGGTCCAGCTGGGGAATCGCGTTCAGGTCATAGGCGGCCAGCTTGATCTGCTCGTATTCGAGCAGGCGGCGCACCAGTTCCGCGCGCGGGTCTTCTGCCTCGGCCTCGATATCGTGCTGGCGCTGCGGCAGCAGCATGCGCGACTTGATCTCGATAAGCATGGCCGCCATCAGCAGGTATTCGGCCGCCAGCTCCAGGTTGGACAGGCGGATCTGGTCCACATACTTCAGGTACTGCAGCGTGACCTGCGCCATCGGGATGTCGAGGATATTGAAGTTCTGCTTGCGGATCAGGTAGAGCAGCAAGTCCAGCGGGCCTTCGAAGGCATCGAGGAAGACTTCCAGCGCATCGGGCGGGATATACAGGTCGGTCGGCATCCGCAGCAGCGGCTCGCCGTACAGGCGTGCGAGGGCGGCGACTTCAGCTTCCGCTGCCGCGCTGCTTGCATCTTCAGGGGAGGGCGCCGCATCGGCGTCGGCAGCAGGGACATCGGAGGCCGGTACGGCATCCTGCGGCACGCTCATCGCGCCCACATCCTCGGCTGCGCCTTCTGCGGCGTCTTCTGGCAGCATCGGGTGCCGTCCTGGCGTATCAGAGCTTGGTCTGGTACACGTAAGCTTGCTGCTTGATCGCGGACTCCTTGGCGCGCGCGATCTCTTCCAGCGATGCCGGGGCCTTGTCCCACAGCAGGGCGCGGCCTTGCTGCTGGCCGGCTTCCATCGCCGGATTCTGTTCCTTCAGCGATTTGATGAACTTGGTGTGATCCGACTCGTACATGCGGTGCTGTTTAAAGAAGAGTTTCATATCGTGAAAAAGTGGTGAGAACCAAGGGCCTATTTTACCGCGCCGCAGCGTGCCGATGGGAATTTCTGTCTCCCGTCAGCGACGATGCGCCGATTCGGTTATGCTCTGTTGCCAATGAATTCACGACTCTCACCCCGCACCGCTTTCCTCCTCACGCTGCCGCCCATCCTGTGGGCGGGCAATGCCATTGTCGGCCGCATGGTGCACGACATGGTGCCGCCCATCATGCTGAACTTCCTGCGCTGGGTGCTGGCCTTCCTGATCCTGCTGGCGCTGGCCGGTCCGGTGTTCCGCCGCGATAGCGGGCTATGGCAGCACTGGCGCCGTTTTGCGCTGCTGGGACTGCTTGGCATCGGCATGTATAACGCACTGCAGTATATGGCGCTGCAGACCTCCACGCCGATCAATGTGACGCTGGTGGCGGCCGGGATGCCGGTCTGGATGATGCTCACCGGCTGGCTGTTCTTCGGCGCCGGCGTGAAACGGCAGCAGGTCGTCGGCGCCGTGCTGTCGATAGCCGGCGTGCTGGTGGTGCTGGCGCGCGGCGAGCTGGCGCACCTGCTGGAATTGCGGCTGGTGGCGGGCGATATCTTCATGATCCTGGCCACGATTGCCTGGTCTCTATATAGCTGGCTGCTGATCCGCACCACCGAACCGGCCGGGCTGCGGGCCGACTGGGCCGGATTCCTGCTGGCGCAGGTAGCGTTCGGCGTGCTGTGGTCGGGCGGCTTTGTGGTGGGCGAGTTGGCGCTGAGCGATGCGGTCATCCACTGGAACTGGCAGCTGGGGGCGGCGCTGGTGTATGTGGCGGTAGGTCCGGCAGTGATCGCCTTCCGCTGCTGGGGGGAGGGTGTGCGCCAGGCTGGACCGGCCATTGCCGCCTTCTTCAGCAATCTCACGCCGCTGTTCGCCGCCTTAATGTCGTCCCTGATCCTGGGCGAAGCCCCCCACCTCTACCACGCCGCTGCCTTCCTGCTGATCGTCGGTGGCATCATCGTCTCCTCCCGCCGCTGAGCCTGTGTCCACAAAGGTGCCTGACCCCAAGGTGGACACGGGCTCGGCTGTTTGAGCGTGCGCCGAGGGGATTGTGTTTCTGTTATCGTGGGTTCGTTGCGTTGAAAGGGTTTGTTATGCGTAAGCTTGTCCTCGCGGCAGGCGTGGCCGTCTTTTTGTTGACGGCTTGCGAGAAGGCGCCGCCTAAACCACCGACACCCATTGCAGCAGTTGAACAGCCGGCCGCGCAAGCGCCGGCTGTTTTATTGTCGGCATCGGGAATCGGACCGGTGGTATTTGGCATGACGCTGAAAGATGCGGAGCGGGCGTTAAATGCGAACTCCCAGCAACTGGGGGCCGCCGATCCGAATTGCAGCTCGGTGCGATTTGAATCGATTCCGAATGTCCGCTTTATGGTGGAGAAGGGCGTTATTACCCGCGCCGATGCAGAACAGGGCGTGCCCAATATTCTCGGCCTGGATATCGGTGCAACGCCGGAACAGGTAAAAGCCAAATTTCCCAATGTGCAAACCGGCCCGCATAAATACTTGCACAACGGTCATTACCTCACCATTCCCGGCGATGGCAATACGGCTTTCGTCCTTGAAGATAATGGCCGCAGCATTCTCAAGCTGCGGGCGGGCATGCAGCCTTCCGTGTCTTATGTTGAGGGCTGCCTTTAAGCCAGCTTCTGGCTTGTTCGCGTCAAAAGCTGGCTCGCACGGGACAAAAAAAATCAGCCGCGCAGCAGGCGGCGCATCACCAGTGGTGCGGGTTCCAGCGGATTGGCGTGGGTGTATTCGAGCTCGGGGGCGAGTTCGAATTCGAAGGCAGAGTAGAAGTCGATCAGGCGCGGCTGGTCGGCGCGGACTGCCAGGCGCAGCTCTTCCACATCGCAGGTGAGGCTATGGTGAATCACGGCTTCCAGTAAATGCTGGGATAAATTACTGCCCCGGTATGCGGGAATAACGCCCATGCGCAGGATTTCCCAGATCTGCTGTTCCGAATCCAAAGGCAGCCAGCGTACCGATCCCACCGGAATATCATCGGCCAATAAAACAAAACCGCCGCCGTTACGCAAATCATCTGCGCAGCGGACGGCGGTTTCGCGGTGGCCACTGGATGTAACGGCCACTTTATTGGACCATGCAGCGCGGGTTAAATCGGCCAGTAATTGAGCATCTTCGCTGGTCGCTTCCCGCACTACGATATTCATGCGTCGGCCTTTTTAACGGATCCGCATGCCCGGTTCAGCGCCCGGCCACGGATTCAGGATATAAATGCCTGGATTGGCTTTCTCATCGGCTGCCGAAGCGGCCAGCACCATGCCTTCCGAGACGCCGAACTTCATCTTGCGCGGCGCCAGGTTGGCCACCAGTACGGTGAGCTTGCCGACCAGGTCTTCCGGCTTGTACATCGACTTGATGCCAGAGAAGACGTTGCGATGGCGGCCTTCACCCACGTCCAGCGTCAGGCGCAGCAGTTTGTCCGAGCCTTCGACGTGTTCGCAGTTGACGATTTTGGCGATGCGCAGGTCGATCTTCACGAAGTCGTCGATCTTGATTTCGGGCGCCAGTTCTTCGATGCCTGCAGGAGCAGCTGGTGCAGCGGCTGCAGCCGGAGCGGCTTTTGCGGCGGCGGCTTGCTGCGAAGGTGCATCGAACAGATCTTCGATCATCTTGGCGTCAACACGCGTCATCAGGTGGGAATAGGCGCAGATCGTGCGGCCCAGCATGGTGTTGTAGACGGCGCCGGTCGACAGTTCCGTATCGGCCCACACCAGCTGGTCATCGTTCAGGAAGTTTTTCACCTGGCCCGCCACACCCGGCAGCACCGGCGACAGCAGAATGGTCAGCTGGCGGAACAGGATCAGGGCCGTGGTGCAGACGTCATGCAGCTCGGCGGTCTTTTCCGCATCCTTGGCCAGCACCCATGGCTTGTTCTCGTCCACGTACTGGTTGGTAACGTCGGCGATTTCCATGATCTCGCGCAGCGCCTTGCCAAATTCGCGGTTCTCGAAGTGCGAAGCGATCGATACCTGGCGTTCGGCGCCATCCGCATTCAGCAGCGCGCGCTTGATCCATTCCTGCGCCGTTGGCGACAGTTCGGACGCCAGCTTGCCGTCGAATTTCTTGGCAATAAAGCCTGCGCAGCGGCTGGCGATGTTGACGTATTTGCCGATCAGGTCCGAATTCACGCGGGCCACGAAGTCGTCGCCCGTGAAGTCCAGGTCTTCCACCTTGGAGTTCAGCTTGAAGGCGATGTAGTAGCGCAGCCATTCCGGATTCATGCCCAGGTTCAGGTAGCGCAGCGGCGAAATGCCGGTGCCGCGCGACTTGGACATCTTTTCATTGTTCACGGTGAGGTGGCCGTGCACGTTCACCTTCAGCTTGTCGATCACCGGGTGATCGGAGAAATTCAGCATCGCAGGCCAGAACAGCAGGTGGAAGGAGACGATATCCTTGCCGATGAAGTGCACCTGCTCGGTACCCGGGTCGCGCAGCAGGGCGTCGTAATCCATGCCGGTCTTGGCGCAGTAGTTCTTCAGCGAGGCCAGGTAACCCACCGGCGCGTCCAGCCACACGTAGAAGAATTTGCCCGGCGCATCCGGAATCGGGATGCCGAAGTAGGGCGCATCACGCGAAATATCCCAGTCGGCCAGCTTTTCGCCGGCTTCGCCCAGCCATTCGCTGACTTTGTTGACCATTTCCGGTTGCAGGCGGCCCGGCGTGTTCAGCCAGTCGCGCAGGAATTCGAAGCAACGCGGGTCGGACAGCTTGAAGAAGTACTGTTCCGACGGCTTCAGCACCGGCGTGGCATTGGTGAAGACCGAGTACGGGTTCACCAGGTCGGTCGGCTGGTAGGCCGCGCCGCACACTTCGCAGTTGTCGCCGTACTGGTCCTTGGCGCCGCACTTCGGGCACTCCCCCTTGATATTGCGGTCGGCCAGGAACATGCCTTTCACCGGGTCGAAGAAGCGGTCCACGGTCTTGGTCTGGATCAGGCCATTGTCGCGCAGCTTGCGGTAGATGCCCTGGGACAGCTCCACGTTTTCCGGCGAATCGGTCGAATACCAGTTGTCGAAGGCAATGTGGAAGCCATCCAGGTACTGGGCGCGGCCGGCCGCGATCTTGGCCACGAATTCCTGTGGCGTGATGCCTTCTTTTTCAGCAGCGATCATGATCGGGGTGCCGTGCGTGTCGTCGGCGCCCACGAAGTGGACTTCGCGCAGGCCGTTGCCCTCGCGCTGCATTCGCTGGAAACGGACCCAGATGTCGGCCTGGATGTACTCCATCATGTGGCCGATGTGGAAGGCAGCGTTTGCGTAAGGCAGGGCGGTGGTGACGAACAGCTTGCGAGTCATAGTGATTGATGCGCTGGTTAAGTGGTCAAAACAAGCATTTTACCAGCGGATGCGGTGGGTGCGCATTCTGCCGGTTTTGCGCTAGACTGCGGCATCGCACACGGAGAACACTATGAGCACCACCGCAGAAGATGTGAAAGCAGCGTTATCGAAGGTGATTGACCCTAATACGGGCAAGGATTTCGTCAGCACCAAGTCGGTGCGCAACCTCAAGGTTGAAGGCGGCGACATTTCGCTGGACATTGAACTGGGCTATCCGGCCCGCAGCCAGATCGATATGCTGCGCAGCGCCGTGCTGGCCGCGCTGCAGCCGCTGGCGGGCGGCGGCAAGATTCACCTCAACGTTTACAGCAAGATCATTTCGCACACGGTGCAGCGCGGCCTGAAGCCGCTGGCCAATGTGAAGAATATTATCGCTGTCGCTTCGGGCAAGGGCGGCGTGGGCAAGTCCACCACGGCGGTGAACCTGGCGCTGGCGCTGGCAGCCGAAGGCGCGACTGTAGGCATTCTCGATGCCGATATTTACGGCCCGTCGCAGCCGATGATGCTGGGCGTGAGCGGCCGTCCGATGTCCAACGACGGCAAGACCATGGAGCCCATGGAAGGCCATGGCATCCAGGTGTCCTCGATCGGCTTCCTGATCGATCCGGACGAGCCAATGGTATGGCGCGGCCCGATGGTCACGCAGGCCTTGCAGCAGCTGCTGGACCAGACCAACTGGCGCGATGTGGATTACCTGATCGTCGATATGCCGCCGGGTACCGGCGATATCCAGCTCACGCTGTCGCAGAAAGTGCCGGTGACCGGCGCCGTGATCGTGACGACCCCGCAGGATATCGCGCTGCTGGACGCGCGCAAGGGCTTCAAGATGTTCGAGAAGGTCGGCATTCCCATCCTCGGCGTGGTGGAGAACATGAGCACCCATATCTGCTCGAACTGCGGCCATACCGAAGAGATCTTCGGCGCGGGCGGGGGCGAGAAGATGTGCGCCGATTTCGGCACAACCCTGCTGGGCCAGTTGCCGTTGAAGATGGCGATCCGCGAACAGACCGATTCCGGCAAGCCGACGGTGGTGGCCGATCCGGATGGCGCGGTAACCGCGATCTACAAGGATATCGCGCGCAAGGTCGCCATCAGCGTGGCGGAAAAAGCGAAGGACATGAGCAGCAAGTTCCCGAGCATCGTCATCAAGCACGATTAAGCGCGGCTAAGCACTCCGCAGCCGCTGCCACGGCTGCAGCACGCGCCGCAGCGGCTCGGTGACGGTGGCTTCCAACGCCGCATCGAGCAGGCCGCGGCGTTTCAGGCGGCGCAGCGCAATCTGCACGGCCGACTTGGACAGGCCCGTCTCCGTGGCGATGGTCTGCAGGCTGGCCGACACCGTATCGCGTTTCGCGCGATTCGCCTTCCCCAATAAATACAGATAGACGACGAAAGCGGCAGGACTGCGGTCGTGCCCGACAAGGTCGGGCATCAGCACGTTCAGCACATAGGGATCGAAATGGTCGCTCATGGTAATAAATACTATAGCATTTATTGCTATAGAGCGCTGCGCCGCAGCGCTAGAATGGCTGCCATCGGAATATGAGGAGACATCATGATCACCATGGTCAAATTCGTTGGCATTCCCGTCAGCGACCAGGATCGCGCACTGCGCTTCTATAACGAGCAGCTGGGCTTTGAAATCGCCACCGACCAGCCAATGGGGCCGGGCCAGCGCTGGATCGAGCTGCGCATCGCGCATTCGCAGACGCGCGTGGTGCTGTTCACGCCGGACGGCCATGAAGACCGCATCGGCACCTTCTTCAACGGTTCCCTGGCCTGCGATAACGTGGAAGCGACCTACCGCCAGCTGAGCGCACGCGGCGTGGAATTCGTGGAGCCGCCCACCAGCCAGCCCTGGGGTACTTTCGCCAAGCTCCGCGACCCGGACGGCAATACGTTTGTGCTCTCGTCCAGCTAATGCATAATGGGTGCCGCCTTAATGCACAGGAGACGACACCTTGAAAACAGCAGTATTGATGATGGCGCTGGCGGCATCGCCGGCCATGGCGCAATCGTGGCAGCCGCAGTCCAGCGGCATCGACAGCGAACTGCGCGGCCTGTCGGTCGTGAGCGAAACCGTGGCCTGGGCCAGTGGCGCCAAAGGGCGCGTGTTACGCACGGTGGACGGCAAGATCTGGAAAGCGATGACGGTGCCCGGCGCCGAGAAGCTCGACTTCCGCGACATCCACGCCGTGGACGCGAATACCGCCATCATCATGAGCGCCGGTCCCGGCGATGCTTCGCGTGTCTACCGCACCACAGACGGCGGCGAAACGTGGAAGCTCGCGCTCACCAATCCTGATGCGGCCGGGTTCTGGGATGCGATTGCGTTCTGGGATTCGCGCAACGGCATCATGTTCGGCGACGCCGTGAACGGCGCCTTCCAGGTGCTGGTGACGGCCGATGGCGGCGCAAGCTGGCAGCCTGTTACCGATCCGGGTCTGGCCGCGCTGGCGAACGAAGGCGCCTTTGCGGCCAGCGGCACCTGCCTGACTGTCTCCGGCAATAACGATGCGTGGTTTGCCACCGGCGGCGCGGCCAATGCGCGCGTCTTCCATTCCGCCGACCGTGGCCGCACCTGGCGCGTGAGCGTGGCGCCTTTGCCTGCAGGCGCCCCGGCACGCGGCATCTTCTCGGTTGGCTTCCGCGACGGCCGTCACGGCATTGCGGCGGGCGGCGATTACAAGGAAACGGCGCTGGCCGAAGTGAACGGCGCGCGCACCGAGGACGGCGGCGCAACATGGAGCGCGGCGCCGATCCTCCCGGCAGGCTATATGTCGGTGGTGGTGCCGGTCAAAGGCACTTTGCAGAGCTATGTGGCGGCCGGCCTGGCCGGTTCCGGCTACAGCAACGATGACGGCAAGAGCTGGACGGTGCTGGACCGCACGCCGATGAATACCGTCGGCTTCGCGTCGCCGTCCGTGGGTTGGGCGGTGGGGCCGAAAGGCCTGCTGATGAAATACGCCGGGCCGGTACTAGGAAAGAAATAGAGTGCATCCACACTTCGGTGGCGGGCGAAGTGTTGAGTGGGATCGGGCCTTAGCATGGGCGTTTTCATTGCTGAGGTACTGATTTCATGCGAACCCTTCTCCTGCTCCTGATTGCCATCGCTGCCTGCGCCAGCGGATGTGCTGCACGCGCTGCGGCGTTGAGCGAGGTGCTCACCGCGCCAGGCCACCGCGAGGGCCTCAAGGTCGGCATCCGCCACAGGAAGGCCGAGGTCAGGGCCGATACCGATCCCGTGCTGTTCGTGCACGGCTCATCTTTCCCCTCCGCGCTGGCCTTCGACTTCGATATGGAAGGTGGCTCGTGGATGGCGCAATTAGCGGGGCAGGGCTTCGATGTCTATGCGCTGGATTTCACGGGCTATGGTTTGTCCGGCCGTTATCCGGAAATGTCGTCCGGCGCGGCCCATCCGGTCGGACGCGCGAAGGACGTTACAGGCGATGTGGAAGCGGCCGTTGAGCTGATCCTGCGCACGACGGGCAAGCGCCGCGTGATACTGATCGGCCATTCCTGGGGCGGTTCGGTGGCGGCGCGCTACGCGGGGCTGCATCCGGAAAAGATATCGAAGCTGGTGCTGTTCGCCGCGATCACCGCGCGCAATTCGGCGGCGCCGGAAAGCCCGGTGCAGAGCGCCTATGAAGAACTCACGCCGGAGCAGCGCATCGCATCCATGAATGGCCTGGCGCCGCAGGCCGAGCGCCCGCAGCTCGCGCCCGAGGTGCTGAGCCGCTGGGGCGCCGAGTGGCTGGCATCGGACAAGGCAGGCATCCATGGCGGCAAGGGCAAGGTACGTTTCCCGTCCGGGCCGAGCCAGGACATTGAAGACCTGACCCATGGCCGCAGCTACTACGACCCGGCCGCGATCCGCGCCCCGGTGCTGCTGATCCGAGGCGAATGGGACGCCTGGCCGAATCATGAAGATTACACCGCGCTGCTGGGCAGCCTGCGCAACGCCGCCGCAAAGAAATACCACGTGGTCCGCAAAGGCACCCACGTCGCCCACCTCGAACACGCCCGCCACGAACTCTACGCCGAAGTGCTGCGCTTCCTGACATCCCCCTGAGTTGCCTCAGACGCATGACACCATGGGGTCAGGCACCATGGTGTCACTGACACCGGTGCCTGACCCCAGGGTGTCATGGTTTATTTGATGCGGGTGAAGGGGGCGTTGAGGCTGCCGGCGGTGAGGCGGCCGCTGTTGTTGGGGCCGTCGAAGCGGATTTCGGCGTCCATCGAGGTCACGAAGTAGACGCCGCCGGGGCCGGCGTACAGCGGCTCGGTGGGGCCTTTGCGCAGCGCGACGCGCAGGCCGTCGCCGGAACGCTCGATGGTGAAGTCGCCCAGGCCGGTGATGCCGTAGGTGCCGGGCAGGGCTTCCAGCGCCGCTGCGCTCACCGGCACCGATTCGCGCATCTTGGTGCGCTGCGTCGGCCAGTTGTATTCGGCCGCCACGGCACGCACGATCGCACCGGCCAGTTCGCCGCCACGGTCGCCGTTCGTCATCACCACCACGCCGTCGCCCCGTTCCGTGTAGGCCACCATCATGTTCTGGTAGCCGGCGTTGGAGCCGCCGTGGCTGAAGCTTTGCTGCTGGCCGCTGCCGTCAATCTGCAGGCCGAGGCCGAAATTGTTCATGACGGGCGTGAGCATCAGGTTGGTCATCGATTGCGACAGCACCACATTGGACTGGCCGGCCGCCGAGCGCCGTGTTTCGATGGCGAAGCGGGCCAGGTCGGAAGGCGTGGTCCACAGGCCTGCCGCTGCCTGCTCGGGATAGGTGTGCGGCCCGCCTGCTATCGGCTTGCCTGCCGCGTCGTGCGGCAGGGCGGCGCGCGGCAGCAGTTCGGCCGGCAGCGGCTGGGCGAAGGTGCTGTCCTTCATGCCCAGCGGCGTGAGGACGGTATCGCGCATCAGCTGCGTGAAGCCGATGCCGCTGCGCTCCGCCAGCACATACTGCACCACTTCGTAGCCGCCGCCCGAATACTGCCATTTGCTGCCGGGCTTGCCGCGCGATTGCACGCCGCGCGTGTTGGCAGGGGCGGCGCCATTCAGGATCTGTACCAGCGTCGGCACCGGTTTGCCCGCTGCGTAGCCGGGGAAGCCGTGCACCGTCACGCCGCCCGTGTGGGACAGGAGCTGGCGCAGCGTTACCGGCTGGTCGTCGTACTGGTGCGGCAGTTTCCACAATTTGGTGTAGCTGTTGATGTCGCGGTCCAGCGCGAGGGCGCCGTTTTCCACCATCTTGAGCGCGGCCATCGCCGTCACCGGTTTGCTGATAGAGGCCGCCTGGAACAGGGTCGCGGGCGTTACCGCCGCGCCGCCCGGCGTCACCACGCCGTAGCCTTTGCTCCATTCGATCTCGCCAGCATGAATCACGGCGACGCTGGCGCCCGGTACGCCCAGCCGCGCCATTTCGTCGGCCAGTTTCTTGCGCTGCAGCGGCGCGCCCTGAACGATGACGGCCGCTTCCAGCCCTTGCTCAACGTTGGCGATGCGTTGCGCCAGCGCGTCATCTGCCGCGAAGGCGGTGCTGCTGGTAGCGAGGAGGATGGCGATGGCCAGCAGGCGGACATTGGTTCTCAAGAGGCGGCTCCTTATTGTTGTGACGTCCGAGTATAAGCCTTTACGGGTAAAATATCGCCTTTACCCTATTGCTTTTTACTGAGATGACCACTGCTCCAGCAACTCCAGTCCGTACCCGGTTCGCGCCCAGCCCGACCGGCTTCCTGCACCTCGGCGGCGCGCGCACCGCGCTGTATTCGTGGGCCTTCGCGCGCCATTTCGGCGGCACCTTCGTGCTGCGTATCGAGGACACCGACCTGGAACGTTCGACGCCGGAAGCGGTGCAGGCCATCATCGACGGCATGCAATGGCTGGGCCTCGACCATGACGAAGGCCCGTTCTACCAGATGCAGCGCATGGACCGCTACCGCGAAGTTGTGGCGCAGATGCTGAAGGAAGGCACGGCCTACCATTGCTATTCGTCGCCGGAGGAAGTGCAGGCAATGCGCGACAAGGCCACCGCCGCCGGCGAGAAGCCGCGCTATGACGGCACCTGGCGTCCGGAAGAGGGTAAAACCCTGCCGCCGGTGCCGGTCGGCCGCAAGCCGGTGGTGCGCTTCAAGAACCCGCTGGACGGCGACGTGACCTGGCATGACGTGGTCAAGGGCGAAATCACCATCTCCAACAAGGAGCTGGACGACCTGGTCATCGCCCGCCCGGATGGCACGCCCACCTATAACTTCTGCGTGGCGGTGGACGACTGGGATATGCGCATCACCCATGTACTGCGCGGCGACGACCACGTGAACAACACCCCGCGCCAGATCAATATTCTGCGCGCCATCGGCGCGCCGCTGCCGCAATATGGCCACCTGCCGATGATCCTGGGTTCCGACGGACAGAAGCTGTCCAAGCGCCACGGCGCCGTCAGCGTGATGGAGTATCCGGCCCAGGGCTACCTGCCGGAAGCCATGCTGAACTACCTGGCCCGCCTGGGCTGGAGCCACGGCGACGATGAAGTGTTCTCGATGGCGCAGTTCTGCGAATGGTTCAACCTGGAGCACCTGACCGCCTCCGCCGCCCAGTTCAACAACGAAAAGCTGGCCTGGCTGAATAACTACTGGATCAAGCAGGCCGACAACGCCCGCCTGGCCGAGCTCGCCAGGCCGAAGCTGGAAGCCGATGGCGCCGATTTCAACGGCGCGCCGGAACTGCCGGTGGTGCTGGCCCTGCTGAAGGAACGCACCAATACCATCAATGAGCTGGCTGACGCCGCCATGCTGTTCTACCGCCAGCCACAGCCGGACGCGGCCCTGATGGCCCAGCACTTCACGGACGCCGTGAAGCCCGCCCTGGCCGCATTCGCCGAGCGCATCAAGACGGTGGAGTGGAGCAAGGAAGCCATCGCCGCCATGATCAAGGAAGTGCTGGCCGCCCACAGCCTGAAGATGCCGCAAATCGCCATGCCGCTGCGCCTGATCATCACCGGCCAGCTGCAGACGCCGGCCATCGATGCCGTGCTGCAGGTATTCGGCCGTGACACGGTGAGCGCACGCCTCGCAAAATATCTCTGAAACTTGCAAATGTGCATTTGCATTTTCCAGAAGAGCTGCTATACTTCTGTCTCTTCGCAAACGGGGGTATAGCTCAGCTGGGAGAGCGCTTGCATGGCATGCAAGAGGTCAGCGGTTCGATCCCGCTTACCTCCACCAGTTTGCAGAGGAAAAAGCAGTCCGCGGTCCCCATCGTCTAGAGGCCTAGGACATCACCCTTTCACGGTGAGTACCGGGGTTCGAATCCCCGTGGGGACGCCAGAGTGCGAAGCAGTAAAGCTTGTTTGTATGCGAGGGGGTATAGCTCAGCTGGGAGAGCGCTTGCATGGCATGCAAGAGGTCAGCGGTTCGATCCCGCTTACCTCCACCAGCTACAAACAATCGTCCAGGGTCCCCATCGTCTAGAGGCCTAGGACATCACCCTTTCACGGTGAGTACCGGGGTTCGAATCCCCGTGGGGACGCCAGAATTCGAATGGAAAAGCCGCCTTGTGCGGCTTTTCTATTTTTATTTTCAGTTTTCATTTGACGGAACTCCAACCGTGTCCTAGGTTCTAAAGAGGACGCAGGCAAACACGAGGAGGCGCAAATGGAACTTCGCATGCATTCGCATCGCTGGGTCCCGCGTCAGGCGGACATGGTTGTGGCTGCCATCGCCGGTTTCGGCGCCGGCGGCATCCTGATGCTGGCTGAACTCGCCTTTTGTGCGGTCATAGGCCTGGACCCATGGCGAGCGCCGCGCCTGATCGCCGCGCTGCTGATGGGAGACGAGGTGCTGCAAGGCGCCGGTTACAGCCTCAGCGTGCTCACCTCCGCATTGATCGTGCACTACCTGCTGGGCATGGCCTTCGCCATGGTGCTGGCGGCCGTGATTGCGCCGTTCCGGCTTGATTCGAGCCTGGGCATGGTGCTGATGGCGGGCTTCCTGTTCGGCCTGCTGCTCTACCTGTTCAATTTTTACCTGATGACGAGTGTGCTGCCGTGGTTCGCGGAACTGCGCGGCGGCTACACGCTGCTGGGCCATGTGGTGTTCGGCATGGCGGCGGCGTTTATATATCGAATGCTGGAACGGCCAGAGCGGCAGGCCTGAAATGGCCACCGCACTGGCGCTGGCGCTGGCGCTGGTGGCCATCGCCATCGGCGCGCTGGCTTTTCATTTCGCCAGCCCCTGGTGGCTCACGCCCATCGCCTCCAACTGGCATGCGATGGATGACGCCCTGATGCTCACGCTGATCGTGACCGGCGTGGTCTTTATCGTCCTGCACCTGTTCATTGCCTGGGCTGTGCTGCGCTACCGGCACCGGGCCGGGCGCATCGCGTCACCCGAACACGGCAACCGCAAGCTGGAATGGTGGCTGATCGGGCTCACCACCGCTGGCATTATCGGCCTGCTGGCGCCGGGGCTGACGGTGTATGCGCGCCTGATCGATCCGCCGCCGGACGCGATGGTGTTCGAGGTCATGGGCCAGCAGTGGCAGTGGCATTACCGCCTGCCGGGCAAGGACGGCAAGCTGGGCGTGACCGATGTGCGCTTCATGCAGCCCACCAATCCCTTCGGCATCAACCCGGAAGATCCGAACGGACAGGACGACGTGCTGGTGGATGGCCAGGAACTGCACCTGCCGCTGGACCGTCCCGCGCTGGCGCAGCTGCGAGCACAGGACGTGCTGCACGATTTCTATGTGCCCCAGTTCCGCACCCGCATGAATATGGTGCCGGGCATGGTCACGCATTTCTGGTTCACGCCCACGCGCACCGGCCGTTTCGAGGTGCTGTGCGCGCAACTGTGCGGGGTGGGACATTCGAATATGCGCAGCGCGGTGGTGGTGGAGGAGATGGCGGCGTATGAGGCCTGGCTGGCGCGCCAGCCGACCTTTGGCGGCGGCACCCCGGCCGGCGTGGGCGGTCCGGCCGAACCGGGCAAGCAGGGGAGGCTGCTGGCGCAGTCCAGGGGCTGCATAGCCTGCCACAGCGTGGACGGCAGCCCGGGTGTGGGGCCGAGCTGGAAGGGGCTGTATGGGCGCAGCGAGACCATGGCCGACGGCACGCAGCTGAAGGTCGACGATGCTTACCTGCAGGAGGCGATCGCGAAGCCGCAGGCGCGCATCGTCAAAGGCTATGCGCCGGTGATGCCGCCCGCCGAGCTGAGCGAGGCGGAGCTGGCCGCGCTGGTCGATTACATACGATCGGTTAAGTAGCAGGGGACAGACCCCAATTACTGCGTAATTGGGGTCTGTCCCCATCTGCCAACAAGGAGAAAGCGATGGCATACGGCAGCGAGACGCATGCGGAGCACGGCGCTCCGGCCAGCTTCTGGACGCGCTATGTCTGGAGCCAGGACCATAAGGTGATCGCCATCCAGTACACGCTGACCGCGCTGGTGGTGGGCGTGATCGGCATCATCCTGTCCGACCTGATGCGGCTCCAGCTGGGCTATCCCGGCAAGTTCTCCTTCATCGACCCGGCCAGCTATTACCAGTTCATCACCATGCACGGCATGATCATGGTGATCTACCTGCTCACGGCGATCTTCCTCGGCGGCTTCGGCAATTACCTGATTCCGCTGATGGTGGGCGCGCGCGACATGGTGTTCCCCTTCCTGAACATGCTGAGCTACTGGTTCTACCTGCTGGCCGTGCTGATCCTGATCGGCAGCTTCTTCGTACCCGGCGGACCCACCGGCGCCGGCTGGACGCTGTATCCGCCGCAGGCCATCCTGCCCGGCACGCCCGGCGTGGAAATGGGCATCATCGTCATGCTGGTCTCGCTGCTGGTGTTCATTGCGGCGGCCACCATGGGCGGCCTCAATTACGTCACCACCATCCTGCAGGCCCGCACGCGCGGCATGACGCTGATGCGCATGCCGCTCACGGTATGGGGAATCTTCATCGCCACCATCCTCGCGCTGCTGGCCTTCCCGGCCCTGTTCGTGAGCGGCGTGATGATGCTGCTGGACCGCACCCTGCACACCAGCTTCTTCATGCCCGCGCTGCTGTCGATGGGGCAGGCGTTGCCCTACAAGGGCGGCAGCCCGCTGCTGTTCCAGCACCTGTTCTGGTTTTTCGGCCATCCGGAGGTGTATATCGTGGCGCTGCCGGCCTTCGGCATCATTTCTGACCTGATCAGCGTGCACGCGCGCAAATGCATTTTCGGTTACCGCATGATGGTGTGGGCGATTGTGGTGATCGGCGCGCTCAGCTTCGTGGTCTGGGCCCACCATATGTATGTGAGCGGCATGCACCCGTGGTTCGGTTTCTTCTTCGCCGTGTCCACGCTGGTGATTGCCGTGCCCACCGCCATCAAGGTCTATAACTGGACGCTGACCCTGTGGCGCGGCGACATCCACATGACGGTGCCCATGCTGTTCGCGCTGGGCTTCATCAGTACCTTCCTGATCGGCGGCCTGACGGGACTCTTCCTCGGCAATGTGAGCGTCGATATCCCGCTGTCGAATACCTATTTTGTGGTGGCCCACTTCCACATGGTGATGGGCGTATCGCCCGTGCTGGCCGTATTCGGCGGCCTGTATCACTGGTTCCCGAAGGTGAGCGGGCGCATGTGCAGCGAGCGCATGGGGCAGGTGCATTTCTGGATCACCTTCCTCGGTTCCTACGCCATTTTCTTCCCGATGCACTACCTTGGCCTGCTGGGCATGCCGCGCCGTTACTACGCCTATGAGAACTACCAGTTCATTCCCGCCTCCGCGCACTGGATGAACGAGTTCATCACGGTCGCCGCGCTGATCGTGGGCTTGGCCCAGCTGCTCTTCCTGTTAAACCTGGGCTGGAGCGCCTTCCGTGGCCGCGCCTCCGGCGGCAATCCCTGGCGCGCCGCCAGCCTCGAATGGCATACGCCGCAAACGCCGCCCGTACACGGCAATTGGGGACCGGAACTGCCCGTGGTCTACCGTGGCGCCTACAGCTATGGCCGCAGCAGCGAAGACGGCGACTATGTGCCGCAGAATGTCGGCCCGGAAGAGGAGGATGAGGAAGCCTACGCTGCGCCGCCCGGCAAGGGAGCCCCATCATGAGCTGGCTGCCGCATCCCGCGCCGCTGTCGCCGCATTTCCGCCCAGGGCCGGACTACCGGCCGCCGGCACTGCCGATGCGTCCCGGCGCCGCGCAGGTCGGCCTGTGGGTCTTCATGGGCGTGATGTGCTCACTGTTCCTGCTGTTCGGCCTCGCCTACGTGATGCGGATTACTTACGCGGACTGGCGCATGATGCCGCCCGTGCCCTGGCAGCTCTGGCTCTCCACCGCGCTACTGGCGGCGGGCAGCATCGGCTGGCAGCGCGCGGCAAGCTGCGCCCGCAGCGGACGGCGCGAGGCAGCCTGGTACTGGAGCGCGCTGGCGCTGCTGTCGGCACTCGCCTTCATCGCCAGCCAGCTGGCCGCATGGCGTGTACTGGAGCAGGCGGGACACGCGGTGGCGGCGCATCCGGGCAGCAGCTTCTTCTACCTGCTGACGGCCATGCACGGCCTGCACCTGCTGGGCGGTATCGCAGCCGCAGCCTGGGTGCTGCAGCGGCTGAGGCGCGGTCCTCCGCAATACGCGGCACAGGCGCTGGCCCTGTGCGCCCAGTACTGGCACCTGCTGCTGGTGCTGTGGATCTATCTGTTCCTGTTGCTGTTTGCGCTGACGCCGCAGCTGGTGGTGGAGCTGTGCCGCAGCGTGGGCATTACCCTGAGGTAGCCATGGACTCTGTACAGCAAGGCTGGCGCGGCGCAGCCGAGGATCTCGCCGGCGATCGCGAGGCGTTCCGCGTCCCCTGGGGCAAGGCGATGATGTGGATCTTCCTGCTCAGCGATACCTTCATCTTCGGCACCTTCCTCACCGGCTATATGTCGGTGCGCCTGGCCAGCACCACGCAATGGCCCAATCCCAGTGAAGTGTTTGCGCTGACCATCGGCGGGGTGAATTTGCCGCTGATCCTGATCGCCATCATGACCTTTGTGCTGATCAGCAGCAGCGGCACCATGGCCATGGCCGTCAACTTCGGCTACCGCCATGCAAGGCGCCAGTGCGCCATGCTGATGTTCGTCACCGCGGCCTTTGGCGCCATGTTCGTCGGCATGCAGGCCTTTGAATGGAGCAAGCTGATTGCGGAGGGCGTGCGGCCCTGGGGCAATCCCATGGGATCGCCGCAGTTCGGCGCCTGCTTCTTCATGATTACCGGCTTCCACGGCCTGCACGTATCGGCAGGTGTGATCTACCTGTGCATCATTGCGCGCCGCGTGCTGGCCGGGCGTTATGAGAAGAGCGGCGACTACGGCATCGTCGAAATCGCGGGACTGTACTGGCACTTCGTGGACCTGGTGTGGGTCTTCATCTTCGCGCTGTTCTACCTGTGGTGAGGGGAGGGCGTATGCAAACCTCGAATCTTGGCATCTACTTCAAGGTGTGGGGACTGCTGTTCCTGCTGAGCGCCTTGTCCTACCTGGTGGATTTTTTCCACGTGCAGAGCTACCTGCGCTGGAGCCTGATCCTCATCCTGATGATGGCGAAGGCGGGCCTGATCGTGGCCATCTTCATGCACCTGCGCTGGGAAAGGCTGGCGCTGATCTGCGTGGTGCTGGTGCCGCCGGCCGCGCTGCTGGTGCTGGCCGGGATGATGGTGGCCGAGTCGGACTATGTTTTCCTTACGCGCAGCCTGTATTTCCGCTAGGCTGCCCTTGTAAGGAAAAAATGCCCTGTGCTATAATTCGCGCACGCTTTTACGACGTCCCCATCGTCTAGAGGCCTAGGACATCACCCTTTCACGGTGAGTACCGGGGTTCGAATCCCCGTGGGGACGCCAACAGAATTCATCGCAGACGAGCCGCCTAGTGCGGCTTTTTTGTTCTGGCGCCCATGACTTTTCCCCGCACCCTCACAATCTTCTGCCGCGTAGTCGATAACTTCGGTGATATCGGCATCTGCTGGCGCCTGGCGCGGCAGCTGCAGTCGGAGCACGGCATTGCCGTCACCCTGTGGGTGGACGACCTGGCCAGCTTCCGCCGCATCTGCCCCCAGGTCGATACTTCCGCCGCGCAGCAGCAGGTGCAGGGCGTGGACGTGCGCCATTGGGCCGGCATGGATGGCGTGTTCACGCCGGACGATGTGAGCGATGTGGTGATCGAGTTCTTCGCCGTGGATCTTCCTCCCGCTTATGTGGAAGCGATGGCGCAGTGCGAGCCGCGTCCCGTATGGCTGAACCTCGAAGGCCTGACGGCGGAAGAGTGGGTGGAAGGCTGCCACAAGCTGCCCTCGATGCATCCGCGCCTGCCGCTGACCAAGCATTTTTTCTTCCCCGGCTTTACGGCCAAAACCGGCGGCCTGCTGCGCGAAACGGGACTGCTGGAGGAGCGCGCCCGTTTCGCGCCGGCAGCCTTCCTGCGCTGCCTTGGCCTGGGCGAGGACGAGATCGCGATGCAGAAGGTGTCGCTGTTCTGCTATCCCCATGCCCCGGTGGCGCAATTGCTGCAGGCCTGGCAGGACGGCACCCAGCCCGTATGCTGCCTGGTACCGGAAGGCGTGGCAGGGGAGGCGGTGCAGGCCTTCCTCGGCGCCGCGCCGCACGCGGGCGCCGTGGCTACTCGCGGTGCGCTGACGCTGCGCGTGCTGCCTTTCGTGCCGCAGCCGGACTATGACCGCCTGCTGTGGGCCTGCGACCTCAATTTCGTGCGCGGCGAAGACTCCTTCGTGCGCGCCCAGTGGGCGGGCAAGCCCTTCGTCTGGCACATCTACCCGCAGGACGAGAACCTGCACCACAAGAAGCTGCGCGCCTTCCTGCAGCGCTATGCGGGCGGCCTGGATGCGCTGTCCGCATTCGCCCTGGCCTGGAATGGCGCCCAGGCTGGCGATATCGGCAAGTTATGGCCGGCCCTGCAAGCCGGCCTGCCTGCGGCGGCGGCCCACGCCGTGCAGTGGGAGTGCGATATGTTGGAAGTTGGCGATCTGGCCGCGAATATGCTCACATTCTGCCGCGCCATCCGGTAGGCGGCAGCCCATAAACATGTTATGATGAGCGGTTACTGCAACCCTCTTTAGAACCGTACACTCTCTATGAAACCCGCAAAAGAAATTCGTGTTGGCAATATCATCATGGTTGATGCCAAGCCATTCATCGTGCTGCGTTCCGACGTCAATGGCTCGAGCCGCACGGGCTTCACCTACAAGTGGAAGATGAAGAATCTTCTGACGAACGCTCCGCTGGAAAACGTGTTCCGCGGCGATGACAAGTTCGACGTCGTCGTGCTGGACAAGAAGCCGGTAACCTACTCCTACTTCGCTGATCCACTGTACGTGTTCATGGACGAAGAGTACAACCAGTACGAAATCGAAGAAGAAAACCTGGGCGAAGCCATCAACTACCTGAAAGACGGTATGGAATGCGAAGCCGTCTTCTACGAAGGCAAGGCTATCTCCGTTGAACTGCCAACCACCATCGCTCGCCAGGTTGTTTACACCGAGCCTGCAGTGAAGGGCAACACCTCCGGCAACGTGCTGAAAGAAGCCAAGCTGGAAAACGCCATCGAAGGCAAGCAATTCACTATCCAGGTGCCGCTGTTCGTGAGCAACGACGACGTGATCGAGATCGACACCCGTACCCACGAATACAAGAAAATCGTCCGTAACTGATCGTTCCGCGACCCATAAAAAACGCTGCCTCCCGGGCAGCGTTTTTTTTCGCTTGAAATTAAGTTCAGTAAGGCGTGTAGGCGAAGCCGTTTTCCATCACGCCCACAAGGGCGGCGTGGTTCTCGAAGCCCTCGCTGAACTCTACCAGCATGCCTTCGGCCTTGAGGCCCGCCGCCAGCCTTCCCACCCAGTAGAGGGCGCCGCTCTCGTCAGGAACGCGGTGCAAAACATTGTGGTACATGGCGTTGATCAGTGTATTGGCGTCCGGATTGCTGCCAAACGCACCTTTGCCTTCAGGAGTGCCGAGGAACTCGCGGGCGACCTGGTTCAATGTCGCCCCGTTGTCCATCCGCGAAATCCAGTAACCGAGTCCCCCGCTATCGGGCGCGCGGTTGAAGGCAGCTTGATAAAGGCGATACACCTGGCCTGCTGTGCCGTCGATGTCCAGCGATACATTGAAGTCCGCGAAACGCAGCAGCTCGACATTGCCCACCGTGTCCACACCATCCGTACCGTGCGTATCGGTGATGATCATGCCGGCATCGGTTTTCCTGATGGTGTAGTCCGACAGCTTGCCGTTATAGATGGCGACGTCCTTGCCCGCGCCGCCATCGATCAGGTCATTGCCGCCGTTGCCCGTAAAGGTGTCGCTGCCTGCGGCGCCGAGCAGGGTGTTGCGGCCTGCATCGCCCTTGTAGGTGGCGTTGGCCGTGCTGGCGAAGCCGGAGCCCAGTGCACTGTGAATGACGTCCACGCCGCTGGCGCTGATGCCCAGGAAGATACCGTCCATGCTGGCGCGTGCAAAGCCGCTGTAGCCGATGCCGGTGTCCTGTGTTGCGCCGGCGGACAGGCGCGTAATCGAGCCCGTCACCGTATCCTTGAGGAAGATATCGTTTTTGCCGTCGCCGTCGCCGGGCGTGAGATTGGAAGTCGATTCGAACATCACATAGCGGCCATCGGAGGAAATGACGGCGTTGTCCGAATTGCCCTTTCCGGAATGGCCGCTGGCATCTGTCGAAATCAGCATGACGGCGCCCGTCTGCATGTCCTTGCGGTAGATGCTGGAAGCGAGGATCGGCACGTCAGGCGCGAGGTTGAATGCCGTGCTGGTGAATACTACATAGCGCCCGTTGTCGGACACGGAAGCGTGGTAGCTGGCGCCATTCGCCAGTTCGCCGCTGGCCGAGGTGGATGCAATGGCCAGTGCGCCGGTGGCGGCGTTCTTCACATATACGCGCTCCTGGACGATCTTGGAGCTGCTCAGGTTGGTGGCGGTAGAGGTGAACACAACGGCGCGGCCGTCGCCGGACACCGAGATATCGGTGGTGGCGCGGTCGGCCTGGGTGCCATCGGCGAGCATGGAAACGTTGATGACGCTGCCTGTCGTCAGGTTCTTGAGGAAGCCATCCTTGACGTCATTTTCGTCCAGCGTTGCCAGGTTGGTGCCGGTGCTGAGGAAGGCCAGGTACTGGCCGTTCGCCGACAGCGAAGCATTGGAGCTGGCGCCGTCAGCCGCGGTCCCGGTGGCGTCGGTCGACGCCTCAGCCAGGGTGCCCGTGGTGGTGTTCTTGATCATGATGCGGCTCACGCCGCCGGTCTGGATATTCTCGAAAGCGATAATGCCACCCGTTTCCGACAGTACCGGGCGCAGGTTGGCGCCGGTTGCCACGACGTCGTTCTCATCGATGTTGACGTGCGTGAGCTCCCCCGTCTCCAGGTTACGCAGATAAATATCTTCCGTTCCCGTCGTGGTATCGGTAGCGAGCAGGCGTTTTGTGGTGGCGAAGGCAATCATCTGGCCATCGCCGGAAATGGCCGGCGCGCCGGTAGTCAGCGCCTCGCTTTGGATCAGTGTGAGTCGGTTCGGATTCATGGGGCAGGTGGTCAGAGCAGAATCAACAGTGTCGCGCCCGCCAATGATGCTGTCAAGAAATAAAGTAATTCTGTGGTGCGGGCTGGCAGGTCTCGCCGAATCTTCGACGTTTTCGATATTTGTCGTATTTCTGCAATAAACCGCCGGAAGGACATGATTTTATTGATACTTTTGGTGTAAGGCACTATTCTGAACAATTGCATTGTGGCACCAATTCCAATATTAAAGCCGGGGTTGCACATGGATCGCAGGGATTTCGTTCGGATGGGACTCGCCGCTGGCGGGATGGCCTCGCTCGCTCGCGCCTCGGCGGCCACGCCGCCGGCCAAGGTCGGGCCGGGAAATATTCTCGACGCGGGCGTGGCGGAGCAGCAGGAGTGGATGGCGGCGAACAAGCTGACGTCGCACTCGCTCACCTCGCAGTACCTGCACCGCATCAAGAGCATCGACAAGTCCGGCCCCCGCATCAATTCCATTATCGAGATCAATCCTGAAGCGCTGAAGATCGCGCGCGAGATGGACCGCGAACGCATGGCGCGCAAGGTGCGCGGCCCACTGCACGGCATTCCCGTTCTCCTGAAAGACAATATCGCCACCGGCGACCGCATGAGCACCACGGCCGGTTCGCTGGCGCTGGCCGGCGTGCGCGCCGAGCGCGACGCGCACGTGGTGGCGCAGCTGCGTGCTGCGGGCGCCGTCATCATCGGCAAAACGAACCTGAGCGAGTGGGCGAATATGCGCTCCACGCACTCCGTCAGCGGCTGGAGCGCGCGCGGCGGGCTGACCCGCAATCCTTATGCACTGGACCGCAACTGCAGCGGTTCGAGCTCCGGTTCCGGCGCGGCGATTGCCGCCAGCCTGGCCACGCTGGCAGTAGGCACTGAGACCGATGGCTCCATCGTATCGCCAGCCTCCGTGTGCGGCCTGGTTGGCATCAAGCCCACCATTGGCCTCGTGAGCCGCAGCGGCATCATCCCGATTGCACATTCCCAGGACACGGCAGGCCCCATGGCGCGCAGCGTGGCCGATGCGGCCCTGATGCTGAGCGCGATGGTAGGCGTGGATGCCAATGATGAAGCGACGAAGGCCGGCGCGGACAAGGCCGCCGACTATGCGAAGGCGCTGGACAAGGGCGCGCTGAAAGGCAAGCGCCTCGGCGTGGCGCGCAACTTCTTCGGTTCGAACGATGACCTGGATGAGGCCATCGAAAAATCGCTGGCCGTGCTGAAGGCGCAGGGCGCCGAGCTGGTGGATGTGAAGCTGCCGAACACCGACAAATACAATGACAGCGAGCTGCAGGTGCTGCTGTATGAATTCAAGGCCGACCTGGAAGCCTATTTGAAGCAGTACGCGCCGAATGCGAAGATCGCCAATATGGCCGACCTGATCGCCTTCAACCGCCAGAACGCGGGTACCGAACTGCGCTACTTCGGCCAGGAGCACCTGGAAGCATCGCAGGCGAAAGCAGGGCTGGACAGCGAGGAGTACCGCAATGCGCTGACCAACAACCACCGCTATTCGCGTTCGGAGGGCATCGACCAGATCCTCAAGGAACAGAAGCTGGACGGCCTGGTGGCGCCCACGGGCGGCCCCGCGTGGTTGACGGACTTCATCAACGGCGACCATTACGGCGGCAGCTTCTCATCGCCCGCGGCGGTGGCGGGCTATCCGCACATCACGGTGCCGGCGGGCTATGTGCATGGGCTGCCGGTGGGCCTGTCCTTCGTTGGCACGGCCTTCAGCGAAGCTGCGCTGATCGGCATGGCCTACGCTTACGAACAGGCCACGCAGCATCGCCGCGCACCGCAATTCCCGGCCAGCGTGTCGCTGGCCGTGCGCTGATCAGACCTCGATAAAACGCATCTTGAAGTTGCGGCCCTTGAAGCTCCCGAACTCGGGGCCAAGGCCGCTGGCGTCGTTCAGGCGCTGGAAGGCGTCGTAGGCGTAGCGGCGGTCCAGCGCCACGTAGGTCTGGAACTCCGTCACGTTGATCTTGCCCACCTGCTCCTTGGTCAGGCCGCCGTCGCCGGTCAATGCGCCCAGCACGTCGCCGGGGCGCAGCTTGTCCTTCTTGCCGCCCGAAATACAGAGCGTCATCATCGGCGCAGGATCGCCTTGCGCGTATTCGTCGTTATCCAGCTCTTTCAGATCATGCCACTCGGCGGGCGCGTTCTGGTATTCCTCGATCAGCTTGACCCACTTCTTCTCGTTCGGCGCGCACAAGGTCAGCGACAGGCCTTTCTCGCCCGCGCGGCCGGTGCGGCCAATGCGGTGGGTATGCACTTCGGTGTCCTTCGATACGTCCGCATTGATCACGGCTTCCAGGTTCTGGATATCGAGGCCGCGTGCCGCCACATCGGTGGCGATCAGGATGGAGCAGCTGCGGTTCGAGAACAGCACCAGGATTTCGTCGCGTTCGCGCTGTTCCAATTCGCCGTACAGGGCCAGCGCCGAGAAGCCCTGCGAACGCAGCAGGTCCGCCAGCTCGCGGCAATGCACCTTGGTGTTGCAGAAGATGATGGCGGAAGCAGGGCGGTAGTGCTTGAGCAGGCGGGCCACCGCTTCATCGCGCTCATCGAAGCCGATCTCGTAGAAGCGCTGTTCGATCTGGCCGCCGGTGTGCTGTGCTTCCACGGTGATTTCGACCGGGTCAGCCAGGAAAGCTTCCGTGGCCTGGCGGATATCGTCGGGATAGGTTGCGGAGAAGAGCAGCGTCTGGCGGCGCTTCGGGCAGGCGCTGACGATGCCCGCAATCTCATCGTAGAAGCCCATATCCGTCATGCGGTCCGCTTCGTCCAGCACCAGCACCTGCACGGTGGAGAGATCCAGGGTCTGGCGGCCGATATGGTCGCGGATACGGCCTGGCGTGCCGACCACGATATGTGCGCCATGTTCCAGCGAAGCGATCTGCGGGCGCATCGGCGAGCCGCCGGTCAGCACCAGGATCTTCACATTGCCCACGCTGCGCGCGAGGCGGCGCAGCTCGTTCGCCACCTGGTCGGCCAGCTCGCGGGTAGGGCAGAGCACCAGGCCCTGGGTGGCGAACCATGCCGGGTTAATCTTCTGCAGCAGGCCGATGCCGAAGGCTGCCGTCTTGCCGCTGCCGGTTTTCGCCTGCGCGATCAGGTCGCGCCCTTCCAGCACCGGCGGCAGGCTTTGCGCCTGGATCGGCGTCATCTCGTGATAGCCCAGCGAGGTGAGGTTGGCGAGGAATTCTTGCGTAAGCGGCAGGCTGGCGAACGAGGTCATGGCGGTCTTCTGAAAGAGGATAGGAACAGTCTAGCAAACTCGCGCTGCGTGCGGCGCGATGCGAGACTGCCTCAATCGGGCTGCCAGATCGGCAGGCCAGTCAGGTCGAGATTCTCGTCGCGCTGCCACAGCGGCAGGCCCGTGGTATCGGTTGGCTCCAGCAATTCCAGCTGCTCCTGCTTCAGGGCAGGCTTGCGCGCACGTGGTGGAGGCGGTCGCTTGGGTTCTGGTTCCATTGGCGCTGCCGGGCCGAAGCCGGGCAGGTCGAATGTCGCATGATCTTTTTTATCTCTCATTGTCCCAATGCGCCGTACAAAACAAAAGCCCGGCTGAAACAGTCGGGCTTCGATATCTAAAGCGGGGCGCAGTGTAACACAAAGGTCAACGGAAGACGAGCGCGCCGGTCAGGTCGCCCGGCGGCAGCGCCTTGTTTTCCGCGAAGGCCTTGTTGCGCACAGCGAGGCCCTCCAGCAGCGGCAGGCCATGCAGGCGCGTGATCAGGCGCAGGATGGAGGTGGTGTCGTAGAAGCTGTGGTCCACAGTGCCTTTCTTCGCGAATGGCGATACCACGATGGCGGGAATGCGGCTGCCTGGCCCCCAGCGGTCGCCTTTCGGCGGCGCCACATGGTCCCACCAGCCGCCGTTCTCGTCGAAGGTCACCACCACCACCATGTTCGGCCATTGCGGCGAATGCTTCAGGTGTTCCAGCACGTTGACGATGTGCTGGTCGCCGGATTCGATGTCCGAATAACCCGCATGCAGGTTCAGGTTGCCCTGCGGCTTGTAGAAGCTCACCGCAGGCAGCTTGCCTGCCACCGCATCGGCCAGGAACTTGTTCGAGATCGGGCTGTCGCCAAGGCCGCCGTCGCGCAGGTGCTTCGCACGCGCCTCGGTGCCGGGTGCGAAGCTGGCGAAGTAGTTGAATGGCTGGTGGTGCGACTGGAAGTTGGGCTTGTGGCCCGCGCCCTTGTCGTCCAGCGCGGCCTGCCATGCAGCGCCGTACCAAGCCCAGCTCACGCCTTTGCGCGACAGCAGGTCGCCGATGGTGTCGTAGGTTTGCGGCGGCAGTGTTGAGGCATCGGCCGGATCGGCATAGCGCGGATCGCCGCCGGGAGCAGGGCGCACATAGCTCGGCTGGTAAGGCGTGGCCATGGTGTTGACGGCATAGCCGTCCGGTGTGATGGCGCCGTCGTTCACGAATTTCGGCTTGCCCAGCAGCGCAGACTTGGGGCTGTCGGCGGTGACGGCGAGCTTCGTGCCCTGCGGACCGTCGGCGGTTTGCGCGATCTTGCGCTTGGCGGCCGTGGAGGCAGCATTGAAATATTCCGGCGTGCGGCCGCTGATCAGGAACTGGTGGTTCAGGTAGGAGCCGCCGAAAGCCGCCATGAAGAAGTTATCGCACAGCGTGTACTGGCGCGCGATCTGCCACAGGCCGAGGTTCTTGTGCGTTTCGCCGTAGTGGCCCATCACCATGGCGCCGGTATCGCCCCAGGCTACGAAGCTGTCGTTCTTGCCGCCATTGATCTGCATCTGGTTGTGATAGAAGCGGTGCGTGAGGTCGCGCGTGATGACGGCTTCCGGCAGCGGCTTGCCTGCGGTGTCCTTCAGGACAAAGGGCGCGTTCGGCAGGTTCTGGATAGCGTCTTCCTTGATCTCATAGCGCTTGCCGCCGATGTCCTGCGGTTCCGGCACCATGCCGCCCCAGATCTTCGGCAGCGAAGGCAGCACGCTGCCGTCATGGTCGCGCTGCAGGTACTGCTCCGGCTTCAGCTGCGACAGCGGCGACGCGAGGCCGGGGAAGTCGGCGAACAGGTTGTTGAAGCTGCGGTTTTCCAGATAGATGACCACCACGTTCTTCACGTTGGCCTTGAGCTTCTCATCCAGCGAGCCCTTGGCGGGCTTGGTCGCGGAGGTGGCTGCGACCGGCAGCGCCGTCGCGATCCCGGCCGCAGTCGCCGCCTGAAAAATCTTGCGCCGCGACGGATTGCTCGGCTGCTCGGTCTTCTGTTCTTTCACACGCATCTCCAGAGTTAGGGCGCAAAAATTGTAACACCCAGCAATACCCGCCGCCATTATTTCCGCTTGCGGCCGCTCACCACTTCGCATGCACAGCAGCGATAAAGTGAGGAATCAGCTTATCGCCTGCCTATAATGAGTAATCAGGAAAACGACGATGCCGGGCTGCCAGCAGATGATCGGAGGGCAATCCGCTCATTTCGCAAGCTAATCGATGCCCATGAAAAGAAGCTGGAAGAGTTCCTTTCCCGGCCAACAGTTCGCCCTGGCATGGAAGGCCTTGAGTCCGACCTCGTCCGGTCGCAGCAGGAGGCGAGAGCGAAACGGCTTATCCGCGAAATCAGGAAGTTTGAGAAGGAAATTGCGCGCCGCCGGGCGGGCGCAAGGAAGGACGCATGATGAACAGATGCGATCTGAGAGTGTTTTCGGACGGTGCTCCACCCGATTGGGTTGCGCTCGGAAAAGCGCGGACAATCTGCCTGATGGGTTCCGCCTACTCGGCAGAGGAGCTCGTGTTGAGGGCGGTGGATGCCGGAGCTTTCGCTTTCGTTTGCTGCGGCGAACTGGCAAACCAGGTGGAAGACTCAATTGATGAAGTGCTGGAACGGTCGGAGGACATGTTCGACATTATGACGACCACGCACGCCGGCGAAACGGTTGATGACATTGCATTTTTTGTTGCGGTGGCACTGGGAGGCGATGAACCCTTCCGGGTATTGGCGTTTGTGCAATCCGGCGACGAGCAAGCCCTGGCGGTGTGCGCGGCGCTGAAGGACTACGTCGCCGTACCCGCCTAAGCAAAAACCGCTGGCTCCTTGCGGAAACCAGCGGTTTTCTGAATTTGGTTGCGGGGACAGGATTTGAACCTGTGACCTTCGGGTTATGAGCCCGACGAGCTGCCAGACTGCTCCACCCCGCGTCTGAGGCAAGCATTATATACCGTGCGGCCCGAACCCGCAAGGACCGTTACGTGGCTGCCAGCCGCCACAGCGAAGTCACCTCCGCGGCGCGGGCCGCGTGCAGCGGGTCGGTGGCGTCCGTGGCGCGCGGGTGCACGGGGCGCACGTCCTGGCGGCCCAGCACTTTGAGGCCCGCCGCGCCAATCCATTCCATCAATTGCTCGCGCGGACGCAGGCCGAGGTGCTCGGCCAGGTCGGACATGATCAGCCAGCCTTCACCGCCCGGCGCCAGGTGGTCCTTCAGGCCGGACAGGAAGCCGCGCAGCATGCGGCTGTCCGGGTCGTACACGGCGTGTTCGATCGAGGAGTTCGGCCGTGCCGGCACCCATGGCGGGTTGCAGACCACCAGCGGCGCACGGCCCGGCGGGAACAGGTCAGCCTCCAGCAGCTCCACGCGGTCGTCCACATCCAGCCGTGCCAGGTTCTCGCGGGCGCAGCTCAGGGCGCGCTGGTCCATATCGGTGGCCACCACGCGTGCAATGCCGCGTTTGGCCAGCAGCGCGGACAGCACGCCGGTACCGGCGCCGATGTCGAAGGCGAGCGAGGTGTCGCGCGGCAGCGGGGCATCGGCCACCAGCTGCACGTATTCACCACGCACTGGCGAGAACACACCGTAATGCGGATGAATGCGCGCGCCCAGCGCAGGAATCTCGACGCCTGCCTTGCGCCACTCGTGCGCGCCGATCAGGCCAAGCAGCTCGCGCAGGGAGATCACGAACGCATCCTCGCCGCGCCCATAGGCTTCATTGCAGGCCAGTTTTACGTCCGGTGCGCGGCGCAGCGGGATCGTGTAGCCGGGCTCGAAGGGAATCAGCAGCATGGCCAGCGTGCGAGCCCGCTGCGACTGTGCCTGGCGGTGCAGGTGGAAGGATTCTGTCGGCGTGGCGGGTATTTTCGGGGCCTTGGCTTTCTTGCCTTTGCCCTTGTGGTCGGTGCGGCGGGCCAGCGCCTTCAGCAGCTGGCGCGCGTTCTGGTAGTCCCCGCGCCACAGCAGGGCCGTGCCTTCGCAGGCCAGGCGGTAGGCCACGTCGGCATTGGTGCGGTCGTCGGCAATGATGACGCGTTTCGGCGGCGGCATGCCGGCTTCCGAATGCCAGCGCGCCGAACGGTCCTCGCCGTTTTCGGTCCAGTGGATGAGTTGTGGCGCGCCAGCTTGCATACGAATGTCCGGTCAGGAGTAAACGGCGAAACCGCCTGCACAGGGCAAGCGGTTTCGGTGAGCTGGGTATTATACGCGGCGCGTCAGGCGGCGTCGCCTTTGCCGTCAGGCTGATAGGTCTCGACGATTTCAGGGGCGGGCATGGATACCGGCTCCGGCGCTGGCGCCGGGGCAGGCAGTGCGGGCGCGGCACCATAAGCGTCGGCGACATCCTTTGCCTTGCTGTCGGCGGGAGCATAGATGTCCGCGTCCGGTTTGCTGTTGACCAGCTTGAGCAGGCGCAGCGACAGGCTGCCCAAGGTATCGTCGTCTTTCTTGACATCGCCGCCGATCGGCTTCTCGAACAGCTTGAACAGGTCAGCCAGGCTGCCGGGGAAGTCGATGTCCGGGAATTCCACGGCAGGCAGCGGCATGGCCGGGTTCTGGTCGGCCAGTTCCTGGCGGCGAGACGGCACGCTGCTGGCAGCGCCCGCCTGCAGCGACGCTTCGTAGCTCACTTCGATCTCGAAGTCGTATTTCTGGCCGTCGGCCAGCGTGATGGTGCCCTTGCCGACGAAATGGGAGCTGTCCTTCAGGCTGAAGGCGGCAGCATTGAACACGCCGTCCGCGCCCTCGCTGCTCATCACGCCTGCCGCAAAGCTCGATGCGCTTTCGAGGCTGACGGAGTCGAAATCGATGCTGGCGCCGTCCATGGAGTCGCCGAACATGTCCTTCGCGAAACTGTTGAGCAGGTTCTGCGCCAGGTCCACCGTGGCATGGCCCAGCGCGCCAACGCGCTGTTGCAGGTCGAGGCCGGTGCGCGACAGCGAGACCGGACTATCGCTATCCGTCCGCTTGACCTCATTCGCGCCATTGTTGCGCGTGGAGGCAGGCAGGTTGCTGCCGAGGCCGGTGTTCTGGTAGCCGCGCGGGCCAAGTGGATTAATGGAAGCCATGATGCCTGCCTTTAACGTTGTTACCCCTGTAACGGCATTTTCGCGCCTTTACTTGAGGCAGATCAGTGGTGATGGGTCCACAAACCGTTGGAATCGAGGTAGGACTTCACGGCGTCCGCCTGGCCGATGGCATGCAGTTTCACCTCGCCACAGGAGCACACGCCGGAATAGGGTGTGATATGGGAACAGGCGGAAACTTTTTGAACGGAAACTTTGACCGCCTTCGCGCATTTGGCGCACTTGAAGGTGAGGGTACGTGGTGCTTTCAACATAATTTCACAAGCTGCTGGGGAAAAGCAGGATTTTATCAGGCAAACAGATCGAGGATGCGCGCTGCCGGTTCCTGCTGGCCGTAGGCGCGGCTGACTTCCTGCTGGCGCGTGGCGATTTCGGCGCGGGCTTCCTGTTCCATCTGGCTGGCGCGGGCGGCAACGGCCCGGTCGGCGCCGCTGGGGTTGGCCGGCGCCAGGGCGGCGGACTGGATGGTCTGGGCGCGGCTCAGCGTTTCTTCCGGCGTGCCGCCGGGCGAGGTGTCGATATTGACTTCGCCGCCGACGGCGTAATTGACACCGTTGGGGCCGCGCTCATAGGTGTAGGATGGGCCGGAGGTGGCGAGTCCGCCTGCGGCTGACAGATGCGCCATTTCGTGCTGGCGCACCTCGGTATCGCGCGCTTTCAGCTTGTCGAGCTGGGCTTGCGCTTCCTCGCTGAGTTCGGCCGCGCGCACCGGCCGCGTCTCGGCGGCAGGGGGCAGGCTGCGAACGGCTGGGATAGCGCTGATGCTCATGGTTACATGATAGCAAAGCTTGTGCGCACATTTTTTGCATGCAGGGTCAACGGGGGCTGACCGGCCCACGTTCTTTGAGTAGCAGTATCACCAGCTCTCTGAGAGGTCCATGTCATGGAAGAGAAGAAGCAACCGAGCAAGGAAGATGTCCGCCATTGGCTGCAGACGCAGGTTGAGGGGCGCAGGCCGCCGCCCGACCCGCAACAGATCCGGCGCGAGCTGGGCTGGGACCTCGTGAAAATGGAGCGGGGCGAGATGCCGAAGCGGTAGTGCCTGCCGGTTTATTGAACACTCACCACGCTGCGCCCGCCCGCTGCGGGCTGCACCGTGATGCGGGTGCCGATTCTGTCTGTCATTTCCTGCACATGGGAGATGATGCCTGTTTTTCTTCCCATCGATTGCAGATTGTCCAGCGCGTCCATGGCCACGCGCAGCGTTTCCGCGTCCAGGCTGCCGAAGCCTTCGTCGATGAACAGCGATTCCACCCGCACGCGGTTGGACGACAGCGAAGCCAGGCCCAGCGCCAGTGCCAGCGACACCAGGAAGGATTCACCGCCGGAAAGGGAGTGCACCGAACGCAGGTCGTCGCCCATGTGCTGGTCGCGCACCAGCAGGCCCAGTGAGGGCTGGCCGGGATTATCGGTGCGCTGCAGCTGGTAGCGCGGCGCCAGCTGGCCCAGGTGTGCATTGGCGTAGCCCAGCAGCACATCCAGGGTGAATTGCTGGGCGTAGTTGCGGAATTTTTTCCCGTCCGCAGAGCCAATCAGCTCGTTCAGGCGCGCCCAGCGCCGTTCTTCGGCTTCCTGCTTGCCGATATCGGCGAGCATGGATTCTGCGGCCTTGCGGCGCGCGTCGTCCTGGGCCAGTACGAATTTGGCGGTGGCTGCCGCGTCGTGCGCCTGCTTGCGTTCAGCTTCGATGGCGGAGAGAGCGGCTTGCAGCGCCGCCGCATCGGTGTCGGCCTGCACGTCCGGGCCCGCCGCAAGCTGCGGCGCCAGCGCGGCGTGGCGCGCGGCCTGGGCTTCGCGTTCCGCGAGAACGCTTTGTGCGTTGGCGAGCGACTGTTCCATCGCCTGCAGCGCCTCGCGCTCGCGGCGGATGGCATCTGCGGGCTGCGCCAGCAGCTCGCGCAGGGCTTCGGGCGTGGCGGGATCGTCTTCCCGCGCGCCGGGACGCAGGCGGAAGCCGCTGAGCCACTGCGCAAGCCGCCCGGCCGCAAGCCCTTGCGCTTCAGTGGTCTCGGCCAGGCGCTGCCTGCATTGCGCCAGCGCTTCATCTGCGCGCGCCTTTTGCTGGCCTGCCGCGTGCAATGCTTCCTGTTGCGCGTTCAGTGCGCTGCGGGCGGCATCAATCGCTGCCTGAAGCGTGGCTTCTACCTCGCTCACGGCTTTCCCATCCCACAGTTCCGAGCGCGCCGTGCGCGCGGCATGCAGCGCCTCCTCGCTGCGCTGGTGCGCAAGACGCGCAGCGGCCAGGCCGGCTGCCGTTTTATCTGCAGCAGTGCGCAGCGCGCCGGCAGTAACGGCAGCAGAAGTAATTTCAGCCTTGCGCTCATCGCACGCCGCTTGCTGCGCCAGCCATTGGCGGCTCTGGTCCTGATGCTGTGCGTGGAAGGCGGCCGGATTGGCCTGCCATGTGCTGCGCCATGTTTGAGACCCGAAGGCATCGTCGATGCGCTCCAGCAGGGCATCCAGGCGCTCGCCTGCTTCAAGGTGCTGGGCAGCGATCGCGTCCAGCTGTGTGCGCTGCGCGGTGAGCAGGTTCTGCGCGCTGCCCGCTGCGGCCTGCAACCGCGTGTGTTCGGCGGCAGCGCGGTCGCATGCCGCCTGCGCTGCGTCACGCGCTTTGCGGGCGCTGTCCAGCTGCTGCGCTTGCGCTGACAGCGCGTTCAGCGCGGCGAGCGTGTTTGCCAGTTCGGCGGCCAGCCACGCTGTGATGCCACTTTCCGGCACTGCGCTCAGCGCGGCGCTGGCCTCGGCCCATTGCGCAGACAGGGCGTTGACGGTGGCGTCCAGCGCACCCAGCTCCGCGCCGAGGGCACCTTGTTGTCCTATATTGGCCTGCACCTTTGCGCGCAGCTCCGCTTCCTGCTCCATGCCCGCCTGTGCAGCGGTGCGGCAGCGGCGCACTTCGGCCTGCAGCTCCGCGAGCATGGCGTGCAGTTTGTTGTCGCCATGGCGGTAGGGGTGGTCGGTGGCGCCGCAGACCGGGCAGGGCACTTCGTCTTCCAGCGTGGCGCGCAGGGTCTCCACATTCTCGCCTGTTGCTGCTTCGGCCAGCCGCAGGGAGCGGTCGGCCTGCGCCAGCGCGGCGGCCAGGGCAGGGCTTTGCTGTTGCAGGGCGGCGAGTTGCTGCTCTGCGTCAGCTTGTGCGGCCTGCAGGCCGGCTAGCTGTCCGGCGAGCGCGCGCTGGCGCTGCCTTGCCGCCTCCATGTCGCTGAAGGCGCGTTCTGCCTTTGCCAGCGCCGCACGGCGGCCTTCCAGTTGCTCGCGGCCGGAAGACAGCGCATCGGCATCGATGCCCGTGAGCATGGCCACTGCCTCCTGACGCTTTGCTTCACATGTGTTCAGCTGTTCTGATGCAGCGGCGAGCTGTGCGAGCGTGGAGGCATGCGCTGCATTCGCGCTTTCCGTGGCGGCATGCAGTGCAGCGTGCTCCCCCTCCAGCTTGTGCACCTGTCCATGCGCCTGTTCCGCTTGCGTGAACAGCACTTCCCAGCGTTGCCATTCGCGCGCCAGCGCGGCCCATCTGGCATGCTGCGACAACCACTCGCTGCCCGCCTGCTGGGCCTCGTTCAGGGCCTGCAGGGCAGCCTGCTGGCGCGTGGCTGCGGCACGGGCATCGTCATCCGCCGCGCTTGCGGCCTGCAGCGCGGTTTGCGATTGCTGGTGCGCGGGCAGCATGGCTTCAATGCGGGCGTCCAGCGCCTTGGCCTGGTCCAGCGTGGGGGCGGCGTCGCGGCGCGCCTGTTCCGCCGCCTGCAGCCGCGTGGCGTGGTCCTGCGATTGCGCTGCGAGCTTCTGCTGCGCTTCGGCCGCAGCGGCGGCATCCTGCTCGCTTCGCTGCAAGGCCGCGCGCACCGATGCCGCCTGTGCTTCGAGCCGCGCCACGTCGTCGGCCAGCGGGCGCGCTTCCTGCGCGGCTTCCAGCCTTTGCAGCGCGGCACGGCGCGGTGCTGCGTCGTCCAGCGCGGCTTTGCAGTCAGCGATCTGCTGCTGTGCAGCGGTGACATCCTGCGCCAGCTGGTCGCTCTGCAAGCGCCAGCGCAAGCGGGCTTCGGCGGCGGACTTGCGCAGGTCGGCCTGCGCCAGCGTTTCTTCCGCTGCAGCATTGCGCGCCTCCGCTTCTGCGCGGGCTTCGGCGGACAGCGGTTGCTGGTCGGCGAGGCGTGCGTGCAGCGCCTGCAGGCGTTGCAGTTCCAGTTTGGCGCGCTCGTGGGCGCGCTTCGATATCTCGGAATAGACGGTGCTGCCGGTCAGCGTTTCCAGCAGCTGTCCGCGGTCATTGTCTTCCGCTTTCAAGAAGGTAGCGAACTCATTCTGCGCCAGCAGCACGGCGCGCGTGAACTGGTCGAAGCTCAGGCCAATGCGCTGCTCGATCTCGGCCTTCACTTCGGTCTTGGTGCCGCCAATCGGCTGCAGTTCGGGCAGGCTGCTCAGGGACATTGCCGTGGCCTGCAGGGCGCCCGCGGCCTTGGTGCGGGCGCGGCGCACGCTCCAGCGCGCACGGTAAGCCTTGCCGTCATTGCCTTCGAAATCAACCTCCGCATATCCTTCGGCCATACCGCGCCGGAGCAGGGTGCGCGTGTCGTCGGACGAAATGGCGTCTCCTGCATCTGGCGTTTTGCCGGTGGCCAGAACCAAGCGTGGCGTGCGGTCGTACAGCGCGAGGCACAAGGCATCCAGCAAGGTGCTCTTGCCGGCGCCGGTAGGGCCGCTGATGGCGAACAGGCCGGCCGATGCCAGCGGTTCGGCCGTGAAGTCAATGGAGAACTCGTCTGCCAGCGAGGCGAGGTTGCGGCCGCCAATGCGCAGGATCTTCATCCGTGCTCCCGTGCCAGCACCAGCTCGGCGAAGGCGCGCAGCTGTTCTTCCGGCACCTCGCTATCGAACTTCTGGCGGTAGAGGCGGCGGAACACTTCGTCCGGCTGCAGTTGCGCCAGCTGGTCGAGCGATACGCCCGCATCGTCCAGTGACTGCCCGCGTGTGCTGCTCGATGTTTCGATCTTTGCCAGCCGCACCGGCTTGCCCTCGATGGCCGCTTCGATGCGCGTGCGCAGGCCGGGCTCCGGCGCATCCAGCCGCACGCGCACTTCAAGGTAGGGCTGGGCATGCGGCGGACAGTCGGGCAGGTCCAGTGCCGCCAGTTCGGCCAGCACATCGTCGATCGGCGCCGGGCGGGCCGGAACGCGCAGCAGCGGTACTGCACGCGGCACCATCAGCGGCTTCACGCTGCGCAGCGCGCTGCCTTCGAGCTCGATGCTCAGCACCTGGTGCTGGTAGCCCGTTTCGGAGAACGACAGCGGTATGGGGCTGCCGGAGTAGCGGATATGTTCATGCTTGCCGACGCTTTGCGCCAGGTGCAGGTGCCCCAGCGCCGTGTAGGCGATGGAGGGGGCGAAGATCCCGGCGGGGAGCATTTCCGTGCCGCCGATGACGATGCGGCGTTCGGAATCTGCCGACATCTGGCCATCCACCATATGGCAATGGCCCATGGCGATCAGCGCCTCGTGCGGCTGGCGCAGGGTTTGCGCGTGGGCTTCGGCCAGGCGGTACAGCTCCGCGATGCCGGCCAGATAGGGATCACCTTCCACTGCTTCCAGGCGCGGCACATCGCCGGGGCGCAAGAAGGGCACGGCGATGCACCAGGCGGCGATCTTGCCGTCGGCCGTGGTGAGCGGCACCACCAGGCTCTCGATGTCGATGCTGCCATCCGCTTTGCGCAGCACGTTGCCCACAATGCGCACGCCCTGTGTTTCCAGCAGCGGCACCGGCGCTTCCAGGCGGCCTGGCGAATCATGGTTGCCCGCGATGATGACCAGCTCCAGCTGCGGCGCGCGTTCGCGCGCCTGTTGCAGGAAGCGGTACAGCTGGCGCTGCGATGCGGCGGAAGGATTGGCGTTGTCGAACACGTCGCCCGCGATCAGCAGCGCATCGGCGTCTTCGCTGACGATGAGGTCCAGCAGCCAGTCCAGGAAGCACTGGTGCTCGTAATGGCGGTCAAAATTGTGGAGCGACTGGCCCAGATGCCAGTCGGACGTGTGCAGCAGGCGCATGGAATGTGAAACCGGTGGTGGAAGCCGATTCTATCAGGCCGCGTCCGGGGCCGCCTGAGGTTCCGCAATCGGATCGCCGGCGCGGAAGGTATTGCGGCCCGCCTGCTTCGCTTCATACAGCAGCATGTCGGCACGGTTCAGCAGCTCGGCGCAGCTGATGTTCTCGTCGGTGTACCAGGTCAGGCCTATGCTGGTGGAAACGCTGACTTTGAGGCCGTCGAGGTGGAAGGGGGCCTGCATGGCGGCCACGATCTTGGCCGCCGCCGCGGCAGCATCTTCGCGGCGGGCGATGCGTTCCATGATGATGGTGAATTCGTCGCCGCCCAGGCGGGCCACCGTGTCCGTGCCGCGCATGGCATGGGTGAGGCGGCCGGAGAAAGCGCGCAGCAGGGCGTCGCCCACGCTGTGGCCGTACGTGTCGTTGACCGGCTTGAAGCGGTCGATATCCATATACATCACGGCCATGGTGGCGCCGTTTTCGCGGCAGTACTGCATGGTTTCGCTCATTTTCTGCAGGAAGCCGGCACGGTTTGTCAGACCGGTGAGCGCGTCCACCTGCGACAGCTTGAGCAGGCGCTGTTTCTCGCGCTTCTGCGCCGTCACATCCTGGCGCATCACGTGATAGCCGATCACGGTGGCGCCTTCTGCATCGCTCTGCGGGATATAGACGACTTCGAAATGGCGCGGCGCGGGGCCGCTCGTATCTTCCTCTTCGAAGGTCAGGGTCTCGCCGTCCAGTGCACGGCGGATATAGGGCTGCAGGAAGCGGTAGCGTTCTTCTCCGACCACTTCGCGCACCGGGTGGCCGGTAGGCGGCTGACCGTTGAAGCTGAATTCCCGTTCATAGGCCACGTTCTGGAAGCGGAACACTTCTTCGAAATCGATATAGGCAATCATGGCCGGCAGCGAGTCGGCGATGGTGCGCAGGCGGGCTTCGCTCTCGCGCAGCGCAACCAGGGATTTGCGCACCAGCGTCACGTCGTCCAGCGTGCCCACATAGCCCTGGATCTTGCCGTCCACCATAATCGGGGCCACCTTCATCGACACCCACACCAGCGTGCCGTCCGGATGCACGCAGCGGATGGTGTCCTGGAAGGCCTGCTGTGTGCTGCGCAGCTGGTCGAACACATTGCGCATCACGTCGCGGTCGTTCGGGTGGATGCTGGCGAGCCAGCCGTCGTACATGGCATCGGCACGCGCCAAGCCAGTAATGGTTTCGAAGGTGCGGTTGACGTAGCTGCACTGGCCGAAACGGTCAATGCGGATCAGGCCCAGCGGCGAAGCGTCGTTGACCGCGGCCAGCTCCGCCTCGTTCTGGCGGATGGCCAGCTCTGCCAGCTTGCGCGGCGTGATGTTGCGGGTGGTGACGGCCACGCCGTCCGCAATCGCCACGATCTGGTGGCGCAGCCAGCGCTCGCCCGGCAGGTTGCTGGTTTCGAATTCTTCTTCCAGCGGCTGGCCGGTAGCGAGCACCGAAGCGTATTTTTCAATGAAGCCTTCGCTGCGCCACACCGGAGCCAGTTCGCCGATGCGCTTGCCCAGGGCTTCATCGCGCGGATAGCCCAGCATCTGCGCGCCGCGCTCATTGATGTCCACCAGCGTGAAATCCATCAGCTTGCCGCCGCTGCGGCAGGCTTTCAGCAGGAAGACCGCATCCAGGCTGGCGTCCGCCGCCGCGCGCAGCTGCTGCTGCGCTTCCAGCGCCACGCGGCTGCTGTTGCGCAGGCGGCGGCCTTGCTGGAACAGCAGGATGGCGAAGCCCAGCACCAGCAGCGAGGCAATGGCGACGGCCCCGAAATAGAGGCTGCGGCGCCGCTCGAAGCGGCCCATCGCGTGATCCGAGTTTATGCCGACCACCGCCACCAGCGCGTAGCGCGGCATGTCGCGGAAGCTGTAGGCGCGCTCGATGGTGTCGTAGGGGCGCTTCAGCAGCACTTCTTCGGGCAGGCGCAGCTGGTCCGGCGAGGGCACGAAATCGACGGTGTCGCTGATGAACAGCTCTTCGTCTACCCGGCCCATGGAAAGGCCGGTGTCGCGGCTCAGCAGCATGGCCATGCCGCCGTCTGCCATGTGCAGGCGGTCGTAGTCTTCCACGAAGATCATGGGATCGACCAGGATCATCACGGCGCCTGCAAAGCCGCCCTTGGCGTCATCGAGGCGGCGCGAAATCTGGATCTGCCACTTCTTGCTGATCGGGTCCACCATGGGGTGCGTCACCAGCGCCGTATCGAGCGTGCTGGTGCTGAGGGTGCGGAAGAAGTTCTGGTCGCCCACCGCAGGGGGAAAGGCGCCATGGATGCTGTCCACCAGTTTGCCCCGCGCGTCATACAGCGCAATCGGCAGTTCCAGCTTGGAGGGCATCAGCGAATCGAGCAGGCCATTGCGGCGGGTGAACTCGGGCAGGCGCAGGGTGCCCTCGGTTTCCTCGAACTTCAGTTTGAAGAGCTGGGTGGCGTGGTCGGTCTGGCGCAGCAGGTGGCTGGCGTTTTCGGCCATGGTGCGGGCCAGGGCATGGCTATGCAGCACCGCCTCGTAATGGGCGCTCTGGCGCTCCTGGCTCACCTGCCAGGCAACGGCGGCCCACATCGATACCAGCAGCACCAGAGTAAATCCAGGCAGCAGTACCGCCCGATACACTTTTTGTACTACCCGATGGACCGTCATCATTGTGGCGAGCCTTTATAAGTTCCTGAAGTGTATTTTGCCTGTAATTAACGCCCTTGGCATCTCCTTCACCAAGAAAATTGGAGAAACGTCGGGAAAGCGACAGAATCTTTATTAGAATAGCCACGCCCCCTACTAAAGGATGCCACTTTTGAGCGATTTCCATTTCTCCCTGCCTGCGGCGCGCGCCCTGCACCTGGCCGCGCAGGGCCTGCTGCAGCCGCGCCGCCGCAAGGCGGTGAAGGCCGACGTGCTGGATGCCATCCGCCACCTTGGCGTGCTGCAGATCGACACCATCCATGTGGTGGCGCGCAGCCCCTACCTGGTGTTGTGGAGCCGCCTGGGAGACTATCCGCTGCCGTGGCTGGAGGAGCTGCTGGCCGAGGGCGCGCTGTTCGAATACTGGGCGCATGAGGCCTGCTTCGTGCCGATCGAGGACTACCGCCTGCTGCGCCACCGCATGCTTAATCCCGGCGCCATGGGCTGGAAGTATTCCGAGCGCTGGATGCGCGAACACAAGGCCGATGTGGAAGCCTTGCTGGAGCATGTGCGGGCCAAGGGGCCGGTGCGTTCCTCGGACTTTGAACGCAAGGATGGCAAGGGCGGCGGCTGGTGGGAATGGAAACCGGAAAAGCGCACGCTGGAAGTGCTGTTCACCGCGGGCCAGCTGATGATTGCGCGCCGCCAGAACTTCCAGCGTGTGTATGACATCGCCAGCCGCGTGCTGCCGGATTGGGACGACAGCCAGCTGCCCACTGGCGAAGAGACGCAGCGCGAGCTGGCCCTGAAAACGGTACGCGCTCTCGGCCTGTCGAAAGCGGCATGGATTGCAGACTACTACCGCACCCGGCCGCCGCGCCCCCAGCCGGAGCCGCTGGTGGAACAGGGCCTGCTGCTGCGCGGCCGCGTGGAAGGCTGGAAGGAGCCGGTCTACATCCATCCCGACCTGGCGGGCCTGGCCCAGATGGCGCAGGATGGGACATTGGTCCCGAGCGCTACCACGGTGCTGTCGCCTTTCGACCCCGTTGTCTGGGACCGGCGCCGCGCACAGGAGCTGTTCGGCTTCGATTACCGGCTGGAGTGCTACACGCCCGCCGAGAAGCGGCGCTACGGCTACTTCACGCTGCCCATCCTGCGCCGCGGCGCGCTGGTGGGGCGGGTGGATGCCAAGGCCCACCGCAAGGAAGGCATTTTCGAACTCAAGGCGCTGACGCTGGAGCCGGGCGTGAAGACCAGCGAGCGCTTCGTGCGCGACGTGGCGGCGGCCGTGCAGCGCTGCGCCAACTGGCACCAATGCTCGCAGGTGCAGGTGGTGCGCAGCGAGCCCGCCGCCTTCGGCGCTGCGCTGCAGTCCGCGCTGGATGGGGAGGCGATGGCAGCATGAAGCTCCCACACGCACCCCAGCACATCGTCGGGCCAGGCGGCATGCCCGCGCTGGGCCGTTTTGCCGGCATGGCGGAGAGCTTCGACTGGGCCTCGCTGGCGCCGCCCCATCTGCGCGGCGCGCTGTGGCGGCGCTTACACCACAAGAAATGGCATTACCTTGCGCTGGTGAGCGAGCAGGTATTGTGCGCCGTCGCCATCGTGGACGTGGGCTGGACCAGCACCTGTTTCGCCTATGCCTTCGACCGCTCCGATGGCGACATGATGGCCAACTTCTCGCAGGACGGCCGCCTGTTCGGCCACTCGGCAAAGATTGCGGACCACGCGGGCGGCAGCAGCAGCTTCACCACCCGCAGCACAAAGATCCGCATCGATGCGCTGGAAGGAGGGCGCTACCGCCTCGAACTGGCCAGCCCCTGGCTGGAAATCGATGCCGAATTCGGGCCGCCTGCCGCACCGCTGCTGCTGGCAACGGGACCGGTAAAGGGCGGGTCTATCCACGCCACGCAGAAATCGCCCGGCATGCCTTTGAGTGGCGAGGTGCGTACCTGGCGCGATGAATATTCGCTGGACGGCGGCGTGGCCAGCTTCGATTATTCGAATGGTCTGCTGGCGCGCGAAACTTCGTGGAAGTGGGCCTCGGCGCACAGCCTGGACCTGGGCTTCAACCTGCAGTCCGGCTATTTCGGCGGCCACGAGAACGCGCTGTGGCTGGATGGCGAACTGATTCCGCTGGCGCCCGCGCATTTCATCTATGACCAGAAAGACCCGCTCGAACCCTGGCACATCTTCACGGAAGACGACCAGCTGGACCTGATCTTCACGCCGGAAACCGCGCGCCGCCAGGACCGCAAGATGGTGGTGGCGGCCAGCCGCTATGTGCAGCCGGTCGGCACCTTCAGCGGCTGGGTGCGGGAAACGCCGGAAGCCCCGCGTCGCATCGTGAGCGGGCTGGCCGGCGTGACGGAAGACCACTACTCACGCTGGTGACAAAGCCATGACCATCCGCCACCTGGACAAACTGTTCGAACCGCGCACGGTTGCTGTGATCGGTGCTTCGCAGGCGGCCGGGCGCATCGGCACCACGGTCCTGAACAATATGGCGGGCAGCGGTTTCGCGGGCGCGCTGTGGCCGGTCAACCCCAAGTACGAGGAGCTGCTGGGCATTCCCTGCTACAGCCGCGTGAGTGCTCTACCTGCCGCGCCGGACCTGGCCGTGATCTGCACGCCGCCCGATACGGTGCCGGGCCTGGTCGCCGACCTTGGCGCGCGCGGCACGCGTGCCGCTGTAGTGCTGACGGCGCTGCCGCCCGCAACGCGCAGCGCCATGCTGAAGGCGGCCAGGCCGCACCTGCTGCGGATACTGGGGCCGGGCGGCATCGGCCTTGTGTCGCCGCTGGCGGGCGTGAATGCCAGCGTGGCGCATGTGGGCGCGAAGGCAGGGCACACGGCCTTCATTTCGCAGTCCGGCATGCTGATGACGGCGGTGCTGGATTACGCGCGGCTCCACAACATCGGCTTCTCGCGCGTGGTGTCGCTGGGCGAGGGCGGCGATATCGACCTGGGCGACCTGCTGGACTTCCTGGCGGGCGACGCCGATACGAGCGCCATCATCATGCACATGGAGTCGGTGGTCTGTGCGCGCAAATTCATGTCGGCCGCGCGGCTGGCGGCGCGCGGCAAGCCGGTGGTGGTGCTGAAGTCCGGACGGGATGCGGGCGACCGCGTGATCGATGCCGCGATCCGGCGCGCGGGCATGCTGCGCGTGCTGTCTTCGGCCGACCTGTTCGATGCCGTGGAGACGGTGGCGCGGGCGCGGCCCCTGCGTGGCGAGCGGCTGGGCGTGATGAGCAACGGCACCAGCCTCGGTTTGCTGGCCAGCGATGCACTGGCTGCCATCGGCGGCAAGCTGGCCGAATTCTCTCCCGCGACATTAAAGCAGCTGAAGCCGCACCTGCCACCGGGCGGCGTGGCAGGCAATCCCCTCGATATCGGCGTGGCGGCGGATGCGGAACGGCACGCAGCCGCGCTGCAGGCCCTGCTCGACGCGCCGGAGGCGGATGCGCTGCTGCTGATTCACGCGCCCACGTCCGCTGCGGGCAGCACCGAGGTGGCGCAGCGCCTCGCGCCCATGCTGGCGAACACGCAGCGCAGCGTGCTGTCCTGCTGGCTGGGCGGCAGCGGCGTGGCTGATGCGCGCGCCGTGTTCGCAGCGGCGGGCCTGCCCGCCTACGACACGCCGGAAAAAGCAGTGCGCGCCTTCCGCCAGATCGTGCAGTATCACCGCAACCAGGCCTTGCTGATCGAAGTGCCGGCGCACGCGCCGCTGGCGCAGCGTCCGGAGCGCCAGGCGGCACGCAGCATCGTGGCTGCGGCGCTGGCCGCGCGCCGCACGGCGCTCACGGAAGAGGAGGGCCGCGCAGTCTTCGGCGCCTATGGCATCGCGCTCGCCGCCGGGCGGCCGGCAGCGCCGGATATGCTGACGGCAGCACCGGCCGTGTCCGCGCCAGCCACATCTACGGCGCCAGCGGTACGCGCGGCATCCGGCGCAGCCGTGGCACCGGCAGGCGCCGTCTCCACCGTACCGCTTGCGCCCTCGGCAGCACGCGCCGCAGCGGCCGGGCCGGACGCGCTCGCGCTGCGTATCGCAGTGGAAGCCGATCCCGTCTTCGGACCCGTCATCGTCTTCGGCCTGGCGGGCGACGCAGGCCGTGTGCTGGACGACGGCGCCGTGGGCCTGCCTCCGCTGAACATGGTGCTGGCGCGCGACATCGTGCGCCGCTCCCGCGCGGGCAAGCTGCTGGCGCACGATGCTGACGCAATCTGCCACGCCCTGATCGCTGTCGCCGAACTGGTGGCCGACCTGCCGGAAGTCGCCAGCCTGGCCATTGAACCGTTCACCATCGCGGACGGCGCCGTGCACGCCCGCGCAGCCAGCATCGCCATCGGCCCGCCGCGCCCCGAACAGGCGATGGCGATCCGTCCCTATCCGCAGGAGCTGGAAGAAACGGCCAGCTGGAAGCAGGGCACGCTGCTGCTGCGCCCGATCCGGCCGGAAGACGCTGCCGCCCATGTGCGCTTCTTTGCCGCGGTGCACCCGGACGACGTGCGCCTGCGCTTCTTCACGGCGATGAAGGAGTTGCCGCCCGCCCAGCTGGCCCGCCTGACCCAGATCGACTATGACCGCGCCATGGCATTTATTGCAACACGCGACGATGCGCATGGCGAGCCGGAAACCCTGGGCGTGGTGCGCGCTGTCGCCGATCCTGACAATCAGCGCGCCGAATTTGCCATCCTGATCCGTTCAGACCTGAAAGGACAGGGCCTGGGAAGCGTTCTGTTCGGAAAACTTGTTCAGTATCTCCGCAGCCGGGGTACGCATTATCTGACCGGGGAAGCGCTGGCCGAAAACACCGGCGTGCAGCAGCTGGTGCGGCGTTTTGGCGGCACCGTCAGCGCCTCGGCCGAGGCCGGAATGGTCGATCTTCTGCTTGATTTACAGGCGAAATCATCCTAACTTGGTAGGACTCCGCCGAGGTTTCAGCCTTGAGCAAAGTCAAAGTGGCCTTGTCGGGCGTCTTTACACTTGAACTTCCTTTTCGCCGCAGTGTCATCTGGGAGTCAGAATGTTAACGGCCACTTACACGCTGGTTGCGCTGTCCGTTGAGCAGGCAAGTGTGCGTCTCAGTCTTCAATCCTTTCAAAAGAGTATCCAGTCCATGGTCACGCGCCAGCAGACGCTGACGCTGTCCCAGCTTGAGCAGGCTTGCGAGATGCTGGAACAGCTGTACCAGGCCTGCAACTGGCGCAAGGTCGAGCTTTACCTCATTCCTGCCGTGCGCCAGGCCACCGAACGGGCCGACCGCCTGCTGGAAGAGCTGAGCCGCCTGAACCAGAGCGCGCTGGCCCTGATCCGCCGCGTGAAAGCCCAGGTGGACGCCATTGGCGCCAGCGGCCAGGCCCAGGCCGCCGCCATCGGCGAAGCCATCGACACGTTCTGCCAGGCCCTGCTCAAGCGGCTGGAGAAAGAGGAACAGGAACTGTTCGGCATTGCCCGCACCGTGATCGGCGGCGAAGCCTGGTTCAACATCGCGAACCAGCTGCTCACCCACGATGCCGAGGTGGCGGAGGCGCGCCGTGCGGCGCAGCCCGGCCAGGCACCCCGTGCCGCCGAGCCCATCGCCCTGTTGCCCCGTTCTGCCCCGGCCGCGGGCGCCATCCAGGCCATGGATATCCGCGTTCCCGACTTGCATTTCCGCCGCCGCCATCGTTCGCTGCAGCGCGCTGCGGCCGAATAGCTTGTCTGCCGCCGCGAAAAACGGCGCTGCGCTATGATGGCGGTTTTGATCCATCCATAGCCCATCATGTTCGAATTCCTCCGCAAACGACCTGGCGACCCTCCCGGCACGGAAGGGGAGGCCGAACAGCCTGCCGCACATGAGGCCGGAGGGGATGCGGCGGCCCGGCGCGCCCTGCAGGTTGAGCAGGCCCGCGCCCTGGCCGGGAACGAGCCCGCCGCGCTGGAGCTCATCTTCAACAGCGAATTTGCCGACGTACGCCTGGCTGCGGCCGAACACGTACAGTCGCAGGAGGCGCTGCAGGCCGTGCAGCAGGCGGTGCGCAATTCCGACCGCCGGGTTGCCAAGCTGGTGCAGGGACGGCTGGACGCGATCCGCCATCAGCAGGCCGAACAGCGCCAGGCGGAACACACCATCACCGTCGCGCAAAAAATGTTGCAAGATGAGAAGCTCGCGCCAAACCACGTTGCGGACCTGGACCGCCAGTGGAAGGTGATTGCCGCACCGCCGGAACTGGCTGCGCAGTTTGGCGAGCTGCGCGTCGCGCTCGCGGCCCGGCTGGAAGCCCAGGTGGCCCTGCAGCGCCAGATGATCGACGCCCTGGGCCAGCTGCGCCAGCTGGCGCCGGGCGAGGGCGCCGAAGCGGAATTCAGGCGCATCGCCGATGAACACGCCGCCCACCTGGCTTCGGCGGAGCGCGCCTCCCTGCCGCGCCACCTGCTGAACGATTTCACGCAAGCACTGGACGCTGCCCAGGCCAGGCTGGCCCGGCCGGTGGAAGCGCCTGCGCCGGCTGCAGCGGTGGCCGAACACGCGCCCGCGGCCGAAGTCGCCCCGGCCGAACCGGTGCGCCCCCAGCGCGAACGCAACAAGCCTTCGCCCGCCGACAAGGAAGCCAACCAGCGCTTCATGGCCATGGTGGACCAGATGGAAGCGGCGCTGAACCAGGGCCAGCTGCATATTGCAGCCGACCTCGACAAGGCACTGAAAGATACCCGCACCGGCCGCCTGAGCCCGCAGCAGGCCGACCGCCTGAGCCATGTGCGTGCCGAACTGAAGCGGCTGGGCGACTGGGCGCGCTGGAGCGGCAATGTGTCGCGCGAGGAAATGGTGCACGCCGTCGAGCAATTGCCGGCACAGCAGCTGCCGATGAGCGAGCTGGCCCGCAAGGTGGGCAGCATGCGCGAGCGCTGGAAGGCGCTGGATGGCGTGTCCGGCCCTGCGCCCAAGAGCCTGTGGGAAAAATTCGATGCCGCCTGCACGGCGGCCTATGCGCCCGCCGCCGCCCACTTCAAGCACCTGGCCGAAGAGCGCCATGGCAATGCGGCCAAGGCACAGGCCCTGGTCGATGAAGTACAGGCCCTGATCGCGGCCAGCCCGGCGGCGCGCGAGGACTGGCGCGGCATCGCCTCGGCCTCGCAGCGCCTGCGCCAGGCCTGGAGCCGCCTCGGCACCATTGACCGCAAGGAAAAGAAAAAGCTGGATACCGCTTTCGGCAAGGCCATGGAAACGCTGATGGCGCCACTGGAAGAACAGCGCAAGATCGAGGTGGCGCGGCGCGAACAGCTGATCGAGGAGGTGGGCAAGCTCAACCCGGCCGACCGCCACACAGTGGATACGCTGCGCGGCCTGCAGCAAAGCTGGCAGACGCACGCCAAGGCGCTGCCGCTGGAGCGCAAGGCGGAGCAGGCCCTGTGGCAGAAATTCCGCGCCGCCTGCGATGCTGTATTTGCCCAGCGCAAGGAATCGGCGCACGCCGCCGATCATGAACGCAAGGCGCACCTGCATGCGCGCGAAGCCATCTGCGCCAGCCTGGAGAACGCCACCTTCGAGGGCGACGATAAGGCCGTGCAGGCCGCCATCAGCAAGGCCCTGCGCGATGCCGCCAGCGCCTGGCAGGCGTCCGGCACCGTGCCGCGCGCCGCCGAGCAGCGCATCGAACAGCGCTACAAGGCCGCTGTCGCGGGCCTGCATGCCCAGGCCGACGCCATCCGCAAACGGGCGGGTGCAGCCCAGGCCAATGCCATGCGCGACAAGCTGCGCCTCACGCAGGCGCTGGAGAATGCCATTGCTGCACCGGACGCCATCGACGCTGCGGACTGGAGCGCACGCTGGCAAGCGCTGCCGCCGCTGGCGAACGACTATGAGCGCACCTTGCGCACCCGTTTCGATGCGGCCCTGAAAGCCGCTGAGGGCGAGCCCAGCGAGCGCGCCGCCTACGCGGGTGAGCTGGAAGCGAACCGCCAGCGCCTGCTGTCCGAAGTGCTGCGGCTGGAAATCGTGGCCGGTATCGACAGCGGCGCCGAGTTCGCGCGCGACCGCCTCAAGATGCAGGTGGAAGTGCTGCAGAGCTCGCTCAAATCGGGCCAGAAACCGGCCAGCCAGGCCGCCCAGTTCCAGCAGCTGTGCGCCATGCCGGCGCTGGTAGACGACCGCACGGCCAGCCGCATCGAACAGCTGTTCCGCCGCATTGGCGCTTCGGAGGGCAAATGAACCGTGTACGGATCCAGCAGGCCGACTTCGACCTCTCGCATGAGGTTGCCCAATTGCGCGCCGGACGGGGCAAGGTTGGCGCTATCGTTAGTTTTGTCGGCACCGTGCGCGACCTGAACGATGGCGCCGACGTGACGGAACTGGAGCTGGAGCATTATCCCGGCATGACAGAGCAGGCCATCGAGGCCATTATCGTGCAGGCGGAGAAGCGCTGGCCCATCATGGGCGCGCAGGTCATCCACCGCATCGGCCCGCTCAAGCCCCTGGACCAGATCGTGCTGGTTGCTGTGACAGCCGCCCACCGTGGCGAGGCGTTCTCGGCCTGCGAGTTCATCATGGACTACCTGAAGACCGAAGCCCCGTTCTGGAAGAAGGAGCAGGTTCCGGGCGGCCGCCGCTGGGTGGACGCCCGCAGCAGCGACGATGCTGCCCTGAAAAAGTGGGAATAGGATTTTGTGACGGAGCTCACAAATCTCTCTTGAAATGTGGTCGCGCATCCATATTTGTCGGTAAGATAAATTAGGGAGGCACGAATGCGTCAAGACAAACTCACAACAAAACTGCAGGAAGCGCTCGCCGACGCCCAGAGCCTGGCCGTGGGCAATGACAACCCCTATATCGAACCGCTGCACCTGCTGTCGGCCCTGATGAACCAGGACGACGGCGGCGCGCGCTCGCTGATGCAGCGCGCCGGCGTCAATATCGGCGGCCTCAGCAACGCGCTGAAGGCGGGCCTGGAGCGCCTGCCCAAGGTGTCCGGCACCGCCGGCAATGTGCAGGTGAGCCGCGAGTTCGTGGCCATGCTGAACCTGGCCGACAAGGAAGCGCAGAAGCGCAACGACCAGTTCGTGTCCAGCGAAATGGTGCTGCTGGCACTGACCGACGACAAATCGGACGCGGGCCGCCTGGCACGCGAGAACGGCCTCACCCGCAAGTCGCTGGAAGCGGCCATCGATACCGTCCGCGGCGGCAACAAGGTGGATTCGGCCGAAGCCGAAGGCCAGCGCGAGGCCCTGAAAAAGTACACGCTGGACCTGACCGAGCGCGCCCGCATGGGCAAGCTGGACCCCGTGATCGGCCGCGACGACGAGATCCGCCGCGCCATCCAGGTGCTGCAGCGCCGTACCAAGAACAACCCTGTGCTGATCGGCGAACCGGGCGTGGGCAAGACCGCCATCGTGGAAGGCCTGGCCCAGCGCATCGTCAACAACGAGGTGCCGGATTCACTGCGCGGCAAGCGTGTGCTGTCGCTGGACATGGCGGCGCTGCTGGCAGGCGCCAAGTTCCGCGGCGAGTTCGAGGAACGCCTGAAAGCCGTGCTGAACGAGCTGGCCAAGGATGAAGGCCAGACCATCGTCTTCATCGACGAACTGCACACCATGGTGGGCGCGGGCAAGGCCGAAGGCGCCATGGATGCGGGCAATATGCTGAAGCCTGCGCTGGCGCGCGGCGAGCTGCACTGCCTCGGCGCGACCACGCTGGACGAGTACCGCAAATACATCGAGAAGGATGCCGCGCTGGAGCGCCGTTTCCAGAAGATCCTGGTGGACGAGCCGAGCGTGGAGGCCACCATCGCCATCCTGCGCGGCTTGCAGGACAAATATGAGCTGCACCACAAGGTGGAGATCACCGACCCCGCCATCATCGCGGCGGCCGAACTGTCGCACCGCTACATCACGGACCGCTTCCTGCCCGACAAGGCGATCGACCTGATCGACGAAGCGGCGTCCAAGATCAAGATCGAGATCGACTCCAAGCCGGAGGTGATGGACAAGCTGGAACGCCGCCTGATCCAGCTGAAGATCGAGAAGGAAGCCGTGAAGAAGGAAAAGGACGAGGCCTCGCGCCGCCGCCTGGACCTGATCGATGAAGAGATCGCGAAGCTGCAGCGCGAGTACAACGACTACGAGGAAGTGCTGAAGGCCGAGAAGGCCAATGTGCAGGGCACCACGCATATCAAGGAAGAAATCGAGCGTATCCGCCTGCAGATGGAAGAGGCTACGCGCGCTTCCAACTGGCAGCGCGTGTCCGAGCTGCAGTATGGCCGCCTGCCGGAGCTGGAGGCGCAGCTGAAGCACGCGGAAACCGCAGGCGCAGGCGCCGATGCGGACAAGCCGAAACTGCTGCGCACCCAGGTGGGCGCAGAGGAAATCGCGGAAGTGGTGTCGCGTGCTACCGGCATTCCCGTGTCGCGCATGATGCAGGGCGAGCGCGACAAGCTGCTGCACATCGAAGAGAAGCTGCATGAGCGCGTGGTGGGGCAGGACGAAGCGATCAACGCGGTGGCCGACGCCATCCGCCGTTCACGCGCGGGCCTGTCCGATCCGAACCGTCCGTATGGCTCCTTCATGTTCCTCGGCCCGACCGGCGTCGGCAAGACGGAACTGACCAAGGCGCTGGCAGGCTTCCTGTTCGATTCGGAAGATTCGCTGATCCGCATCGACATGAGCGAGTTCATGGAAAAGCATTCGGTGGCCCGCCTGATCGGCGCGCCGCCCGGCTATGTGGGCTACGACGAAGGCGGCTACCTGACGGAAGCCGTGCGCCGCAAGCCTTACAGCGTGATCCTGCTGGACGAAGTGGAGAAGGCACACCACGACGTGTTCAATGTGCTGCTGCAGGTGCTGGACGACGGCCGCATGACGGATGGCCAGGGCCGCACGGTGGACTTCAAGAACACGGTGGTCATCATGACTTCCAACCTGGGTTCGCACAAGATCCAGTCGATGGACGAATCCGATCCGGCGGTCGTCAAGCTGGCGGTGATGGCCGAAGTGCGTTCGCACTTCCGCCCGGAGTTCATCAACCGCATCGATGAAATCGTGGTGTTCCATGGCCTGGACGACAAGAACATCGGCTCGATCGCGAAGATCCAGCTGAAGATCCTGGAAGACCGCCTGAAGCGCATGGACATGGGCCTGGAGATCAGCGACGCCGCTCTGCAGAAGATTGCCGAAGCGGGCTACGATCCGGTGTATGGCGCACGTCCGCTCAAGCGCGCCATCCAGCAGCAGATCGAGAATCCGCTATCCAAGCTGATTCTGGAGGGCCGCTTTGGTCCGAAGGACACCATCCGCATCGATGCGCGCAATGGCTCGCTGGTGTTTGATGCGGAGGGCAAAGAGGAGTTCGTGCAGCGCTAGCCGTATCAGGCTGCGAATTTATGCTGCAGTATCGCGCCGCCGTGCTCTCCGGAGTACGGCGGCGTTTTCCATTGAGGCCAGCAGCTGGCTGGCCGCCTGCAGGTCCGCCGTGCCGAAACCTTCGCTGAAACGCGCCAGCACGCCGTCCAGCAGTTCGCAGGCCGCCTCGGTGCTGCCTTCGCCATGCCATAAGGCGGACAGCGACGCGGCGCAGCGCAGTTCCCAGGCCAGCGCACCCTGGCTGCGCGCCAGTTCCAGCGCCTGGCGGTAAAGGTGGCCTGCGCGGCGCGCGGCGCCGGTCTGGCCGTCCGCCAGCGCGGCATCGCCTTGCACGCGCAGCACCTCGGCCGCGCACCAGCCGGCCTGGCCGGCTTCCACGCGGCCCACGGTTTCCGCATCGAGATAGTGGCCGTCGAGGGTGAGCAGGGTTTCGATCTGCGGCCCGCGGCGCGGGCTGTGGTGCTGCGGACCCGCTGCGGGCGGCTGCCCCGCCAGCAGCGCTTCATACCGCTCGCCCCAGGCATTCCAGTAAGGATGCGAGCGTTCCCCATTCAGCTCGGCCAGCGCTTGCAGCGCGGCCGCGGCAGCCGCGCGTTCGCCGTTCCACCAGGCGACAGGGAAGGCGGCAGCGGTCAGCGCATAGCATTCGGAGATACGGTCGCCGGTGTTGCGCGCACGGGCTACGGCGGCATCGGCAAGCTGCTGCGCCTGTTCCGGATAGCCCTGCAGCCAGCGCGCACGCGCCAGTACTACGCCGGCGGCCACGTACTGGTCGTAGTGCACGGCGCTGGCGCGCATGCGGCGCTGCGCTGGCTGGCGCTGGCGCATCACCTGCTGCGCCAGGCGCTCGGCGCCGCGCTGGTCGCCGGACAGGTGCAGCGACATCGCCGTCACGCGGTCGTGCGCCAGCTGTGCCTCGCGCGAACCGGCGTAGCGGATGCTGGCCTGGAAGCGTTCGCCCAGTTGCAGTGCCGCCGCATAGTCGCCCGCCATCACGAAGTCGGAGCACAGGCCGGAAAAGGCCAGCGCCAGCTGGTGCAGGTCGCCATTGGCTTCGGCAATCGCAAAAGCGCGCGCGAAGGCGGCCGCCGAAGCATCGCCGCCATGCAGGTGGAACAGGGCATTGCCCAGCGCACCGCACAGCTTCATCTCGGTGAGAGGATCGCTATCTGCGCCTTGCGCCACGCGCTCCAGCGCCATCTCAAGCCACTGGCGCTGTTCGTCGAGCAGCAGCATTTCCACCCACAGCAGGCCGGAGGCCAGCAGCAGGGCCGTGCCTGCGCCTGCATCCCCCTGTGGCCCGAAGCACCATGCCAGCGCGCTGCGCACATTCGGCAGCATGGGTGCATAGCGCTTGCGCCACACGTCGGCCGGCTGGCATTGCCAGTCCGCTTCGAGCTGTTCGAGTTGCCTGATGCAGGCCTGCACGAAGTGCGCATGGGCGGCCTGCGCCTCCGCCGCGTCGGCCAGGCGCTGGCGGCCATACAGGGCCACGCTATCCGGCAACCCGCACACCAGCGTGTCGCTGCCCTTGCAGGTGTAGAGCAGGGAACGCGCGCTCAGGCTGACGATGGCGTCTTCGATTGCGGTGGCCGAAAGGCCCGCACCCTGCATGGCCGCACAGGCCATCGGAATGTCGAAGGGGCTGCGCCACAGGGACAGCCGCTGCAGCACGCGCTGTTCGGTTTCCGTCAGCGTGCGGTAGCTCCAGTCCAGCGACGCGAGCAGGCTTTGCTGGCGCGGCGGGGCAGTACGGCGGCCACGGTTCAGGAGCTGGAAGCGCTCGTCCAGCCTGGCGGCCAGTTCCTGCACGCTGAACAGGTCAACCCGTGCTGCCGCCAGTTCAATTGCCAGCGGCAGGCCATCCAGCGCGCTGCAAAGCTGCCGCAGCGGCCCCACGTCTTCATCGCGCAGTACGAAGCCATTGCGCACCGCGCCCGCCCGCTCGGCGAACAGCGCAGCGGCTGGCCAGCGCAGGGCATCATGCGCTGTGCTCACAGTGGGCGGCGGCAGCTGCAGGCCGGGCAGGCGCTGCACCCACTCATCGGCGGCGCGCAGCGCTTCGCGGCTGGTGGCGAGAATGCGCAGCTGCGGCGCATGCTGCAAGGCCTGCTCGGCAAATTGCGCGGCGCTGTCGATCACATGTTCGCAGTTATCGAGAACGAGCAGCAGCGAGCGTTCGCGCAGGTGCTGCAGCACGGCCGGCAGGGCCTGCACGCCGATGCCGAGCGCCAGCGCGACGGCAGGCACCAGGCGGCCCGGCGCGCCCACGGCAGAGAGGTCTACGAAGCAGAAGGGCAGGCGGGGCGCCAGTGCATGGGCGGCCGCCAGGGCAAGGGCCGTCTTGCCGGCGCCGCCGGCGCCCACCAGCGATACCAGGCGGTGCTTCTGCAGGTGTTCACTGAGCTGCGCCAGGGCTTCATCGCGGCCAGCCAGCGTGCTGAGGGTGATCGGCCAGCCCGCGCGCGCCGCAGCCGGGCTGGCAGCCTGGCGGCGCTGTACCGGAGCGATGAAGCAATAGCCGCGGCCTGCCACGTTTTCGATATAGCGCTGTTCGCGCCCGCAGCGCAGCACCTTGCGCAGGGCTGCCACATGCACGCGCAGGTTGGCTTCTTCCACTACCGTATCCGGCCACACACGCGCCATCAGTTCGCCTTTGCCAATAGTCTCGCCAGCCCTTTCCAGCAGGGTGGCCAGGATGTCGAAGGCGCGTGAACCGAGCTTGAGCTGCTGGTCGCCTTCCAGCAGCACACGCTGGAAAGGGAGCAGGCGGAACGAGCCGAATGACACGCAATGCTCTGACGACTCGTGTTCGGGGAGTGTCATGCCGTGATCTCTCTCAGTGGATCTGCGCGTGTTGCTTTTTTGATTGGCCCGATTCTATCTGAGGAAGATTACAGGAGGCTGACAACAGGAAAACGTTTTACGGGAGGTCGCGCTCCGCGAAATCCTCCACCTCGTACTGGTCCAGGAAACGTTCCGGCGCCCGTCCGGCGCCGAAGCGGATGCTCGCCAGGCCATCCATCTGCTCGATCACGCGGCGCACATAGGCGCCCAGCGACTGGCGCGTGGTGCATTTCTGGCGCATCGGATACAGGCCGCTCAGTTCGAAACCATCGAGATAAACGATTTCAAACTCGCAGGCGGGCTGGTCGCGCTTGCCGGTGGCCCAGGATTTGAGCAGGCGGTCGGCGGCCACGAAGGAGCCCAGTACCGCCATGGTGTGGGCCGCGCTCTGGCGAATGCGGATTTTGGCGACGCCAACCTTCTCGCCGCTGCACAAGGCCGGCGTATGAAGCGAGGGGACGCGCTGCGGGAGGCACATGGTAGTCATGATCGGTCTCGTAGTGTTGGTGACTAGGTGACGTTTCTGATTGTAGGAGTGGGCACTGCCTGCGAGCGAATTAATCCTTGTAAAGCCTTGTTAACTGCGGTGGAAGATTCTGAAAAAACACGGGCCGCTGAAGGCGTGCGATGGCTTCGGCGGCCGTGGCCGGGGTCTGGCATGGGGCGGCGCTGAAACTGTTGATGGCCACATGGCCCGTCATGCGTTCCAGCAGTGGCAGGAGACGCCCGGCCAGCGCCAGGTCGGCCGCATCGCTGTCGCGCAGGTGCAGGGCCGCCATGGGCTGGCGCCGCAGGATGCGCGCCACGGCCAGCATCTGCCCGGCGTCCGCACAGCGCAGCAGCAGGCCCGCCGGACCCGGGCGCTCTTCGGCCAGTTGCGGGGAGCCAAGCAGGGCGCCTGCCTCCGCTTCCGCGAACATGGCGCGCGCGCCGGAGGGGGCATCGGCCGGTTCCGCGCCTTGCGCCAGCAAGTCCACCTGCGCATCGTTCAGCAGGCGGTCCACGCTGCCCCGGTGGTAGCAGCTGATGCTGTAATTCGCCATGGCCACCGGCGGCATGGACGATACCGTGTCCATGATGGCTTCACGCAGGTCGATGAAGCCCGGTCCCTCGATCGCCACCACCAGGCTGGTTTTATGGGCCTGGTGCAGGCCGGGCGGCATGAACTGGCGCAGCAGCTGCTGGCCCAGGTACTCGGCCCGAGTGTTCAGCGCGGCCGGCAGGATGAAGACGGGATTGCTGCCGGGGAGCTGGCCCAGCACGGGAATCGGGTCGGCGCGTTCCAGCGCCGCGTGCTGGTAGCGCAGGCCGTCAAAGCGGCTGCCGTCATACAGCGCGCCGCGGATGGCGGGATGCGCCAGCAGGGTTTCCGCGCTGCCGGGATGGTCGTCCAGCATCTGGTACAGGCCTGCGGGCATGCTGCAGTCGGCCAGCGCATGCTGCACCAGTCCGCCGACCAGGGCGCTGCAGCGCGGATGCAGGTGATGCCGCAGGGTTACGACGGCGCAGCCGGCGGCCAGGGCGGCCACGGTCTGGCTGCCGGCCGCAGCGTACAGCGGCGTCAGGCAGCCATTGCCCAGGGCTGCCACCGCGCCAAGGGCGGCCTGGCACACCGAAGCGCCGGATGCCGCTTCCTCGGCGCGCAGCACGGCCGCGAAAGCCGCCAGTTCCGCCAGTGCCGCCGCATGTTCGGCATCCACCATGGCGGCGCTGCAGCCGGTATCCGCCATGGCCAGGCGGCGGATTGCGCTGCGTTCTTCATCGAGCCGCAGGGCGATGCTGTCCAGCAGGCCGGCCCGTTGCGCTGCTGTGCCACGGGCCATGGCCTCGGCGGCCTGGGCGGCGGCGTTGCAGGCCCGTTCCAGTGCCAGCCGCGCATGGCCGTCCAGCGGTGGCGGAGCCGGGCGGGCGTGGTGCGGAACGTACACTGGCTGTCCGCTGGTTGACTGTTGCTGCATAATGGTCGGAAACCTGCTGTCACAGGTGATTAATTGTTGTAAATCGCATTTACCGCGCTGTTCCATACGTTAGAATTCGCCCCCGAAAAAATCAATATTGCTTTTGAGGTAAGAGCGGCATGCAGCGTAGCGAATCCACTGTTCCCGGCCAGCCGGCCATGCCGGATGGCGCCGTGCTGTTCGGCGACTACCGCCTGGTGCCGTCGGAACGCGCCCTGCTGTTCCGTGGCCATCCGGTGCGCCTCAGCGGGCGTGCCTTCGACCTGCTGCTGGCGCTGGTGGACCATGCCGGTGCGGTGGTTGGTAAGGACGAGCTGATCGCCCGCGTGTGGCCGCGCACCTTCGTGGAAGAGGGCAACCTGCGCGTGCATATCGGTGCCTTGCGCAAGGCCCTGGGCGGCGATGCCCACAGCTATGTCGAAAACGTGGTGGGCCGGGGCTACAGCTTCGTGGCGCCGGTGCGCCATGTGCCGCATCCCGAAACGGCGCCGGAGCAGGCGTCATCTTCCGCGCCGCTGCTGCCCGCCACGCGCGCGCGCGTCATCGGCCGCGATGAGGTGCTGGACTGGCTCACCACCCAGCTGCCGGAACACCGCCTGATTACTATCGTCGGCCCGGGCGGCATGGGCAAGACCACGATTGCCGGCGCCGTCGCCAACCGCCTCGTGCAAACGTTTTCTGGCCATGTGGATTTTGCCGACCTGGCCCCGCTCACTGATGCGCGCCTGCTGCCAAGCGCCATTGCGCTGTCGCTCGGACGGCCTGCGGGCTCGAACGAATCGCTCGATACGCTGATCGGCGCGCTGAAGGACCGGCATGGCCTGCTCGTGCTGGACAGCTGCGAACACCTGATCGATGCCGTAGCCGGCCTGGCGGAGCGCATCCTGCGCGAAACCAGCGGCATCTACATTCTCGCCACCAGCCGCGAACCACTGCGGGCGGAGGGCGAATGGGTGCACCGGCTGCAGCCGCTGGCGGTGCCGGCGAGTGCGGACGAAGACCTGAGCCTGGAGCAGCTGACCGCCTGTCCCGCCGTGCAGCTGTTCGTGGAGCGTGCCACTGCGGCGCTGGGCAGTTTCGTGCTTGACGCAGGCAATGCAGGCGCTGTGGCCGACATCTGCCGCCGCCTGGACGGCATTCCGCTGGCAATCGAGCTGGCCGCAGGGCGCGCCGAATTCTTCGGCGTGCAGGGCCTCGCAGCGCGGCTGGAAGACTGCTTTGCCGTGCTCACGCGCGGCCGCCGCACCGCGCTGCCGCGCCACCAGACCTTGCGCGCCACGCTGGACTGGAGCTTCGACATGCTGTCACCGGAAGACCAGGCCATGCTGTGCCGCCTGTCGGTCTTCCGTGGCAGCTTCACGCTGGATGCGGCGGCGGAAGTGGCGCATGCAGGCGCCATCGAACGCGGCGATGTATTCGAGAGCATTGCCAACCTCGCCGCCAAATCGCTGGTGGGCGTGGATGCAGGCAGCGGAATCGTCCACTACCGCCTGCTCGACACCACGCGCGCCTACGCGATGGAGAAGCTGCGCGCGGGCAGCGAGGCGCGCAGCGTGGCGCGGCGTTATGCGCGCTACTACTGCGCCCTGATGGCGAGTGCGGAAGCCGACTGGGAAGCGCTGAACCCGGCCGAGTGGCAGGCGCGCTACGGCCGCTGCATCGACCATGTGCGTGCGGCGCTGGACTGGGCTTTCGGTCCGGACGGTGAACTGGCGGCGGGCCTGGAATTGACGGCGGTGTCGGCTGCGCTCTGGTACCAGCTGTCGCTGATGGAAGAATATCGCCAGCGGCTCGACCTGGCGCTGGAGCGCAGCGCCGATACCATCGGCCTGGCGCCGCCGCTCGCCATGCGCCTGCATCTGGCGTTGGGCCACACCTTGCTCCATGTCGGCAATATGCACGACATCGACGAGCGCTCACGCAACTTCGAGCGGGCGCTGGAACTCGCAGAAGAACTGGGCGACAACGATACCGCGGTGCGCGCCCTGTGGGGCTGCTTCACCGATGCGCTGTTCCGCGGCGAGTACCGCAAGGCGCACTTCCTGACCGGGCGTTTCGGCGAACTGGCGCAGGGCGGCGATGACATGCTGCAGCTGGCATGGCGGCGCATGCAGGCGCGCGCCATGCACTACCTGGGCGACCAGCATGCAGCGCGCGGGCATGTGGATGTGCTGATGGCGCATCCCCTGAGCGGACGGCGGCGGCCGCGCGTCAACGGCTTCCAGTTCGACCAGCGCGTATCCTCGCTGGCGGTACAGGGCCGCGTGCTGTGGATGCAGGGCTATCCGGAACAGGCCATGGACGTGGCGCGGCAGGCCGTGGCGGAAGGGCTGGAGCTGGACCACAGCGTGTCGCTGTGCTTCGCCTTGCTGCTGGCCTGCCCGGTGGCCTTGTGGACCGGCGATCTGGCGGCAGCAGGCGAGTACAGCGCGCTGATGCTGGAGCGTTCGCGCCAGGGATCGCTGCCCCTGTGGCAGTTCTGGGCGCGCGCCTTCGATGCGGCGATCCAGCTGCATACGGGCAGCGGCGGCGATGGCGGCACCAGCTTCAGCGCGCTGGAACGCAGCCCCTTCTGCAGCGGCATGCACGTGGATATGCTGGCCACCCTGCACGGCGCCATGCTCACGCCGCGCGCCATCGCCCGTGCTGATGAGGGCCTTGCGGGGTGGAGCATGGCGGAGATCCTGCGCTGCTGGGGCGAAGAAGTGCTGCAGGTGGGCTCATTCACGCAGGCGGAGACCCTGTTCCGCCGCGCGCTGCTGGTGGCAAGGGAGCAGGGCGCACGCGCCTGGGAGCTGCGCGCTGCCTGCAGCCTCGCGCGTCTCGCCATCGGCAACGGCGGCGCGCCGGCGCGGCAGGAGGCCCGGCGCACATTGGCGGAAGTCTGCGATTCCTTCACCGAAGGCCGGCAGACTTACGACCTGCGCACTGCGGCGGCCTTGCTGAAAGCACTGGGCTGATCCGGCGCCTGCTGGTCCGCGAAGAAGGCCGAGGGCGTGCTGCCGAAGGTCTTGCGGAACATGGCCGTGAAAGCGGACTGGCTGGCATAGCCCAGCTGCTGCGCCACCTGCCACAAAGGCATGCCGCGCGCGATCATGGGCGCCGCGTGCGCCAGCCGCACCTGCTGCCGCCACTGGCCGAAAGTCATGCCGAGCTCCTTTTCGAACAGGCGTGCCAGCGTGCGTTCGGATGCGCCCACTTCACGCGACCAGTGCTCCAGCGTCTGCGTGGCGCCGGGACTGCCGATCAGCGCTTCGCATAAAGTCTTGAGGCGTTTGTCCTGCGGCAGCGGCACGCGGATCGGCCGTGTCGGCGCGCGTGCCAGTTCATCCAGCACCAGTTCGCCGATCAGCGCGGCGCGCTGCGGCGGCAGCTGCGGATCGCCCATGGCCGCAATCAGCTCGCGCAGCAGGCCGCTCACTTCCACCACGCGGCATTTCTCGCCATTGAACGGCTCGCGCTCCGCATGGATGCGCAGCGGCGACAGGTAAGCCGGTTCCAGCATCGTTACCTCGTGGTCGATGCCCGGCGCGATCCAGATGGCGCGCTGCGGCGGCACGATCCAGCTGCTGTTGTTGGCGTTCACGCGGATCACGCCGTTCACTGCATAGGTGAGCTGGCCCCATGGATGGCTGTGGGCACCGATCGAGGTGTCCGCGTCGAGGTTGCGCGCCGTGATGGTCACGGGCTGCTGGAGCGTGGGGCCGGGGCCGGGCATCGGGCGCAGGGTCTGCATGGCGGTTTCTCGATAAATATTGTCCTTTTATCTTAAATCAGCCGCCGCCGCTTTGCTTACACTGCTTCTTTCTACAAGGATTTTCCATGAGCTCTGACGACAACACCGTCCGGCAGGATGCCCGCGTGATCGGCCTGGTCGGCATCGCGCATGGCACCTCGCACTTCTATCACCTGATCCTGGCCGCTCTTATTCCATGGCTGAAGCCTGCCTTCAATCTCAGCTACACGGAACTGGGCATGCTGATGACGGTGTTCTTCGTGATCTCCGGCGCGGGCCAGGCCATGGCCGGTTTTGTGGTGGACCGCGTGGGTGCGCGCGCGGTGCTGTTCTTCGGCATGGCCATGCTGGGCGTGTCGGCGCTGGTGCTGTCCGGCGCCGGCAGCTACGGCGCGCTGCTGGCGGGCGCGGTGCTGGCGGGCGTGGGCAATTCCATCTTCCATCCGGCCGACTACACGCTGCTGAACCAGCGCGTGTCGCGTGCGCGGCTGGCGCACGGTTTCTCGGTGCACGGCATCAGCGGCAATATCGGCTGGGCTGCGGCGCCACTGTTCCTTACTTCGATTGCTGCTGTCCAGGGCTGGCGCTCGGCGCTGCTTTGGGCTGCACTCATTCCGTTCAGCGTGCTGTTCCTGCTATGGCTGAACAGCCAGGCGCTGCGTCCTGACCCCATCGTGCGCCATGGCGGCGGCGCGGTGGAGCAGGGCGGCACGCTGGCATTCCTGCGCCTGCCATCCGTGTGGATGTGCTTCGCCTTCTTCCTGCTCACGGCCGTTGCGCTGGGCGGCATCCAGAGTTTCGCTTCGATCAGCCTGCAGTCGCTGTACGGCATCTCGCGCGAGCTGGCTACCAGCTCCTATACGGCTTACATGCTGGCGTCGGCAGGCGGCATGCTGCTGGGCGGCTTCCTCGGCGCGGGCGCCAAGAAGCATGACCGCACTGTGGCGGTGGCCTTCGCTGCGGCAGCCCTGCTGGCGCTGGTGCTGGCGGCAGGCGCCGGTCCATCGTGGATGGCGCTGCCGCTGATGGGGATGATCGGCTTCTGCTCCGGCATTGCCGGACCTTCGCGTGACCTGATGATCCGCGCTGCGGCACCGAAGGGCGCTACGGGCCGCGTCTATGGCGTGGTGTATTCAGGGCTGGACAGCGGCCTCGCCATCGGCCCGCTGCTGTTTGGCGCGGCCATGGATGCGGGCCACCCGAGCTGGGTGTTTGCAGGCATTGCCTTTTTCCAGGCGCTGGCGATTGCGACGGCGGTCGGTGTCGGCGGCAGCACGCGCTCCGCGCAATTGCGCACCGCCTGAAGAGCCCGATTTTTCATCTTGCGGGAACGTCATTTCGCATCCTGAAATGCGCACCATTTTGGGATGCTATCCGGCTCCCATTCCGAGAAATGATGTTCCATATCATGAAAAATAATTATCAAGCTATTGATAAGTAAGGAAAAAATATTGCTCATATGTCTTATATAAGACTATTGTTGCACTGAACAATTTTGCCTAAGATGTTCTTAACGGACTTCACTTCCAACTAAGGAGAACATCATGGCAACTCGTGAACAGCAAATCGCAGCATTGCAGCAAGACTGGGACACCAATCCGCGCTGGAAAGGCGTTACCCGCACTTACTCGGCGGAAGACGTGATCCGCCTGCGCGGCTCGGTCCAGATCGAACACACGCTGGCCAAGCGCGGTGCGGAAAAACTGTGGGACCTGGTGAACAACGAGCCTTTCGTCAACGCGCTGGGCGCGCTGACCGGCAACCAGGCCATGCAGCAGGTAAAGGCCGGCCTGAAAGCGATTTACCTGTCCGGCTGGCAGGTGGCGGGCGACGCCAACCTGGCCGGCGAAATGTATCCCGACCAGTCGCTGTATCCGGCCAATTCGGTGCCGATGGTGGTCAAGCGCATCAACAACACCTTCCAGCGCGCCGACCAGATCCAGTGGTCCGAAGGCAAGGACGATATCGACTTCTTCGCCCCGATCGTGGCCGATGCGGAAGCCGGTTTCGGCGGCGTGCTGAATGCCTTCGAGCTGATGAAGTCGATGATCGAGGCGGGCGCTTCCGGCGTGCACTTTGAGGACCAGCTGGCTTCCGTGAAGAAGTGCGGCCACATGGGCGGCAAGGTGCTGGTGCCGACCCGCGAAGCCGTTGAGAAGCTGACGGCAGCCCGCCTGGCGGCCGACGTGATGGGTACCTCCACCCTGGTGATCGCCCGCACCGATGCGGAAGCGGCCGACCTGCTGACCTCCGATATCGACGACAACGACAAGGAATTCTGCACCGGCGAACGCACGGTGGAAGGCTTCTTCAAGGTCCGTCCCGGCATCGACCAGTCCATCTCGCGCGCACTGGCCTATGCGCCGTATGCGGACCTGGTGTGGTGCGAGACCGGCAAGCCGGACCTGGCCTTCGCCAAGAAATTCGCGGAAGCCGTGCACGCCAAATTCCCGGGCAAGATGCTGGCCTATAACTGCTCGCCATCCTTCAACTGGAAGAAGAATCTGGACGATGCCACCATCGCCAAATTCCAGAAAGAGCTGGGTGCGATGGGCTACAAGTTCCAGTTCATCACGCTGGCCGGTTTCCATGCGCTGAACTACGGCATGTTCAACCTGGCCCACGGCTATGCGCGCCGCCAGATGTCGGCCTTCGTGGAACTGCAGGAAGCGGAATTCGCCGCGGCGGAGAAGGGCTTCACGGCCGTGAAGCACCAGCGCGAAGTGGGAACAGGTTACTTCGATGCGGTCACGCAGACCATCCAACAAGGCCAAAGCTCCACCACCGCGCTGCATGGGTCGACCGAGGACGAGCAGTTCTTCGACAAGAAAGTAGCGTAACCCCCGACAGATGGGGACAGACCCTCATTCGCGAAGCGAATCAGGGTCTGTCCCCGAAAGCCCAGTCCGCCACCGAACACAGTTATCCGACTATGCGCGGTGATCGACCAGGGTGCCGGGGCAACCCCTTAATTGGGGACAGACCCTAAGTTTCGGCTATGCCGAAATTAGGGTCTGTCCCCAATTAAGGGGCTGCCCCATGCTTTTAGGATTTCGGTACGTGCGCCGACAGGCGCTGCTGATACTCGTCCAGGTCGCGGATGGTGCCCATGTCATCATCCACTTCCACCGTGTGCAGCTGGTGGCCCGGGGCGAAGCTGACCGTCGCTTCCACGCCGTCTTTCTTTTCGGTCAGGGACTCGCCCTGCACCGCGCCGATGATGTTGCCGGCGCCATCCGTCACAATGGTCATCTTCATGACATCCCCCCGCCTTGCAGATTGTGGAAGCAGCCACCCGCACCCTGGTTGTGGATGGCGACGAAATAATTCGTGTTGCCGTTATTGAGCTTCTGCTTGCGCTGCTGGTCGGCCAGGTGCACCGCGCCCAGGTTAGGCGTTTTCACGTCCGCCGATGCGAACTGCGTGCCGTGATCGGCGCCGTAGGTGTAGCTCCAGAAGGCCGACTGACCAGGCGCCAGGAAGGTCAGCGGACCAACGTTATTAAATGCCATGATGTCCTCCACGGAATGGACCGCACGCCGGATTGCGCGCGGCTCAGCAATCCTGGCACATCCTGCCGGGCTCGCCTTTGATCCATGTCGATATGGGATAATGATGGCTCGTTCAAGAAGAAACCCCCTATGTTCAGTTACCGCCACGCCTTCCATGCCGGCAATCATGCCGACGTCCTCAAGCATTTCGTGCAGATGCAGGTGCTTCAATACCTGAACCAGAAAGACGTCGCCTACACCTATATCGACACCCACTCCGGTGCCGGCGTGTATGCGCTGGACAGCGCCCAGGCCACCAAGAATTCCGAGTTCGATACCGGCATCGGCCCGCTGTGGGAACGTGACGACCTGCCACCTGCGCTGGCCGAATACGTGAACCTGGTGCGCGCCATGAACCCCAGCGGCAAGATGCGCTATTACCCTGGCTCGCCTTATGTGGCAGAGCAGGTGGCGCGCGAACAGGACCGATTGCGCCTGTTCGAACTGCACCCGGCCGACGCCAGGCTGCTGGACGAGAACTTCCGCAAGCTGGAGCAGCACCAGGCTGCACAGGGCCAACGTCCGGCCACGCGCGGTAAGCGTGTCATCGTGAACAAGGCAGATGGTTTCCTCGGCGTGCGCGCCTTGCTGCCGCCGCCGTCGCGCCGCGCGCTGGTGCTGTGCGATCCGCCGTATGAGGACAAGCAGGACTACAAGAAAGTGGTGGATATGCTGGCGGACTCGCTGAAGCGCTTCCCCACCGGCACCTACGCAATCTGGTACCCGGTGCTGCAGCGTATCGAGGCGCGCAACTTCGCGGAGAAGCTGAAGCGCCTGCCGGCCGCAAGCTGGCTGAATGTCACGCTGACCATTTCGACGCCCGGCCCTGACGGCTTCGGCCTGCACAGCAGCGGCATGTTCCTGCTGAATCCGCCATACACGCTGGAGCCGATTCTGAAACAGATAATGCCTTATCTTGTCAAGGTTCTGGGCCGGGACAACGGTGCCAAATTTACATTGGAGAGTGGTGAAGTGACCACATCAAAGGCAACAGCCCATAGCAAATCATAAAGATATTGCTAAAAAGTATGGGTAGGATTAGTCTTACAAGTATCTTTTCGTAAGTGAGTCCCCGCCATGATGGTCGCCGACGCTGCGTTCAACGCACCAGGTTTTGTTAATCAATTCTTCCTGGCCCGCCAGCCCATCCTCAACCGTGATCAGCGGCTGGTGGCATACGAACTGCTGTACCGCAGCGCGAACCACGCGCCGGGCGCCGAGTTTGCGGACGGCACCTCCGCCACCGCCTCGGTGATCGCCCATGCGAACGAACTCGGCATGCAGCATGTGGTGGGCGACCAGCTGGCCTTCGTCAATGTGGATGCGGCCGGCCTGATGAGCGATTTCATCGCCTTCCTGCCTCCCGATAAAGTCATTCTCGAAGTGCTGGAAACCGTTGATCCGACGCCGGAGGTGGTGGCGCGGGTCATCGAGCTGAAGGCACTCGGCTACAAATTTGCGCTGGACGACGTAGCAACCGATTGCGAAATCGTGGAGAAGCTGCAGTCGCTGGTGGATATCATCAAGGTCGACCTGAAGGCGGTGCCCCCCGGGGAACTGGCCGCGCTGACGGAATCGCTGAAGTGCCCGAACCGCAAGCTGCTGGCCGAGAAGGTGGAGACCCAGGAAGAATTCGAAGAGTGCCTGAAACTGGGCTACGAATACTTCCAGGGCTATTACTTCGCCAAACCCGCTGTGCTGAGCGGCAAAAAGATTTCGCCCTCGCAGATGGCCATCATCAAGCTGCTGGAGCTGCTGACGACCGAAGCGGAGCAGCGCGACATCGAACAGCAGGTCAAACAGGATCCACTGATCTCCGTGAACCTGCTCAAGCTGGTCAACACGCCGGGCGTGGGCGCCAGCGTGCGCATCGACTCCGTCGGCCATGCCCTGCTGGTGCTGGGACGGCGCCAGCTGCAGCGCTGGCTGCAGATTTTGCTGTATGCGCGCGGTTCCGAATTCGATTCGCCGCTGCTGCAGCTGGCCACTTCGCGCGGCAAGATGATGGAGCTGCTGATGCAGCGCCTGAATCCGCGCGACCGCGCCACGGCGGAAGTCGGCTTCACCATCGGCATCATGTCGCTGATGGATGCGCTGTTCTCCATCAAGATGGACGAACTGCTGGAGTCGATTCACGTGCCGGAAGAGGTGAGTGAGGCGCTGCTGCATCGCGCCGGCACGTTCGGCGATGTGCTGATGCTGATCGAGCTGATCGAGATGGCGCGCGGCGGCGAAGAGCTGACCAGTCTACTGGACAAGGTAGGCATCGAGCTGCCAGAGCTTTACGAGACCCAGCTCAATGCCTACGAATGGGTCAACGGCGTTTCAAGCAGCCAGTAAAAGGAAGACCGTCGGCTTCTTGTGGAAGTCCGGCGCCTTGCCTGCATCCAGCAGTCCCTTCCATTGCGCCCCTGTGCGGGTGTTGATTGTTTCCGAGGCCAGGCTGATATCGGTGGCCACGCAGATCAGCGTGGACGGCGCGCAGCCCGCCACCAGCGCTTCCAGCATCGCGGCATTGCGGTAGGGCGTCTCGATAAAGAGCTGGGTCTGCTTTTCCTTGCGTGAGCGCTCTTCCAGCTCCTTCAGGCGTTTGCTGCGCGCTGCCGCGTCGGTGGGCAGGTAGCCGTTGAAGGCGAAGCTCTGGCCGTTCAGACCGCTCGCCATGACCGCCATCAGCAGCGAGGACGGTCCCACCAGTGGGCGCACGGCGATGCCTTCCTTGTGGCACAGGCGCACCAGGTCGGCGCCGGGATCGGCCACCGCGGGCACGCCCGCTTCGGACAGCAGGCCCACGTCATGGCCCGCCTTCAGCGGCCCCAGCAGGCCCGCCAGCGCCTCTGCCTTGGTATTCACATTCAGTTCCGCAATCGCGATTTCCTGCATCGGCTTGCTGAGTGGATGCGTGCTGCCCACCAGTTTGAGAAAGGCGCGCGCCGTCTTGGCATTTTCGGCAACGAAGTGATCGAGTTGAGCGGTCAGCGCCTGCACGTATTCAGGGATGACGTGGTTCAGCGATTCGGTTTCGCCGAGGGTATTCGGGATCAGGAAAAGGGTGCCGGGCATGATTACACGTTAAAGAATTGAACGCCGGCCTTGCGCAGCATGCCGGTCAGGGCGATCAGCGGCAGGCCGGTGAGGGCGGTGGGGTCGCTGGAATCGATGCGTTCGAGGATGGCGATGCCGAGCGCCTCGTTTTTCGCGCTGCCCGCACAATCGTAAGGCTGCTCGATGCGCAGGTAGGCATCCAGTTCGGCATCGGGCAGGTAGCGGAACTTCACCACCGTCTGGACGTCTTCCAACTGGTGGGAGCCGTCGCGGCCATCCCACAGGCAGAGCGCGGTGTGGAAGATGACTTCGCGTCCCCGCATCAGCTGCAGCTGGGCGAGGGCGTTGGGATGGTTGCCGGGCTTGCCGATCTGAAGATTGTCCAGCGTGGCGACCTGGTCGGAACCGATGACCAGGCTGCCCGGATGGCGGCTTGCCACAGCGGCTGCCTTTTCGCGCGCCAGGCGCAGGGCGGTGGCGGATGGTGTTTCGCCGGGCAGGGGACTTTCGTCGATGTCCGGCACGTCGGCCGTGAAGGGGAGTTGCAATCGCGACAGCAATTCACGCCGGTAGGCGGAGCTGGAAGCGAGGATCAGTGCGGGATTCGGCATTTTTGTTCTGGATAGGCGACAGGATTTGCGCTATGCTCTCTGCGCCGTCGGTTTTGCGCGAAAAAACGCGCAAGTCTTTGACGCGGCGGTGAAAATCCTGTTATTATCGCAGGTTTTCGAGGGAAAATTTAGCCAATGAATGCTTTTGTGATCGACGCTTTCGAGTTCTGTCGGACCAACAGCAAGCGCGACGGCGTAACGCCGGTGGCTGAAATGGAGCGTCTGGCCAAGGACTGCGCCGACAATAGCGGCGAAGTGCGCTGGACGGCGGAAGGCAGTACCAGCAAGCAGGGCTACCCGCAGATGCGTTTGAGCGTCGCCGGTACCGTGCACCTGAACTGCCAGCGCTGCCTGACCCCGTTTGCATATGAAATGGATTCGTCCACGCTGCTGATGCTGGGCGAGAGCGATGCCGAAGCCGATGAGATTGAAGAGCTCATCGATGACGAGTCGATCGATGTGATCGTCGGCACCCGCTCCATGAACCTGATGGATTTGATTGAAGACGAGGCATTGCTGGCCCTGCCGCAATCGCCGCGCCACGAGGTGTGCCCGGATACGGCGCTGCTCGACAAGCTCAAGACCGAGAAGCCGAGCCCGTTCGCGGCGCTCAAGGATCTCAAGAAATAAGCAGCAAAGCGTGGGCCCTTGGGCCCACCCCACCTCCGTTGGGGTGCTCGGCTGGCGCAGAACGTGTCAAAACGCGTGTAGTTGATCGAGTATTGGCATTTGGTAGTAAGGCAGTAACGTCGGTTGGACCGTTCGGGTAAAAATATTTGCCCCAGGGATACTCGATCAGCATCGTTTTGCCGATCGGATGTGTTAAAATTTTAGAACTTAAGTTTAAGTATTAGGAGTCATCATGGCAGTTCAGCAGAACAAAAAATCCCCTTCGAAGCGCGGTATGCACCGTTCGCACGACTTCCTGGTTGCTCCGCAACTGGCAGTTGAGCCAACCACCGGTGAAACCCACCTGCGTCACCACATCAGCCCTAACGGCTTCTACCGTGGTCGCAAAGTGCTGAAGACCAAGAACGACGAGTAATCGACGTTTTTTGTTGGGCCCAAGACTAAAGCGGTGCGACGCAGTGCATGCTGACGTGGCGCCGCTTTTTCTTTTATGAACTCCCCAGCAACTGACGCCGCGTCAGCATTGCTCTTTGCCCCGCAATGACAATCAAAATCTCTATCGACTGCATGGGCGGCGACCACGGCCCCTCAGTTACCATTCCTGCTGCAGTTTCCTTCCTCAAACGCGACCCCAATGCCGAGCTGATCCTGGTTGGCCTGGAGGATGCCGTGCGTGCCGAGCTGAAGAAGCTGGGCGCAGAAAACCACCCGCGCATTACCGTGCACCACGCTTCCGAGCAGGTGACCATGGACGATCCGCTGGAAGTGGCGCTGCGCCGTAAAAAAGATTCCTCGATGCGTGTGGCGATCGAGCTGGTGAAGGACGGCAAGGCTTCCGCCTGCGTCTCCGCCGGCAATACGGCGGCCCTGATGGCCGTGTCGCGCTACGTGCTGAAAACCATGGCGGGCGTGGACCGTCCCGCCATCTGCTCCATCCTGCCGAACCAGAAGGATGGCCCGACCTATGTGATGGATCTGGGCGCCAACGTGGACTGCGAACCGCACCACCTGCACCAGTTCGCCATCATGGGTTCCGTGCTGGTGCACGCCATGGAAGGCATCGAACGCCCGACCATCGGCCTGCTGAACGTGGGCACGGAAGACATCAAGGGCAATGAGGTCGTCAAGCTGACCTCCAAGCTGCTGCAGGCCGACCACGAACGCGGCGCCCTGAACTTCTACGGCAATGTGGAAGGCAACGACATCTTCAAGGGCACCACCGATATCGTCGTCTGCGACGGCTTTGTCGGCAATGTGACGCTGAAGGCCGTGGAAGGCCTGGCGCGCTTCGTGAAGATGGTGCTGACCACCGAGTTCAAGCGCAATCCGGTCACCATGCTGGGCGCGCTGATTGCGAACTCTGCGCTGCGCCGCATCTCTAACCGCCTGAATCCTTCCCGTTATAACGGCGCCAGCCTGCTGGGCCTGCGTGGCCTCGTGTTCAAGAGCCACGGCGGCGCCGATGCGGAAGCCTTCAGCTGGGCCATCCGCCGCGCGCATGACGCGGCCAAGCAGGACGTGCTGCAGCAGCTGTCGGCGATGATCGCCGAGCTGATGCCGCGCGAAACCCCACAAGAACCTGTTGCAACGAACATCGGGTGAGACATGTATAGCAAAATCATCGGTACAGGCAGCTACCTGCCTGAGCGGCGCGTTACCAACCAGGATCTGACCGACCAGCTCGCTGCCAAGGGCATCGAGACCTCGGACGAATGGATCTCTTCGCGCAGCGGCATTTCGGCTCGCCACTATGCGGCGCCGGAGCAGAATTCCTCCGACCTGGGCGTGATTGCGGCCCAGCGCGCGCTGGAAATGGCGGGCCTGACCGCAGACGATATCGACCTCGTGATCGTCGCCAGCTCCACGCCGGACTTCTTCGGCAGCTTCCCCAGCACGGCCTGCGTGGTGCAGCGCAAGCTGGGCATCAGCAACGGCGGCGCGGCGCTGGACGTGCAGGCCGTGTGCAGCGGTTTCGTGTACGCAATGGCCACGGCGGACAGCTTCATCAAGTCCGGCATGCACAAGAAGGCGCTGGTGATTGGCTCCGAAGTGTTCTCGCGCATCCTCAATTTCGAAGACCGCACTACCTGCGTGCTGTTCGGCGACGGCGCCGGCGCCGTGGTGATGGAAGCTTCGGAAGAGCCGGGCGTGCTGGCGTGCAAGCTGCATGCGGACGGCCGCCATGGCGATATCCTGAATCTGCCGGGCAGCCTGTCGGGCGGCGCGGTAGAAGGCAATGCCTTCCTGTACATGGACGGCCAGGCGGTGTTCAAGCTGGCGGTGAATGTGCTGGAGAAGGTGGCTAATGAGGCGCTGGAACATGCGGGCATGACTTCGGACCAGATCGACTGGCTGATTCCGCACCAGGCCAATATTCGCATCATGAACGGTACGGCCAAGAAACTGGGCTTGCCGCCGGAGAAAATGGTGGTGACGGTGGACCAGCATGGCAATACGTCGGCTGCCTCGATTCCGCTGGCGCTGGACCAGGCCGTGCGCGATGGCCGCGTGAAAAAAGGCCAGACCGTGATGATGGAAGGCGTTGGCGGCGGCTTTACCTGGGGCGCGGTGCTGGCACGTATGTAAAGCAGGGGTCTGTCCCCTGGGCCGTGCGAAAATCCAAGGCCCTGTCATCTGAGCCGTGTAAAATCGCACATCTTTAGAATTAGTAGTCTAAAAGAACAGAACTATGAGCAAATTTGCATTCGTTTTCCCCGGCCAGGGTTCCCAGGCCGTCGCCATGATGGAAGGCTTCGCCGGCAACCCGGTCGTGGCCCAGACCATCGCTGAAGCCTCCGACGCGCTGCAGTTCGACATCGGCAAGCTGATGGCCGAAGGTCCGAAGGAAGAACTGGACCTGACCACCAACACCCAGCCCGTGATGCTGACCGCCGCCGTCGCCGCCTACCGCGCCTGGATCGCTGCCGGCGGCCCGGTGCCGTCCGTGGTCGCAGGCCACAGCCTGGGCGAATACTCCGCGCTGGTTGCTGCCGGCGTGATCGAGTTCAAGGACGCGGTGCCGATGGTGCGCTTCCGTGCCCAAGCCATGCAGGAAGCCGTGCCTGTGGGGCAGGGCACCATGGCCGTGGTGCTGGGCCTGTCCGATGACGACGTGCGCGCAGCCTGTGCCGAAGCCGTTGCGGCCGACCCGTCGCAAGTGGTGGAGCCGGTCAACTTCAACGCGCCTGCGCAGGTGGTGATCGCCGGCCATACCGCCGCCGTGGAAAAAGCCTGCGAATTCGCCAAGGCCAAGGGCGCCAAGCGCGCCATGCGCCTGCCGGTATCGGCCCCGTTCCACAGCTCGCTGCTCAAGCCCGCTTCGGACCGCCTGCGCGACTACCTGGCCAATATCGAATTCAAAGCGCCGCAGATTGCGCTGATCAACAACGTGGACGTAGCCGTGGTCAGCGATCCGGCCGGCATCAAGGATGCACTGGTGCGCCAGGCAGCCCGTCCGGTACGCTGGGTGGAAACCATGCAGAAAGTGGCGGCCGACGGCATCACCAATGTGATCGAATGCGGTCCGGGCAAGGTACTGATGGGCCTGACCAAGCGTATCGACGCTTCACTGGTGGGCGACGCGATCACCGACCAGGCTTCGCTGGAACGCCTGCTGGCATCCCTGAAATAACAAGAAGGAGAACGAATGAGTCTGTCCAAACAAGTTGCACTGGTGACCGGCGCCTCGCGCGGCATCGGCAAGGCCATCGCACAGGAACTGGCACGCCAGGGCGCGACCGTGATCGGCACCGCCACCACCGAAGCGGGCGCGGAAGCCATTTCGGCATACCTCGCTGAAATCGGCGCCGAAGCAGGCAAGGGCATGGTGCTGAACGTGACCGATGCGGAGCGCTGCGCCGCCATTGTCGACGAAATCGGCAAGAGCTACGGTGCGGTCGGCATCCTCGTCAACAATGCCGGCATCACCCAGGACAACCTGGCCATGCGCATGAAGGACGACGAGTGGGACAGCGTGATCTCCACCAACCTGACGGCTGTGGGCCGCCTGTCGCGCGCCGTCCTGCGCGGCATGATGAAAGCGAAGACTGGGCGTATTATTAATATCACGTCGGTGGTGGCGTCTTCCGGCAACCCCGGCCAGATGAACTACGCGGCGGCCAAGGCCGGCGTGGAGGGCATGAGCCGCGCGCTGGCACGCGAGATCGGCAGCCGCAATATCACCGTGAACAGCGTGGCCCCCGGCTTCATCGATACGGACATGACCAAGGTGCTGGGTGAAGACCAGCACGCAGCCCTGCTGACCCAGATTCCGCTGGGCCGCCTGGGCAAGCCAGAAGACATCGCAGCAGCGGTCGCTTTCCTCGCGTCCCCGGCTGCCGCATACATCACCGGCACCACGCTGCACGTGAACGGTGGCATGTATATGAATTGATGAGGCCGCGCGGCAAGATGGCTGCGCGATCCCGTCTTTTAGCAGTGAATTCGGTTCAGCTAGGTGCAAAAGCCGAAATTAGTTTTTCAGTGCGCAAACCTGATAAAATGCGCGCTTTCCGTAACATACACATAATGGAGCTATAACATGTCGGATATCGAACAACGCGTTAAGAAAATCGTCGCTGAGCAACTGGGCGTCGCTGAAGCGGACATCAAGAACGAATCGTCCTTCGTTGACGACCTGGGCGCCGATTCTCTGGACACCGTTGAGCTGGTAATGGCACTGGAAGATGAGTTCGAAATGGAAATCCCTGACGAACAGGCTGAGAAGATCACCACCGTGCAACAAGCCATCGACTACGCTACCAACCACGTCAAGGCCTAAGTTTCAGCAGCACCCGATCGACTCCAGGAGATTCGCTTGAGTTCCAAAAACCGTCGTGTAGTGGTTACCGGCCTCGGCTGCGTTTCCCCGGTCGGCAATACGATTGCCGAAGCGTGGAGCGCGGTTACCGAGGGTAAGTCCGGTATCGCCAATATCACCAAGTTTGATGCAACGCCGTTCTCGACCCGTTTCGCGGGCGAGGTCAAAGGCTTCAACGTCGAGGACTACCTCGACGCCAAGGAAGCCCGCCATATGGATACCTTCATCCACTTCGGCATGGCGGCAGGCATTCAGGCGATCCAGGATTCCGGTCTGGTCGTCACCGAAGAGAACGCCGACCGTATCGGCGTGATCATCGGCTCCGGCATCGGCGGCCTGCCGATGATCGAAGAGCAGAAGGAAGACTACGACAAGCGCGGTCCGCGCCGTATCTCCCCGTTCTTCGTCCCGGCCTCGATCATTAACATGATCTCCGGCAACCTCTCGATCAAGTACGGCATGCGTGGCCCGAACCTGGCCATCGTCACCGCCTGCACCACCGGCCTGCACAGCATTGGCGCGGCGGCCCGCCTGATCGAGTACGGCGATGCCGACATCATGATTGCCGGCGGCGCGGAATCGACCGTGTCGCCGCTGGGTCTGGGCGGTTTCGCCTCGGCCCGCGCGCTGTCCACCCGCAACGATGACCCCGCCACTGCGTCCCGTCCATGGGACAAGGACCGCGACGGCTTCGTGCTGGGCGAGGGCGCCGGCGTCATGGTGCTGGAAGAATACGAACACGCGAAAGCGCGCGGCGCCAAGATCTATGCGGAGCTGCTCGGTTTCGGCATGAGCGCGGACGCCTACCACATGACGTCGCCGCTCGAAGACGGCAGCGGCGGCAGCAAGTCGGCCCAGGCTGCGATCAAAAACGCGGGCATCAACCCGGACCAGATCAACTACGTCAACGCGCACGGCACTTCGACGCCGCTGGGCGACGTGGCGGAAGTGGTGGGCATCAAGCGCACCTTCGGCGACCACGCGACGTCGAAGAATATGGTGGTGTCCTCGACCAAGTCGATGACCGGCCACCTGCTGGGCGGCGCGGGCGGCCTGGAAGCCGTGTTCACGGTGCTGGCCCTGCATCACCAGGTGGTGCCGCCAACCATCAACCTGATGAACCAGGACCCGGCCTGCGATCTGGACTTCTGCGCCAACACTGCGCGCAATATGCAGATCAACTATGCCCTGAAGAACTCCTTCGGCTTCGGCGGCACGAACGGCAGCCTCGTTTTCGGAAAAGTTTGAACTTTCTGAGCTCACTCCGGTCATAACCGGAGTGAGCGTTAAGCCCGGCTTCCGGCTGGCGCTCCTGTAACACCCCTCCAACCCTTGATATAGCGCGTGCAATGTCGATTGCCGTGAGTGTGTTCGTCCATCCATCGCGCCTGTTGCGGCTGGCGCAGGGCGGCTTCTGCTTGTCGCTGGCGCTGATGGCCTGTGCCGCGCCCTTCTGGCAGGGGCTGGCGCTGGCCGTGGCGGCACTGGCCGCGCTATGGGGCGCCATACGCCCGGCAAAGCCCTTGCACATTGATATTTCCGGTGTCGGGCGAATCCGGCTGACGGTATACCGGAAGCAAGGGCTGGAGCTGCGCCTGCTGCCAGGCTCAACCTTCTGGCCGCAGCTGATGCTGCTGCGCCTGCAGCCCGAATGCGGAGGAATGCGGTGGCTGCTGGTGCTGCCCGATAGTGTGGCGGGACAGCAGTTCCGCCGTCTGGCGCTCGCTTTGCGGGCGATTGCCGCACGCGGCTGAAAAAAAAGCCGCCGGCCCCTGAACCAATTGCAGCGGACAAACTCTATAACAGGGTAGCGTCCCGAGGACACCGGTGTGACGACAGACCGTGAAGGCGATCAGCTACTTGTCGAGCGCGTCCAGGCGGGCGAGCGGCAGGCATTCGACCTGCTGGTGTCGAAATACCAGCGGCGCCTGATGCGCCTCGTCTCGCGCATCGTGCATGACCCGGCCGAGGCGGAAGACGTGGTCCAGGAGACCTTTATCAAGGCCTTCCGCGCCCTGCGCCATTTCCGGGGCGATGCCGCCTTCTACACCTGGCTGTACCGCATCGGCATCAACACGGCCAAGAACTTCCTCGTGAACCAGGGACGGCGCCCCCCAACGTCGAGTGAGCCGGATGTGGAGCAGGCGGGGCAGGGCGAGAACGATGCTTTGAGGGATATCAATACACCGGAGTCCATGTTGGCAAGCAAGCAGATCGCACAGACGGTGAACGAGGCTATGGATGCCTTGCCGCTCGACCTGCGCACCGCCATTGTGCTGCGCGAGATCGAAGGGCTGAGCTATGAGGAGATTTCGGCCATCATGGGCTGCCCCATCGGCACCGTGCGCAGCCGGATTTTCCGGGCCCGCGAAGTCATTGCAGAGAAATTGCGTCCTTTATTGGATATGCCGGTTGACAAGCGCTGGTAAGCGTCTGACACTAAAGGATCAGTCTGGTGTAATTTTTGGTGACATACGGCAATGAACAGCTCCCACCATCTGCAGCAGAACATTTCGGCCATGCTGGACGGCGAACTGCCGGCCAGCGAGACCGAGCTGACGCTGGCCGCGCTGGCCCTGCCGGAAGGGCAGGCCGCCTGGCACACCTACCAGCTGATCGGCGACGTGCTGCGCGCCGACCAGGCCGGCGCCGAGCTGACGCCCGACTTCAGCGCCCGGCTGGCGGCCCGCCTGGCCCAGGAGGTGGCGCCGGCCGCGCCGGCCGATGCCGCCCCCTTGAACCGCCACGCGCCTGCCGCAACTTAGTGCTATAAACAAAGCGCTACAAATTCCCTCTTGAAATTCCTCGTGGCTTGCAACATCTTGTGCGTGCTGCAACGCTGCTTTTCGCTTACCATGTGGCGGAGCTTCGCGCTTGCGCCAAGCGCCCCTGACTTACCCTGGATAAAACCTACTATTCGATATGAAAACTCAATTTTCTGCTGGTAGTAAAACCATGTCCGCGCTGATGCTCAGCGCAGGTGTTCTGTTCGCGCCAGCGCTGCTGGGCGCCGCCCCGGCCGCCGTGGCTGCCCCGGCGGCGGTGGCCGGCCTGCCGGACTTTGCTGATATCGTGGACCGGGTTGGCCCGGCCGTCGTCAACATCCGCACCACCGAGTTGCGCAAGATGCGCGAGCAGCCGGACGAAGACGAGATGCAGGAATTCTTCCGCCGGTTCTTCGGCGGCCAGATGCCGCGTGGCCAGGCGCCGCGCAGCCAGCGCCGCCAGGCGCCGCAGCAGCAGGAACGCGAAGTGAACCGCGGCGTGGGCTCCGGCTTCATCATCTCGGCCGACGGCTATGTGCTGACCAATGCCCACGTGGTGGCCGGCGCGGACGAGGTGTACGTGACCCTGACCGACAAGCGCGAGTTCAAGGCCAAGGTGCTGGGCTCGGATGTCAGCACCGACGTGGCCGTGCTCAAGATTGACGGCGCCAAGCTGCCTTACCTGACCGTTGGCGACTCCAACAAGATCCGTCCGGGTGAATGGGTGCTGGCTATCGGCTCGCCTTTCAATCTGGAAAACACCGTAACGGCCGGCATTATCTCGGCCAAATCGCGCGATACCGGCGAATACCTGCCGCTGATCCAGAGCGACGTGGCGGTCAATCCAGGCAACTCCGGCGGCCCGCTGCTGAATATGCGCGGCGAAGTCATCGGCATCAACTCCCAGATCGCGACCCTGTCCGGCGGCTACAACGGCATTTCCTTCGCCGTGCCGATTGACGAAGCCATGCGCGTGGCGGACCAGCTCAAGAAGAGCGGCAAAGTCTCGCGCGGCCGCATCGGCATCTCGCTGAACGAAGTGAGCCGCGAAGTGGCAGAAACGCTGGGCCTGAAAGGCTCGCGCGGCGCCGAAGTGGCCATGGTGGAAGACGACGGCCCGGCGGCCAAGGCCGGCCTGAAGCCGGGCGACATCATCGTCAAGTTCGGCGGTGCCGACATCGTCAAGTCGAACGACCTGCCGCGCATTGTGGGCAACACCACGCCGGGCACCAAGACCACGGTGACGGTATACCGTTCCGGCGCCATGGTCGACCTGCCGATTACCGTTGTTGAGCGCGAAAGTGACCAGCCTGCCCGTGGCGGCAAGCCGACGCCGAAGAAACCGAAACCGGAGGCCACCGCCAACGCGCTGGGCTTCAAGGTCAGCGACCTGACCGCCGCCCAGAAGAAAGACCTGGGCATCAGCGGCGGCGTGATGGTGGACGCGACGGAAGGCGGCGCTGCCAGCGCCGGCCTGCGCGAGGGCGACATCGTGCTGGCGGTCAACAACACGGCAGTGCAGAGCGCCGCCCAGTTCAACGCCCTGGTCGGCAAGCTCGACCGCAGCAAGCCAGCCGTCGTGCTGGTCCGCCGCGACGACGTCACCACCCACATCCTGATCCGTCCGGCCCCTGCCAAGGAAAAAGACGCCAAGTAAACTGACACCATGGGGTCAGGCACCGCTTGTCACATGACAGCGGGTGCCTGACCCCAAGGTGTCATGATTCATATGCAATTTACCCTCTATTCCCGCAGTTATTGCCATCTTTGCCAGGACATGCTGGACGCGCTGAACGCTCTGCAGACGCCTGAGAAGCCGTTCTCCGTCAACGTCATCGATGTGGATGAAGACCCGCAACTGGTGGAGCGCTTCGATGAGCTGGTGCCGGTGCTGTTCGCCGACCTGAACCAGCCCGAGCTTTGCCACTATTTCCTGGATGAAAGCAAAGTTCGTGCCGTTTTGGCATCTTTGTGAGCGGAATGCCTCAGAAATCCGGGCTTTCCCCTCTGAAATCCGGTAAAATGCGAAGGGTTTTCCTTTGCTTCTCGCGGTCCAAAGGCGCTCATGAGCGCTTTTTTTGTATTGAACTTTAATGAAGAACATTCGTAACTTTTCCATCATCGCCCACATCGACCACGGCAAATCCACGCTGGCAGACCGTATCATCCAGCTGTGTGGCGGCCTGTCCGAGCGCGAAATGGAAGCGCAGGTGCTCGATTCGATGGATCTGGAGCGCGAGCGCGGCATCACCATCAAGGCCCAGACCGCAGCGCTGAAGTACAAGGCGCGAGACGGCCAGATCTACAACCTGAACCTGATCGACACCCCCGGCCACGTGGACTTCTCCTATGAAGTGAGCCGTTCCCTGTCCGCCTGTGAAGGCGCGCTGCTGGTGGTGGACGCCTCCCAGGGCGTGGAAGCCCAGACCGTGGCCAACTGCTATACCGCGCTGGATCTTGGCGTGGAAGTGGTGCCGGTCCTGAACAAGATCGACCTGCCGAACGCCGATCCTCCTACCGCCATCGCGGAAATCGAGGACGTGATCGGCATCGAAGCCGGCGACGCCGTGCACTGCTCCGCCAAAACCGGCCTGGGCGTGGACGATGTGCTGGAATCCATCATCGCCAAGGTGCCGCCGCCAAAGGGCGACCCGGACGCCGCGCTGCAGGCCCTGATTATCGACTCCTGGTACGACCCGTATGTGGGCGTGGTGATGCTGGTGCGCGTGGTGAACGGCACCATGCGCCCGAAAGAGAAGATCCGCCTGATGGCGACCGATTCGGTGCAGCTGGTGGAAGACGTGGGCATCTTCTCGCCGCGTTCCGTTTCGCTGCAGGAGCTGAGCGCCGGCCAGGTGGGCTTCGTGATCGCCGGCATCAAGGAACTGAAGGTAGCCCGTGTGGGCGACACCATCACCACCGCCGTGAAACCGGCCGAAGCGCCGCTGCCGGGCTTCAAGGAAGTGCAGCCGCAGGTGTTCGCCGGCCTGTTCCCGGTGGAAGCCAACCAGTACGACGCGCTGCGCGATTCGCTGGAAAAGCTGAAACTGAATGACGCCGCGCTGCAGTACGAGCCGGAAGTGTCGCAAGCGCTGGGCTTCGGTTTCCGCTGCGGCTTCCTCGGCCTGCTGCACATGGAAATCGTTCAGGAGCGACTGGAGCGCGAGTTCGACATGGACCTGATCACCACGGCGCCGACCGTGGTGTATGAAGTGGAACAGCGCGACGGCAGCATCCTGAACGTGGACAATCCGTCGCGCATGCCGGACCCTTCGCACATCACCGAAGTGCGCGAACCGATCGTGACCGTCAACCTCTACATGCCGCAGGAGTATGTGGGTTCGGTGATCACGCTGTGTATCGCCAAGCGCGGCATCCAGATGGACATGGCCTACCACGGCCGCCAGGTGAAGCTGGTGTATGAAATGCCGATGGCCGAGATCGTGCTGGACTTCTTCGACAAGCTGAAATCCACCTCGCGCGGCTACGCCTCCATGGACTACGAGTTCAAGGAATACCGTGCCGCCGACGTGGTGAAAGTGGACATGCTGATCAACAGCGAGAAGGTCGACGCGCTGGCCATCATCGTGCACCGCGCCAACGCGCCATACCGCGGCCGTGCCGTGGCGGCCAAGATGCGCGAACTGATCCCGCGACAGATGTTCGACGTGGCGATTCAGGCTGCCATCGGTTCCAACATCATCTCGCGTGAAAACGTGAAGGCGATGCGCAAGAACGTGCTGGCCAAGTGCTACGGCGGCGACATCAGCCGTAAGAAGAAGCTGCTGGAGAAGCAGAAGGCCGGTAAGAAACGCATGAAGCAGGTGGGTTCGGTTGAGATCCCACAGGAAGCATTCCTGGCAATCCTACAAGTGGAAGAGAAATGAGCCTCCAAGGTATCCTGAGCAACTTCGCCCTGATCCTGTTCGTGCTGATGGTGATCACGGGCGTGATCTGGTGCATCGACGTGTTCTACCTGGCCAAGCAGCGCCGCATCGCGGCCAACAAGGCGCTGGCCGAGTACGACGCGCGCACCGCCAAGCTGACCGCCGACGGCATCAAGGTGGACCAGAACGGCAGCCGCGCCCAGATCGAGCACGCGCTGCTGCGCCAGCCGACCTGGATCGAATATTCGGGCAGCTTCTTCCCGGTGATTGCGCTGGTCTTCCTGCTGCGCTCCTTCCTGTTCGAACCCTTCAAGATTCCATCGTCCTCGATGGTGCCGACCCTGCTGGTAGGCGACCTGATCCTGGTGAACAAGTTCACCTACGGCATCCGCCTGCCCATCGTGAACCAGAAAATCATCCAGATTAACGACCCGCAGCGCGGCGATGTGATGGTGTTCAAATTCCCGCGGGATATGAGCCAGGATTACATCAAACGGGTGGTGGGCGTGCCGGGTGATAAAATTGTGTATGAAAACAAGCGCTTAACCGTGAATGGCAAAGAAATTTCTTATGCGCCGCTGGACGACTACCTGGAAGAGGGTAGCGAAAGCCTGACGTACAAGAAGCAGTTCTCGGAGAACCTGAGCGGCGTGGAACACCGTATCCTGAATGATGAGCGGGCCCCGACCATCAACCTGAGCGGCGTAAAGGAATTCCCGCACAGCGAGGCCTGCACTTACCGCTATGAAGGCTTTACGTGCGTCGTGCCTGCTGGCAATTACTTTATGATGGGCGATAACCGCGATAATAGCGAAGACAGCCGTTATTGGGGTTTCGTTCCTGACAAGAATATTGTCGGAAAAGCAGTGGCAGTCTGGATGAACCTGAGCAACCCGCGCCGCATTGGCGGGATCCACTAACACTAACAATAAGCAGCGGGGGAATAGGGATGAAGAACAAGCAGCGTGGCATTTCGCTGGTGAGCCTGATTCTGGTGCTGGCGATTCTCGGTTTCGTGGGCATGATCGCAGCGCAGGTATTCCCCACCTACACCGAATTCCGTTCCGTGAAAACGGCGGCGGAAAAGGCCAAGACGGCGGGCAGCACGCCGGCCGAGATCAAGGCTTCCTTCGACAAGAGCGCCGAGGTGAACTACATCACCTCCATCAAGGGCAGCGACCTGGTCATCACGCGGGAAGAGAGCGGCCTGGAAGTGAGCTTTGCCTACGAGAAGAAAGTCCACCTGTTCGGCCCTGCCAGCCTGGTAATGGACTACGCAGGCACCACCTCGAAGAACGGCATGCCGGCCGCCAATCCGGCGCAGTAAGAACCAGAGACCAATGAATTTACAGTTATTGCAGACTCGGCTAGGCCACACGTTCCAGGATGCTGGTTTGTTGCAGCAGGCCCTGACGCACCGCAGCCATAGCAGCCTGCATAACGAACGCCTGGAATTCCTGGGCGACTCCATCCTCAACTGCGTGGTGGCCTCGATTTTGTATGAGCGCTATAACGCGATCGACGAAGGCGACCTGTCGCGCCTGCGCGCCAACCTCGTTAAGCAACAGTCGCTGTACGAGATTGCGCAGAAGCTGGAACTGTCGCAGTTCCTGCGCCTGGGCGAGGGCGAGCTGAAGTCGGGCGGCTTCCGCCGTCCCTCCATCCTGGCCGACACGCTGGAAGCACTGCTGGGCGCAATTTTCCTCGACTCCGGTTTCGACGCCGCGGCCAAGGTCATTCGCGCCTTCTACATTCCGATCCTGGATACGGTAGACCCGCGCACCCTGGGCAAGGATGCCAAGACCCTGCTGCAGGAGTTCCTGCAATCCAAGAAGATCTCCCTGCCGCTGTACAACGTGGTGGCCACGCACGGCGCCGCGCACAGCCAGGAATTCGAGATCGAATGCCTGGTGCCCAAGCTCGGCATCCAGGTCTACGGCCGTGGCGGCAGCCGCCGTGCCGGCGAACAGGCGGCGGCCAAGCTGGCGCTGGAAGTCGCTGAGCAGGCCCTGCAGAAAACCCCGGCAGCGGGCCGCAAGCCGCGTCCGCGCGCAGCACAACTGAAACTGGCAGGCATCGCCACCGTCCAGAGCGACGAACCGGCTGAGAAAAAAGCCGCCAACAAGTAAAGAGATTCACACCATGACAAGCGCACCCACTCCCGCCGGTTTCCGCTGCGGCTATATTGCCATCGTCGGCCGTCCCAACGTGGGCAAGTCGACCTTGATGAACACGCTGATCGGGGCCAAGGTCAGCATTACCTCGCGCAAGGCGCAGACCACGCGCCACCGCATTACCGGCATCCAGACTGTGAGCGATGCCCAGTTCATCTACGTGGACACGCCAGGCTTCCAGACCCGCCACTCGAACGCGCTGAACAAAACTCTGAACAAGACGGTGACCAACACGCTGGACTCCTCCGACGTGATCCTGTACCTGGTGGAAGCGGGCACCTTCGGCCCGGCCGACCAGCAAGTAGTGGACCTGCTGCCGAAGAACGTGCCGGTAATCCTGGTGATCAACAAGTCCGACCGCGTGAAGGACAAGGCCGTGCTGCTGCCGTTCGCGCAGACCGTGGCCTCCAAATTCGACTTCGCGGCGGTGGTGCCGGTGTCGGCCAAGCTGCGCTTCCAGCTGGACGGCCTGCAGAACGAGATCAAGCGCTTCCTGCCGGAGAATGAGCCCGTGTTCGGCGAAGACGACATTACCGACCGCAGCGAGAAATTCCTCGCCTCGGAAATCGTGCGTGAAAAGCTATTCCGCTTCGTGGGCGATGAGCTGCCTTACACCAGCACGGTGCTGATCGAAAAATTCGAGCAGGAAGGCAACCTGCGCCGCATCTTCGCGGCCATCCTGGTGGAGCGCGACGGCCACAAGTCCATGATCATCGGGAACAAGGGCGCGCGCCTGAAAGAAGTCTCCACGCAAGCCCGCCTCGACATGGAAAAGCTGTTCGGCGGCCCGGTCTACCTGGAAATCTGGGTAAAAGTAAAATCCGGCTGGGCCGACAACGAAGCCGGCCTGCGCGCCTACGGGTACGAATAAACAGCATGCCGCAAGACCTCACAGCCGAGTCCGTGTCCACCTTGGGGTCAGGCACCAAAGTGGACACGAGCTCGGCTGTAAGTCCATCATTTGCCGCTGAGGCCGTGTCCACCTTGGTGCCTGACCCCAAGGTGGACAGGAGCTCAGCTGTGGGTGCACGGCGCAAGCCGCCGCCCCGCACGGTGGGGATTCGCGTTGCCGGGCAGCCAGCCTTTGTGCTGCATAGCTATCCCTACAAGGAAACCAGCCTCATCGTTGAGCTGCTGACGCGCGATTTCGGGCGGGTGGCGTTGATTGCCAAGGGCGCCAAGCGGCCGCATTCCCAGTTGCGCGGCGTGCTGCAGACCTTCCAGCCACTGTCCGTCAGCTGGACCGGCAAGAATGAGCTGCGCACCCTCACCGATGCCGACTGGGTAGGCGGCATGCTGCCGCTGGAGAAGACCGCGCTGCTGTGCGGCTTCTACCTCAATGAGCTGATGGTCAAGCTGCTGGCCCGCGATGATGCGCATCCGGCCCTGTTCGATCATTACGTCTCCACCCTGAACCAGCTGGCGCACGCGGAACCCGCGCCCATCGTCTTGCGTAAATTCGAAACGGCCTTACTTAAGGAGACTGGCGTTGCGGCCGACCTTACCCGCTGCACCGCCACGCGCACGAAAGTGCTGGCCGATGTACAGTATGTGGTGGAGCCGGAACGCGGCCCGCGTCCGGAACGCGAGGATGACTTCATTCCCCGCGTGTCCGGCAAAACCCTGCTCGATATGGAGCGCGAGGATTATCAGGACGCCATCACGCAAACGCAATCGAAGCAGCTGATGCGCTTCCTGCTGGCGCACCACCTCGGCGGCGCGCCGCTGAACACGCGCCAGATCCTGATCGACCTGATGCAACTCTGAAAACGAAACGAAGAACATGAGCTTTCTGCACCCATCCGGCCCGGTGATCGACCTGGGCGTGAACATCGACCACGTCGCTACCCTGCGCAATGCGCGCGGCACCAGCTATCCGGATCCGATCCGCGCCGCGCTGCTGGCCGAGCAGGCCGGTGCCGACTGCATCACGCTGCACCTGCGCGAAGACCGCCGCCATATCAAGGACGCCGACGTCATCGCCATGGCGCCGCAGCTGGTCACGCGCATGAACCTGGAAGCCGCGGTCACGCAGGAAATGATCGATTTCGCCTGCCGCATCAAGCCTGCCGACGTGTGCCTGGTGCCCGAGAAGCGCACCGAGATCACCACCGAAGGCGGCCTCGATGTAGTACGCTTCCATAAGGAAGTGAGCGCCGCGGTGAAGCAGCTGCAGGGCGAGGGCATCCGCGTCAGCCTGTTCATCGATGCCGATGAGGCGCAGATCGCCGCTGCCGCCGATGTGGGCGCGCCCGTCATCGAGCTGCACACCGGCGCTTACGCGGATGCGGAAGGCGAGCAGCAGGTGAAAGAGCTGGAGCGCATCAAGGCCGGCGTGCGCTGGGGCGTGCAGAAGGGCCTCAAGGTCAACGCGGGCCACGGCCTGCATTACACGAACGTGCAGGCGATTGCCGCCATTCCGGATATCGCGGAACTGAACATCGGCCACGCCATCGTTGCCCACGCCGTGTTCGCGGGCTGGGAAAACGCCGTGCGTGAAATGAAGGCCATCATGGTTTCCACGCGCCTGGGAGCAAAATGATCTACGGCGTCGGCACCGATGTCTGCAAGATTCCGCGTATCGAAGCCGCACTGCAAAGGCACGGCGAACGTTTCGCGCGCAAGGTGCTGGGGCCGGAAGAACTGAAGGAATACCACGTGCGCCGCGAGCACCACCAAGTGCGCGGCGTGCGCTATGTGGCCACGCGCTTCGCGGCCAAGGAAGCTTTTTCCAAGGCACTCGGCCTGGGCCTCACGCCGCCCATGACCTGGCATACGGCGCAATTGCTGAACGTGGAGAAGGGCAAGCCGGTGCTGGTGTGCAGCGGCGCGCTGCAGGCGTATATGCAGGAGCTGCGCCTCAAGGCGCATGTGTCGGTGAGCGATGAAGAGGATGTAGCGGTCGCATTCGCGGTCGTTGAGAAGGCAGATGACTGAACAGATTCAAGACCCGCGCGAGCAGGTGCTGGCGACCGTCGCCAAGCTGCCCAACCTGCCGGGCGTCTACCGCTATTTCGATGCCGAGGACAAGGTTCTTTACGTGGGCAAGGCGCGCGACCTGAAAAAGCGCGTGTCCAGCTACTTCCAGAAGAACCTCTCCAGCCCGCGCATTGCCATGATGGTGGAGCGTATTGCGCGCCTCGAAACCACGGTCACGCACAGCGAGGCCGAAGCGCTGATCCTGGAAAATAACCTGATCAAGACGCTGCAGCCGCGCTTCAACATCCTGTTCCGCGACGATAAGTCCTACCCCTACCTGAAGCTGACCGGCGACAACGTGCCGCGCATGGTCTACTACCGCGGCGCGGTGGACAAGAAGAACCAGTACTTCGGCCCATTCCCTTCCGCCTGGGCGGTGAAGGAATCGATGCAGATCCTGCAGAAGGTCTTCATGCTCCGCACCTGCGAGGATAGCGTCTATCAGAACCGCACGCGTCCCTGCCTGCTGCACCAGATCGGCCGCTGCAGTGCGCCCTGCGTGGGCGCCATCACGGCCGACGACTACCGCCTGGACGTGAATAATGCCGCGCGCTTCCTGCGTGGCCGCCAGACCGAGGTGCTGGAAGAGCTGGAAAAGAAGATGCACGGTTTCGCCGCCGACCTGAAGTTCGAACAGGCCGCCGCCGTGCGCAACCAGATCCAGTCGCTGTCCAAGGTGCTGCACCAGCAGAGCATGGAAACCTCCGGCGATGCCGATGTGGATGTGATTGCGGTGGTAGTGCAGGGCGGCCGCGCCTGCGTCAACCTGGCCATGGTACGCGGCGGCCGCCACCTCGGCGACCGTGCCTACTTCCCGACGCATGTGATGGATGCGGAAGCCGTGGCCGAACAGCCGATCGAAGTGGAGGTGCTGGCCGCCTTCATCGTGCAGCATTACACGGAGAAGTACATTCCCGGCTGCCTGATCCTGAACATCGAGTTCGACCAGCCGGAACTGATGATCGCGCTGCAGCAGCAGTGCGGCCACCGCATCAACCTGATCTTCCAGCCGCAGGGCCAGCGCCGCCAGTGGCTGGAGCTGGCGCAGAAGGGCGCCGAGATCTCGCTGGCCCGGCTGCTGTCCGAGCAGGGCTCGCAGCAGTCGCGCACCCGCGCCATGGTGGATGCGCTCGGCATCGAATGCGAAGACCTCGATACCTTCCGTGTGGAATGCTTCGATATCAGCCACACGCAAGGCGAGGCCACCCAGGCCTCCTGCGTGGTGTTCCACCATCACCAGATGCAGAACAGCGAATACCGCCGCTACAACATCAACGACATCACTCCGGGCGACGATTACGCCGCCATGCGCCAGGTGCTCACGCGCCGCTACGAAAAAGTGGCCAACAGCGACGGCGTGATGCCGGACGTGGTGCTGATCGACGGCGGCAAGGGCCAGATCGAGATGGCGCGCCAGGTCTTCGTTGAACTGGGCCTCGATATCAGCCTGATCGTTGGCGTGGCGAAAGGCGAGGGCAGGCGCGTGGGCCTGGAAACCCTGATGTTCGTCGATGGCCGTCCTTCGCAGGAACTGGGCAAGGAATCCGCGGCACTGATGCTGGTGGCCATGATCCGCGACGAAGCCCACCGCTTTGCCATTACCGGCATGCGCGCCAAACGCGCCAAAGCGCGCCAGACCTCACGTTTGGAGGAGATCGAAGGTATTGGCGCCAAAAGGCGGCAGAAGCTGCTGGCGCGCTTTGGCGGCCTGCGCGGCGTGGTCAATGCCAGCGTGGAGGATTTGATGTCGGTTGAAGGCATTTCGAGCACGTTGGCGGAAGAAATCTACCGACAGCTGCATTAAAGTGTGCGTGCTTGCTAGTAATAGCGGCACTGGCGGGTTAGACTAGCGGCGCGTTATAACAATTCTTACAGCCGCCCGTCTTATATGCCTTTTAACATTCCGATCCTGCTGACCTGGCTGCGCGTTGCGCTGATTCCGCTGGTCGTAGGCGTGTTTTACCTGCCGCCCACCTGGCTGCCGCTCGAAGACCGCAATATGGCTGCCACGCTGGTCTTCATCGTCGCCGCCATCACCGACTGGTTCGACGGCTTCCTGGCCCGCCGCTGGAACCAGACCTCGGCCTTCGGCGCCTTCCTCGACCCCGTTGCAGACAAGCTGATGGTGGCCGGCGCCTTGCTGGTGCTGGTGCAGCTGGACCGCTGCAACGCCATCCTGGCCTTCATCATCATCGGCCGCGAAATCACGATTTCCGCGCTGCGCGAGTGGATGGCGCAGATCGGGGCCTCCAAATCGGTGGCGGTGAACTCCATCGGCAAGATCAAGACGGCCGCGCAGATGACGGCCATTCCGGCCCTGCTGTACTACGATGTGGTGCTCGGCGCCATCGACACCCGCTTCTGGGGCGAGAAGCTGCTGTGGCTGGCGAGCGTGCTGACGGTGTGGTCCATGTTCTACTATCTGCGCAAGGCTTGGCCGCTGATCAAAGAGCGTTCCGGCGTGCTGGACTGATTTATAAGATTTACCCTTGACAGGCCGGTTCCATGCTCTATAATGCTGGCCTGTTGTTGATGACGACAAACGAAGCGGGAGTAGCTCAGTTGGTAGAGCGCAACCTTGCCAAGGTTGAGGTCGAGAGTTCGAGACTCTTCTCCCGCTCCACGTTGAAGTCAACATTCGCTGGAAATGTGAAGATGTTTCTGCGATAATGCGGTTCCTGTACGCGGGAGTAGCTCAGTTGGTAGAGCGCAACCTTGCCAAGGTTGAGGTCGAGAGTTCGAGACTCTTCTCCCGCTCCAGATGATCTGGAGGCGTACAAAGCGGTAAAACTCCTATGCGGGAGTAGCTCAGTTGGTAGAGCGCAACCTTGCCAAGGTTGAGGTCGAGAGTTCGAGACTCTTCTCCCGCTCCAGAATTCAGGAAAGACGCGGCGCTGCCGCGTTTTTTCTTCCCCTCCAAGGCGGGGTAGCAAAATGGTTATGCAGCGGCCTGCAAAGCCGTCTATGCCGGTTCGATTCCGGCCCTCGCCTCCAGTAGAATCAAGCACTTAGCTTGCGAAAAGCCCGGAACTTCCGGGCTTTTTTTGCGTTCAAATGGTCTCAAAAGGGCTCGTTGCTACCCGCTTGGGTAGCGCTGCTACCATTAAACGGCCTCGCTTGCGGGACGCCAAGCGTCCGCTGCGCATTGTAGTCCGAGCTGCGCAGCAGGCCACCGCTGGGTTGAGACGGATTGCCAGGACGACTCTTCAGTGCGCGCATTGCAGGTCCGGTAACTGATTTTAGGCGGTACACAAGGAGTGCCACTCCTTTTGCCATCCCAAGGCCATGATGCAAATGCGAGCCCGCGCCATCAGAAATACACGGTGGCGGTGATGGTGGACTTGTAGGTATCCGGCGCAGGGGTGTTCTGCGCCAGGATCTGGCCATACACCGTGTGCGTTACCTGCGCGCCGGTTCCTACGCTGCCCAGGGTATTGGTGCCCTGAGTGTTGCCCCAGGGGGTGCCGCCGGCGGTCTGGTTCAGCATGAACTGCACGGTGCCGGTGTTGGCGCCGGTGCCGCTCAGGTAGCGCGTGGTGCCCGAAG